>BNJU01004087.1_pt1 | contig 20307 bp, 16 predicted proteins | sample 8539281 | NCBI WGS metagenome assembly BNJU01 (sample SAMD00202456, study PRJDB9452) | human saliva metagenome | isolation source: human saliva | place: Japan
ACGTATGAAATCGATAAGGTCTATGTGGCGCGTGAAAGGGATTGCTAACAAAGAAAACCTTCGTCCCTTGACTCGTGGGGTTGAGATTGATGGTAAGAAGACTAAGCCAGCTGTTCTACGAAATTCTCAAAGTAGACCCAGTCAAAAACCGTTCAGTTGTTCAGTTGACGATCCATGAAGGACGTAACCACCAGGTCAAAAAGATGTTTGAAGCTGTTGGTCTCAAGTAGATAAACTTTCTCGAACTCGTTTTTGGACATCTAGATTTGACAGGACTTCGTCCAGGAGAATCACGCCGTCTCAATAAAAAGAAATCAGCCAACTACACACCATGGCTGTAACCAAGAAATAATGAAAAAGAATTTTTAATTGCGCCTGTGCGCTTTTATCAACGTTTTTATCTCGCCAGCTTTTCCACCTTCTTGTAGATTTGAACCAAGTTGTTCAAACTACATGATTCAAGCTATTGAAAAACATGGATTTATAGGGGTTCTGATGGGATTGGCACGGATATTGCGTTGCCATCCCTGGTCTAAAAACAGGTAAGGATCCAGTGCCAGATCACTTTTCATTAAAGCGAAATACAAGATAAAATTGATCTTTATCGAGAAAACACAGATAGATGATACTTGGTATTTATCAAGTGCCATCTATCTGTGTTTTTATTTATTATTGATGTTTCTGTTATTTATTCCAAAATGTTTTTGCCTTCTTTAACACGCCAATGATAATCCGATAAAATAATATCTTTTAGAGAGTAACTAGCTTCCCAATCAAGATATTTTTTAGCTTTTGAGGCATCTGCAAGGACGCTAGCTGGATCCCCAGCACGGCGAGCAACAATTTCGTGTGGGATTTCTTGATTAAGTAATTCTTCAGCAGTTTTAAAGATTTCTTTGACGGTATAACCTTTTTCAGTTCCTAAGTTAAAGATTTGAGAAGAACTAGTTTCTTGGAATAGGTAATCCATCCCTTTAACATGGGCTTGTGCAAGATCTAAAACATGGATGTAATCTCGAATACATGAACCATCGCGCGTATCGTAGTCATCTCCAAATATTTTCAGGCTATCATTTTGTCCCAATGCAGTCTTATTGATATTCGGAATGATGTGAGTTGGATTTTTTACACGGAGACCATTTGAAGCATCCATTTCTGCACCAGCTACATTGAAATAGCGGAAAATGACATATTTCCAATCATAGCGATTAGCCATCCAGTAAATCATTCGTTCGCCCATCAATTTTGTTTCTGCATAAGGGTTGACAGGGTCGAGCAAGGTATCTTCAGTCGCTGGCTTGTCAATACAGTTATTACCATAGAGGGAAGCAGTTGAAGAGAACATGATTTTTTGAATACCAACTTCAGATAAGACTTTAAGAACTTGGTTCATGCCAGCAACATTGGCAGTGAAGTATTTACTTGGGTTTTCAATGCTTTCGCTAACAACAATTTCACCTGCACAATGCAGAACTGCATCAATTTTATTTTCTTCCAAGTAGGCTTTTAAGGCACTAGCATCATAAACGTCAAGTTGTTCAAAGTTTGCACGATTATCTACAGCTGAACGGTGTCCTGTAGAAAGGTTATCTAGGACATGAACCCTGATATCCAGCATTTAAAAGAGCTTTGACAGTATGTGAGCCAATGTAGCCAGCTCCGCCTGTAACAAGAATTGTTTTAGTCATGATTTTTTTCCTTTTTTTCTAATTTTTGTTCTATTTTTAAAAAAATGTAGAAGAAAAAGTCAAATATTTTTATAGTTTCATAAAAGTAAAGACGTCGGTGTTATAATTTTTTTAGATCTTCCCTCATATACAAGGGAATACCGTTTTTTTCTACTTAGAAAAATAAGATATGATTTGTAGAAAGCAGAATAAGATACAAATTTAGAAATCCACCTTTTCCACTACCTTTCTCCTATAAAAAGTGGTAAAATGGTTGAAAGAAAGAAGGATAGAAATGACAACATTATTTTCTAAAAATCAAAGAAGTAACAGAGCTTTTCGCTATCTCAGGTCATGAAGCACCTGTTCGCGCTTATCTTCGTGAAAAATTAACACCTCACGTGGATGAAGTGGTGACTGATGGCTTGGGTGGTATTTTTGGGGTTAAGCACTCAGAAGCAGCCAATGCACCTCGTGTTTTAGTAGCCTCTCACATGGATGAAGTTGGTTTCATGGTCAGTGAAATCAAAGCAGACGGGACCTTCCGAGTAGTCAGCATTGGTGGTTGGAACCCAATGGTTGTTAGTAGCCAACGTTTTAAACTCTTTACACGTGAAGGACGTGAGATTCCAGTAATTTCGGGTTCAGTTCCTCCACATTTGACTCGTAGCACAGGTGGACCAACTATGCCAGCTATTTCAGATATCGTTTTTGACGGTGGTTTTGCGGATAAGGCTGAGGCTGAAAGTTTTGGTATCCGTCCTGGAGACACAATCGTTCCAGATAGTAGCGCAATCCTAACTGCTAATGAAAAAAATATCATTTCAAAAGCATGGGATAACCGTTATGGTGTTCTCATGGTTAGCGAGTTGGCTGAAAACTTGTCAGGCCAAAAACTAGGAAATGAACTTTACCTTGGTGCGAACGTCCAAGAAGAAGTTGGACTTCGTGGTGCCCATGCCTCTACAACAAAATTTGATCCAGAAGTATTCCTTGCTGTGGATTGCTCACCAGCAGGTGATGTTTATGGTGGTCAAGGTAAGATTGGTGACGGAACCTTGATTCGTTTCTACGATCCAGGTCACTTGCTTCTCCCAGGTATGAAGGATTTCCTTTTGACGACAGCTGAAGAAGCTGGAATCAAGTACCAATACTACTGTGGAAAAGGTGGAACGGATGCAGGTGCAGCTCATCTGAAAAATGCTGGTGTTCCATCAACAACAATCGGTGTCTGCGCTCGTTATATCCACTCTCACCAAACCCTTTATGCTATGGACGACTTCCTTGAAGCTCAAGCTTTCTTACAAGCCTTGGTTAAAAAATTGGATCGCTCTACTGTAGATTTGATCAAGAACTATTAACCTAAAATGGAGGTGCTAGGAATGGCAGAAGAAAACCTAGAAACCTTGATACGGGATCTTTACAATCATGCCCGTCAAAACTTGAGTGAAGATCTAGTGCTTGCACTGGTAGAGACTGCTAAGCAATTGCCCAGTACCAATGAGCGATTGCTGGCAGTACGACTTTCAGGTTTAGTTACACTCGAACTACTCCAAAATCCCAAAACACCAGCGCCAGAGTTAGTCAATCTGGCCCGCTTTATCCAAAAGGAAGAAGCTAGGTACAAGGGCGCAGCCGCATCTTCTATTATGATTGGAGAGCTATTTAAAATGCTTTGATTCTTTCGAATCAAAGCATTTTTTTCGTTTTAAATTTGTTCTGCCAAAACCTTTTCAGCCAGGTTCATAGCGTGGTCTGATACACGAGTGTAGTGAGAAATGATATCGATAAAGTTGACACCTGCTTGGGTAGAACATTCACCGTTATTAAGACGTTTGATATGTGTCTTACGAAGAACACGTTCCATATTGTTGATGTCTTCGTGACGTTCCATAAGGGCTTGAGCTTGTTCAAGATCGTTATTTTCAACACTCTCAAGAGCATCTTTGACGAATTCGCTCGTTTTAAGATAAATCTCTGCGAGTTCTTCTAAGGCAGCTTCAGAGAATTGAACATTCTTGCGTTGCAAGTAATCGTTAAGATTGATTAAAGCTTCGGCGTGGTCTCCGATACGTTCCAAGTCTCGTGAAGAGTCTAGGATGTTGGTTAAGACTTCACTCTCTTTTTGGCTCAAAGCTTCACCTGATAAACTGATGAGGTAACGAGTCAATTTTTCATCAATAGTATTGATGGCTTCTTCAGTCTTATGACCCTTTTCTGCAACTTTTTCATTAGAATTGATGATATAGTCGTAAGAGAGGTCAAAGGCTTTTGCAGCGTAGTTACCCAAGTGTAGGAGTTCTTTTTTAGCATTTCCAAGAGCGATAGATGGAGCTTGTTTGATCAGTTGCTCGTCTAGGTAGAGAGCTTCGTATTTGACAACTTCATCTTCACCAGGGATGAGCTTGGTTACCAAGAAGGCAAGAGCTCCGATGAATGGGAACTGGATAATCGTGTTGGTAATGTTGAAGGTTCCGTGGGCAAAGGCAATGGTCATTTCTGGAGACAAATGAAGAGTCGTTTCAAACCATTGAATCAAGGCTGTGAAGGGAACGAGGAAGATGATACAGATAACCGTTCCGATAACGTTGAAGGCCACATGGGCACCCGCTACACGTTTGGCTGCGATATTTGCTCCAAGTGAAGCGATAATCGCTGTGATAGTAGTTCCGATGTTATCCCCAAAGAGCACGGGTAGGGCTCCCTGAAGGTCAATCAGATTGCTAGCGTAGAGATTTTGCAAAATACCGATGGTCGCTGATGAGGCTTGAATTAGAAGGGTTAAACCAGTTCCGACAAAGACTCCCAGGATTGGATTTTTACTTAGCTCTACCATGTAGTCTTTAAAGACTTGTAAATCCTTGAGGGGCTCCATAGCACCACTCATAAGATTGAGGGCGAAGAAGATACCGCCAACACCAAAGACAATTCGTCCGATGTTATTGATGGTTCTATTTTTTGTGAAGAAGAGACAGACTGCTCCGAGAAAGAGCATAGGTAATGCGTAGTCTCCCAATTTAAAACCGATGATAAAGGATGTGACAGTTGTCCCGATATTGGCACCCATGACAATCCCGATAGCCTGACGTAGGGTCAAAAGTCCCGCACTAACCAGACCAACCGTAATAACTGTAACCCCTGAACTAGACTGAATCAGGGCAGTCATTCCAATACCTACCAGAATACCAAAGAAAGGATTGCTAGTATATTTGTCAATGTAAAATCGAAGACGATCTCCAGCTGCTTGTTGCAAACCGTCCCCCATGGTCTTGATACTATATAAGAATAGTCCCAGACCACCTAAAAAGTGAAATACAATTTCCTGCCAATTAATGGACATTTTCTTTTTCCTCCGAAAAATAATCGCGAATCTCTCCCATTCTATTTTTAAAGGATTAAGAGCGATCTAACAAGTAGTAAATGATCTTTTTAAGAAAAATGTTAAATTTATTCTAAAAATGGAGCTTGATTGTCTCAATTTATATTAATTCTTCACTTCTATATAGTTCTTTTGGGACTCATGTTGACTCTTCATCTAAATAGCGTAAAATGGAGATGAACTGTTCTATTATCTTTATTAGGGCAGCTACTTTTTTAAAACAAAAATAAAGCGCTTACTTTCTGGAAGTAAAAGGAGAAAAAGATGAAGAATCCATTTTTTGAAAAACGTTGCCGCTATAGTATTCGAAAATTGTCAGTGGGTGCCTGCTCTTTGATGATTGGTTCAGTCCTATTTGCAGGACCAGTCTTAGCTGAAGAAGCAGTTATTGCTGAAAATGCTACGGGGACAACAGCAGTAGCTTCGGAGCAACCAACTACGCCTGCGCCAGAAGTGTTGAAGGAGTTGGAAGCAACTGAAGACAAGGCAGGCGAGCAACCTATTTCAGAAGAAAAACCAACCTTGGACCAATTGACTGCAGCTGATAAGGAAGTAGCTAGTCCGGTTGCTGAAGCGCCTAAGGCTGAAGAAGCACCTGCAACTACAGAAAATAAGCCAGAAGAAAAAGCTACTGTCGCTGACGTTCCTAAGAAAGAAGAAAAAAGTCTTCGACCAAAAGAAATTAAGTTTGACACATGGGAAGATTTGTTGAAATGGGAACCGGGTGCCCGTGAAGACGACGCTATTAATCGTTCTTCAGTTGAATTGACTAAACGTTACCGTGGGCATGTAGTCAACGAAAAAGCCAATAAGGATGCCAAGGTTGAAGCTCTTGCCAATACCAACTCTAAGGCTAAAGACCACGCTTCTGTAGGTGGTGAAGAGTTTAAAGCTTATGCTTTTGACTACTGGCAATACTTGAATTCAATGGTCTTCTGGGAAGGGCTCGTTCCAACTCCGGACGTGATTGATGCTGGTCACCGTAATGGTGTCCCTGTATTGGGTACACTCTTCTTCAACTGGTCTAATAGTATTGCAGACCAAGAAAAATTTGCTGCAGCCCTTCAACAAGACGAAGACGGAACTTTCCCTATCGCTCGTAAGTTGGTTGATTTGGCTAAATACTATGGCTTTGATGGATACTTTATCAACCAAGAAACAACTGGTGATATCGTGACGCCTCTTGGTAAGAAAATGCGTGACTTCATGCTTTATACCAAGGAATATGCAGCTCAAGTCAATCATCCAGTCAAATATTCTTGGTACTGATGCCATGACCTATGAATATGGTCGTTATCACGAAGACGGACTTGGTGAATACAACTACCCATTCATGCAAAAAGAGGGGGATAAGGTTCCTGCAGATCACTTCTTTGCCAACTTTAACTGGACCAAAGAGAAAAATGACTATTCTGTAGCTATGGCAAAATGGCTAGAGCGTAGCCAGTATGATGTTTTTGCAGGTTTGGAATTGCAACAAGGTGGTTCCTACAAGACCAAAGTGAAATGGGATGCCCTTTTAGACGAAAATGGCAAGCTCCGTTTGTCACTTGGTCTCTTTGCGCCAGATACTATTACTAGTCTTGGGAAGACAGGGGAAGATTATCACAAGAATGAAATATCTTCTTTACAGGTTACCAAGGAGATCCAACTGGTCAAAAACCAGAGGATAAGGACTGGTACGGGATTGCTAACCTAGTAGCTGACCGTACACCAGCAGTGGGACGTAGCTTCACAACATCCTTTAACACTGGACATGGTAAAAAATGGTTTGTGGACGGTAAAGTTTCCAAGGATTCTGAATGGAACTATCGTTCTGTATCAGGTATCTTGCCTACATGGCGTTGGTGGCAAACATCCTCAGCTGCTAAACTCCAAGCTGACTATGACTTTGAAGATGCCTACAATGGAGGAAATTCACTCAAGTTTGCGGGTGATTTAGCTGAAAATACCAACCAAGATGTTCGTCTCTACTCTACAAAACTGGAAGTAACAGATAAAACGAAACTCCGTGTTGCTCATAAAGGTGGTAAGGGAAGCAAGGTCTATGTAGAGTTTGCAACTCAGAAAAACTATACCTATGGTGGCGAGAATGCTCGTAAAGAACTGACTCTATCTGACGATTGGACAAAAGATGAATTTGATTTGAGTGCCTTGGCAGGTCAGACTATTTACGGTATCAAGCTCACTTTTGAAAATACTGCTGCCCTCAAGGGCTATCAATTTAACTTGGGTGAGTTAACTGTAACAGATAATCAAGAGGCTCCTCAAGCACCAACAGCTCTTAAAGTAGCTAAACAATCCCTTAAAAATGCCCAAGAAGCAGAAGCCATTGTCCAATTTACTGGAAATAAAGATGCTGATTTCTATGAAGTTTATGAGAAGGATGGCGATGCTTGGCGCCTACTGACAGGTTCATCTGCAACTACGATCTACCTACCAAAAGTTAGCCGTTCAGCTAGTGCAACTGGTACTAGTCAGGAGTTGAAGGTTGTCGCAGTTGGGAAGAATGGCCTTCGTTCTGAAGCAGCAACTACAAACTTTGAGTGGGGAATGACTGTCCAAGACACAAGTCTTCCAAGACCATTAGCAGAAAATATCGTTCCAGGAGCGACTGTTATCGGAAGTACCTTCCCAGACACAGAAGGCAGCGAAGGTATCGAAGGTATGTTGAATGGAACTATCACTAGCTTATCTGATAAATGGTCTTCTGCTCAGTTGAGTGGTAGCGTTGATATCCGTTTGACACAACCACGCCGTGTCGTTAGATGGGTCATGGACCATGCCGGTGCTGGTGGAGAATCTGTCAACGATGGTTTGATGAATACTAAGGACTTTGACCTCTACTATAAGGATGAAGCAGGAGAATGGAAACTAGCCAAGGCTGTTCGTGGTAATAAAGCTCATGTTTCAGATATCACCCTTGATAGCCCAATTACGGCGCAAGACTGGCGTTTGCACGTTATTACATCTGACAATGGAACACCATGGAAAGCTATCCGCATCTACAACTGGAAGATGTATGAAACTCTTGATACGGAGAGCCAAAATATTCCAATGGCTAAAGTGGCGGCGCGTGTCCTAACTGATAATAAGGTTCAACTAGGATTCTCAGAAGTTCCTGCTGGGGCAACCATCACAGTTTATGACAAGGAAGATTCACAAACTCCAATCGCTACCTTAAATACAGCAGTTGGAGGGGATCTGGCGACAAATCCATTGAGCTTTGAAAAACGTCCAAGCCTTCTTTACTACCGCACACAATTGCCAGGAAAAGAAATCAGTAATACTCTTGCTGTGACGATTCCTCAGGATGAAAGAAAGATTAAATCTGTCAGTCTAGAAGTAGCACCTAAAAAGACAACTTATCAAGTTGGTGAGGAATTGCATCTTAAAGGTGGTCTTCTCCGTGTCAAATACGAAGGTGAAGAAGCAGATGAAGTCATCAACCTTAGTCATGCAGGTGTAGTTGTTAACGGCTATGATGCTCATCATCATGGTGAACAAGAGTTAACAGTAACCTATCTTGGTCTTCCAGTTGCAGGAAGTTTCAAGGTTCAAGTGACTGGTGAAGAAGCTGGTTCAAAAGAAGTCACAGCCTTGTATATTAGTAAACAACCTAAGATTGATTACTTTGTAGGCGATACTCTTGACTTATCAGAGGGACGCTTCAAGGTCTTGTATGATGATGAAACTGAGACAGAATATAGCTTTACAGACGAGGGTGTCGAAATTACAGGTTATGATGCTCAAAAAACAGGCCGTCAAAAACTTCAGTTGCACTATCAAGGGCAAACTGTCGAATTTGATGTTCTAGTATCACCTAAGGCAGCCATTAACGACGAATATCTGAAACAAGAAATCACATCTGCTCAAGGACGAAAAGAAACATTAGCTTATACATTTGCTGATGCAGAAAAACAAGCAGCTCTTGCTGAGAAGCTTGATGCAGCAAAAGCCATCTTAGAAAACCACGATGCTAGTCAAGAAGCAGTCAACCAGGCTCTGAACGATTTAAAACAAGCAGGTGCAGACTTGGATGGAAATCAACGTTATCAAACTGCTAGAGAAGAATTGGAAAGCTTACTCGAATCTGTTCTTGAAAAAGATCCTCAATCTGATTTGATTGCGCAAGCTGAAGCTTTGTTATCTTCACAAACGCCAACTCCAGCAGCTTTTGCGGACATGAAAGAAAAGCTAAATAAGAAACTAGCTTCTGTAGCAGAAAGTCACCACGTAGGTAGCTTAGAAGAAGGCGAAACTACTCCAACAGTTGAAGTTCTACCTGAGTTAGTGGTTGAGGAAGAAGGGGTAGCCTTCGAGCGTCAAGAACGTCCGTCAGGAGACCTCTTGTTAGGTGAACGACGTGTGGTTCAGCTGGTGAGGATGGGCAAGTCCGTCGCTTGATTGAAGTGGATGCTACAGGTAACCGCACTCTTCTTCAGACAGAAGTTGTCAAGGAAGCAGTTCCAGAGATTACTGAAGTTGGTACCAAGGTAGAAAGTCGTGTTCAACCGCTAGACGGAGTCAAAGATTTGACTATCAGCAATCCAGCATTGGTGATTGAAGAAGAAAAAGTTGCATACGGCCATGAAGAACGAGTAAATCCTAGCCTTCAAGCAGGAGAACGTCGTATTGTTCAGGCAGGTAGAAGGTCAGACTCGTCGTCTGATTGAAGTTGATGCTAAAGGTAACCGCACTCTTCTTGAGACAGAAGTAGTCAAGGAAGCAGTGGCTGAGATTACTGAAGTTGGTACCAAGGTAGAAAGCCGTGTTGAGCTACTAGAAGGACCAAAAGTCTTGGAAGTTAAGAAACCAAGCATGGTAGTTGAAGAAGAAGTTCTTGCATTTGGACGTGAAGAAAGAGAAAACTCAAACCTTTTAGCAGGTGAACATCGTCTAGTTCAAGCTGGAGTGGAAGGACTTCGTAGAAATCTTGTAGAAGTTGATTTTGAAGGCAACCGCAGTCTCAAGGGAACAGAACTTGTCAAAGAGGCGGTAGCTGAGATTTTTGAAGTTGGTACAAAAGTAGAAAGTCGCGTACAGCCATTAGATGGATCTGGCGATGCTATTCTAGAAAAACAGAACTAGCGGTTGAGGAAGAACTGGTAGCCTTCGAACGTCAAGAACGTCCGTCAGGAGACCTCTTGTTAGGTGAACGCCGTCTGGTTCAAGCTGGTGAGGCAGGGCAAGTCCGTCACTTAATTGAGGTAGATACTAAGGGTAATCGCACGCTTCTTCAGACAGAGGTAGTCAAGGAAGCAGTAGCAGAGATTACTGAAGTTGGGACTAGAGTAGAAAGTCGTGTTCAACCATTGGACGGTTCTGGGAATCTTGTCCTCGAAAAACTAGAATTGGAAGTGAAAGAAGAAGCCGTAGCTTTCAATCACCAAGAGCGTCCAACAGCAGATCTTTTATTAGGTGAACGCCGTGTGGTTCAAGCAGGTGAAGCTGGGCAAATCCGTCACATGATTGAGATAGATGCTAAAGGCAATCGCACACTTCTTCAGACAGAGGTAGTTAAGGAAGCTGTGACTGAGATTGTTGAAGTTGGTACTAAGGTAGAAAGTCGTGTGCAACCACTAGAAGGACCAAAAGTCTTGGAAGTTAAGAAACCAAGCTTGGTAGTTGAAGAAGAAGTTCTTGCATTTGGACGTGAAGAAAGAGAAAATGCAAACCTTTCAGCAGGTGAACGCCGTCTAGTTCGAGCTGGAATTGAAGGACTTCATAGAAATCTTGTAGAAGTTGATTTTGAAGGCAAACGTAGTCTCAAGGGAACAGATCTTGTCAAAGAGGTGGTAACTGAGATTGTTGAAGTTGGTACAAAAGTAGTTGAAGCACCAACTGAAAAACCAGTCGTACCTGCTCAAGTGCCTCAAACGACTATGCAGGAAGTGGCCAATGCAGAAGCTAAGCATGGTCAAGCAGTAGAAAAACAATTACCAAATACAGGTACAGGAGTCGATGCAAATCTAGTAGCTCTTGGACTGGCTGGAGTTTTAAGTGGCTTTGGTTTGCTAGCTCAAAAGAAAAAAGAAGATTAAGTTAAACTTCTTAATTTACCGTCTGATGGGACAAACATGTTTATGGTAGATGAATTCAAAACTGGATAATACATCTAAAAGTTTGAAACAAGAATAGTTTAAAAGATGTTTTGGGGAAAGCTCTTGTTTATTAGAAAAGGATAACATCTGTACTGCCCCCAAAAAAAGTTAGACAATTAATTTATCCAAAGGATTTAGTTCTGTATTGCACAGGACCAAGTCCTTTTTCACCATTTGTCAAGTGTATCAAGGTATTTGATAAAAAGTTAAATTCTGCAAACCAAGTTTCACCGCTAGTATAAGTGGAAGTTAGTCTGATAATTGTAAAAACCAGTGAATTCTGTGTCAGATTAAGTTCCACTGGTTTTTACTAATGCTTGATTTTATAGCTTTTGTAGCCGAAAGGAATAGAAAAGAGCGCACAGAATCTCTCATATGAAAGTGTTTTTAGACTAATTTCCACTTTTGGACAAATAAGCGGAAGTTGCTTTAAGAAATTACCTAGCGTCAAATAATTTCAAGAGGCAAACAAAAACCTTGTTTATTGGAGGAAATTGATAAAATAGAAAGGATTTAATATTTTATTGTAAAGGAAAAAGTTAAGTGATGAAACATCAATTTTACGGAGAAAAGCGTCAGCGTTTTTCTTTTAGGAAGTTATCAGTAGGTCTGATTTCAGCGACTATCGGAAGCTTCTTTTTGGGTTCTGTAGCTGGGACTGGTTCACACCCTGTTGAAGCAGCAGAGTTAGCAGTGAATCAAGCTGTTCAGATTCAGTATAAGTATGTTATGGAATCTGAATTGACAGATGCTGAAAAGGCAATGGTTGTAAAGGAACTTCCGAAATTTGTAGAAGAAAGCACAGATGCATACTACTTGGTTTATCGTCCTAAAAAACAAGGAGGATTGACAGGGAGCTTACCAAATACTGGCTACTCCGGTATGTGGGAAGCAATCTTTGCAACAGCAGGTCTTGTTCTTGCAGTCTTGATAATTTCTAAGGGGAAAAACGGGAAAAGATATCTATCTTCGATTTTATTGGTGACTGGACTAGGTTCTATCTTTCTTTCTCCTTCAATACTTGCAGTTACAAATATTGAGCTGTCTACTTATAATCAGCTCTTAAATTTGGGACTAGGGGAGCAATTGCCTCAACCCTTAGATATTGAAGATTTTGAATACATTGGCTATCTGAAGAGTCAGGCTATTTTGAAAAATGCTCTGGGACAAGGTGAGGAATCTGAGGATAAAACTAATAAGACTGTAAATCAATCAGTGGATCGTTCTGAAAATGACAAAGCGGTAGTAATATCAAAAGCAGGTAGTTCAGAGAAATTAGCAGAAGAAAAACTGGAGCTTGTCAATGGAGCAAACCGAGTGCCGCAGGGAAGCTCAATTTCTGATCGCTCTGAGTTACAATTATCTAGTCAAGATGAGAGTCAAACGCAAGTGCTTCCTTATCAAACAGAATATCGCTATTCGGATAATCTTGTTAAGGGGCAAACAAAGACCATTCAGGTGGGTGTATCTGGGGAACGTACAGTGATTACTCGTCGCTACAGTGCTAATCAGAAGGTGATAAAATCTGAGTTGGTGTTTGATCAAGTGACAGTCCAACCTATTTCAGAGATTATTTTGGTGGGCACGGCAGAAAGTAATCAATTGCTTAAAGAATCTCCTGTTCACGACTTACCAGAGTACACAGCTCCTGTGGGTACATCTGGTACAGAGCCCGCTCCTATTCACGACATTCCCGAGTACACAGCTCCTGTAGGCACAGCCGGTGACGACTTAGCTCCAGTTCATGAAGTCTCTGAGTATACAGATTCAGTAGGTACAGCCGGTGAAGATCCTGCTCCCGTTCATGAATTACCAGAGTACACAGCTTCGGTAGGTACATCAGGTGACAACCCCGCTCCAGTTCATGACCTTCCCGAGTACACAGATTCAGTTGGAATAGTTGGTGAAGACCCCGCTCCAGTTCACGAAATTCCTGAATATACAGCTTCGGTAGGTACATCAGGTGACAACCCCGCTCCAGTTCATGACCTTCCCGAGTACACAGATTCAGTGGGCACAACCGGTGAAGCTCCCGCTCCAGTTCATGATATTCCAGAGTACAGATCTCCAATCGGCACAGCTGGTACAGATCCAGCCCCCGTTCATGAATTACCAGAGTACACAGATTCAGTAGGTACAGCGGGCGACGGTCCAGGCCCCGTTCATGAATTACCAGAGTACACAGCTCCTGTAGGTACAGCAGGTGACGACTTAGCTCCCGTTCATGAAGTCCCTGAGTATACAGATTCAGTCGGTACAGCAGGTGAAGATCCTGCTCCTGCTCATGCCCTCCCCGAGTATACAGATTCGTTTGGCACATCCGGTGAAGATCCAGCTCTGGTTCACGAATTACCAGAGTATACAGATTCAGTCGGTACAGCAGGCGACGACCCAGCTCCAGTTCATGAAATCCCTGAGTATACAGATTCAGTCGGTACAGCAGGTGAAGATCCTGCTCCTGCTCATGACCTCCCCGAGTATACAGATTCGTTGGGAACAGCAGGTACAGAACCTGCTCTGGTTCATGACGTTCCCGAGTACCCAGATTCAGTGGGCACAACCGGTGAAGTTCCAGCTCCAGTTCATGATATTCCAGAATATACAAATCCTGCTCCTGCTCATGACCTCCCCGAGTATACAGATTCGTTGGGAACAGCAGGTACAGAACCTGCTCTGGTTCACGACGTTCCCGAGTACCCAGATTCAGTGGGCACAGCCGGTGACAATCCCGCCCCAGTTCACGAAGTCCCAGAATATACAGAAACAGTAGGCACATCTGGTGTAGAGCCTACCCCAGTTCATGAGGTTCCCGAGTACACAGAACCTGTAGGCACAGCCGGTGACGCACCAGCTCCAGTTCATGAAGTCCCAGAATATATAGCTCCAGTCGGTACATCTGGCGAAGAACCCGCTCTCGTTCACGAAGTCCCAGCCTACACAGATTCAGTCGGCACAGCAGGTGCAGATCCAGCCCCAGCTCATGAATTACCAGAGTATACAGATTCAGTAGGCACAGCTGGTATAGAACCAGTTCCGGTTTATGAATTACCAGAGTATACAGATCAAGTAAATACGGTAGGTTCAGAGCCCGTTCCGGTACATGAAGTTCCCGAGTACACAGATCCAGTAAGTACGTTAGGTTCAGAGTCCGCTCCGGTATATGAAGTCCCAGAGTATACAGAACCAGTCGGCACAGCAGGTGACACACCAGCTCCAGTTCACAGCGTTCCAGAATACACAGCTCCAGTCGGCATAGCCGGTGCAGAACCCGCTCTCGTTCACGAAGTCCCAGAATATACAGAACCAGTCGGCACAGCAAGTACAGAACCCGCTCCGGTTCACGAATTGCCGGAGTATACATTCCCTGTAGGCACAGCAGGCGACAATCCAACCCTGGTTCATGAACTACCAGAGTACACAGATTCAGTAGGCACAGCAGGTGCAGAGCCTACCCCAGTTCATGAAGTTCCAGAATATACAGAACCTGTAGGCACAGCAGGTGCAGACTCAGCTCTGGTTCACGAAGTACCCGAGTACACAGCTCCAGTAGGTACAGCTGGTGATGAACCCGCTCCGGTTCACGACGTTCCAGAATATACAGAATCAGTCGGTACATCTGGCGACGAACCCGCTCCAGTTCACGAAGTCCCAGAGTACACAGAATCAGTCGGCACAGCCGGTGACGCTCCAACCCCAGTTCACGAAGTTCCGGAATATACAGATTCAGTGGGTACAGCCGGTGACGCTCCCGTTCCAGTTCATGAATTGCCAGAATACACAGATTCAGTCGGCACAGCAGGTGCAGAACCCGCTCCGGTTCACGAATTGGCGGAGTATACAGATTCGTTGGGCATAGCCGGTGAAGATCCAGCTCTGGTTCACGAATTACCAGAGTATACAGATTCAGTAGGCACAGCAGGCGACGATCCAGTCCCAGTTTATGAATTACCAGAGTATACCGATCCAGTAGGCACAGCAGGTGCCGAACCCGCTCCGGTACATGAAGTTTCAGAGTACACAGAATCAGTCGGTACAGCCGGTGAAGATCCAGCTCTGGTTCACGAATTACCAGAGTATACAGATCCAGTAGGCACAGTAGGTGCAGAGCCTACACCAAGTTTTGAACTCCCTGAGTTAGAGCTTAGCTATGTAGATGAAACGCGAGTTGAAAAAGTAGCCTTTAAGATTGAGGAGCAGTATACTGATGAGTTGGTCAAGGATTCACGTATTCTAAGTGTTCCTGGAGTGGAAGGTGAGCGTACAATCAAAACTAGGGTCTACTATTCAAATAATCAAGAATTGGATCGTCTAGAATTATCTAATGAAGAAACCTTGCCACCAGTGACTCAGATTGTTAAGGTTGAAACAGCAAGTCCGTTTATGATTCCAAATGATGCTCCAAAGGTTGAAGCATTGGATGAATTTGATTTAATTCCTCTCTACAATCTATTGTCGGAAGCAGAGCAAGTTAAATCACAGGCACGTTATTTTAACGATATCTTAACTCGCCAAACTAGTTACGATTCGGCACTTTATAGGTCAAGAATTATTGACGCGATCAGAAGCTAGTCAAAATCAAGTCAACCAAGTAGTTGCAAGCATTGAAAATGCTAAGGAGCAACTACAGGGTCTAGACGTCACTAAGGTAGCTCTACAAGCGGAATACCAAGAAAGTCAAGACATCCAGGATAGCTTCAAATACAAAAATGCTGACTTAGATAAGAAAAACAAACTTTACAAGAGAATTTTGCAAATGCAGAAACAGTTTTAGCAAATCGACTAGCTAGCCAAGTTCAAGTTGATCAAGCCTTATCGAATCCTGACAGCGACCAGAACGGCTCTAAATGGAGTTGCAAAAGTTAGACCAAGTCTAAGTATCCTCAGTCTTACAGAAAATCCAGAAGATCGTTCTGTTACGGTTCAGTACAACCTGACTGATGAAACTCAATCATTACGTACAGCTATAGCAGAATTATATGAAGGTGACCAGCTTGTACGCTCACTTCCAATTACGAATTTTGCAGGCAGTCTCAAGATTGGAGATTTGGATCATTATACAGCTTATACTTTGAAGACAAAATTAACCTACGAATTAGATCAAGGTCAGGTTACAGACTTTGAAGAGGACAGTCGTCAATTTGAACTCGAGTATAAGAAAATTTCTATTCGAAATGTAGAGGCGGTTGAATTCTACAGCAAGGAAAATGATCAGTATAAACGCTTGATTTCTATGAACGCAGTTCCAAGCGATTTGTCAAATTACTTTTGTCAAAGTTAAGTCTGCTGAGTCGAAAGAAATGCTTCTGCCAGTTCAGAGTATTGCCGAAAGCACTAAAGATGGTAGGGAAGTTTATAAGGTCACTGTCTCTCTGCCTGAGCTTGTCCAAGAAAGTGAAACAGGTTATAAACCAGGATATGACTTCTACATCAGCAAGTCTCATTCAAATCAGCAAGGAGTCTATACTAGTTTTGCAAGTCTGTTAGAAGCGATGAAGAGCAACATGGCAGGCAACTATGTGCTAGGGGCTGATTTAGATGCTAGTGAAGTAAGTTTGGCAGCAAGCGATTATGTTTATCTGCGAAATAACTTTACAGGTAGCCTTACAGGTAGTCATAATGGTAAACAGTACGCGATTTATAACCTAGCCAAGCCTTTGTTTGAAAATCTCAAGAGTGGTGCTAGAATTTCAAACATCGATTTGAAGGATGTCAATATCGTCGGGACTTATGACTCTGCAAGCTTAGCTCGTTCTGCGGAAAATGCTCACATTCAAGATGTTTCTGCTCAAGGGCGAGTAGCTGTTGTAGGGAATGCCAGTCAGGTTGCAGGGCTAGTGGTTGTTGCAACTAACACGCAAATCACAAATAGTTCCTTTACAGGTACTATCCAGACTAATGATAAGCAAAGCAAAGCCTATAATGTTGGAGGTTTAGTCGCAAATCTAAAAGGAAATGCTTCCCTGCTGACACAAAGTAGAGCAGATGTTACTATTTTAGCGAGTGCCAAGACTAATGAGCAACGCTTTGGAGGTTTAGTTGGGCGCTTGGAAGCCAATGCTCGTATCACTAATTCCTATGCATCAGGGAAAATTCAGAACTCAACCAAGAATGGTCAAATTGGTGGAGTAGTTGGTTCAAATTACTACAATGGTTTGATTGACAACGTCTTGAGTAACGTTAGTGGATCAAGAGTCTATAGTATTTCTGGCGATCAAGGTTATAAAAATGACCGTATCACAAATGCTTATGCAGTTGAAGGAATTGAAACACTAGCAGAAGATCCATTTGCTAGCTCTAAGCTTAGTCTAGAACAAGCCCAAGATAAGCTAGAAGAGTTTGGAATCACGACAAGCCTGAACGACACCAATCTGAACCTCTATGCAGTAGATTATAGTAAGGCGAAGAAAGTAGACAATAACCGTGCTATAGCTTACGTAAATATGGAAAAACTTCTACCATTCTATAATAAAGAAACAATCGTAGCTTATGCCAATAAGCTAGCAGAGGATCATAAGTTAAACACTAACTACTTGCTCGATGTAGTTCCGATGAAAGATCAGCAGATCATCACAGATATTCATGGAAATAAGACAGGCATCAATCGTCTCATGCTTCATTACGAAGACAATACCATTCAGTATCTGGAAATTACCTATAAGGGAGACTTTAAAAATAAGGCTATAGCAGAATATACCATCAAGGACTTGAATCTTCTCTATACTCCGGAAGCCTTCCTATCTGACTATAGCAAGATTCTCACCAAAGTTTTACCAGAGCTGAATAAGGTAGTTTTAGATTCAGCTGCTCTGAGAACGGTCTTAGGTATAAATGCAGAAACATCTCTGGATGATCTTTATTTGGATAAAGCCTTTGACCAAGTCAAAGCTAACTTATCTGTGGAGTTACGTAAGGTTCTTGCTATGGACAAGTCCATCAATACCGAGGGGAGTGTAGTAGCTGATTATATCGCTAAGAAAATCACCGATAATAAAGAAGCCTTGCTAGTCGGTTTAACCTACCTAAATCGTTGGTATAACATCAATTATGACACCATCAATGTCAAAGATTTATCTGCCTATAAGTTTGATTTCTTTGGTAATAACGATGCGTCGACACTAGACACGATCATTGCCTTAGGTCGCTCTGGTTTTGAAAATCTCAAAGCCAAAAATACTTATCAAACTTATGATACTTCCTTGTCTGAGGCAACAGGTAAGCGGGGATTGTTCAATTATCTAGAAAGTTATCGTAATCTTTTCTTGCCGTATAAGACTAATAACGAATGGCTCAAGGATAATACAAAAACTTACATTATCGAAGCCAAGTCAGACATTTCAGAAGCTAAGGATCTCCAAGACAATGCAAACGATAAGAGTAAGTACTCTGTCGGAGTTTATGATAAATTACATCTGACAACTGGGAACATAAGGGCATGTTGCTACCGCTTTTGACCATGACTGAAAAGGGTGTTTACATCATTTCTAATATGTCTACCATCTCTATGGGAGCATATGATCGCTACCGTGATATTGTTGATGGTAAGGTTCGTACAGATGCTGAACTGACTAGCTATGTTGAAGATCGAGTGAGAAAGTCAGCTGAATGGCAGAGAGACCATTACGATTTCTGGTACAAGATTTTAAGTGATGAAAGCAAGGATAAACTCTTCCGTTCTGTTTTGGTTTATGATGGTTTTGCTCTCAAAGATAAGAATGGGCAAAAATATTGGGCTCAACCAAATGACAAGCAATCGACCGCAATGCAGGAATTCTTTGGACCAGCTGGTAAGTGGTATCCAAGCAAGGGCTATAATGCTTACGCAACAGGAAGTGTGACCCATTTTGACAATGCTCGTCTGTTAGAAGATTACGGAAACTCTGTTTATACACACGAGATGACACACAATTCTGATGGGGCCATCTATTTTGAGGGCTTTGGTCGTCGTGAAGGTCTAGGAGCAGAGCTTTACGCTCGTGGTCTTTTACAATCTACACCAAGCCCAGATGAAGCGACAATTACTCTCAATACTTTATTCAAGGTTGATAAGGATTCGAAGACACGTCTCCATACTTATAACTTTAAAGAGCGCGTTCAGAATGCAGCAGATCTAAAAGACTACGTTCATGGAATGTTTGATATGATCTATACGCTGGATTACCTAGAAGCAAACTCTATCTTGAAGCAGACAGATGAAGCTAAAATGAAGTGGTTTAGAAAAATGGAAAACTACTACATTACTGATAAGTATGGCAAACAAACCCATGCTGGTAACCAAACACGGACCTTCACTGCTGAAGAGATTAAGAAACTAAAAACCTTTGAATCCTTGATTGACAATGATGTCATCACTCGACGAGAAAACAAGGATAGTGGCAAGTACGCACGAAATGGTTATCTCAGTCTCAGCCTATTCTCTCCAATTTATTCAGCGCTTAGCAATCCAACTGGTGCGCCAGGTGATGTTATGTTCCGTCGTACAGCCTATGAGTTGCTGGCAGCTAAGGGCTATCATGAAGGATTTGTTCCATATGTATCTGGTAAGTTGTCAGAAGAAGCTCTGAAAGAGGGCAGTACAACTTGGGATGGATGGCTCGGAAGAGATGTTGGCCTAGTGACAGACCAGAAGGTTTTGGAAAATGTCTTCAAAGGTGAGTATGACTCTTGGGTAGCCTTTAAGAAGGCCATGTACCAAGAGCGGATTGACCAATTGACAAAATTGAAGGCGATCACCATTGAGTACGAACTCAGAAACCCAAACAGTACGAAGCAAGTAACTATTCGATCTTATAAAGGATATGCAAAGGCTAATGGACGAAGCACTAGCAGAGGATGTTCGCAATATCGACAATGCTACAAGCCGCGTCGAAGCTAGCTGGGTCAACTTACTGAAGAAAAAGATTTATAATGCTTATCTTCGTATAACGGATGACTTCCGTCAGTCTATCTTTACCAAATAAGCTGCAGTATTACTTTTAAAAAATACCATTATCCCTAGGTCTAAAATGACTTAGGGATTTTTGCTCTGAAAATACATGTACAGAAATGTAGATGTGAGTAAAGGAAAATAAAAAGTGCCACTGAATATATTGTGGTCTATTTGGAAGAACTTTTGAATTTAACTTGAAATATGATAGAATAACAATTATTAAAATTTTTA
>BNJU01003993.1_pt1 | contig 20276 bp, 29 predicted proteins | sample 8539281 | NCBI WGS metagenome assembly BNJU01 (sample SAMD00202456, study PRJDB9452) | human saliva metagenome | isolation source: human saliva | place: Japan
ACAGACCCCATATGTCTACATTCTAGGGAAGATTTAGACGCAAAAAGCCTTGCCTTTCTAAGGCTTTTGGGTAGTCTTACCTAAAATGAGAGAAAAGGTTTTGACTATCTGCGTCATGAAGTTATTTAAGCATCTCCTTTTCTCTCATTACCATTTTCTATTATAATAAATTGTACTTCTAGAATAGAAAGGACTTAAGATGACAACTCTTATTAAACATAAACGTGTAGAATTTTTCAGAACTTTTTATGACCTAGTTTTTTTGTTTTTGCAATTTCAAAAAGCAACTACTTTAATTGAGCATCTTCATAACGGTATTTTTGACTTGGAATTCTTTCCTTGATTTTTTCATGGCTGTTTTTGGTTCTCACTGATTCATGGATGATTCAAACCATTTATACCAATCGCTATGGAAAGAACTCTTTATTTAACATGGTAATCATGTTTTATCAAAATGGGACTTTTACTCTTTATAGCCAATATGATTGGACCTTATTGGCAACAATATTTTTCATTATCTTTGTTGGGCTGTTGGTACATTAACCTTTACCTTATTTTTTTACAATATTTGGTTGAATTTTTAGAAAATCAACCGATAATGTTGAACGGGAAAGTATCAAAGGTTTTCTATGGATAACAGGTCTAGGAAGTTTAGGAGTCTCATCTAGCAGCTCTTCTTCCTATTTACGTTGGAGTCTCTGTCTTATTTGCTAGTATTCTGCTAACATTTATTATGCCAATTATCTTGCTTAGTAAAGATAAGCATTACCAGGTAAATCTCCCCCATTTAATCGAGCGCATCTCCCTTCTTGTCATTATTACGTTTGGAGAGATGATTATGGAGCTAGCTAACTTCTTTACAATCGAGAATTTCTCGATTTATTCGGTTCTTTATTTCATTATTATGCTTTCTCTGTTCTTGTTTTATTTTGGTCAATTCGACCATGCTATTGATGAAAAATCTAATCAAAAGGGACTATTTCTAATTTACAGTCACTATCCTATTTTCATTGGACTTATTATGATGACTGTATCGATGAGTTTTCTTCAGAATCCTGAAGCTAATCGTCTCTTTGCAACCATCTTCTCTTATATCGGATTTGGCCTCTTCCAAGTTGCTGTCCTAGTAAATGGGCCCTATAACAAACACTATCTTCGCTATTCGAAAAGTTACTACTGTGTCCAAGCGACACTCTATCTGGCTGCCTTGATTCTCTCTTTAATCTTTGCTTCTAATCCTATAATAGTAGTGAGTATAACAACCATTTTTAGCTCTAGCTATAGCCATTCATTTTATTTATTTTTTTATGTGACACAGAATAAAAAAATATTCCAAATCTAACTGGGGGTTCTTTTAATGAGTTTATAACATAAAAAAGCTTTGGGAACCAAGGCTTTATATGATATCAATCACCGACCACGAAAATGTTTAGCTTACAGAACTGCTAGTGAAGCTCTAGAGGATGAGTTCGAGTAAATGTTGCACTTATTCTTGCAATTTATCATTTACTTGATGCACGAACTCGATATTTTTTTCGTTAATTTGTTTTTGCCCCACTTTTGCCCCATTTTTAAATCCTGACATTGAAAACACCTAAAAGTATTTCCCTAAAATCAGCTATATTTCAACATTTTTTTGTTTATTTTTCAATATGAAAAGTTCTTACAAATTCATGTAGGGGGCATTTTTTATACGCAAAAAGCCTTGGTTTTCCAAGGCTTTTTTGTTTGTCTATAACTGAAGACATTCTGAATATAACCGTTTCAGGATAGTAGGCTGTCACCACGATTTCTTCTTGTTGCTCGACCTCAGGGAAAAATCTCACCAAAGCGATCGACGTTGCCCACATAGTCCATGCTGTCCTCAATCGCAACACCCTGGGCACCTAACTCGATCAAGAGATTAGAGACTAGCTCCTCTCCCTCACGCTTCACTGTAACTTTTAACTCTTGCCATGTTTCTATTTTGTATTTTCCTTATTCTTCTTAAATTCTTCAATCACATCTGTATAGTGTTCTTTCATTGCGCTATGAATCTGCTGTTTAAAAATACCAAACATAAGATAATAAACAAATAGAAGAATTCCTGCAAGAAGTGGCAGTAATAAAAAAATGTATTGAAAGGAGCAGTACGGTACCTTTACCACTCATTACGGTTAAAAACAAGCATTAATCCCCACATAACAGCACTAGAGATCGCAGCTGATTTCATACCACTTTCTCTCTGCTTCTTTAACTTTAAATAATCCATATAAATAAATGCAGCTTCTTCCCTAGAGTATTGTCCAGTTTTTAGTTTGCGTTTAACTTCCTTGTTTAACGTCGTTGTTGCAATTGTAAAAATCATTTTACTTCCTCCAAATAATCCCTCAATCTCCCCGAATACTCGGGAATATGCTAAAATAGATACTACCATCTTACCACATTCGTATCAGAAAATCCATGTTAGGAAGGACTGCTATGCCAGACAATGTCGCGCTTCGTATGCGCCCCAAAACCATCGACCAGGTCATCGGTCAGGAGCATCTAGTTGGACCAGGCAAGATTATCCGCCGTATGGTGGAAGCCAATCACCATAAATAGTGATTGTTTTGTATCCACAATTCCAAATAGTTCTAGATGAGCTTTGAAGATTTCTGGATAGTCGATAGAGTGAGCAACCAAAATGATTTTTGCATGAAGATGCTGTCGTCGAATTCGGGTTACCGTGGTTGACAACTTACAAGGAGCAGTAATTGTGATAAAATAAAACCAATTCCTGTTGGTGTGAAGTTGTATCATTGGGAATGTAGAATGAATGGTTACAGGTAGTTTATGTTGTCTGATATATTTTTTCAGAACCAGAAGTAACCAATAATATTGTATCCATTGAATCATATCTTTCCTCCAATCGAATTTATTGTACATGGAGTGAAAGTATTCATTTTGAAAATGTCATAAAAGGGTAGAAATCTGTCATATTCGGCATCTGTCCTAAAGGAGGAAAGCTAATGTTAAGTATTTTCGTATTAGAAGATGAGTTGTTGCAGCAATCTCGTATCGAGAATGTGATTCAAGAACTGATTGCTCAAAAATCATTACAATGTAAACCTCCGAAGATTTTTGGAAAACCTCATCAACTAGTGGAAGCAATCACTGAAAGAGGTTCGCACCAATTATTCTTCCTGGACATTGAAATTAAAGGGGAAGAAAAGAAAGGTCTGGATATCGCAAAAGAAATCCGGAAGAAAGATCCGAATGCGACAATTGTGTTCGTCACGACTCATTCAGAGTTTATGCCAATTACCTTCAAGTACAAGGTAGCTGCACTTGATTTTATTGATAAATCACTTTCGGAAGAAGAGTTTGCAGAGCGTATTTGTTCCGCTATCGAATATACGATTGAAAAAGCTGGAACAACTGTTTCTGAAGATGCTTTTACTTTTGAAACCGCGATGGCTCATGTTCAAGTACCTTTCAACAATATTTTATATTTTGAGACTTCGCCAACGATACATAAGGTGATTTTACATACCAAGGATGAACGATTAGAGTTCTACGCGAGTATTGCAGAAATCGAAAAAGCAGACCCTCGCTTATATCGTTGTCACCGGTCTTTTGTGGTAAATCCTGCTAATATTGTGAAAATCGATAAAGAAGAAAAGCTTGCTTTATTTGAAAATAATGATAGTTGCTTGATTTCCCGTATGAAATATAAAGGACTGCTTGAAAAAGTAAAGACACTAAATTGTTAGGATGATTTTATGGAATTATTTTTAAATGAAGCGAATGTTTATTTAAAAATACTGGCGCAGATGTTGATTTTTAAACAGATTAGCGAATTGCCGATAAAACGGAAATGGTTCTTGATAATACCAGCGGCCTTTGTTGGTCTCTTTAACGTAGTGCCACCGATCGCTTATTTTTGGATCTTTTATTATGTATATTGCCTATTGCTTTTATATTAATAAAGGTCAGAGTCGGATGATGAATCTGTTTTATGGATTATATCCAGTTATTGTGGAAAGTCTATTTGGACGTATGCTAGGTTATAATGTGTTTCCGATGTTAGGAATTACAGTGTTTAATGAAGCGACGATTAGCGGATATGATATTCTGATTGAATTGCTCATTTTCCCAGCATATCTACTCATTATTCATTCGTTAAAAATTGACTTTAAAGATTTAAAAAGAAGGATTTAAGCGTCAATATTTTAATACGATTTTACTGATTATTAATCTATCGATGATACTCTATATCATACTTGTTTCTTTGTTTGTTATTTTAAGAAATCAATTGTCAGATGCAGATTTGTGGAGAGGTCAGCTTAATAATCTATATATTATTCTATTTTTCATTATGCTCTTATATGTCAATGCAAGTTCGAAAGAAAAACTCGAACAAGAAATTGTAGCGCAGAAAGACCGTCAGTTAAAAGAATTATCGAATTATAGTCATCATGTGGAATCTCTTTACAGTGAAATTCGCAGTTTTAGACATGACTATCTCAATATTTTAACGAGTTTGAAACTAGGGATTGAAAATCAAGACTTGCATGCAATTCAACGTATTTATGAGGATGTTCTGAAAGAGAGTGGAAAGTCATTTTACGATAAGAAATTTGATATCGCACGACTAAGCAATATTAAAAATGATGCCGTTAAAAGTGTATTGTCTGCGAAGTTGTTAGAGGCGCAAAATAAAGGGATTGACATTACTTTTGAGGTGGAAGAACCGATAGATGATTTCCAAATAGAAATTTTAGATTTCATAACGATTTTATCCATTCTTTGTGATAATGCGATTGAAGCTAGTCAAAAAGCCCAACAGAAAAAACTCTCTGTGGCGTTGATTAAGAGTGAGATGGCATTGATTTTGGTGGTTGAAAATACGACTGAAGCCGAGAAGGTGGATGTGACTCATTTATTTGAACGCGGTGTATCCACAAAAGGTGAAGGTCGAGGCCTTGGACTCTATAACGTACAGCAAATCATGGATCGTTATCCAAAGTGCTCAATCAGCACTAGAAGTACAAACCATCAGTTTTTCTCAAACGATTACTTTTTATTCAATAAAATAAATCAATCTAAACTAAATAGCGATTGCTATTTAGTTTTTTTGTGCTTTCATGATAAAAAATACCGTTCGCGACATTTCATTGACCGTTTTTGATAATTTGATTTTTTGTGGGAACAGGTGCAGTAAACTAAATTCATCAATAAAACAAACACCTGGAGGCTTATATGTTTAAAGTAATAGAAATCAAAAAGTCATTTAAGAATAAAGAGGTTTTAAAAGGTGTTTCCTTCACAGTAGAAGAAGGAGATAAAGTTGCCTTACTTGGGAATAATGGGGCAGGAAAAAGTACACTACTAAAGATTATAGCCGGTCAACTGCAAGCAAATGCAGGGCGTATCGAAACAACCCTAGATTTTCAAACCGAAATCGGGATGATGCCACAAGGAGATATTTTGATTGATGATTTGAAAGTGGGAGATTTAGTATTGCTCAAGTGCTATATGAATCACTTAGAAGATATCGGTATTGATGCATTATTGAAAATGGTGGAATTAGAGGACTTTAAAAATCAATATGTATTGGGGCTTTCTGGCGGACAAAAGAGACGTCTCTCATTATTATTAACGATTTTAAATGAACCACGACTAATCTTTCTTGATGAACCAACAACCGGAATGGATTTAGAGTCTGTTGATAACTTCTGGTATCTTTTAGAAGAGCAGAAGTTTACGTCGGTGGTCGTGACTCACGATTTTAACCAAATCGATTATTTCTTTACGAAAGTACTGATTTTAAAAGATGGCCGTATTGCTGCACAGGAAAGTGTGGAAGAGATTCATCGTAAGGGCCAAACAATCGAACAGTTCTATAGAGAACAAGTGAAAATGGAGGGATAATGATTATGAAACTCATTCAATTAAAACAAGTCCTTGATAATAAAAGATTTTTATTATTTACAATTTTTATTCCAGTGGCATGGTATGTATTTCTATACAATATTCAACAAGGAATCACACCCAATATAATGCTGGGGATTGCGGTGTTTATTGGGATTATCGGGAATAGTCTGGCTACCTTTAGCAAACGGATTTCATCAAATATCGATTTTTACTCATTCGAATCGAAGTTTTCTAAATATACAGTGAAAAATTATTTGCTCGACCAAACTCTCGTACAATTGGTGTTAAACACTTTAATTTTTGTTGTAGTATTAGCTGTTGGGGTTCTCTTTTTTAGTTTCCCATTGAACAGTCAATTAGTCGTTCAATTTTTCCTATTAACCATTATGGGAATTTATTTTAGTATTATTGGTTTTGTGATTGGAGTTAGACTCGACGAAAAAATTATTGATACGGTCAGCTTCCCAGTGATTATTTTAGCTTCTATGACGATTATTCCATTCGCATCTCTTGGTGCCGAAGGAGGATTCATGGAGTTTATTGGAAAAGCCCAAATGATTTTCCCAGGGTACTATTACACCAATATCGTGAATGCTCTAAGTTCTTCAACGAGTATTGATGTCAAAGATGTGGCACTCTTCATTGGAGTATTTATTTTGAATGTCATTCCGATATACTTCCTTGTTCCTAAAGTGAAGTTCGCAACTGTAAAAATAAAATGAAAGAGCCAGCAACTAGAAATAGGTGCTGGCTCTGTTTTTTTGCTTTTTGAAGCAATCTAATAAAGAAGCTTGCCAATATTTTACATTCATTTTTTTGTCCCATTTTGAATTAATTGTATTTAAAATCGCTCCAAGTATATTCCGAAAAGCACTTATATTTCAACTATTTTTATTTATTTTTCAATATGAAACTTGCTTCCAAATTCATGTAGGGCATTTTTTTATTGCTTTTTAAAGTTGAGAAATGTTGAGTTAGTAACGTTTCTTTCTTTTTTTATACAAAAAAACAAAAAAAGTTTAGAAAAGATAACGCCCCTCAACATCGGACAAAAACTCTCATTAATTTTATTTATCAAGAAAAAAACAAAAAGCCTAGAATAATATATAAAACATTATTCTAGGTTTTAAAAACTAATGATTTAAATAATAAAAAAAGAAATAATCTTAGAAATAGTATTTAAATATAGAAACTATCAAAAACAGATTTATTTTCAAGATCTTCTCGAGTATAAATTTTTTAGAGGATAATATTGACAAGTCATTCTCAATTGCAGTTCTGTTAGCTAAAAGTCACAATTGCTACTTCCCCCTCATTGGTATCAATTTGTTTATTTTCAAAACAAATTATGAAAAAGCTGTCATATATTGTTTTTCGTATAGATTGTTCGTGTTTCCGTTGTTTTTTTGGTGTTTGTATTGGATGAAGTATACTTTAAATCAGAAAAGAAAAAGTTCTTAGTTTGAATTTACATTCATATAAATTAAATTGTTTATTAATCTTATGAAGGTAGACAATATCGAATTTACTATTACAGTAATCACAGTCATTAAACATTAGTTGAGAATTGTAAAAAAATTTGAGGTTCTGAAGCAAGGATTCCATTAGGGTCAGGAATTTTTCCACATATTAACTATATACTCTACATAATTACTGCATATATTCCAATAATGATTGGAAGTACGTTCATCATTAAAAACTTTAATAATTGTCTCTTTTTAAATTCTCATAAATTTTTAGGTTAACTGTTTGATTCTCCATTATTTCAAATGTTTCTTTTGAGTTATCTAAATAAAGAGCTACTTGTTCCACGCTAATTCCATTAGGATTAGTAGTAGTGACAAAAAAATCATTAAGAATCCTAAAGCAAGTATAATCTTCTTTTATAATTTTGCACAACTCGATAACTTCAGGTTCGTAGGAATACTCTTGTATGTTTAAAGAAAAAGTTGTTTATAAGGTAAGTAGCAACCATAGGATCACCTACTTAATCTTCCTTATTGTAATCTTTCCAAAAAAACGATACGGAAGTCGAGGAGTTGGAACTTCAGTGTGTTCGAAAGAATTAATTAAACGTTCTCTTATATAAGGTTCGATAATTTCAAATAAAGCGTAGGCAAAAATCTTTTAGTACTCAACATTTCTTCGTCAAGTTTGTTTTTCTGAAGTAAAACCTACAGTATGTTCAACAGAAAATATTAATAAGTCTAATTCTGCAATTGTAATTTGAAAATTAACATTAATTCTATAAGCGTCAATTTCTTTATTATATGCTAAATTACCATAAGTAATCCCATTGTTAATTGTAATTGTTTCGGAATCATTTAGCGTTTCCTTGATAGGTTGAATATTTAAAATTTGCTGGTTCAATGAAATTGAAATTATATTTTTGATCATTATTTTTCCTCCCACTCCATAACTTTTCAACTAAGATTCTTTTGTCAAAAGAATTGTTATATTCAATATAGTCCTTTTCGAAGTCAGCAAACATTTTTCGTAAATAATAAGTAAACCTATCATTTTTTTAAATGTAGAGAATTTAAACTTACCTCTATGTTTTCTAAATTCAAAAATTATTTTTCATTTATAATTTGTTTTTTTAAATAAATTTAGGCATTTCAAAATGTCTTTTTTCCTTAAAATTAACAAAATCAGAATTGTTTAAGATTCTGTCGTAAATTGGGAAATAAGTATTTTTCATCATAAGTGTTTATTATTTTATCAAAAGTACTCTTTTAGTTGGAAATCATCTATATTGTTGATATTTTTTTAAGAATGTTTAATTCAAAAATTTTTTTACTATTATTAAATTCTTTTGTATACTGTTTTTAATATCATTATTTTTTTATCAATAACAGATGTAGCAGAAAGAAATGTATTAGATGTTTGCATTTTAATTAACCTTCCATTTAAATTAATGTTTTTACATAATATTCTTATTGAAAAATTTCCAGATAACAAAGCTACCGTATTTTTACCACAAATATTCGAGATTAACAAATACTAAAAACAATAGATTTTTTTACTTATAGAGGAGCATCTAAACAAAACTAAATCCAGAAAAATTAATATATTTTTAAAACTTATCTTGAGGGTGGAGCCTGTATAAAAGTTTTTACATATCTCTTTAGACCAAACTTAACCAAATGTTGAGACAGGATTAAAAATAATAACATTTATTTCATGTGTCTGCTGCTATGTTTTTTTAGTCGTTATTCAGCCTTTTTAAGGGCTTTTTCGCTTTAAAAATTCGAGAAATGTTGGTATATCAATGTTTCTCATTTTTGTAACCGAAAATAAAAAGTTTAGACAATGGTTTTTGATGTCCATTTATTTTGCAAAACTTTTGAGCAGTTGTATCATAATACTGTTTTTCTCACGTTTATTTTTCTCGAATCATGCCTACTCGATTTTTCGTCAAGATAGGGAAAAATGATGCTTACGATAGAGTTTATCTGCAGGAACTTTAGCTAGTAAAGTGATAAAACTACTCTCATGTGTATTTTCATCAAACCACTGATCAATCATTTCCATAATTCTATTTGCGATACCGCGTCTTTGGAACTTTTTATCTACCATAATATCGGATACGACAAAAGTGACACCACCATCGCCAACAATTCTTCCTAGACCAATGAGTTCATCATCTTCATAAACAGAAACTAAGAAAAGAGTTCCTTCAAGTGCCTTTTTCACTTCAGAATGAGGTTTAGTGCTATTCATTCCAGCGTTTACTCTTAATTGATTATAAGCTTCAACGCTAGGGATTTTATGAGTAAATTCCATAAAACGATTCCTCCAATAACTTTTTTTGTTTTTTATTGTTTTCAATCACAACTCTTCGTAATCAGGATGGTCTTTGATATAGATTGCGGCGTAAATGGCATCTACTAAAACAGCTGGGAAAGCGAAGGCCATTAAAGCGCCAAAGAAAAAGCCGAAAATCATTTGTATGTAGTCTGTAATCACGGCGATGACCAATAGAATAAAACCCAAGACTTTAACAATATTGAAAAGAAGTTCTTTCTTCTTACTATTCACCTCATATGTTTCCCATCGATTGATTTTCCAAATTTTTCCTTGATTTTGAGGAAGGTAATACCATGCGTAAATGACGGTCATTACTATAAATAGAAGTACTATTGGAATGACATAAAATAGCGTCAACTTGGACTCGTAGAGCTTTAACGCGCTGAAGGGTGTTTTATCATCGGTAACCATCAGTAGGAAGATAAAGGTAAAGGTGAGTGTGACGGTCCAAACGACTAAGGCCACTAGAATATAAGTTAGAGACTTAAAGCGATTGATTAAAGGCGTAAAAAGTCCAAAGAGAAGGCTAACGATATTAATAATCGTCGCACTCAAGAATAGGACCTTAATAATTCCAATAGGATCATTGTGCCCAGCAACAAAATATAGAAACGCAGTAAATGGAAGCATAAGCCAAGGGAAGAATTTAATGTACCCTAGGCTCACCTCATTCGTGATTAATGTACCATGGTACCGGTCGTCCGTTTGATTGCTTCTCCGTTTTTTTGATTTCTTTTGTTTTCCAGAACCAGGAGCTGGCTTTGGAGATTCTGTCTTTTTCAGTGAAAACTTCAGCATTCTTTTTCCTTTCAAAAACTTGAATAAATGTATTTCTACTATACCACAATCCTAGTGATGCGGTATCTAACAAACTCTCCGTATATAAATAATGTCATATTCAGGTCATATAAGACGTGTATACTGGAAACTACCATTTGAAAAAGGAGCAAAAAGATGAAAATTGCATGGAATGAGATTAAGTACCAACCTAAAAAATTTATATTAATTGAGGTCCTGATTGTGATTATGATGTTCATGGTCATTTTCCTATCGGGCCTAACAAACGGATTAGGGCGCATTATTATGGCGCAAATTGATACGTTTGGGGACGTTCATTATATTCTTTCAAAGGATTCAGAAGGAGTGATTCCTTACTCAACCCTTACAAGCGAGGAACTAACGGAGATTGAAGACCTCCATTTAGAAAACGAAACGGGACTAGTGATTCAACGTTCTACGTTTATGAAAGAGGACGAGGAAGGTTCGCAAGATGTGACCTTCTTTGCGATGGACACGTACAAGAATTTAACGATTAAGACAGAAGATGGGTATGCGGCTGAGGATTTAGCCGAAAACGAAGTGATTTTAGATGAATCGTATAAAGCAAAAGGCCTCCACGTTGGCGACACGATTAAAGACAAATCTTCGGAAGTAATGCTTAAAGTAGTGGCCTTTGCCAAAGATGCAAAATACGGACATAGCTCAGTGGCTTTCATCAGTTCGAAAACACTCGAAGAAATGCGTCAAAAGAAAAATCCAAACTACACTTGGCAACCACAAGCCATCATCACAAGCCAAGCGGTAACAGCTGACGACTTATCCGAACAATTGATGGTCTCAAACAAACAACAAATCATTAATAAAATCCCAGGTTACACTGCGACGAATATGATTTTAAAAACAATGACTTGGGTATTACTAATCGCCTCAGCCGCAATTCTAGGAGTATTCTTCTACATCTTAGCCTTGCAAAAACTAAAACAATTCGGTGTGTTAAAAGCCATCGGAATGTCTATGGGACAAATTACAAGAATCCAATTATCGCAAGTCGGAATTCTTTCCGTTATCGGGATTGGAATCGGACTAGGCTAGCTTTTAGCGTTGACGCCATTCTTACCTGTAAGCATGCCGTTTTATATGCGAGCAGAAGATAATGCGGTGATTTCCGCAAGCTTTATCGTCATCTCGATTATTTGCGGCGCGTTATCTCTATTAAAAATTAAGAAAGTGGATCCAATCGAAGTGATTGGTGGAAATGGTGAATAAGATGTCAGTGATTGAATTACAACATATTAAAAAATCATACGCAGACGGTAATCAAATGCATGATGTGATTAAAGACTTAAGTTTAACCGTTGAACCGCAAGAATTTGTGGCTATTTTTAGGGCCTTCAGGTTCAGGGAAATCAACGCTTCTTTCTATCGCGGGTTTACTCTTATCGGCTGATAGCGGTGAGATTATTATCGGCGGACAAAACTTAACGAATGTAAAACAAAGTGAATGGACGAAGAAAAGATTGGAGTTGCTTGGGTTTATTTTCCAAGACCATCAATTACTTCCATACATGAAAATCGGGGACCAATTAGAAGTGGTCGCGAAATTAAAAAGGGGAAAAAGACGCTGCAAAAACGCAAAGCAGAAGTCAAAGGTTTGTTAGCAGAATTAGGCATTGAAGACTGCTACGGACAATACCCAAATCAAATGTCAGGTGGACAAAAACAACGTGCTGCGATTGCGCGTGCTTTTATCGGAAACCCACAACTCATTTTAGCGGATGAGCCGACTGCCAGCTTAGACCCAGAACGTGGTCAAGAGATTGCGCAACTGATTCAACGCGAAGTGAAATCGAAACATAAGAGTGCCATTATGGTGACGCATGACCGCTCTGTCCTTGAATATGTAGATACCGTTTATGAGATGAAGAAAGGGAAGTTAGTTCGTCTGTAGGCAGTTGTGCTATAATGTTCCAGAAAGAAGGTGGAGCTATGTTTAGAATATTAGTTGCTGAAGACGATCATGCGATTCGCACCTTAATTACAACCAAGTTAAAACAAGAAAATTATACAATTTACACAGCCGAAAATGGGGAAGAAGCTCTGTCTGTCATGGAGAAGCATCAGGTGGATTTATTAATATCCGACATTATGATGCCAGTGATGGACGGGTATTCCCTAGTAAAGGCGCTTCGAGAAACGAAACATACCTTGCCGATATTAATGATTACTGCAAAGTCTCAGCTGGAGTCTTTGGAAGAGGCTTTTACACTCGGGGTCGATGATTATATGGTGAAACCTATTCGACTAGAAGAGTTGGCTTGCGTGTTCGAGCATTGCTGAGAAGAGCGCAGTTGGAAACCGAGAAAGTCTTGCGTTTTCCACATACGAAACTCGACTACAACGCGTTAACCTTAATGGATTTAGAGACAGATACCGTTTATCAAATTCCGAAAAAAGAGTTTTACGTGCTTTATAAATTGCTCAGCAATCCGGAGAAGATTTTCACGCGTCTCGACTTGTTGGATGATATTTGGGGCATGGAAGAAGACCTCGATGAGCGATTGGTAGATGCGTGCATTAAACGGGTTCGCCAAAAATTTAAAGACAATCCGGACTTTGATATTGTGACGATTAGAGGATTAGGGTATAAGGGGACGGTTAAAAATGGATAAACAAAAAGAATTACAGTTCCCGCTAAGAAACTACTTTGTATTTATGTTTTGTAGTGTATTAGTGACTACGAGTATCATTGCCCTCATGACCGTGTTCGTGTTGAAACATTGGCTTCATGTAGAAGTGAGTCTTCAATCGTGGCTACTCATTTTTAGTTTTGTCACTATCGTTGTAGGAAGCCTTGCGATGTGGTACGGTTCGGTGCATTTATCACGGCCAATCTCAGAGTTGAATGAATCGGTAAAGGCGATTTCTAGAGGGGATTTTAACCGTAAGATTCCACGTAAACCTTATCCTAACGATACTGCAAAATATCATAACGAGTTGGACCAGCTTTCTCAGCATGTGAATCAGATGGCGGAGGACTTGAAGCGGACGGATGAACACCGCTCGGCATTTATTGCTAATCTGTCGCATGAATTGAAGACGCCGATTGCTTCCCTTGTTGGGGTGAGTGATTTGTTGGCCGATGAGAAATTAGATGAAACGACTCGTAAAGAATTGACGACTATCTTGCAGTCTGAGAGTTTGCGATTAAGTCGCCTGTGCGATGGGATTGTGACACTCACGAAGATGGAGCGCGATTTTGAACCAAAGAAAAAATCGGTTCATCTGGATGAACAAGTTCGACATGCCGTGATTTTGATTACGGAGAAGTGGAAGCAAAAAGAAATTGACTTGACGTTTACGAGTCAGCCCGTTCATTGTGTGACGGATCCAGATTTAAGCATGCAAGTGTGGACGAATCTGCTTGATAATGCGGTGAAGTATTCTGGAGATAGCGTGCATTTAACGATTGATATTCAAGAAGTAGATGATGCGATTAGAGTCACGATTGCCGATAATGGAATCGGAATGAGCGAGGAAGACCAACGACATATTTTTGAGCAATTTTACCAAGTGGAAGGTTCTCATGTGCAAGAAGGGAACGGTTTAGGCCTTGCGATTGTAAAAACGATTGTAGAACGCCTTGGCGGAACCATCACAGTAGAGAGTGAGCTCGGAAAAGGTAGTGTGTTCCAAGTGGTGCTACCAAAGTAAAATAATAAATATTGGAAAGACAACTCTATAAGAGTTGTCTTTTTTTGTTGGATTCAGTTTAACAAATATTACTTTTTGATTTAAAAGCAGTTTTTTCGATATTTGCCATTAATCGTCGTATACTATGGATAGAAACGTTAAGGGGGATATACAAATGGAATTTATTAAAGAAGAAAAAGCGTTTAGACATTATAATGCAGCTGGAGAAATGGATGCGGAAATCACATACGCTTCTAAAGGAGAAGGAGTGATTGAAGCGAATCATACATTTGTAGATTCAAGCTTACGCGGACAAGGAGTAGCGCGCCAATTAGTGGACAAGTTAGCAGACTTCGCAAGAGATGAAAACTTGAAAATTCATCCAACGTGTTCGTATGTTGTTGCTTTATTCGAAAAAAAGTACTGAATACGACGATGTGAAAATATAAAAAAAGTGTTAATTCACATAAAAAAATTTTTAAAATTCACATTTTGTTCATAACAACTAATATAATTTAACCATACCCAATAAAACACCTAAGGTTTATTTCTCCCAAGTAAAAAAATGAACTCCCAACATTTTTTTATTAGTAAACCCTCCTAACCTTTTTCCCTGCTGTTCCCAAACAGCGGGTTTTTTGTTTTGGAAAAAGGGGTATTTATGATAGTATGGACAAAGACCAATAGAAAAGGAGACGCTCATGAAACAAAATCACTATTATACAAATCAACCGAATAGTAAGAGTCAAGAAAAACATTTTAGCTATGTTTTAAAGGGATTCACATTCCAGTTTACTAGTGATAATGGAGTGTTCTCGAAAAACACGATTGACTTTGGAAGCCAATTGCTGATTGAATCTTATGAGGTTCCAACCCATCTTGCACAAGGGAAACTCCTAGATGTCGGATGTGGTTATGGCCCAATGGGATTATCTTTTGCAAAGGCAAACCCTCAGATGTCTGTGGAGATGGTTGACGTGAATGAACGTGCCATAGATTTGGCTAAACGGAATGCCGAAACGAATGGAATTCAGAATGTCACGATTTACGAAAGCAATACGTATGACAATGTCCACGCGAAGGATTATTCAGTGATTATTAGTAATCCACCGATTCGTGCCGGAAAAGACGTCGTGCATCGCATATTAGAAGAGTCATACGACCATCTAGTAGAAGAAGGGCAATTGGTTATCGTGATTCAGAAAAAACAAGGAGCTCCGAGTGCGCAAAAGAAAATGCAAGAAGTTTTTGGGAATGTCGAACGCATTGCACTCGATAAAGGGTATTGGATCCTTGTGAGTTCAAAAGAAAAAGGGGAATAATAATGGAAAAGATTGAAGAAAGAACAAGTAGTCAAACACCAAAGAAACCAAAAAAAGAAATTTAACTGGCGAATTTTCTTTGCAACGATTTTATTTATTATCTCAGGACTCTTATTTGCGGTGGGGCCGATTCGTACATTTTTACTTTCACGCTTGCAAAGTGAACAAATGCAAGCTGCTTCAAATGTTACTTTAGCGGAAGTTAAAGCCAATGAAACACAAGAGGCAGAGTTCGACTTCTCTAAAGTTGAAGCGATTGACTTGAATCAAGTGTTGAAAGCAAATTTCGATAAAGGGAAATTCTTGACATTGGGACAAATTGCAGTCCCAAGTGTGAAGTTAAACTTACCAATCTATAAAGGATTAGCTAACGAAGTGTTATTATCAGGGGCAGGAACGATGAAACCTACTCAAAAGATGGGTGAAGGAAACTACGCTTTGGCCAGCCATAATTACTTTGGCGACATGACACTTTTATTCTCACCACTTGTGAACCTTAAAGTTGGCGAAAAAATTTATACGACTGATTTAGAGTATGTTTATGAGTATGAAACTACTTCTGTCGAATTGATTGAACCTACTCGAGTAGAAGTCATTAACGACCAACCTGGTGTGACAGAGATCACGTTGATTACTTGTGATGACTATAATGCGTCAAACCGTTATTGCATCAAAGGAAAATTTGTTTCGAAGACTCCAGTTGGAGAAGTGAGCGATACTGTGAAGCAAGCCTTCAACTTAAACTTTAATACAATTAAATAACAAAAAATCCCAATCACTAAAACAGTGATTGGGATTTTTAGTTAGAATTGATAAGGTTCTACGTGGATATCGATAAAGGAAATAGCAAATTCATCATAGAGTTCTTTTTCTATAAATTCAGTAATTTGATGGCTTTTATAAACAGATAGGTCTTTATCCATACAGACGGTTAAGTCGATATACACATTTGATCCGTATCGACGCGCTTTTATTTCACGAATATCTTTCACTTCAGGATGTCGCAAGATAACGGGGATATAATTATCCAATTCGGTCTGGTCGAATCCATCTGTCAGTTGAAACGCACTTTCGATAAACACTTCAGCAGCTGTGCGAACAATTAAAAGGCCGACTATGAAGGCCATGATATTATCGAGCCAATGTAGCCCGAGGGAAGCAAATAATACCGCTAAGGCCGTCAAGAAACTCGTCATCGCATCGCTTAAGTTATCTTTGGCGGTTGCTTTAAGACCAAGAGACTGAATACGTGCTGCTAAGTTTTTATTGTAGAAGTACACACCAATCATAATTACCCCGGAGAAGAATCCAACGATGGAAGAAATGAGTGATGGAGCTTCTGTTACTGGATTGAGGAATTCATGAAATGCATTGCGAACGACTTCAATCCCGATAAAGAACATAATAAATGAAGTGGCAAGGCTGGCGATCGTTTCGAATTTCCAGTGTCCGTAAGGGTGGTTTTCATCGCTTGGTTTTTGCGATAAGCGTAATCCCACGAATACTAGGATAGAGGAAATTACGTCTGTAAAGTTATTCCAACCATCGGCAAAGAGTGCTTCCGAATTAAAGGTCTTTCCGACAATGAGTTTTGTAGTAGATAAAAAGATGTAGGTGCCGATACTTAAGATGGCACCGCGCTCAGCTTGTTTAAGGCGCTCGGTTGCAGATAATGGCAAAGTAGTCATCTCCTAAAATTGAATTCGTTTATTATAGTAATGCTTTTGAAAAGGGGGTGCAATAGATAAAGTATACCTTAAAAACTCGGTGGATAGTGCTGAAATCAATTCTGTAGGATCCTTACGGATCATTTTTATCATTACCATAATAGGATACCGGTGCAAGCCTTGGTCTTGCACCTTTCAAGCCTCAAAGAGGGAGTAGGGAACTAGTTCCTACTCCCTCTAAGCACAGTGGTTGAATGGCATGAGCTTCACTGTGAACAGCTTGCTCATACCTATTCAACTTTGTGGGGGAAAGAAAACGAAACGCACGACATGCAATGATGTATCTCGTGTGTTTCTGTCTTTCTCCCTCGCATTGAATATTATTACCTATTATGGTGATGATAAAATCCGTAAGATCCAAGAATTGATTTACTACGTATCCACCTTCGTGAAATGGAACGGTGCAAAGAGGTAGTGTATGCTGCCCACTAATTTTAAATTAGTAAAGGATTATTTTTGGAGTGCTGGGATAGGATTTTAGAGTAGGGGAGTTTCCTGTAGTATTTTAATCACAAAGAATAGACGAGGGGTAGTGGATTTGTTATAATCTTCTTATTGAATGAGAAAGAGAGTGGTATTATGGCAACAGCATTAATCGTATATGCAAGTTTAACAGGTAATACAGAAGAGATTGCAGATATTTTAGCAGAAGCATTAGAAGAGCGTGGCGTGGAAGTGGACATGAAAGAATGTACTTCAGCGCAAGCAAGTGAATTCCATAATTATGATATTAATGTTGTCGCAACTTATACTTACGGAACAGATGGCGACTTACCTGATGAAATCGTTGACTTCTATGAAGAGTTAGAGGAAGAAGATTTAACAGGAAAAGTATACGGAGCACTTGGTTCAGGAGATACTTTCTACGATAAGTTCTGTCAATCAGTATTAGATTTTTGATGCGCAATTTGCAAAAACAGGTGCCAAAAAAGGTGCTGAAAATGTCTTAGTAGACTTAAACGCTGAAGCAGAAGATATCGAACATATCCAAGCTTTCGCGCAAAGCCTCGTTGACGCTTTAGCATAATGATAAATGTTAGCTACCTTAGACCATTCGTTTAGGGTAGCTTTTTTATTGGAGGAAAAGAATGTATTATACCGTACAACAAACTGCAGAGAATCTGGAAATCGACTTAGGATATCTCATGCATTTAATTCAAACAAAACAAGTGAAGACGGTGGAAGTGGATGGTGAGTTACTGTTAAACAGTGCGCAGTTCGACTTCTTCTTAAAACAACGCGAGCGTCTTTTGGAGGAGTATCAAAAATATTTAGATGAACCCATTCCTGAAGATATTGATATTAAGGATGAGGACTAGGGACCATTAAAATAAAACAAAAAGAAAACTCTGAAGCCGAGACTTCAGAGTTTATTTTTTTGGTCAATTGGAAATTAATTAGTTTTCTTTTGCGTAAGCAGCAGATTGTGCACCTGCTTGACGTCCAAAGATGATGATGTCGGCAACAGCGTTACCACCGATACGGTTAGCACCGTGAATTCCACCTGTAACCTCACCAGCTGCGTATAAGCCTTTGATTACAGAACCATCTTCTTTAAGAACTTGTGTGTTTGTGTTGATCTTCAATCCGCCCATTGTGTGGTGGATACCAGGTGCGATTTGGATTGCGTAGTATGGTCCTTTAGATAAGTCGTGGTCCATTGCAGTTTTACGTCCAAATTCAGCATCGTTCTTATCAGCAACAGCTTTGTTCCAAGTTTCTAATGTTGCTTTTAATGTTTCAGCAGGAACATTAATTTCTTTAGCTAAAGCTTCGATTGTGTCAGCTTTCTTCACTAATCCACGTTTTTCATAGAATTTAACAGCTTTTGCACGTTCAGTTAAAGTTGAATCGAAGATTAAGTAAGCATATTTTTCTTTTAATCCAATGATTTGTTGTGATACTTTATCACGAGTTTCCATTTCGTTGTAGAAACGTTTACCTTCTTGGTTTACAAGGATAGCCCCTTCACCACGAACTGATTCAGAAATCAATGTTGAAGTTGATTGTTCTACAGTTGGGTGAATTTGGATTTCTTTCATGTCAACAGTTGCAGCGCCTAATGCTTTTGCTAATTGAATACCGTCACCAGTTGAACCTTTTTTTGGTTTGTTGTAACGAATCCGTTTAGAGCAGGGTTGTATTCAGTTACCATTTCCATGTTGGCACCGAAACCACCAGTTGTTAAGACAACAGCTTTAGCAGAGATTGTTTTTCTTTGCCGTCGATTGTAACATTAACACCAGTAACTTTACCGTCTTTTTCATTTACTTTAGTTACATCTGCATTTACAAATAAAGGAATTTCACGTTCAGAAACGTTACGTAATAAGCCGTTCACTAAGTATTCCCCTACAGCTGAACCATCTGCTGGACGGTGAGTACGTTTCGCTCATACCACCAGTAGTTGTTAAGTTGCTAAGTGTGATGCCCATTGAATCTAACCAATCAATCGCACTTGCTGAGTGGTCTACTAAGTAACGTAATAATTCAGGATTATTTGTACCTTTACCACCTTTAAGTGATTCTTCGTAGAATTTATCGTTAGAGTCTTTAATTCCTTCTTTTTCTTGGAATTTAGTTTGAGATGCGTTCATACCAGCAGAAGATTTAGTTGTGTTTCCTCCGGCAGTTGGCATTTTCTCTAAGATAACTGGGTTTAAACCAGCTTCTTTAGCTTGGATGGCAGCTGATAGACCAGCACCCCCAGAACCTACGATGATAACATCATAGCTATCTTTTAATGTTGAAGGATCTGCATATTTTTGAGCAGATGCACTTGCTACAGCTTCAGCAGTTGTTGTTTCTTGAGCTGTAGTTGACGTTTTAGAACTATTATTTACGCAAGCAGCTAATAATAGAACTGATGAAATAGCTAAACTAGCTAAAAGACCTTTTTTCATTTTCGCTCTCCTTTGTGAAAAAAATGTTTTATTAATTTCCATTGATATCATAGCATATTTTCAATGTGAGCACAATGAATATCAGGACATTGTTCATGAAAACACAGCATTTTTATGAAAATGAAAATACACACTGAAAAAAACAAT
>BNJU01001930.1_pt1 | contig 20272 bp, 36 predicted proteins | sample 8539281 | NCBI WGS metagenome assembly BNJU01 (sample SAMD00202456, study PRJDB9452) | human saliva metagenome | isolation source: human saliva | place: Japan
ATGCAAGCTAGAGCAATCTCTACATTGAAAGCAAAACTTTCCCAAACACATCAACTAATTAGATACTATGTACGATTTGTGAATGACTGTTTCGGTGATAATGAATTTAGTGACTATGTAGCCTCAAGCGCAGGTCCAAATACCGAAGCTACTTTTTACTTTAAATTAGCAAGACAACAAGGAAGGAATTAAGCGATTTGTTTAATCCCTTCTTTATTTTTTTATAACTTAGCGAGTGCTCATTAGATTCTCGTATTTATGCCATGCTAGTAGCTTTTAGTGGTTTTTGGGATTCAATCAAAAAAATACAAATGTATCAATTTTGATACATTTCAAAAAAATTTCTGTACTATTCTGTCGCTTATGACTCACTATGAGCGTATCTTAATGAATCAAAAAAACGGAGTGTTCTACTTCATACGAGTATTCACTAAAAACGAAGTAGTTTATAGAATAGATTAATTTTAATTAATAAAACTATATGAAAAATTAATGAAATATCTTATAATACTGGTAAGAGTAGTATCTTTAGACAATTAAATGATAAGAAGTAAGTATAGAAGGTTGGAGGGTGGAACATGAAGAAGAAATTAGCCATTATAGGAACAATCGCATTATTAGGCGTAGGAGGTGTAACGGTGTTCAGTTTAAATAATCCAGATTGGCGTGCAAATACAATCTTTGCGACGGCAAAAGATAAGCAGTTAGCGTGGTTGAAGGAACATGAGGAAGAGATTGTAGCGTGGATTCACTCAAAGTATCCGAAAGTAGAATCAGTACAGTTTGATTGGAACACATATCGAGTAGGTGAAGTAAGTAATGGATTTTTCTTCTAATGGATACAAACTGTCAGTAAGAGGTACATTTAATAATATAGCCGAAACAGTACTCTATATTAGCTTTAGTTTAGATAATGCAGATAGTTTGCCAGATATTTCTAGAATGGGTATGAATCATCCACCAGGAATTAAAGAAGGGAATGTATTAAAAAAATTATGAGTGACCTAAAAACGTTTGATAATTTATATACTTCTTTTGTCTCAAAGTGCGTATGAAGATAGGCCTAGGAATTTTAAGGAAAGATCTAGTGAGGATGTTCCGGGGAAATTAATTATGCTGAAGATTACGAAGAAGATAAAATAATAATTAATGGTGGTAAGAATCTCCCAAACAATGGAATAGTGTATGTCCATAAAGATAAGACTATCCAAACAGTAACTGAAGGAATGCCTATGGATGATGAGTTTGAGTATGAAAAGGGATTGCTATCAAATGAGAAAGATGGATTTAATTCGTATTTTCTTACAGATACTCCAGAGTTGAACGCTGATACAAAGAACGCCTATCTAGCTGTAAAAGGAAGTGATGCCCCAAGTTTAAAGAATTTAGATGCTATAAGAAATGATTGGCTCGGAAATAACTACCGTTTCGTTATGCATGATGAATATATACAGCAGGGAAAATTAGTTGAAGAGGCTCTACATGCAAAATTAGCAGAGTTGCGAGAAAAAGCACCTAACGCAAAATTAAATATCACCGGACATTCTCTAGGGGCGATTGCTTCTGTACAGGGAGCAGCTCATCTTAGTGTAGAAGAATTAGACCAAATTGGTGAAATTGTTGTTTTAAATGGGCCGGATACACTAAAGAGTCTAAGAAAATCTGGGGTTTCTGAAGAAGTAATTCAAATTCTTAATGAAAAAGTAACGTATTACGTAAATCCTTTTGATATTGTTTCAATGTTAAATCGAAATACAGATGAGCAATTAGGAAAAGTGAAAGTAATAGTACCGTTTAATTTTGCAACGACGTTCGAGAATCCTAATTCTCATGACTTTGGAGAGTATAGAGTTTATTCGGATGGAACGATATTGGAAGCGACTGAGAATTTTTTTCCAGCATATTTAAAAAGCAGGAGAGAAATTAAGCAAATTATTAAATAAATATATTGAATTGATAAAAGAAGATAGTAAAAAAATTCTGACATAGAAGGAAATGGACACTCCCGGTACTTTTCTCGCACATTTAGTAAATGGAGGTCTTTATTACTCTAAATTTATGAAAGAATATCAAGAAATAATCGAAGAGACAAAGTTAGAAGTAATATCTTGGGGAAGAAAGAATATTCAATTATTACAAGAAAAACTGTTGTATACAAATGGGCCTGAAAAGAATTAAATTGCGCAGCGAACTAATTTTAATCCTATCTCATCTTTCTAGAATAGAATCAGATGATAAAGTATCTAAATCGTTGAAACAATTAGAAGAATATAAACAAAGAGTTAAGGCGTTAACAATATCTGCTTCTCATGAAGCAATGAATGTTGCATTTCATTTAGATTCTAATGAATTATATGAGTTATTATATGAGTTTGATTTTTGAAAGCAGTTGGGACGAATCGACGGAACAGTTGAATAGAGAATTATTAAAGGCGTATTTAGAGAAGATATATAAATTTTTCGGATACTTTATTTTTATGCAACTGAGAAATTAGAAGAGATTGATAGAGAACAAGGGGAGTTATTTGCCTAATCAACAAAAAGGATTTGATCTATCAGTAAAAAGAATAATGGGAAGGAGAAATATACAATTTATGGTATATTATAATGATTCTTTAGTGAACGGCCTTTTTAGAGATGAACACGATGCCGAATTTATGAAGCTTGATGAAATCATTACAATCAGAGCAATCATATCTAATTGGAAAATGCAAGTGGGGGCGCTACGGAACGAATTAGCGCCAAAATTAGAAACAAATAATGAGGAGTTTAATCATTATTATTCTAAGACGCTTATAGAGCAATTAGAAAAGGGATTTGAAGGAAAACCGCAAAAACAGCAACTGATTTTCTACGAGCAATTCCCAAAATTGAACTCAAAAATCCAATTAAATGAGGTTGTAGATATCATGACTAAAGGCAAAAATACATGATCTTGAGATGAACTATCAAGCTAATCGAAAAATATCTGCAACAGCAAGATGCGATAAAAAGCGAACTAGCATATGCAAAGAGAAGACGTGCTAATCTAATGGACTACATTCTAACAATATACCGAGATGTTGATCTTATTTATGCGAAGCCCTTTTTATCTGAATTAGAACAGAACGAAGAACAGATGAATAAAGTCTATCAAAAAGCAAATAGAAGAGATAGAGCACCAAATGTTAGAGGATAAGAAAGCATATCTGAAAGCAAATTGAATTCTTAGAGGCAGAGAATCAGGAAGAAGAAACAACGTCATAAAAATTAACGTTTCATACCAAACATTTCAGCTAGTAACAAAGGTTTATATAAGAAATACAACCCCCATCGAAATTTTCGGTGGGGGTTTATGCGTGAGATAAGGCTCTTTCAATGAATTATTTTTGTGTATTTTGAGAATTATAGCGGGGAATACGGATGAATTAGTGAATGTGCTTATGCTATAATAAAAGAAAAATTATGCAAAAGTAATAATAAAAAAAGTTTGTTATATTCAGGGAGGTTAAAAAAATGTCAGATGCTAAAATGTTACCTTTGGGGAGTGTAGTTATTCTAAAAAGGGAACGTCAAGAAAAATGATGATTATCGCTCGGTTAATTGCATTGCCTGTAAAAAGGACAAGTGTATCGTTTCGATTATGGTGCTTGCCTTTATCCAGAAGGAATGGTTGGAGATAGTTTAATCTATTTCAATCATGAAGATATCTTTAAGGTGGTTCAAGAAGGATACACAGATGATGACAATGAAATCATGTTAGAGAATATCGAAGCGATGTTGCAGCAAACAGATATTCCAAAAAGGGAATGTTTCAGAATTAAAAGAATCTAACGGCATTGGAGGATAATTTATGGGGAAAATTGACTACCGCGCAATTGAGGACCTTCAAGGCCAAGTCAGCTCCCATTATAATAGTATTTCCGAAGCTACAGCAACGATAAGTTCGATTGATGCCAAGTTGGCAAAACTCCGTTCAGCAAAGCAATCCGTTGGGAACATCCGAAAGCGAAATCCATGAGATTAAGATTTCTGTGATGGGTAAAGATGACCAACCAGAATGGAAAGGCCAGCAAAAGGAAAATTTTGAGCGTCAATGGGAGGGGTTCGGGCAAGACTTTAACGCTTGCCAACGAGAGCTAGATGCGTTTCACGATGCGATTTGCGATGAGATTACACGTCTAGAAAATCAAAAATTAGAGCAACAGAGCTTCATTGGTTGGTGCCAAGCGCAAATTAACAATCTTGGGAATTTCATTGAAAAAGCTATTAAATTAAGGGAGGAGAAATATGTACGGAACGATTCAATTATCAGAAGTTATTTTTGGAATGCACATTATATCTCTTTTCTAATTCAAAAAAATAGCTTAGTGAGTGTAAATAAAACCTAGTCTACAAAAAAACATCCAAATCTGCAGTTCTGGATTTTTATCAGGAGCAATTTGAAGAATTATATCAATTAGTAGTGAACTATAATGCGCTGTTAGAGAAAGATATTGCTCAGTTGGAGGAAACAGGACAAGAGCTTAAACAGACAGACAAAGGACTAGGATTTGTTTTGTCAGGACTAACTCGGCTAGGAGGACGATGAACGATGTATCAAGTAAAAGTTTAACGACATTACCTCATGCATGGCCAAACGAATCAAACCATCCAACAATGGGGAGAGTCATTAAAAAAATCTACAAAAGTCCATTGCCTCCCTCGCAAACCAGAGTGAGCTTCAAGGGGAAGCGATGACGAGTGCGAAGAGCTATATGACAGAGGTTCATGGAACATTCATACAGACGCTGATGCGGTTAATGAATGAGTATACCGTAAGTTTTCTACTGTATAAAGATGGCTACTATCAAATTGATACGCATAACCATGCGGAATTGCCTGAAGATGTCTATAAAGGGCTTCATTCAGACCCTAGGAAAAGTCTAAGCAACGATTCGAACAACAGTTGGAGCAGTTAACAACTGCCAAGCTCCGAGTCGCAGGGTTAGTGAATTACCAAGGAACTAGTCATACAAAGACGAAATTCACATATGAGAAGCTGATGAAGGATATCAAGCATCTAGACGAATCCATTACGCAGTACGAAGAGATGCATGCCCGCCAAGACTTGCAGGCGTTTAAGGAATTGCTAGCAGCGACAAAGAGTTTATTGGCGGAGCATTCGAGTAGAGACCGCAGTATGGGAAGTTATCAATCGGGTGCTTTTGGGAAACTACCATCTGGACAACGGTTTATGGTAGCCTATGAACAAGTGACAGCCCAACTAAATGATCGTATGGGAATTATTCAAGCAGCTATCGAACGTGATCAAGTGCGCATGGAGGCACTTCATGCCGAAGAACGAACCAAGCAAGGGCTTATGAATCTCGTCTTTGGAGTCTTGACATTTGTAGCCGGGTTATCGGCGCTGGCCATGTCCGGAGGGACTGCTTTGCCTATTGTGGCGCCAATGCTTAAGATTGCTGGAGTTGGAATGTATCTTTTAGGTTCATCAAACTCATTTGAAGGGGTCCAAAATATAATTTTAGGTTCCATAGGAGATGGCAAAACTGTAGCTGTTAATCCGATTAGAGATACGATATTCTTTGGGAATGCAGAACTTTATAATCATGTAGGCCAAGTGTTCTCATTAACAACAGGGCTGTTCATACCGATTGCGCAGACAAAAAGTATTGCCCAAGGATTCTCTCAGTTCTTCTGGGGGACAGTCGGAGGTATAGCAACGGGTCAAGCAGCCTATCATGGAACAAAAGCTTCTTGGTGGAAACGAAGAAACCGCACAGCTGATGAACTTATTTGGGAACCTCGTGGGTGGATATAAATTTTCTAAAATTGCTGAGAATTTCAGCTTAAATACGATTCGAGTGCCAAAAGTTGAATCAGCACTTGAAATAGAAAAATCGAGTAATGGAGAATATAAAAAGCAAGTAAGACGGCGAGAGAAAGTTCAGGGTTTAAACAGTATGTAGCGAAGGAATATGCCTTTAGCTGAAGAAATTAGGTATAAAAACTATTGGAATGAGCCAATATTAAAAAAATACCTAAAGGAAGTAGACCAAATCCAAAAACATATGTAAATTCGGAATATCTTACAAAAACATTTTGCAGAATTTGAAGATGGAGCAACAGTTATTCAAACTGAGTGGGCTTATACAAACTATTCAGAAGCTAACGGTTTTGTGGGTGTGCCTGATGACAATACCCTTTTTGTTATGCCCAAAAAAGTACGCTGATAAGGTTATTCAAGAGTCTAACGGAAACATCAACTATATCGAGGAAAAATTAGGATTTCCTAAAGGTTATTTTAAATATGGGGTGGTTTAGTTAGAATCGATATAGAAGATTTAAGTGGTTTAGATTTAAGACTTCCTAGTGGGAATGAGACAGGAGCAAATTCATTGTGGATACCTGGGGAGAAACTTCAGGTGGAGTTCCTGAAGCAGTTTTAAATACAGTCCCATTAGATATGACTAGAGTTAGTAGGATAGGAATAAAAATAAAGTGAGAGAAGAGGAGAACAAATGAATTTTAGAACAAAAATTTTTAGAAGCTATTAAAGTGGGAGAAGTTGAAGATATTTTACGTGGAAAGCAAAAAGTATCGAATTGAACCTCCAACTTTTGTTCCAGATGTTTTTCCTACAGATATTAATCAGGTACTGTTTGAATATTTTTTATAAACAAAGTGATATTAAAAATATCCGATCATCATTAGAGAATGCTTTAATTAAATTGACAAAGAGTTCTGCTACAGATTTGTACATTTCAATATTATTTTTTTCGACTCAATACTATTTATGGAAGATAAAAGTATTGCTACCTTTTAAAATTGACACTTCCAAAATATCAAATGAAATAGTATCTGGGATACAAAAAAATTTCGGGAAGAGTTAACGGGAAAAATTACTTTTGATAATGGATTAACAAAAAAAGAACCTATGAATGTAGTTATTCGTTTCAATCAGCGTTATAAAAATAAATATAATTTTTCAATTCTTGAAGATTAAAAATAGAGTAGACAGATCCTAAGTTGATGAGACTTAGGATTTTTGTTAATTGAAAAATACTAGCTTTTACCGATGGATATTTATTTTTGTAAAAATTTAAAAACACGGAATTTATTTTTTTGTGAATATGGTATGATTAAAGTGAAGAAGTTAAATCATATAGCGAAAAAGGTAGGGATTGGAAAGAATGAAGAAGAAACTAGCAATCATAGGAACCGTTGCGCTCTTAGGTGTAGGAGCTGTTGCGCTGAGCAATCAAGAATGGCGTGCGAATACTATCTTTGCGACGGCAAGAGATAAGCAATTGGCGTGGTTGAAAGAGCATGAGGAAGAGATTGTAAAGTGGATGCACTCTACCTATCCGAAAGTGGAATCTGTACAATTTGATTGGAGTACGTTAAGAGTAGGACCTGTGAGTAATGGAGTAGCTAATGTGGAATATAATCTATCGGTAACTGGAACCTTTAATAATAATCTAGATACTGTCATTCATATTGATTTTGGATTAGATAAATCTGATAGTATACCAAATATGTCTGGAATTAGAATGAACCAACCTCCACGAATCAGTAGGGGAAAAAGTATTGGAAATTTATGAGTAATGTGAATAATTTATATGCTTTGTAGCAAACAGTAGTTATGAGAAGACTGTTAATGAATAGTTTTATAACCAGCACAAGGATAGAAGAGGCGGGAAGAATGAAAAAGGTATTAGTGTTAGTTACTTTATTATTAGGAATAGGAATCATCGCAGGGTGTATGAACACACCTTCTAAGGAGAAGATGAACGAAGAGTTACAGAAACCAGAAGTTGTAGCAGTTATTGAAATGAATCTGAAGAACCTGGATAATAACGCATTTACGGAAAAATGGGAAAAATTAAATCTTATGAAATTGATTATAATCAAACTCACTATAATCCAATGGGTGGAATAGGATTTTTATATAATTATTAACGGAGATGAGAAATTGTCTATCAAAACTACTCTAATGTACTCTAATGATAAATATAGATTAGCGACGGTCGCTCTTTCAAGAGATTTATCTAAACTGATAAGAACAGAGAATTAATTCAAAAATTAGGATTTTATAAGTAGATAAAGGGAGCCGCGGGATGAAAAAAGTACTAAAAGTTGGTTGCTATATTATTCGGGATAGGAATCATCGCAGGGTGTATGAACACACCGTCAAAACAACGAATGAATGAGGAATTGAAGAAACCAGAAGTTATAGCGGTAATCGAAGAGAGTATCAAAAATATGGATAATGCTGCTTTTACAGAAAAAAAGGAGTTATTCATTCGTATTCTATTGATTACGATCGAACGGAGTATAATCCGATGGGAGGAATTAATACCACAATCATTGTCAATGATAACCCGGACTTATATATAATCTGTGTTGTGAAAAAGAAGAATCAGGGTTATACAGTAGGAGGTGGAGTAGTTTCTGGAGCCTTGAACAAGATGGTAGAGGGAAAAATAAATAGTTCTATTACTAATGAAAAACAAAAAGGAGTCATGGGATGAAGAAGTTTTTTTAGCCGTTATCGCAGTAGTTGTGGGAGTGTTTTTCCCTATTTGTGTACATGAGCACACCGTCAAAAACAACGAATGAACGAGGAGTTAAAGAAACCAGAAGTGGTTGAAGTAATAGAAGAGGCAATAAAAACGAGACAGTAAGGCCTTTACCGAAGCTGGAAAAAAATTAAAACATACAATATTGATTACGATAAAACATACTATAATCCGATGGGTGGGATTGAAGTGATTATTTATGTTAATGGTAATCAGAATTTGAAATACAATATACAGTTATTAAAAAGCAATAATAAATATGAAATTGGAAGTGGTTCAGGTTCAGAGGAACTTGCTAAGTTACTAAAAGAGGAATAGAGATGGATTTGGATATTTTAAAACAAGAAATTGAAATACTCATTAGAAAGAATAACTTTCAAACGTTGAGATATGAGTTATTTAACGAACAGAGCAATCTTCCGTGGGCGACACATCTATTTTTATAGGGATAACAAGTTTATGATAAATAGTAGAGATGAACGCTCATATGTTGTTGGAGTAACTTGGGAATACGATACTATTAATGAAGCTATAGACAAGTTCATGAGTATACTGAAACAAACCATTAACGCTGAGCATTTAGCATCAGAACTAGGATTTTTCTCATCCATACTCGTCACCACTTTGGGATGAGGATTAAAAATGATGTAGCCTGCAGGACAAAGAGGAATGCACAATTAGGGTTATTGGGAGAGGTAAAATAATGGTGAATTTAGATAAAGAGAAACAAGAACTGATGGAAGAAATCAAATTGCTGGGATATGAAAGTTTGAGATATTCTATTTTCAACGATCATAGACCTGGAGAATGGGAAGTTCGAATTGAGTTTGATGCTACAAGTAAACATTATTTTTGTTTACGCTACAATGGATCGAGCAAGTTATAACAAAAAAATTGGAATTTGATAATTTTTGAGGATGCAAAAAAATAAATTTATAGAAAAACTAGACCTCACTGTGAAAATAAATAGAGCTGCTATAAAAATGGAGAAGTTCCTGAATACTCCTCTCCATTATGGGAGAAAAATCGATGATTGATATTGAGAACATGAAATATATAGTTGAACAAGAAATTAAAAACGTCATTTTTGAGAGCTTACAGTATGTTTTTGTTTGATGAAAACAAACGGTTACCATGGGCGTTTCACTTATTCTATAGAGATGGTAAATTTATGATTAATGGTCGAGATGATAGATCATATGTGATGGGGAATACGATAGAGTTTACTAGTTTTGAAGATGCAAAAATAGCTTTTTTGGAAAGATTAGAACATTTTGTAAAATCTAATCAATTCAGAGTACAGATAGGGGAAACCCCGGATTATTCCTCCCCCCTATGGGATGAGAAAGAGAATCACCAGAAGATGAGAGACGAATCCGAGGTAAAAATAATGCAGTTAAAGCAAGAATTAATGGAATTACTATTGAAAATAGGGGAGACAAATCTTAATCAGTCGGATTTATTTACAGAAGAAAAACCATCTCTATTCTTACCAGAAGGGCGTACTATTTATTTAGAGGGCGATTATTACTACATTGTTGGTGTCGAACGTGGCAAAAATAAATTCTGAGAAAAAAATTTGATAATAAGGAAGATATTCTTTATTATCTTTTTGCAATCATATGTTACTAGAATTGCATCAAAAAAATGCATGGGCTAATGCTAATGGAGATTTTTGACCGTTATAATACCCTTCTTCAAGAAGAACAAATTTGCTTATTTAGTATAATTAATCCTAAGTATGGAGAGAGAAGAAGGAAGGAAATAGACATAATTTAAATTGAAAGGAAAAATAAAGAATTTTTAGAGTATATAAAAAGTAGGAAATGTTGGAGATGTTCTACGTGGGGATAAAATAATGAGTAATTTAGAATTACAGAAAAAGGATCTTCTAAAGGAAATTGAGAAATTAGGGTTACTTAAGTTTAAGATATTCAATATTTTCAGAGGAAAAAAACCTGGAGAATGGGAAGTCGTCATTGAATATAATCAAGTAGAAAAATTTATATTTTTGTATACGGAACAATGGATAGAGGAAGTTTTAATGGAAAGCATGTTTATAATACATTCCAAGAAGCAAAAACAAAATTTTTTTAGATTTTTTTAGCAGACATAGTTATTATTAATCGATACTATGTCAAGGAAGGAATGCTGGTTAACTATCTATCCCCTCTGGGATGATGCCAGAGAATAACAAATTTACATTTCAATTAAAATCATAGATTAAGAATGGAATGAAAATTACGATGTATTTAGACTCTGAGAAAAAGATTATTTCAGCTTTCCCTAGCAGTAAATAGAAAGATATAGGACGTAACAAATGTTAAAAAAAAGACAATATGGAATATTTAAATATCCTAACGGTGATATTAGATTATCAATAAAATTTTTGGATGAAAAGTATCAAACTTTAGGCGAGTTTTTTTATCACTGAGGTTCATAATTTTTATCTGCATGTTCGAGAAGCTTTGGAGAGTGTAATTTCTGGGAATATGGAAGAATATGCTTTTGATGGTAATATGTTAGGAATTGAAATTGGAAAAAGAAATAACAGAAGTTTACTTCCAATTCGAGGAAGAAATATTAGGTGAACCTTGCTTTTATTCCTACAAAATGAGCTTTATAAATTGGTTTTAGAGTGGAAAGAAATGGAAGGAAAAATGCACAGAGGAGAAGATATTTTTTTCCGCTAATGATAGAGGATTGAAGATGAATAAACAGATTGATGTTAAGAATGCAATTGACAACTTATTACTAATAATTAAAAAAATATCAATTGGGAGATATTAGACCTCAGGTGGAAACTTTGAAGTATTTAAGAGAAATTTTTAAATAATGACGAAATACAAAGTACAAGAGAAAAGTGGAACCTACATAAATCTTTATTTCCACCACATGGGGCTTGTCAGATCTTTACTATTGGCATAATGATTTTTCAGATAAGAAAGAAAGTGAATCATGATATATCTATTTTTGGAGAAAATAATTGCTGATTATTTATTGGAACGATAAATAATTAAGATAAGAGGTAGAAAAAATAATTTAACTGTTTTCACTCTTACAACAGGGCATACTTACCAATTGTGCAGACAGAAAGTATTGTCCAAGGGTTATGGCAGTTTGCATGGGGAACAATCGGAGGGCTAGCAACTGGTCAAGCTGCCTATCATGGAACAAAAACTCTTGGTGGAAGCGAAGAAACCGCACAGATGATGAACTTATTTGGGAACCTCGTGGGTGGTGCGTATGCAGCCTATAAAGCAGCCAACAAGTTTAGCCTCAATAAGGTGAAGGTAGATGTCGAAGTACCGAAGTTTAACGCGAACAGATTCCAAGAAATATAGAAGAGCAGGCCTACTTGGAGACAATCTGAATTGGATGTCGGAAAAGATTACGAGGGATATGATGCTCAAAAAGTCGTTTATTAATGGAGAAGAAGTTCCTTATGGTACTAAAGGAAGTGTTAGACCGGAATTTTTATAAAAATGGCTATAGTGTAGAAGTTAAAAATTATAATGTAGAAACTTCTTCAGGTAGAAAACAGTTTAATAAATAACGTGAGTAGTCAGATTAAAAAAAGACTCACAAATTTACCAGAAGTACCGAACAAACAGTTGTTATTGATGTAAGAGGTCAAGATTATAATTTAGAAATACTCCGAGATATTAAAAATAAAAATTATAGAAAAAAATCAGGTTATAATGCTGAAATTCTATTCAAGAGAGAGTGAGGAACTTATGACAGTCGGTTTAAAAAGTAGATTTATATTGGTATTCTATTGGAACAGGCGATTTTCTCCACTCGTTTTTTTCAACAATTTGTGTTCGCTTAGAAAATAATGTTTGGGGGAGCAGATTTCCTATTTTGATGAATGAGTTATATAGTGGAAGGCTAGATCCACAACAGTTGGAGGAGGCTTTACGTGAATTGGAAACCATCCAAAAGGAATTAGAAAGAATTAATCCTGATCAAGTTGTTTGGGATAAGGAAGATAGAAGTAAAATGCCTCCTTGGGGTGACAATATCAGTCCAGATATCAAAGCGCTATCAGATTATTTTTGTGACAAGCAGTGGAAAGAATCTAATTTCTGTGATAAAAAGAGCTTTTGTTGGATGCTATAGATGAACAAGTTGAACTTGAAATAAAGAGTTTATGAAGCGAAAGTTGAAGTAAATGGAATTCCTAAAAAAGGAAATAAAGGCTATTCAACCTTTTTCCCTGACCATATGAGCCCTCAGGAGATTGTGGATACCATTAATGAGGCATATTCTAATAAAAGATTTAGCTCATGGAATAAGTACATTGGAAAAAAAGTAGTAATGGATTAAAGATTGGAATGTATATAAGAAAAATCTGATGGGAAAAATTATTATAGCTTATCCAACTGTTTCAGAGTAGAAAAGGTTTGTAGATGTTAAGAAGAGAATATAAATTATATAAAAGTGTTGAGAACAGAAATGCACTTACGGTGTTGTATGATAGAGAAAAATTATGAAATTATAACAACCTTTATGATTACAGAAGTCACGGATTTTTTTATCTGTATGTCAGAGAAGCTTTGGAAAATGTAATTTCTGGGAATATGGAAGAATATGCTTTTGATGGTAATATATTAGGAATTGAAATTGGAAAAAGAAATAACAGAAGTTTACTTCCAATTTGAGGAAGAAATATTAGGTGAACCATGCTTTATTCCTACAAATGAGCTTTATAAATTGGTTTTAGAGTGGAAAGAAATGAAAGATAAAATGTACAGAGGAGAAGATATTTTTCCGCTGACGATAGAGGATTGAAGATGAATAAGTAGACAAAATGATATTCGAGAGGTAGAAATGAAAATTACAGGGACAAGATCAACAATTACTTTTGATTTAGAGAATGGTTTTCTCTTAAAAGCACAAGGAGAATTGCTGATCAATAAAAAATTTGTTGTTTATAAAGATAGTATGACACAATGGGAGCCCCCTCATGAGAATCTTCCGATAACTCAAAGAGAAATAGAAAATATTATTAATACAGCTAAAAATGGAGAGTAATCAAACTATTCAATTAGACTTTGTATAATTAGGTTGTATTCTAAGAAAATGAATCTCTATACAACGGGTCAGGTTGCCTATCATGGGGCCAAAATTGTAGGTGGAAGCGAAGAAGATGCTCGAACCGCAAACTTTATATGAAGATTTAGGTTTAGTGAGGAGATTAAGTAATTATGTCAGAAATTAACGTGCGGAATTTAGTAGCCGACTTAAATAAAACTATACATGAACATGGATACGAGAATCTATATTATGTACTATTTGATGAGGACAGTAATTTGCCTTTGGGCTATTCATCTGTATTTTTAAAAATAATAAATTTATAGTTAATAGTCGAGATGATCGTTCCTATATTATTGGGGAATCATGGGAATTTGAGAACTATGAGGAGGCAAAAACATTTTTTTATCAAAAAAATGGAAACCTTTGTCCAGTTAAATAGACTTGAAATTCAGACTGGGCACCCTCCATATTATCCATCACCATTATGGGATGAAAAGAGGAGCACTAGAAGATGAGAGACGAAGCCAAAGAACGTTTAGAACTGTTATCAACCATTCAAGATTTAGGTTTTGAGTCTTTAAGATATTCTATTTTTTTAATGATCATAGCCCAAGGGAGTGGGAAACAAGAATAGAATATAATCCTGAATTAGAAGTATATGAAGTATATTCGACAATGGACAGAGCAAGTACGAATGGTAAAGATTCATACCAAAACTTTCAAGAAGCACGGAATCGTTTCATAGAAATTCTTGAAAGCGTTGTTTTTATCAATAGATATTATGTTGATGAAGGTATAGGTGCAGAATACTCCTCTCCATTATGGGATAAATCGATGATTGATATTGAGAACATGAAAATATATAGTTGAACAAGAAATAAAAAAACGTCATTTCGAGAGCTTACATTATGTTTTTATTTGACGAAAAATAAACGTCTTCCTTGGGCATTTCATCTTTATCAGAAAAATGGAAAAATTTTATGTTGATGGTCGAGATGATAGATCATATATAGTTGGACATAGCAAAGAGTTCGATAATTTTTGAAAGTGCAAAAGAAAGGTTTTTTTGAAAAATTAGAACTTGTTATAGAATCTAATAAACTGAATATACAGTTAGGATTATCACCAGAATATCCATCACCATTATGGGATGAGGATGGGAAATGATACACTCGGGAGGAGACGTAGGGATGAAAAAGTTATTAGCTATTATTGCAGTAATCGCGAGTGTATTTGTGCTGGTTTCTTGCTCAAAAGCCGAAAATCACGAAAGAACAACAGAATAATGTTGTGACTAGAATTGCACGTAGGTATGAGGTTAGCGAGGTTGAGTTTCTCCTGTTTACAAAAATTGAGTACAGGTAGTTATATTTTTAAAAACTTAAAATAAATGATGATGATTCAAAAAGTAACATTGATAATAGAAGATAAGAAAAGAGCTTGATAGTGTGGATTTGGAATTGCTGCTGGATCCAGTTGGAAAGTTTGATGATATTGAAAGAACTGAAAAATTACGGGAGATATATCAATATCTAATATTAAAATAAAATATCTAGGAGAAAAATTGATGCAGGCAATGGCAGTAATGTTCATTGAACCGCAGTTGAACTTGAGGATTAGATAATGAAAAAGTAATAGCAATAATTATTTTATTTTTGTTGGAGCAATGGCAGTGACTTGCGTAAGACCAACCATTACGAAAGAACAACAAAATAATGTCGTTATTCGTATTTTTTTAAAAAAATTACGATATACAAGAAATCGAATTTTGTGAGATTTACGAAAAATGAAAGTACAGGCAGTTATACTCTAAAACTTAGAATTAACAATGATGAAAATCTAGAAACTACCATTTTAATTAGGGATATTACTTTTTCTGGATAAGAAAGACGGAGAATTATATTTGAATCCAGTTGGTAAATTCGACGATTTACAAAGGAAAGAAGTAATTAAAGACGATGTACCTTTGTCGAAAATTAAGATTAAAATATATTGAAGAGAAATAACGTTAACAGAACGGCTTTATTCTTCACTGCTCTGGGATGAGGGTAGAAATGACGAAATCGGGAGGACATAGAGGAATGAAAAAGTTATTAGCTATTATTGCTGTAATCGCGAGTATATTTGTGCTGATTACTTGCGCAAAACCCTCAATCACAAAGGAGCAGCAAGATAATATCGCTGTTCGAATTTATAGAAATTACGATATACAGAGCGTGGAATTTTTGAGCTTTGCAAAAAATGAGAGCACAGGTAGTTATCGTTTGAAAATAAAGATTAATAATGATGAGGAAATCGAAGCATTGTTTCTAATAGAAAATTTAGACTTTCTCGATAAGAGTGAGGGTGAACTAGTGTTAGGACCTATTCAAAGGTTCGATCCGTTAAAAAGAGCAGAATATATTACTGGGAATGTAGATAAATCTAATATTGATATTAAGTATATAGGGCAGTAATAATATCCGTTAAAGAAATGTTTGAGAACTGGCTTTAAAATGAAAGTGATGTTTATACTACACTTCGAATTTAAGAACAGTATTTGGAGGATAATAAATGACAGAATTAATGATACAGAACTCGAATCTAATATGCTATAAAAGTAGTGACAGATTCCACTGGGAAAAATATCTTATGGATGTTAGTACCGTTACGCCAAGTTATTATGGATTTGGAATCCTTACAAACCAAGTTCGCATAGAAATGGTTGAAATCGATAAAAACAACCAAAACTATGACCAAAAATCATTACAGCCAGGACGAATAGAAGGAATAACGGCTGCATCACAATTATTTACTAAAAGTAATTTTAGATTTTTGAGTGGATTTGTTCAACAAAACAATGTCCAACAAGAGATGATTTTGAAGTTAGCAATGTATATTTTTTTCTTTTGTATTTGCATATTTAGGGACAAAGTTGGTAATTAATTACTCAAGAAAAAGTCTCTAACGAAATCCCTAGACAAGCAACAAAAATATAGCGGTATTTAATGCGGTTAAAAAGAGACAGTTTGGATACTATTTTTCATTGCTTTAAACGCGTTGCTGTTCTATTTCTACATGAAAAAGTTCCCTGATGTTAGCGGATCAATATTAATTCTCAATTCAATGGTAGCGTTGGTTCTATTTCTATCATGGTTGGCAATGTTTTCTATGGATACTCTCTATAAAAATAAATATTTTACTTTAGAATCTATTGAAGAGATTGCGTAGTGGAGGATAGAATGAATCAATTAGACTTACAGAAAAAGGAACTTTTGGATTTACTATCCAAAATTGGCATCACAACTCTAAATCCAGACGATCAATTTGATGGAACAAAGACCAGATGTGTATTTCCCGGATGGCCGTACGATTTTCTTAGAAAATGGAGTTTACCATGTGATTGGTGTTGATCGCGGGATTGTCAGTTTGGAAAAACATTTAATAATAAAGAAGACTTCATGTATTATCTTCTGGAATCGTACGTGAGTAAAAGTGGCTTCTAAAAATGCTTGGGAAAAAGCGAATGGCGATATGACATTATACGCGAAACTTTTTCCAGAGGAACAAATCAAGGTGTTTAGCAGCATAGATGTGGCGTATGGAGAGAGAAGAAAGAAAGACATCGAGGGAGTAACGTTCTAAGGGATGAATTTTCCAGTCTCCAAATGAACGTCTTAAGGGTGAAAAATGATGGATAGAATTCAAAGGGTTAAAACGATTGTCAGAGAATGGCTACTTGAGCATAGCGATGTTCTGAGTTGCGCAAGGCGTTCAAACGGAAATGGTCGTGGATAATGAAGACTATTTAAGAATCATATTGGAAACAAACCGATAGAATGGGAGAAGTCGTCGTGGAGGATGCAGGTTTTGCTCCGTACAGATTCTTTAAATTTGAAGTTGCTCAAATCGTTGATGAACGGACTGAAATCGTAATGGCGTGGTATGTCAAGGATGCTACAGGCGCTGATGAGTATCGGGAGGCCTTGAAAAACGGCGTTGATACATTGATACATATAGGAGAATAGAGGGAAAAAAAGGATGAAGAAGAAACTAGCAATCATAGGGACAGTGGCTTTGTTAGGTGTAGGAGCTGTTGCGTTGAGTAATCAAGAGTGGCGTACCAATACGATATTTGCGACAGCAAGAGATAAGCAGTTAGCCTGGTTGAAAGAGCATGAAAAAGAGATTGTGGCATGGGTGCATTCAGAGTATCCGAAAATCGAAACAGTCCAGTTTGATTGGAATACACTAGAAGTAGTCCCTGTAAGCAATGGAGTGTCAATATCCTACTATAATTTGTCTATAGGAGGAAAGTTTAATAATATTCCTGAAACAAGAATAACGGTTGATTTTTCGCTTAAAAAGAAGGAAATGATATACCAGATATGAAACATATATTGACCAACAACAAGCCAGGGATTCTTAAAACGGACGTTATATAACTACGAGTGAGTATACGACTCTCGGGAATCAAAAGGAGGCGATTAAAATGAGTTTAACTAAAATAACATGGGAAGAATTTGATACCTTTTGATAAGATTGAGTCACCGAAGGAATATGATTTTCGAACACATAGAGGAAATATTACACTTTTGGAGAGTTTGGAATAGCTTCGGTTCGTCGTGTCTTTGAAATTAATCCTTCTGATTTTTAATGAATATTTATTAGGTAAGAGGACGGCACGTGAAATTGATTTTAAAGCGCAGAACGATTGTTGGCCACCGACAGAAGAAGAAAAAGAAGGCTAGTGAGAAACGATTCATAGAAGAGTCCTACATCTTTAATTGATTTACCTGAAACTAGAGATTTATTTACTAAAGAAGAACTTGAAAAATTAATTCCGATTGCTGAGCAAATGTGGATTGACTGGAGAGGCAAACTTCCAGGATGATTAGTGTCACCACTTAAGTAAGGAAGGTGTAAAATGAAACCAACAAAACTAGAATGGGAAGATGTCATTCAGTTCGAAGAAGTTGAAGGATACGGAAAAGAAGTTTGGAAACATAATAACCAGTATTACATCGTCAATATTGAAGGCGGCATGATGGATGACCGAGTAGTTTATGAATTACCGGACGAGTTATTTGCCTTATTAGAGAGTGGGGAGAGAACCCTACGAGAAGTATCCTATAGAGTAAAGCACGATTTTTGGCCACCAACGGAAGAAGAGATAAAGAAAATAAAAAGAGAAAGAGCGATAGAGCGCCCAATCGTACTGGTAGCTAATCCGAAAAATCAATTGCTTTTCACGAAAGAAGAATTAAAAAGAGTTGATGCCGATTGCGGAGAAGGCTTGGATTGAATCGGAAGGGAAACTGCCGTGAATTATGTATCTCCACTAGAAAAAGGAGAATAATCCAAGTTAAGGAAACTAGGATACATTTTTATTTAAGAAGTATAGAGGAGCTTCAACTTGGTTTTTGCATCAATGTTGTTAATTCCTAATTGAATGGAGGAGTACAATGATTAATAATAGTGATTTTTGGTGGTTTTATTGTTTCGAATAATATTCTTGAGGGCAAGCCGATTCGATATACTTTTCGTGATCAATCTATAACCCCACCATTGAACGGATGGAATCTATTATCCATTGAAGATGATGAAGAGTATCTTTCAGATGCAGCCACTTTCAAAAATTCTAGGGCTGATTCCATTTATGAGATTGCTCCAGTAATGCTTGAGATTTTCGAAGCACCGTATGGGACAGATTTATGTTGGATATATGAAGAAGGTGTTCATGTTGGCTTTTATGATTTAATCGAAGAGAGAGAAACTACGATAGAAGAAATTTTATCTTCAGCAAAAATAAAGAATTTTTTTATGTTGGAGAAATTAGATTTGTTTACAGGAGTAACGATTTATTTTTATAAAGATCTAGGGTATATTTTTGGGGCCCATTCAAAACAAGAGGGACGAATGCACCAGTTATTGTGCCACCAGTTTTACGCGTTGAAAAAGGCTGTACGGATCAAAGAATCATTGAAAGCATTACTGCTGCACTGGAGATTTCTAAGAAAAACACCTCTCTATACAGGCGCTTTATATGAATTTTTGGACAGAATTGGGATGCAAGACTTTTAAAGCTTTTTAGCCAAAAAGTTTACTTCTGTCAAAAATCTTTTTATGTGGTGATGTATGTAGAGTGCAAGGATTGAAGTTGGCAACGAAAACAGGTGGATATGTAGCAGATAAAGAGGCCGTGTTCGAATGTCCCGTGACAGAACTTCATGCACATCTCTCCGAAATTAAAAGACTGTTATCTGTTGAAGAAGTACTACCGAGTGCGGCACAGTTTTTGACACTTTCTGAATCTAAGGTGACTTATACTCCGCTTCCTAATGGATATAACGATTTAGGAGATGGCCATTCGGATGCTTATCGCCTCTTTGCAGATACACGTAATGAAAATAACGTTCTATCATTCATGATTGATAGTGGGTATGCAAGTTTTTAGTAAAGCAGATATCCAGTCGGCGTTTACGAAATATTATGGCGAACTATTGGAGTTTTGTTTTGAAGAGTTTACAGATTGCCTCTATCTCTATAAAATTTCAGCAAAGACGAGTAATCGGATGATTGTTTCTTATCTTTTGAAGAGCAAGATGCGTTATTAGAAGTGTTGTATCAAATAGAGTTGAATGCATCTCATGAAGAATTCAGTAGAGTCCAACGAGATTTTTGAGCAA
>BNJU01002403.1_pt1 | contig 20219 bp, 34 predicted proteins | sample 8539281 | NCBI WGS metagenome assembly BNJU01 (sample SAMD00202456, study PRJDB9452) | human saliva metagenome | isolation source: human saliva | place: Japan
TTCAAGACGAAGGGCCTCATCCATACGGATGAGGCCCTTCATCGACCACTGATGATTCTTCGCCGCGTGGGTTATGCACACAACCAGGCGACGTTCTGCCCTGTGGCACTGTGGGACTTGTGTCCTAAGCTATAGCGATTGTTATTGTGTCAAACTTTTCGGCGAACTATAGTAGTTGATGTTTCAATAAGTCCTCGAAAGGAAACGTTATGGCTTCCGTTGCTATTGTTCTTGGTTCCGTCCGTCCCGGTCGCGTCGGCGAGCAGGGTTGTTCGCTGGATCGAGGATCAGGCTCGTCAGGTTGAGGGCGTGCAGACCGTGTTCTTGGATCTGCGCGACTACAATCTTCCTCTCTTCGCGGAGGAGATGCCGCCGTCGATGCAGGCTCCGACGCTGTCCGAGGCGGTTCGTCTTCGCGCGAACCTCGAGGCGAACGACGCCGTCCTGTTTGTGACGCCCGGTACAACCACTCCGTGCCCGCGGCCCTGAAGAACGCGATCGACTATCTGCCCCTGCCACGCTGAAGGAGAAGGCTGTCGGTCTGGTCGGCTACTCCTGGTACGGAGCGGTCAAGCCGCTCGAGCACCTGCGCGAGATCCTGTCAACCTTCGGTGCCGATGTGCGCGAGCAACAGGTTGGCATCAACGAGACTCTGACTTCCAGGATGGTGTTTTCGCGCCTTCCGAGAGGCTCAATGGGCGAGATTCGCGATCTGCTTGCTTCGCTCGCGTGACGGTAGCTTCAAGCGGTTTTCGGCTCGTTGTGGCGCCGGTGCGCACGTATGCGCGGCGTGACTTGCCCCGCGATCGTGGTTGAACGGCGGGGGCTGATCGTAAAAGCCGTTTAGAGTAATCAGACTAAAGGGTGTGGCCCGGCGGTCGCCTGCCGGGCCACACCGCTCTCGATGACGTCTGCGCGGATCATTAGATCCAGCTTGGCAGCCACATGTGGGCGCGCCAGAAGTCGTAGTCGACGACGTCCCCGCGCCACAGTGGCATGAAGTGAAACGCGCAGCCGAGGATCGCAGCCGTCACGAGTGCCGCAAACGCAACCGGTGATCTGGGTCTGGCGACTGGCTGGTGCTGGTTCGGGTGATCCGTCAACTGTCACCCACCCCGCGAGGGCTCAATCATCCATGCGACCGCCAGGGAGCGACGTAAAGGCGCAAAATGCGACGGTGTGAAAACGAAGATCGTACGGTGCGCGTAGGCGAGCCACGGAACGTACAGCGCGATATGGCCCAGGGCAATGACGCCCACGCGCCAATTGCGGTAGTAGAACGTGGCGACGATGACGGTAGTGAGGGCACCGATGCCTACCCACCACAGGAGGGGATTGCCGAGGGCGACGACGTCGCTCGCGCACTTGCCCGATCGGCAGCCCATCACGGCCTCGCCGTTGTTCCAGTAGAAGGAGGTCGCGCGCACCTGCGCGAGCCACGTGTACGGGCTGGACTGATACGTGTGGGGCGTGTTGAGTCCGTTGTGGAACGTCCACATCTCCTTGTGGTAGAGCCATGGGTCTGCCAGCTCTCCGGCGAATCCCGCAATTCCGGGCGGCCGTGTCCGTGAGCGGCGGGTGAGTGAACCATCCGAACCAGGACGCTACATACGTGAGAATCGCGGTCGGAACCGCGAGGGACGAACGCCCTCACACGTCCGCCAGGAGTGCGCCTCGGATCGGTGTCGGATGTCCCGCGCGCCAGCGGCATGTCACCTCGCGCAGTGCGACGAACAGGCCCAGGAACGCGAGCACGTCATCCCGGACCACTAACGGAGCTGGCGAGGCCCGCGCAGATGCCAGCCGCGAAAAGCCACGGGCGGTTTTCCCGCATTGGGGCCGATCGCAAAGGGGCGTCGATCGCGCAGGGTGAGGGTGTTCCCAGGTAGAACGCCACCCCCTCCTCGGATCGCCCAGTCCATCCCACTCGGCCAGCTTGGCGATGAGCGCGGGCTGTGTCATGAGCTGATCCTTGACGACGCACAGGAATGCGGCCAGTGCAAACATGGCGAGGAATCCGTCGAGGATGGACGTGCGGCTCATGACGATCGCCATGCCGTCCGTCGCTAAGAAGATGCCAGCGAGGGTGTGATGGCGGGGGGCAGGGAACAGGTTTTGAGCAAGTCGACACAGAAGGAATACGGTGATGATGCCGCAGATGGCCGCCGCGATGCGCCATCCCACCGGGTTGGCCTGGCCGAAGACCTTCATGCCCATCGCGATCAGCCACTTGCCCGTCGGTGGATGAACGGGATAGCCGCCCACTGCGGACAAAGCCGGAGGTGTCGCCGTTGGCGAACGCCGTGTCGACGTCTTTCGCCCACGTTCCCTCGTACCCGAGGGTGAGGAGTGACCAGGCGTCCTTCACGTAGTAGGTCTCATCGAAGATGAGCGTACGGACGTTGCCCAGTCGGGCAGTCGAATAAGCGCGGCGACCAGCGTCGCAATCGCTGTCGCTACCCACCCTGCTGCGGGCGTCGATAGGCGCTGGGTCCATCCGGCGGCTGGGGGAGTGGACGAGGCCTCGGCGGGCTGTGCGGGGGCCTCGTCGTCGGTCGTTGGCTCCCGCTCAAGGGGAGCGCTGGCCTCGTCGTCGGCCGCGGGTTCGTGCTCGAGGAGGTCGGCGGTCGTGTCGATCGTGTCGTTGTGTGCGTTCGCAGTATTCATCGCATCCGAGTCTAGCGGCACTAAAGTGCTGAAAGGAGCGCGGCGCACATCCGCTCTGACACTTGGAGAGAATGTTCAGGTCAAGCCTCTTGAGAATTGTTCTCGCTTATCGCTATAATTTTCGCGTACCCGAAAATTGCACAGGAGCAATGATGTTTTCCTCAACAATGCGCAGCTTGGTCGCTGTTGCAGGGCTGGCCATGGCAACCGCCTCGCTGGCTGCGTGCGCGCCCTCCTCCTCGGCCCACGGCCTTAGCGTCGTCGCCACGACCACCCAGATCTGCGACTACGTCACCCAGATCGCCGCAAGGTCCGCCGACATTTCCCTCGACAAGACCGACGCCGCCGGAAAGAACAGCCACGTGGGTGCCGCCCCTGACGGCGCTTCCCTCACCATGAGCCTGACCTGCCTGCTCGCGCCCAATGCTTCCGCCCACGAGCATGAGATGACACCGGAGCAGACCTCGGCGCTTGCGCAGGCCGACGTCATGGCGGTCTCCGGTGTGGACCTCGAGCACTTCCTCGACGACGCTGTCGTCTCCTCCGGCTTCAAGGGACGCATGGTCGTCACCTCGGGCGTCCTGACCGCCGCAGACGTCGACAACCCGGGTGCCCCAGACCCAGAGGGTGCCTACACGATCGATCGAGTGAACGCGTGGACGTTGCTCCGTGGCCGTTCCCGCCGGAAGAAGCGGGGAGGAACCAAATTCCCGCTTCGATCCGCACGTGTGGACCTCGCCGAAGGGTGCCCGCGTCCAGGTCGCTAACCTCGGCGCAGGCCTCGCAGCCGCAGCGCCGGACGCGGCCTCGTCGATCAATGCGGCCACGGCCTCGTACCTGGAGGACATCGACGCGCTCGATGAGTGGACCGCCGAGGCCATCGAGACCGTGCCGGAGGGCAGCGCGTGCTCTTCACCTCCCACGACGCCTTCGGCTACTTCTCGAGGGACTACGGGATCCGATTCATCGGTGCCGCCCTGTCCGACTTCAACGAACAGCAGGGACGCCACCGCCGACCACATCGCCAAGGCCGTCGCGGCCGTCAAGGAGTCCGGCGCGGTCGCGCTTTTCGCCAGCTCCAACAACTCCAAGTCCATCGAGGCGATCGCCCGCGCGGCCGGCGTCACCCCGATCGTGGGCGAGGATGCGATGTGCGGCGACTCGCTGGTGCGACGGCTCCGAGGAGCCACCTACGTCGGCTCGATCATCCACAACGTGCGCGCCGTGACGCAGGCGTGGGGCGGCACCGTCCCGGACCTGCCCAAGCGCCTCAAGGACCAGTGATGACGACACTCGTCTCCTTCCGCGACGCGGCGCTGGGGTACGCGCATACCCCGGCGCTGACCGGCCTGACCCTCGACGTGTTCGGGGGCCAGGCCCTCGCCCTGTCGGCTCCCAACGGCGGCGGCAAGACGACCCTCATGCGCGGTATCGTCGGCGGCTGCCAGGTCCTCTCCGGAACCGTCGAAGTGGACGCCACGCGCATCGGCCTCGTGCCGCAGAGCGCCGACCTGGACCTTACCTTCCCCGTGAGCGCCGCCGAGGTCGTCACCATGGGCCTCATCGCCGAGGCCGGCTGGGGCAGGGCGCATCACCTCCGAGATGCGCGCTCGGGTGGGTGCCGCCCTCGGGCGCGTCAACCTGAGCGACCGGGCCTCCCACCGCTTCGGGACGCTCAGCGGCGGGCAGCGCCAGCGCGTCCTCGTCGCGCGCGCCCTGGTCGCGCGCCCCGAGCTGGTCATGATGGACGAACCCTTCAACGGCCTGGACGCTCCCAGCCGCGACATCATCACGGGCCTCATCGCCAAAGCTGACCGCGGACGGCGTCGGGGTTATCGTGTCCACGCGACCTCTCCCTCGCGCGCGACGTGTGCTCCCAGGCGTGCGTGCTCGCCTCCCGCCTCGTCGCCCTGAAAGTACACCGACGAGGTCCTGGTGCCCGAGGTCTTGGCGCGCGCCTACGGATCGAGCGCCGACGAGGCGATTGCGGCCCTGTCGCGATCGCCCCCTACCTGGCGCGCCCCCTCATCGTCCTCAGCCTGCTCGCGCTCGCGGTGGGACCGGCCTCTACGCTCGTCAACCTGCGTCGCGCCGAGTTCAGCGCGGAGACGATGGTGCACAGCGTCTTTCCCGGCATTGTCGTCGGCATGGCCCTCGGCGGGCGCGACGCCATCATTCCGGGAGGTGCGCTCTGCGCGGCCCTCATCGCGGCGGCACTGACGGTGGCCTCTCGCAAACAGCGCCACTCTGAGGCGACGACCGCGGTCCTGCTCACCGCCTTTTTCTCTCGGCATCGTCATCTCCCTGCGCATCGGGGACATGTCCGGGCAGCTCGAATCCCTCATGTTCGGCCGTCTCCTGGATATCACCCCGTCGCGCATGGTCCTGAGCGTCCTCGTCCTCGTGGTCGCGGCCGCTCTGCTCGCGCTTACCTGGCGCGGTCAGGGTCGCAGTGGCTTTCGACCGTGAGGCCGCGCGGGTCAGCAGCGTCCCGGTCACCTGGATCGACGTCGCGTTCAACGCGGCGCTCGGAGCCATCGTCGTCGCGGCGTCGACGGCCGTCGGTGTCCTCCTCGTCGTCGGATACCTCATCGTGCCCGGAGCCTTCGGTCGACTGCTCGCCGCGGGCCCGCGCTCAATGGTGCTCCTGGCCGGCGCCTGCGCGCTCGCCGGAGGATGGGCCGGCTTCGGCGTCTCACTCCTGCGCGCTCCCCGCCCGCTCTCCCCGCAGGCGTGCGTCGCCATGGGGGTCCTCGTCTGCTTCGCGGCCGCCTGCGCCATCCGCGAGATCCGCGCCCGGCGTGCGCGCACGGCCACTGCCGCGCGTGAAACGCCGCGTGAAACGACCGTGAGTGCAGGGGGAGGGGAGGCCTCGTGATCGCCAGCCTCCTCCTGTACCCGGCGCTGCACGTGACGATCATCAGGGTACCTGGGCGGCCTCGTCGGTGCCTTCGCCTGCGCGGACCGACGCATTTTTCTTCGCCGAATCCGTCACGCACGGGACCTTCCCCAGTGCGGTCCTCGGCGTCGTCATCGCCGCCGCCCTCAGTTCGGGCACTCCGGAATGTCGGCGGCTCTCTACGTCGGCGCGTTCCTCAGGACCATTCCGCTCGTCGCCCTCATGCGCTGGCTCGCCACGATCCCGGGTATCTCCAGCCAAGGCGCGGCCGGCATCGTGCTGACCGCGGGTTTTGCCTCCGGGTACTTCCTGGCGACCTGGTTTAAGCCCCTGCCCCTCGCGGTCAATTCCTTCCTGACAGGCTCCGTCATGACGGTTTCGCCCTCCGACGTCGCCTGGGCGGGTGGCGTACTCGTGGCCGCGCTGCTTGTCGTGACGCTGGGCGGGCGCCAGCTGATCGCCCACTGCTTCGACCCCGCCAGCCCAGCCGCGGCCTCGCGCGCCGGGCGTCACGAACTCGTCATCCTCGGCCTCATCCTCGCGTCGGTCACCGTGGCGATCCCCGCGGTCGGCACGATCCTGTCGATCGCGCTCATTGCCGCGCCGGCTGCGTCCCTCGCGCCCCTCGTGCGCAGCTCGCGGGCCTTCCTCGTTGGCTGCCCTGCGCTGGGGGCGCTCCTGGGGATCTCCGGCCTCGCGATTGCCGTCCCCGCCCGCCTCAGCGCAGGCGGGACCATCGCGCTCCTGTGCGCCGCGTGCGTCCTGGCCTCGCGCGTCCCCCAGTGGTGGGCGGGCACAAGGGGGACGCGCCGTGCGCGCGCAGGAAACCAGTGAGACGATACGGGCATGGAAGCGGCGACCGACGACCAACGCCCCCGAGGCTGCCTCGACGCCTCAGGATGCTCGCGCGCAGGAACCCTACCGCCGGGAGGCGGGCACCATCCTGCTGGCAGCCACCCCGATCGGGGACGTGCGTGACGCGTCGCCCCGCGTCGTCGCCGCGCTTGAAGGCGCGGACATCGTCGCCGCCGAGGACACGCGTCGCGCGCTCGCCCTGGCCTCGCGCCTGGGCATTAAGCTGGGTGGCCGCCTCGTCGCCCTGCACGACCACAACGAGGCCGAGAAGTCCGCGGGTATTGTCGAGGCCGCCAGGGGCGGGGCGTGCGTCGTCTTCGTGTCCGACGCGGGTATGCCCACGGTCTCCGACCCCGGTTTCCGGCTGGCGCGCGCCGCCATCAACGCGGGCGTCCCCTGTCCGTCCTGCCCGGCCCCTCCGCGCCGCTCGTGGCCCTCGCCCTGTCAGGCCTGCCCTCCGACCGCTTCGCCTTCGAGGGGTTCCTGCCGCGCAAGGACGGGGAGGCCACGCGCTACCTGGAAGGCCTGGCCACCGACCCGCACACGCTTATCTTCTTCGAGTCGCCCCGTCAGCGCAGCCGCCACGCTGACGCGCATGGCCGAGTCTTCGGTGCCGATCGCGCTGCTGCGCTGTGCCGTGGTTCACGAAGACTACGAGGAGGTGCGTCGAGGCACGCTCGGGCAGCTCGCGGAGGGTGCCGACGACGTCCTCGGCGGTGACGATCGTCGTCGCCGGATACACGCACAGCACGCGCTGAAGACCACGTCGGCGCTGTCCTCGCGCTCGCGGCCGAAGGCATGCGCCTCAAAGACGCCGCAGCCGAGGTGGCCGCGGCGACGGGCGCGCGCAGAACGACCTCTACAGGCCGCGCTCGCCGCGCTCTAAAAAAACGAGGCCGGGGGCCTCAGACGATCTCGACGTGCTCCGACGTCATCCACTCGCGGGCCTGGGATTTTTGGCTCCTCGGTGACGGGCGCGGTCAGCTCGCGCAGGACACGCGTCTTGAAGTTCGCGCGAGCGCATCCACCGCCGTGCAGGCCACGCAGTGCGACTCGGCGAGGCCCACGACATCGACGTCCGTGATGCCAGCGCCGCGCAGCTCTCCTCCAGCGTCTTCCCATCCTCGGTGGTTCCCTCGAAGCCCGAGTAGGCGGCCCTTGTACTGGCCCTTCTTGATCGTCACGTCCGCGTTGACGTTCGCGAGCGCCGGGTGCAGCTCGGCCTCGTCCGTGCCGGCCACGCCGTGCAGAGGCCACGTGTCCACGAAGTCCGGCGTCTCGGAAGTGAGCGCCCGGATCGATGTGCCAATCCTGCGTGGTCACGATCAGCTGGTACTCGTCACGGTGCGCGTCCACGTAGGCGGCCACGGCCTCGGCGACAGCGTTACCGCCCGTCACCGGGAGGCACCACCTTCGCAGAACGTGGGCTGAACGTCGACGATAATGAGTGCGCGGGGCATGGGACCTCCCTGATAAATCAGTAATTATCCCAAGAGTATCACCCGGGTCACAGTGATTGAAAGACTGTTTCAATATCCTCGATATGCGGCCGGTTCCCCGTTTGCGAGCGCTACGCAGTATTGTTAGGGGCTATGAGTCGTATTCTGTCCGCCGTCGCATGGCCCTACGCCAACGGCCCCCGTCATATTGGCCACGTTGCGGGATTCGGTGTCCCCTCCGACGTTTTCTCCCGGTACATGCGAATGGCCGGCCACGACGTCCTCATGGTGTCCGGCACCGATGAACATGGCACCCCCATCCTGGTGGCCGCCGACGGCGCGGGCATGAGCGCCCGCGAACTTGCAGACCAGAACAACCGCCTCATCGTTGAGGACCTCGTGGCCCTGGGCCTGTCCTACGACCTCTTCACCCGCACGACCGCCGGCAACCACTACCGCGTCGTCCAGGACATGTTTGCCACCGTGCGCGACAACGGCTACATGATCGAGCAGGTCACGCGCGCCGCGATCTCCCCGTCCACCGGCCGCACCCTGCCCGACCGCTACATCGAAGGCACGTGTCCGATCTGCGGTGCCGAAGGAGCGCGCGGCGACCAGTGCGACAACTGCGGCAACCAGATGGACCCGACCGAGCTCATCAACCCGCACTCGCGCATCAACGGCGAGACCCCCAACTTCGTGGAGTCCGTCCACTACTTCCTCGACCTGCCTGCTCTGGCCGAGGCCCTGTCCGCCTGGCTGGACGAGCGCGAGCAGTCCGGCACCTGGCGTCCCAACGTCATCAAGTTCTCCCAGAACTTCCTCGAGGACATCCGCCCCGCGCGCGATGACGCGCGACATCGACTGGGGTATCCCGGTCCCCGGCTGGGAAGACCAGCCCAGCAAGCGCCTGTACGTGTGGTTCGACGCCGTCATCGGCTACCTGAGCGCCTCCATCGAGTGGGCGCGCCGCACCGGCGACCCCGAGGCGTGGCGCAAGTGGTGGAACGACCTCGAGGCCCTGTCCTACTACTTCATGGGCAAGGACAACATCGTCTTCCACTCCCAGATCTGGCCCGCCGAGCTGCTCGGCTACAACGGCCAGGGCGCGAAGGGCGGTGCCCCCGGTGACCTGGGCGTCCTCAACCTGCCCACCGAGGTCGTCTCCTCCGAGTTCCTCACGATGGAGGGCAAGAAGTTCTCCTCCTCGCACGGCATCGTCATCTACGTGCGCGACTTCCTCTCGCGCTACCAGGCCGACGCCCTGCGCTGCTTCATCAGCGCTGCCGGCCCCGAGACCTCGGACTCCGACTTCACGTGGGCCGAGTTCGTGCGTCGCACCAACGGCGAGGCTCGTCGCCGGCTGGGGCAACCTGGTCAATCGCACCGCCTCCGCGATCGCCAGAAGTTCGGCGAGATCCCGACCCCAGTGAGCTCGAGGACATCGACCGCGCCCTCCTGGACGCCGTCGAGGCTGGGTTTGAGACCGTCGGAAACCTGATTCGCCACCACCGTCAGAAGGCGGCGCTGTCCGAGCCATGCGCCTGGTCGGCGAGGCCAACAAGTACGTGACCGACACCAGGCGCTTCAAGCTCAAAGGCGCCTGAGCAGCAGGAGCGCCTCGCGACAGTTCTGTGGACCCTGGCTCAGGCGGTCGCGGACCTCAACCTCATGCTCTCCCCGTTCCTGCCCCACGCGGCCAATGACATCGACCGCGTCGCAGGGCGGCGCCGGCGAGATCGCGCCGATGCCTCGCATCGAGGAGGTCGCCGAGACTCGACCCGCAGGTCCTGCCCGCCGACTTCCGAGGGCGAAACAGCTACCGATCATCACGGGTGACTACACGAACGTGCCGACCTGGGAGCGTCACCCGATCACGCCTGGCACCCCGATCGCTAAGCCCACGCCGGTGTTCGTGAAGTTGGACGAGTCCATCGTCGAGGAGGAGCTTGCCCGCTACGCGGACGCTCACCCCGACGATGTGACGGGTGCCTGATCGGGGTTTTTCGTTGACCTGTCGCGTTTTGTGACAGGTGTGACGCACGTTTGACAGCGCGCGGGTGGGACGCTTCCGTCCCGCCCGCGCTCGTTCATTCAGGGTGTTACCGTGAGGGCATGGCCGAAGATTTTTCTCGCGTCCGCCCTCGCTGCCGAGGCCTCGTCGCGCGCCCAGCAAGATCCCGACTACCCGCTCTTTCGTCGCACCCCCGGTGGGTCGACTGAATGACCCGAACAGCCTCATTGAGGTCGGTGGGACGTACCACGCGTTCTTCCAGTACACGCCCGAGCACCCGCGCCGCCTCGTCTACTGGGGCCACGCCACCTCCACCGACCTGACCCGCTGGGCCTACCACGCTCCCGCGATCCTGCCCGACACCCACCAGGACGCCAACGGTGCCTACTCGGGCACCGCCATCGAGTCGGCGACCACGTTGAGCTGTGGTACACCGGCAATTACAAGGATCCCGAGACGGGGGAGCGCGAGGCCACCCAGTGCGTCGTCACAACGACCGACATGGTCCCACTTCGACAAGCAGGTGCCCCCGATCATCGAACGCCAGCCGGAGGGCTATACCGCGCACTTCCGCGACCCGCAGGTGTGGCGCGACGCGGACGGCTCCTACCGGATGCTGCTGGGCGTCCAGCGCGAGAACCTCACGGGCGCGGCCCTGCTCTACCGCTCGACCGACCTGCGCCAGTGGGAGTGCGAGGGTGAGATGACCTTCCCCGACGCCGGCGGCGCCTTCGATGCGTTCGGCTACATGTGCAGAGTGCCCCAACCTGGTGCGCCTGACGGACGAGAGACCGGTGAGGCCCACGATGTGTTGATTTTTCTGCCCCCAGGGCATCTCGCCGAAGCGCGAGGGCTTCGAGAACGTCTTCCCGTGCGTCGCCGTCGTCGGCGAGCTCGTCGGAACCGAGCTGCGGGCGCCGACGGCTCCTTCGAGGAGGCTCGACCGCGGCACCGAGTTCTACGCGCCCCAGATCATGGCGCGATCCGCTGCCACTTCGCCCGAGGCGCCGACCCTTCTCTTCGGGTGGGCAGGCAACGCGGGCGAGGACGACCAGCCCTCCATCGAGACCGGCGGCTGGGTGCACTGCTTCACCGCCCCGCGCGCCCTGAGCCTGCGCGGCGGCCGCGTCATCGCCCGCCCCTACCTGCCGGGCCTGCCACTGGCACCCGCCACGCGAGGGCGCTCCCGGGGGCGAGGCCGGGGGCCCGCAGTGGCCGAGCTGGCGGGGTCGCGCTCGTGGCACCTAGCCTTCGATGCCTCCTACGAGGGGCCCCTGTCCGTGCGCATCGGCGAAGAGTCCGGCCTGTCGATCACCCTTGAAGACGGACGCCTCACCGTCGACCTGACGCGAACGCGATACCCCCACGGTGGCCGCCGCGTCGTCACCCTAGCGCCGGGGGAGGCCAGCCGCGTTGAGATTCTCCACGACCGTTCCATCACCGAGATCTACCTGGGCGATGGCTCGCGCGTCTTCACGACCCGCAGCTTCCTGAACGGCGAGGGTGCAGGAGTGACGCTCGTGGGCACCGCCTCCGTGACGAACGTGAGCGCGGCGCGCGCCGACGAGAACCGGCGGACGAGGGTCGTGGCTGCTCGCAGTGGCCACGACCTCGTCATATGTGCGGTCTCTCATGCCTGACCTGAGACGATGCATGACGCGCCTTGCATTGAGGACTCTGCCACCCGTAGTATGTCAATCGATTGCTCACACCGCCCAGCGCGGCGTAACAATGGCGTTGCGCGTGGGGTTTGAGAAAGGAATGTGGTCGGCAATGGATCACGCCAAGGTGGCAGGGAGAGGTCGTCGAAGCGGTCGGCGGCGCATCCAACATCAGCGCAGCAGCACACTGCGCAACCCGTCTCCGCCTGGTGATCGCGGACGGGTCCAAGATCAGCCAGCGAGGCCCTCGATGACAACGAAGATCTGAAGGGCACATTCGCCGCCGGCGGCATGTTTCCAGATCATCGTCGGTCCCGGCGATGTTGACCAGGTCTACGCCAACATGGTTTGCGAACCATGGCGTACGTAGGTCTCAAGGATGAAGCCAAGGAAGAAGCCGAGGCTGGCGGCAATATCTTCTCCCGCTTCATCAAGATGATCGCGGACATCTTCGTCCGGTCCTCCCCGCCCTGATCGCCGGCGGTCTGCTCGCAGCCCTCCACTCGGTGCTCACGGCCGACGGGAACTACTTCGGCAAAAGTCGGTTGTCGACATGTATGACTGGATGACCGACTACGACGCGCTCATCAAGCTGGTGTCCTCCGCGGCCTTCGCTTCGCTTGCCTGTGCTCGTCGGCTTCTCCGCCGCCAAGCGCTTCGGCGGCAACACCTACCTGGGTGCCGCGATGGGCGCCGCCATGGTGTCGCCCTCGCTGCTGTCCGCCTACTCCATGACGGACGCGGCGGCCGCCGCCAAGTTCTGGGCATACACGGACCAGTCCTCCGTGTGGAACATCTTCGGCCTCGAGGTCACCAGGTCGGCTACCAGGCGATGGTCATCCCCACCCTGGTCGTCACCCTGGATCATGATGCCTCATCGAGAAGAACCTGCACAAAGGTCCTCAAGGGCACCGCGGACTTCCTGCTCACCCGCTCATCACCATGCTGGTCACCGGCTTCCTGGCTTTCGTCGTCGTCGGCCCCGTGACCCGCAGGCTGTCCAACTACCTGACCCACGGCATCAACTGGGCGTACACGACCCTCGGCGTTTTCTGCGGACTCATCTTCGGTTTCTTCTACAGCGCCATCGTCGTCACCGGTCTGCACCAGTCCTTCCCCGCCATCGAGATCCCGCCCCTGATCAATGGTGGCGGCGGCGACTTCATCTTCCGATCGCCTCCTGCGCGAACGTCGCGCAGAACGCGGCCGCCCTGACCGTCTTCTTCAAGACCCGCGACGCCAAGCTCAAAGGCCTGGCTGGCGCCGGTGGCGTGTCCGCCGTCTTCGGTATCACCAGTACGCGATCTTCGGTGTCAACCTGCGTCTGCGCTGGCCCTTCTACTGCGCGATGGTGTCCGCCGCCATCGGCTCGGCGAGCGTCGCCCTGCTGGACGTGCGCGGTCAGGCCCTCAGCGCCGCGAGGCTTCGTCAGATTCGTGTCGATCAAGCCGAGTCGATCGCGTACCTGGCCCTCGAGGTCCTCGTCTTCGTTATCTCCTTCGGCCTCACCTTCGGCTACGCCATGACGCGTAGCAAGGCTGATATGGAGGGCCGCGCGCCCGCCGCCAGGCTGCCGCTCCCGTGGCCGCCGCCGTGGCGACCCCGCCGCTCCGGCTCCCGCGACCGCCCCGGCCCCGGCTGCCGCGGCCCCGTCGCTTCTCTGACGAGGCCGAGGCTGACCTTTCCGTCACCTCGCCCTCGCGGGCACCGTGGTTCCGCTCGAGCAGGTCAGGACAGGTCCTTCGCCAAGGGCATGCTCGGCCCCGGCATCGGCATCGAGGCCGCCGACAGCCTCGTCGTCGCCCCTTCGATAGCACCGTGACCGTCGCCTTCCCGACCGGCCACGCCTACGGCCTCAAGTCCGCCTCCGGCGTCAGGTCCTCATCCACGTCGGCATGGACACCGTCAAGCTGGACGGCAGGGCTTCACGCCCCGCGTCGCCAAGGGCGACGTCGTGCCGTGGCGACGTCCTCGCCGAGGTTGACCTCGACGTGATCCGCGAGGCCGGCTACGAGACCATCACGCCCGTCGTCGTGACGAACAAGAAGAAGTTCGGCGCGGTCACTCCCGCTGCCAGCGGCGGATTCAGCGCGGCGACGCGCTGCTCGACGTGGCCCCAGAGGCCTAGAGCTTCCGGGGTCAGCCTCGACGCAACAGGTGGGCGGCATCAGCGCGGTGCTGGTGTCGCCCACCCGTCTATCATGCCGGTGGTGTCGGATGCGCGTTTCGTTGCGGTGGCACTCGTTGTCGGGGCTCGTGTTCTCGGGCGCGGGTGTCGACCGTACAGCCTGTAGCTGCTGCGAGAGCCTGTCGACGGTGAACACGCAATTTCGCATGCAATTCACCTGTGGGTATTTCAGGATCTGAATCGAGGGTGTTGGTATTTCGCGGTTTTTGCGGCGTTGTGGAATGTGACGCCGAGTGCATGCGAAACGTAGTGGAGGCTGCCGACGGCGATGACGGAGGGTTCGACGATTGCCGGCACCTGAGGGTACGCAGGGTGGCGGTGTTAACCCGCTAATGCGCAGCTGGGACCTACTGAGTGGAGCGTGGGCGAGGGCCAACTCTCCCGCCAGCGGGTTAACGTGCGCGCCGACGCGTTTTTGTTGACGCGCGCGTGGGTGGGTGAGGTCCTCAGCAAGAACCGAACACGTAGGGCGGGGGCGAACATGCGGATGAGTTGTGACGATGCGGATGGCTTATTAACCTGTCCGTATGCCAATAACCTATCCGTATGTGGATAACCCTATCCGCGTGCGCATCTGCGAGGTCGCGCGGGGCACTGAAAATCGCCGGGGATTGAGGTGAGTGCCGAAAGCATCGCAGCGCGTGAGCGATCAGGCGTTGATCGAACGCCCGGAATCAACGTGCCCGAGAACTCAAGCGTCTGAGCGGGGTGCCCCGGCCTCGTCGGACGAGGAACGCGACGCCTGCCCTCGATCTGGTCGAGGAGGATCGACTTACCGCAGCCGGGCGATGTCCTCGATGAGCTGGCGGATCGTCGCCAAAGTGGGGAGGGCGCGGCGCATCGTCTCCGTGCCGTCAAAACCAATGATGGACGGGTCAGTGGGGACCAACAGGTTGCGCGTGCGCGCCACTCGAGACCTCGGCGGCCGCGGGTCGTCGGTCGCTGAGCTACCCGTCGACGGGGGCGAGGGCGCGGGCCTCGTCCAGGGCATCGCGCACCATCGCAAAACGCTGCGGCGTCGGCGTATCGAAGGCACGGTGACCACGCGCGGGTCAGACCCGCGCGCTCGACCTCAGCGCGGTAACCGGCCTCACGCAGGTTACGTGGACCCGGGACGGGACGTGAGCGGCAGGGGATGGCGGCACCCGCCCTCAATGAGCGCACGCGTCGCCATGGCACCCGCCTCCTCGTTCGCGCAGCTGCATTTCGGAATGGACGAGACCGGCTCGCGATCGATCGTCACCAGGGGCATGCGGATCGTGTCGTACTCGCCTAGGCCCTCGTTGTGGGCGCCTGAAATGATGCCGTCCGCGGTTTGACCCACGAGGGCGAAGGTACTCTCGCTCGCGCTCCGCTCGGCCCATGGAATTACAAATGAGGATGCGGTAACCGGCGTCGGCGAGGGCGTTCTCCACCTCGACGGCCAGCTCGCCGAAGAAGGAGGAGACAGCCCGGAACGATGAGGGCCGACCGTCTGCGTGCGCATGCCGTGAAGGGCGCAGAGCCAGCGAGTTCGGGCGGTAGCCGAGCGTCTCGATCGCATCGGCGACGTTCTTCTTCGTCTTTTCGAGAAGGTACCCGCGGTTGTTGAGAACGCGCGACACGGTTGTCAGGCTCACTCCGGCCAGCTCGGCGACGTCGGCCAGCGTGGGTTCGCGGGAACTCATGCGGCTCCTTTCCTTCATCGGTACTTCTCTAGTGTAATTGGTGAGGCGGGAGGGTTTCTCGTCACGTCGGCGAGGCCGGAGCTGGGCGCTGCGTAGTGGCGTCGTCTCAGTCGACAGGGAGTCCGTTGTCGTATGGTTTTTCGGCATTTACGAGGGTGATGTATCCCATGTCACTGTCCGTGATATCGGGTTTTGCGCGGGTATCTAAGCCCGATACCATGGGCCGTACGAGCACCTGTGTCTCACGATGGACATCCCGCATTTGAAAGGAACGACCATGATTTCCCGCACCGTTGCAATTGGTTCCTCCGTTGGCCTCCACGCGTCCGCATCCGTCCTCGCCGGGCCGTTGATGACTCCGGCGTCGAGGTCACCATCGCTTTCGATGGCGAGAGGCCGACGCCGCGTCGCTCCTCGAAATCACTGACCCTGGGCGCAAGCACGGCGACGTCGTCACCCTGTCCACCGAGGATGATTCCGCGGGCGCGGTGCTGACTCGCTCGTCGAGCTGCTCTCGCGCGACCTCGACCAGGAGTGAGCTGATGGCGACGCACGACGTCTTGCACGGCATCGGCGTCTCCGCCGGGCACCGCTGCGCTCCCGCCGCGATCGTCCAGCCGGCCCCCGGCGTCGACACGACGGAGCCGGGCGGCGTTGACGCTGCCGCCAAACGGCGCCGCGTGTCCGCGAGGCACTCGCAGCCGTTTCGCTCGTCTGAGCGAGGCGCGCCGCAAACGCGCCGGAGAGACGAAGGCGATCCTCAAGGCCACCGCCAGCTCGCGGGTGACCGCGGCCTGGCCAGGCCGTTGACAAGAAGCTGAAGAAGAGCTCGGTGTCACCCAGGCTGTCCATGATGCTGTCGAGGACTGCGCGCAGATGCTGCGGCGGCCTGGGCGACTACGCGGCCCGAGCGCGCGACCGACCTGTCACGACGTGCGCGATCGCGCGATCTGCGAGCTGCGTGGCCTGCCCGGTCGGCGTCCCGGCCTTCGATGGTACGTCGTCCTCGTGGCGCGCGATCTGGCTCCCGCTGAGACTGCGACCTGAACCCGGACTCCGTCCTCGGCATCATCACCGAGATCGGTGGCCCCACCTCACTTCACGGCGATCCTGGCTGCCCAGCTGGGCATTCCCGCGATCGTCAAGGCTGAGGGGCATCATGGAGGTCGCCGAAGGCACGATGCTGGCCCTCGACGGTGGCGTCGGCGAGGTGATCGTCGCTCCCACCGATGCCGAGGTGGACCTGCTCAAGGAGCGTTCGCGCCGCCGCGCACTCGCTCTGGCTGGCTCGAGCGGTGAAGGGCGACCTGCGACGGCTACCGCGTCAAGCTCCTGGCCAACATCGGCACGGTCGACGATGCGATGAAGGCATCGAGTTCGACCTCGAGAACCAGGCCTGTTCCGCACGAGTTCCTGTTCCTGGAGCGTTCGGAGGCCCCGACGCTGGAGGAGCAGACCGACACCTACACGAAGGTTCTGCGCTCCTTCGGGTCGCGTCGCGTGGTCGTTCGTACCCTCGACGCGGGCGCCGACAAGACGCTGAGCTTCGCGGACCTGGGTGCCGAGGAGAACCCCGCACTGGGTGTGCGCGGCCTGCGCCTATGCCAGGTGCGCGAGGACCTCATCGACACGCAGCTGCAGGCTTTGGCCGCCGCCCACAAGGCGACGGGTGCGGAGCTCTGGGTCATGCGCCCCATGGTCGCGACCGCCGATGAGGCGAGTGGTTTCGCTGACAAGGCGCGCGGCACAGCCTGCAAGGTTGGCATCATGATTGAGGTGCCCGCGGCCGCCCTGCGTGCCGAGCAGCTCCTGTCGATCGTGGACTTCGCGTCCATCGGCACGAACGACCTGACGCAGTACACGATGGCTGCCGACCGCCTGGACGGCAACCTGGCGTCTCTCCTGGATCCGTGGCAGCCCGCGGTCCTCGAGATGATCCGCCACGCCTGCAACGGCGGTCGTGCGACGGGCAAGCCCATCGGCGTGTGCGGCGAGGCCGGTGGCGACCCGCTGCTGGCCCTGGTCCTCACGGGCCTGGGTGTCGCCTCCCTGTCGATGGCTCCGTCGAAGGTCAACGCCGTGCGCGCCGCCCTGCGCATGCACGACCTGGCGACCTGCCAGCAGATGGCCGCCTACGCGGTGGATGCTGATGCGATGAGGCCGTGAGGACGTCGTGAAGCTGGTGGCACCGGCCATGCTGGATCTGCTGTGATGCGACGCTTCTGACAGTAACGGGGTGGTAGGAACCAATCGGTTCCAGAAATCCATTTGTGCGCGTTGCGCGACGCGCCGTCAGTCCTGCGGTTGCGTCCGCGGGATTCGAAGGAGCGGAGGCGGCGTTCGCCTTCGGGGTCTTCTCGGAACGGCCCGAGAAGAGAGCAGTGAGGATCAGGATGACGCCGAGGGCCGCGATCGCGCTGATCCCGAGCACCGGCAGGTTGAGGTTCGTGATGTGAGCCTCGGCGATGAGGAAAACGCCCATCACACACCAGGCCACACGAAAGAACCGACTCGCACGCCCTTGCGGGGTGCCTCGGGCAGCAGGTACGTGGCAGCGAGGTCCGCTCTGAGCGTTCACGTCTCCGGGCGCGGGGCGGTGCCCGACGTCGTCTCGAGCGTCGGAGGCTCCGGCCTCGTGACCCCGAGGATCGTCTCGCCCGTGGAGAGCCGGATCGAAGGCGGTGCGTGCGCCCGTGCCTACAGAGGCGGCGGGAGCGCCAGCCTGTGCCTGTGGTACTGGGCGCTCGATGCGCCCGCCTGGCTCTCAGCGCCAGCGTCTGCCCGAAAGGGATCGGCGAGCATCTGCGTCGTCGGGGCGTCGCGGAAGACCGCGAGCGGGTCCGAGAAGAGGTCCGGCGACGAGGTCGGCATCTCGTGGTCGCGTCCTGACCTGCGCCGACGGAGGTGCGGGGAGTCGTCACAGCGGCATCGTCTCGTCAGATTCAGGCAGCTGGGTGGTGGTCGCCGTTCGAGGATGTCGTCGTGGTCCTTCCTCAGTTACCCGACTGGTCAGTGGGGGTAGAGGGTGGGCGTTGCTCGCGGCGCTCGAGCCGCGACGCGTGCCGGCGAGCGCGTCGCGGGGAGCCAGGTGCACGATCGTCAGCGTCTCGCGAGGTCCGCGTCGTCGGTGGTGGGATTGTGATGCCGCCGAGCGAGGGCTTCCCCAGGCGGGGAGGATGCGGTCACGCCGGAGCAATTATCCAAAGGTTCGGCCCAGCCGTTGCCATCCATGTTGGTGGACGGGTTGCCGATGCTGGACTGGCGGATGGTCTGCAGGCTGGCCCTCGGCCAACTGGACGGTGAGTCGATTCCAGGCCCGCCGGTCGTGCGTGATCCCGCGTCCCTGGGTCTGCCGACGGGGCGCCAGTCGGGTCGAGGCGTGGTCGAGCTGGCGGGTTGCCTCCACGACCTTATCGACCGTCCAGTCGAGGCGTCGTCTGGTTGCCGATGGCACCCACGTGAGTGTTGACGAGGAAAACGGTTGGGTGTAGAGATGCCTGAGCGGCAGGCTTGTGGGGGTAGCCACCACCGCCAGAATGAGTCGACGAACGGTGAGCGAGCCGGCGCTGCGATCGCTGCAGAGACGGCAATCGCCGAGGAGAACCCGACGATGAGCGAGCGCCGCCGCAACGAGTGATGGTAATGCGGGCGATCGTTTGCCTCTGTCTCGCCGGTAATGAAGGGATCGTGAGCTGCCCTTATCGCTGCCTGCAGTCCGGCGAAAACCTTGCAGCGCGATGAGCTGCAGCAGGCCACGTGATCCGCCAAGGTTGACGCGACTGGAGACTGTGCGCCCGGGCGATAGGTCGGCATGGGACGCGGGGTCCACTGGCAAGGAGGCCCTGGGCGCGGTGGGCGGAGGCGTCCAGCCAGAGGTGCGCTGGGTGGGGCGAGCGGCGGCGGCCGGGCGAGGCCCGGCGTTCCGATGCCCTGGTCGCCGGAGGTGGTGGGCCTGCGGAGCGCGGGGTGCCGCGCCTGCTGCGCCTGCCAGACGCCGTGAGCGAAAGCCCTCGGGCCCTGGGTGTTCTGCTGCTGCGGCGCATGCACTTCGTGTCCCGCCGCGCCCGGGTGCTGTGCCCAAAAGGGCGGTCGTCCGCTCGCCAGGCCTCAGGGCGCCGTACTGCCCGAGTGCCGAGCCGAGTGCCCTGGTTCTGTCCGGACTTGTTCGCGTTCGAGATGACGAAAGCGCGAATGACCGACGATCGAAGGCCGGAAAGCTACGAAAGCCGAGCCAGCCAGCACCGAGACCGATGCCAATACCGCGGGGACGCCGACCGGAGGCCGGACAGGAGGACACGCTGACAAGGCACAGGAGGACCTCCCGGGAGGCAATGTCGAAGCGATCCCTTCTGCGGTTTCCTCCGCGTGGATGCGCCGTCGTGAGCCTCGGGCGGGGAGGCCACGCCAGGCCGTGGGCGAGCGTCACGGGGACAGGGCTGCGATGACGGTGAGGACTCGCACGGCGACAGGTCCCATCCGCTGCGTGCAGCGATGCGACAGACGCCGCCAATGACGCGGTGGAGAACCGACCAGCCAGGCTCGCATGGACTCAAAGAAACGCGCGGGGCGGACGCTGTCCGTAGGCACCGCCCTGGTCCGACGGACCATTTGACCAACTCATGGTGCACTTCCTCTCGATGGGATCGCATACATTCGGATCGGATACCACTACTCAATCAGAGGGTCCTCGCGATGATAAGGGACTGAACCACCTGATTGTGCCGAATTGTACCCCTCGTCTGGACGTGCCACAATGGACACGTGAGCAGCACGGTCAACAACCCGCATCCTGGGTGGACGCCGCCGTTCAGCACGCAATACGTAACTGA
>BNJU01002457.1_pt1 | contig 20202 bp, 22 predicted proteins | sample 8539281 | NCBI WGS metagenome assembly BNJU01 (sample SAMD00202456, study PRJDB9452) | human saliva metagenome | isolation source: human saliva | place: Japan
CGACCTTTTTTTCATAACGATGATGTAATCGGACATATATGCCGCCACACCAAGGTTATGAGTTACCATAACGATAGCGGAATTATGTACTTTAGATAATTCCATCATTTGCATAACAACTTGAGATTGCGTCGTCACATCTAGAGCAGATGTTGGTTCATCACCGATGAGTAATGCTGGGTCTAATGCTAATGCCATGGCAATGCCAACCCGTTGGCGTTGACCGCCAGACAGCTCATGTGGATAGCGGCGAAGGATATCTGCGCAATTAGGTAACGCAACAGACTCTAATAATTCAATAGCACGACGATCACATTCGTCATTGGAGATTTCAATGTGAGCTTTGAATAGTTCTCTAAATTGTTTACCAATACGTACAATCGGATCGAGTGCACTACCGCTATCTTGGAAAATCATGGCCATATCTTTGCCACGTATGGATCTCCATTCTGACTTAGATAGGGTGCGAAGGTCTTGACCATTAAAGATCATTGTACCATCTGTGACCTCACCACCTACAGGCAATAAACCCATGAGGGCCCGGATTACGGTAGTTTTACCGGATCCAGATTCCCCTACAATGGTTAATACCTTACCGCGTTCCAAGGTAAAAGTTTACATCCATAACAGCAGGCACACCTTGGTACGCTATGTTAAGGTTTTCTACAGTTAGTATGTTTTCTGCCATTATAGCTCCTCACTATTTTGTAATTTTGTTAGTAATCCAGTAGTAATCACTTGGGTACATGACAGCACCTTTCAAGTAAGAACCAGTAATGATATTAGTTTTAGGGTAACCTAAGAACAATGCAGCACCATCATTCATCAATAATTGTTGAATTTGGATTGCATAGTCACGACGTTTTGCAGGATCGAATTCAGTTTGAGCAGCATCTAACAATTGGTCAACTTGTGGGTTGGAGTAACCAGAACCGTTTTGAGGGTTGGAACCATTGTTATTAGTGTGCCAGTAGTTAGCTAAGAACCAGATTGGATCGCCTGTATTAGCAGTTACGATGTTGGAGATAAGCATATCATAGTCGCCTTCTTGACCCATTTTATCAATCAAGTTATAGTCAACTGTTTTAATTTTCATGTCGATACCAACTTTTTTTGAGGTCTGCTTGAACAGCTTCTGCATAAAGTGGTAATTCTGCACGAGAATTATATACTACAAAGTTGAATGTTAATGGTTTACCATCTTTATCAAGGATGCCATCACCATCAGTATCTTTCCAACCATCTTCGGCTAACAATTGTTTTGCGCGATCAGGATTATATGCATTAGGATCTTTCAACTCTTTGAAGCCATAGTCCATGGATGGTGGAATTGGAGCGGAACCAGGAATGAATGTACCTTTTAGCAATACATCTGCATAGTTTTTGCGGTCTGTTGCGGAAATAACAGCTGCACGAACTTTGTCATCACCGAGAACACCTTTTTGGTTAATACGAGCCAATACTACGCGAAGGGATGCAATTTCATCAACCTTGAACTTATCGTTATTTTGGAATAAGCCTATTTCCCCAGGACCGATGTTAACAGCCATATCAACATCACCAGATTGCAAGCTCATAGCACGCGTATTAGGATCGTCGATGGAAGGAATTTCTACAGTTTTGAAAGGTACTGCACCATCCCAGTAGTTTTCGTTGGCTGCCATTTCAGCACGTTCTTTTGTGAAAGATTTAACTACATATGGGCCTGTACCGATAGGGACCTTCTTTAGCAAAAGTTACGACCATCTTTTTTTCAGATTGCACGTCAACAATTAGAATACTGGATCGCCAAAAGACCTGGCATATTAGGATATTCTTTATCTGTTTTGATAATTAATTGTTGGCCATTTGCTTCAATGGATTCATAATTTAAAGAATGTTTTTAGCATAGTTAGACTTTTTCAAAAGAACGCTCAATAGAAGCTTTTACCGCTGCGGCATCAACTTTTTTTACCATTAGAGAACTTTCACTTTATCATTGATTGTGAAAGTCCATGTTTTATGGTCTGGAGATACTTCCCATTTGGATGCAATCCAAGGTTGAGATTTCATTTGCGCGTCGAATTTAGTCAATGTTTCACCTACACCATAACGCATGACAACCCATGAAAAGAAAGTTTTTCCGTAGGGATCTAATGAGGATGCAAAGTTAGTTACACCAACCTTTTAAACACATCCTTGTTATCAGCACCATTATTATCGGAACCACAACCAGCGATGAAGGAACCCATCATTACAATGCTGAGGCCTGCTAAGAGAGCCTTTTTCCAAGATTTTTTCATGTAAAATCTCCTTGTACCATTACATATAACCATAAAATATACACATCATGACTACTAAAATAGTCATAATGAAAAAAACCATAGTATTGTATGCCGACAACTGTCACAAAAACCATCTATAAATAAGCATCACTAAACTAACCTTGATTTCTTTAGGGTCTACTACATCACGTAGAGAATCAGACCAAAGATTGAATATGGATACTACGATTAAAATCGACAAACCAGGGAATGCCATGAGCCATGGGCTCGTTTGCAAATATTGACGACCTTCATTAAGCATAAGACCCCATTCAGGTGTTGGTGGTTGTGCACCGAATCCAAGGAAGGATAAACCTGCAACCTCAATCATGATGGCCCCAATATCTAGAGCACCTGTTGTTACAACGAGTGGCAAAATATTAGGAATAATATGACGACGTAAAATCGTCCATGTAGAGGCCCCCATCATAACAGCAGCCGTTACATATTCTTCACCGCGTACTTTCAACGTCATAGAACGAACAAGACGCGCATATTTAGCCCACCCTACAACCGATAATGCTAAGATGGTATTTACAATACTGCCCCCTCAAGATACCGGCGATTGCAATGGCGAGTACTACACCTGGGAAGGATAACATAATATCCGCCAAAGCGCATAAGAACCATTTCAACCTTTACCCGCCAAAGTAACCTGCTACGGCACCGATAACTGTACCAATGCTCACCATAATCACTACAATGGATACACCCATGAACAAGGATAATTGAGTACCATAAATGATACGAGACAATACGTCACGGCCCAATTTATCGGTACCAAACCAATGTTGTGCGCTAGGGGCTTGTAATGCTTTTGTCATATCTGAGGAAAAAGCATCGCCCGGCGCAAGCCATGGTGCAAAAATAGCAATGAATACGATAATAAGCATCAATGCAGTGTAGAAAGAGAACAATTTATGTTTCTGAATAAATTCTTTCATTATGCTCTCTCCCTTTTCAATCTAGGGTCTAATAGAACATAGGATGCATCAACTAAAGCATTGATACACATATATGCAATAGCAACCCATAACACAAAACCTTCAATCAATGGATAGTCACGCATAGTGATGGCGTAAATGGCCATATTCCCGAGACCAGGCCAAGAGAATACCATTTCAACTACCGCTACACCACCTAATAACCAACCAATAAGAACACCTAAAATTGTGATCAATGGCAATACGGCATTAGGCTAAAATGTGACCGAATAAAATCTTCATTTCGCTCACGCCACGAGCACGGGCACCGATAACGTAATCCTTTTGCATCTCTTCAAGGATAACGAGTCGAACTTGACGCATGTATTTAGAGCCAACGACAACCGCTAATGTAACAGCTGGTAAAATAACACCTGTCGCCGTTATACGAGACGAAGCAATTGGAACTAAACCAAGCTTTAAGCCAAAAATATAGATTAATACAAGGCCTAACCAGAATGATGGCATAGACACGCCTACAAAGGAAGCAGCGCGCAACAGATAGTCGATCCATTTGTTTCGATTTAAGGCGCTTATAATCCCTGCCGGCAATGCATAGAGCAATGTAAATACCAATGCTGTTCCTGCTAACATAACTGTTCAGGTAAAGCCTCTAACATACGATCCACTACCGGGCTTTTTTAGCAGAGTAACTCATTCCCAAAATCACCGTGAGCTGCATTTGACTACCCAGTTTGCATACTGTACGATAGAACGGCTTTATCTAAGCCCCAATTGTGCACGCGTTTCATCAATCAGTCTCTTGAGATACGATAGTATCTGCCGTTTCCAGTAACATGGTAACTGGGATCCCCTGGAGCTAAATAGGTGAGACAAAATGTCAAAAAAATGTGATGCCAAACAAGGTGACAATAAATTGTCCTAATTGTTTTAGCAAAGCGTTTGCCCATAGGCACCTCCTATACCCTTTCTCAAATAAAAAAACACATAATAGTGAATAAACATAGATACATAGAGTAAACATATAATATGATGCCGTGTAATAAAATCTATGAAATAACCATAAAAAGATTAGCCGCCTGACTAACCTAAAGTAAAAACACCATGCTGTGACACGATGTCCCTGCAAGATTGAGCAGGCTTTCTGACTTTTGATTCATCACAACATTTCAGCCTTCCCAGTTTCCCAGTGACCCTAATACGAAATATTGCTCCTCATTACAGCTATTTTTCATAGTATAGGATTTTGCACCCTATTTTTCCTCTTTTTACGCTCGGTAGAAACCGACACTCAGTTTATTCACTTTTTATCAATTATAAATATACTATATTTATAATTCTCTAACAATACATATACCCCTATAGTATTTAAAGGATATAAAATCAGTAATTATAAATTATACAAAAAAATACAGAGTTACACATTCTAATGTAACTCTGTATATACAGAATAAAGTCTAGGGCAATTGACACCAATAGCATCACATTTAACTACGTGCAAATACATATATATTTAAATTATAAAACCAATAAAACTTTATAATCTTTTAAGAATTGGCCTATATTTCTCAGTTATATTGAAAATCACATTATCAATTATATAAATTGATAATCTAATCTATTTCTACAACGTATAATAAGCATCTAATAATTGTTTCATAAAATTGAGACTTTTGGATTTTTTAGTACAGATTTACTAAGTCCCTCTTCAATGATTTCTCCACGTTCTATAACACCTACATCATGTGCTAAATACTTCATCAGATCGATATCATGACTTACAAATAGATATGATAAATTTTTTTCTAGTTGGAGTTCTTTCAATATAGTCATAATTTGAAATTGTGCACCTGTATCCAATTGTGTTGTTGGCTCATCTAATAAAATAAGTTCCGGATTAACTAAGAGAATCCTAGCCAAACACAAACGCTGTAACTCACCACCACTCAACTCTGTTACACGCCGTTTAAAAATACTTGTACTTAATCTAACCATTTCTAATATAGCTGCTATATCTTGCTCAATATTCACGGTAGATAAGTTATGAATTTTCACAACTTCAAGTATGGCTTCTTCAGCTAGAAACTTTGGATAAATTGATTGTAATGGATTTTGAAATAACATCTGGCACGAACTTCTATACTCATGATTATTATAGCGTAACCAATCTGTAACTCGACGATTTTTGAATAGTATTTCACCACTATCAATCGATGTTAACCCTGCAATCATTTTCATAATTGTTGACTTACCACTACCACTTTTACCGATTAAACCATACGTCGTCCCACGACGTACTGTAAAAGACACATCATGGACAATATTATGTTGTTTATTTCTAAAAAGCCCCATATTGTAACATTTAGAGATATGATTAATTTCTATAATTTTATCATTCATGAGAAATCATCCTTTTAGGCATAGAAGACAATAAACTTTGCATATATTTACTAACAGGGTTATGCATGATAGCATCTGTTAAAGCCTTCTTCTACAATACGCCCCTTTTTCCATAACAATAATATAATCACTAATGTGCTCAGCAAAATCTAAATCATGTGTAATGATAATCATACTATTTTTTTAAATATTCCTGCATGGATAAAAAAATAAACGATAAACCGATTTTTCTCGATATTGCATCGAGCCCTTCGTGGGTTCATCTGCAACAATCCATTGAGGTTTTATTACAGATGCAAGTGCACATATAACTCTCTGTTGCATACCTCCACTTAGTTGAGATGGATATGACTTTAATATGCAATCTACATCTTCAAACTCATAAGCCAAAAGCTCTTGTTTAATTTTATCTAATGCAATATCACCTTGAATGTGTTGGTGAAAGTACAACGTATCTTCCATCTGTTCTCTAATAGTAAGCGATGGGTTCAATGCTGTCGCAGGATCTTGTGGAATATAGAATACCCTCTGCCCCCGCAAAGATTGTTGGATATCAGGAGTCAATAGAGTATTACCATACAAAATTTTCCCAGTTACCTCTGCCCGATTTAGTAAACCAACTATAGATTTACCCAATACAGATTTACCACTTCCTGACGCTCCAACAATGGCAGTTATATGTTCCGGTTGAATAATTGTATTCAATTGTTCAATCACAACCCCTTGTTCCTGAGGGAATGAGATTTTCACATCATTAAATGTAATAGTTTCCATATACCCTCCTTAAACTAATTGTTTTTTATAACTTTCACCAATATAATTTAAAGCACCACAAAAAGTGAGAATGCATAAACCAGGCGCATATAGCAAAATTGGGTATGTTCTAAAATAGGTTTGCCCTTCTTGAATCATTGTTCCCCAATCAGTCATCGGTGGTTGTAAACCAAGGCCGATAAAGCTAAGACCAGATACCATAAGAACAGTAGTACTTATACGAATTGATAATAAAACTAATATAAGTGGTAGTAACAGAGGCAAAATATAACGAAATATAATATATATATTTGAAGCTCCTAATACTTTAGCTCCTGCTACATATTCACGTGATGTAATAGATAAAACTTCACTACGAACAACTTGTGAGAACGAAGTCCAGGACGTAATAACTACTGCAATAATTACACTGTATAGGCTCGGCTCTAAGATACCGGCTAAAGCAATCATAAAAGCATATCCGGGAATACCTTGAAATATATTAACTAAACTTTGAATAGCAAAGTCAACACGACCCTTATAATAACCGCCAACAACTCCTAAGATAAGCCCTAAAGTCATTGTCAATGCAGCAGTTATGATACAGAAAAATATAGATATTTCTGCAGAAACCATTAGACGACTCACTACATCGCGCCCCAAAGAGTCTGTACCTAACCAATGATTCCAGCTCGGTGTCTCAAAAGCATGATAAATATCGACAACAGTAGGATCATAGGGTGTCCAAAATATACTAATGATGGCGATACATAAATAAAAACCAATTACAAAGAGGCATGCTTTTTCAATGTTTTGTAAACTGTTTCATGTTAACCTCTTCCCAGACGAATAGATGGCTGTAACCATACATATATAATGTCTATTATAACGTTTATCATAATTGTCATAATTCCAATTATTAAAACATATCCTTGAATAACAGGATAGTCACGCATCTGTATAGACTGCAATAAAAGCATTCCAAATCCAGGAAGTGAGAAGATTGTCTCAATAATAATTGCACCACCTAAGATTGAACGCAAATGATTACCTATAATCGTAATCGATGTAACTAATGCATTCTGTATCATATATTTATAGACAATAACCCAATTAGGCAAGCCTTTTGCTCTAGCTAACAATACATAATTACTTTCCTGAATCTTAAGCATCGCATCTCTCTGTATCCGCATTACCGAAGCAATCGTTGGTATCGCCAAAATAATTGCAGGAAGCAAAAGATGCCTAAACGAACCATATCCGCTAGTAGGAAATAATCCTAAATTCTCTGCAAATATATGAATACTAATAATTGCTAGCCAAAAAGTAGGTACAGATGTCCCCGCAATAGATAATACATCTAATAACTTTGTCACTCGACTAAATCGAGACTGCGCCATAAATGCACCAATAGGTATTGCAAGAACTACGGTAAATAAGATTGATACTAGAGACAGTAATACCGTAACCTTAGCTGCAGTTAGTAGCATCTCAATTACAGGTTTGCGAGTAATATAGGATACGCCCCAGTCACCTATAACGATAGAACATATCCAATTTTTATATTGCACGATTAATGGCAAATCTAATCCTAACTCATGCCGTTTATTTCTATTTCTTGTAAACTAGGAGCTGATACACCATCCATGGATAAAGATATCAATGCCGGATCACTAGGGGCAAGATTTAAGAGAATAAACGCTAAAAGCGTTATACCAATCAGTGTTGGGATCATTAACATCATTTTTGTTCCAATATAACGACTCATGCTACCTCCACTCAATAGTTTGTAAGGATACACCATATGTTAGTGCATTATAACCTTTTATTTTTGCTTGATTATATATCAAGGCATTCAAATCACTACCCAATATGATAGTAGGTGGATGTTCTATACCAATGACCTGGAGTCTATCGTATACTGGAATGCGTTCCTCTATAGTTGATAATCCATCTAGCTTCTTTAGTAACATACTTGCCTCATCATCATGATACCCAACCTTATACAAAGTATTCATACGACCCTTATCAGCTAAATAGGTATTAAAAATTGTTTCAGGTGCATAATTTGCAAGGCCCATAGTGCCTAAGGAAAGATCATAATTACCTTGAGATGATAGCTTTGAAAAGGCAGAACCATCTAATATAACGATAGATATATCTATGCCAAGTTCCTTATACAAATATTGCAAATATTGAGCAACCTCTTTATAGGAGTAACGATTCAAGCCATATTGAGGAATCAATAATTTTGCTTGTACTCTTTTGCCCTGCAATACTTCAGCTGAAAGCTCTTTTGCTTTTTCCATATCATAAGTGATTGGTAAATCAATAGAGAATGGATTTAAACTGTTCAGAATATTAATGTTTGGTTGTGCTTGTCCAGAAAAATATTGTTGTAATAAAAATATCTCTATCAACAGCAAGTGATAAGGCTTTAACCATACGTGAATCAGAAAAAAAGGCCAACGACTTTCATTAACAGTTAATACCTGATTAAGAGTATTTCGATTCTTAGACATAGCAAATCTTGAATCACCTAACAATTCCAATGATAAGGCAGGAGTCATCGCACCAATATCAACCACACCATATATTTCTTCTGCTTTTAAAGCCGCATATCGAGTTTCTGCACTCGGAATGGTACGAATACGAATAAATTGGCTTTTAGCCTTCTCACCATAATATTGGTCATTACGTTGAAGAACAACATATTGATTTGTTTGTCGGTCCACAATTTTAAATGGTCCAGTACCAATATCCGTATTAATAAAATCTCCTGTTGTCATCTCATAACTATTCGGATTAAACATGGCTGAGGAAAAATTAATTAAACGCTCTGGGAAAACAGGATCTGGCTTATCCAAATGAAATACAACAGTATAATCATCGATTTTTTCTATCTGCGTAAGCCCTGGGTATAAAGCTTTATAATTAAATGTGTAAAATGGCGACGGTTTCGTCTTCATATTTTGCCAACGTTCAACATTTTTTAATACCGCATCAGCATTAAACGGACTCCCATCATGAAAAGTAACATTTTGCCGTAAAGAAATTACCCAATCTTTATTATCATTTTGTCCCTTCCAGCCACTAGCCAATACACCTGCTATTTGACCGTTTGCATCTACACCAATTAATGGTTCCCAAACCATACCAATACTACTTATATAATAGGGATCTTTCGGTCCTGGAGCTATATCTCGAGGTGCAGCTAGAACAATTTCATTATTATATTGAGTTTTAGGATTATAAAATAATAGTAGTCCACCTACTACCCACAAGGCTAATATTATCCAAATCCACTTGCAATATTTAAGTAAGTACATAGTAATAAAGAGGCTGCAAGGCAGCCTCTTCCTTTCTATTAAATACCAAAATTATAATTCATATTGTACCGATAGCATGTATGTTCTTGGTGTAGATACATATACTTGATCACCTCTTGATGCCATCCAATAATTTTTATTGAAGAGATTATATGCCATCAAGCTGAATACAGCAGATGAACCTTTCCATTTTGTTTTATAACGAACACCCGCATCAAATACTGTATAAGATGGAACATTAACAAGTTTGCTAGCACCATTGCGAATATAAGAATCTCCAAAGTATGTCATACGAGTCATAAGGCCCCATTTAGCACTTGGATTATATTCAACACCAATAGTACCACTCCAATAAGGCTGTGCACTAACGCGTGTGCCATCTTGTCTACCGCCTGCCGTTTTTTCTTTCTTCGCATTTAAATACATAGCGCCACCGAAAATAGACCACTTTTTCGCAAGACGACCATTGATGGTCCATTCAACACCTTTATGACGGTCTTGTCCATCTTGAAGTAACCATGTACCAGTATTACCCGCTACTGTCCGATTTACAACAATATTATTAGCCATTTTAATATCAAATAATGCCAATGTTGTTAATAGACCATTGTTTTGATATTTAACACCAATTTCATTTTGTTTTTGTTTTTCGTTGGTGGTAAAATTTCACCAACATTACGATATCGGAACCAACAGGAGTACCCTGACATCAAAAATATTCTGAATGACTACCATAAATAGACCAATTATCATTTGGTTTATACATAATTGCATATGTTGGTGAAGTTGAACTTGATGTATTGGAGCTAACAAGATTACCCGTTTTATTATTATAATTATTAGTTGTAGCGGAATGATGATGTATCCCTAAAACAAGATTCCATTTTTTATAACTAATTTCATCTAACGCAGTTACACCCCACATTTGTTGTCTTGCCGCAAGGCCCAGTGCGATATCTTGTAATAGGCATGCCAGTTTGGTGTAAGCCTGTATACAAATTGCCAGTACCTAATACACCGAAAGAGTTAGTCCCATTATTATAGTTAGGTGTAATACCAGACTCTCTTTCTTTCCAAGACTTATCAAATGCAACAGTTACTTTATGCTTAACGGAAGGGCTACCAAACTCATGCCGTGTCCCTAATTGTGCATAATAGGTATTTTTGTGGCGTACCACCGATTTGATATTCTAAATTATAGTCCCCATTACTATTATTAATAGTATATGAACTAAATTTAGCCATTACATTATTATCTAGGTTATTATGATTTAATCCACCATTAAAGAAAACTGTAGTAGTTTTTATTTAATTTTTTTGTTCGTGGTTTAATCCTAAAATATAACCATATGTCGATTTATACATACCATCGAAAGCATAGTTATTCTTTCCATTAGGAGCTTTTGGTAGTGAGTCCACATTCCCCAATTTAAACCAACGCATACCATTTTCAACTTCACCATCACGATATCCCATAAAAAGATTTGTATTATGATGAGTTGTCTTATGGTCAATGTTAACATATACACTAGCGGTGTTAACACGTTCGCCTTTTACACCTGTTTCACCGCGTAAATTTTCAGCATTAATTCGCACCCCCCATTGTTTCTGTGAACCGAACCGTTTACTAACATCTATATATTCGCCCAAGTTACTACGGCCTGTAAACGTTTGTTTATAGATTAATCGTGGTTCATCGCCAGCCTTTTTAGTAACAAAGTTAACCATGCCACCTGCTGCAGTAGATTCATACTGAATAGAAGATCCTGTATATCCACCTGATGGACCATCTATAAACTCAATATGGTCCATAGCATACGTTGGTGCATTGAATTGAGTCATCAATCCAGGAATACCATTGATTAAACTGCTTGTGCCATTAGCACGGATTCCACGATATGTAAAATCATTATGCAAAGTACTACCAGCCATACGTATAGACGGATTAACACTAAGTACTTTATCTAATGGCAATGTAGACGCTGTAAACGATTCAACAGTTCTTGGTCCAATAACCATAGCAGATGCCGGAGTATCAATTACTTCACGATTACCTAATAAACCAAATGTTGTATCAGTTCTTGCATAAGCACCTTGTAATACCTTCTCACGATAACCTGTAATTACCAAATCATCCATGACAAAATCCGCCAATTTTGATGATTTCACTGATGAATCAGTACTTGCTTGTGATGCATCAACACCTTCACCCTAACACAGCATATGGCACTGCTAATAATGCCATACCAATCAAAAGCTGATAAATATTTTTTTCTCATATTCTCCTCCTACACATTTTACTTATGAAAAATCATATTCCTTTCAAAATTAAATTCACCTGGATACATGTAATTAGCCATATAACCAATTGAATCTATGGTCCTGCTCAAAGGACCATATACATATTTTAAGGGTATAGGATACACACGTTTATTCTCTACAAAAATTTAATTCTTTAAATTGTGGTTTGCTTAGTAAATTATCCAATAAAACTCTATCTGAATCATAAGTAACAACAAATACAATATCAGGATTTTCACGCATTATATATTCATCACTTACAGGAGCAGTCGTTCTTGGTACATCGCCGCCAATAGAATTAACCATATCACCAGCAATCTTATTAGCACCATATGATACTGTCGATGATAACAAATCTAAAATCATAACCTTAGGTCGAGATTTTCCAGTACGAGCTTTCTCAATATCAGATATCCGTTGATTTGTAGCATCTATAATCTTTTTAGCTTGCTCTTCCTTATGGAAAATCATACCTAAATCCCTAATATACTGCATTTGATCTGCTACAGTTTCATCTTTGTTGACCTTCATAGGTTGTGTGGTGCCTGGCGTCACCATAGTAGCAACATTTTTTCTATTCCAGTAATCAGTGCTACCTAACTTAGTTTTCGTATACCACGATTCCTCACCAATAATTAAATCCGGATGCATAGATAATATTCGCTCTGCATTAATTTGTTTTCGAGGTACAAAATTCAGCTTTTTATAGACCTCCATATTAGATGCTTTAATAGGATAGTCTTTACTATCTTCATATTCTACAGCACCTAAAAATATCATCACCTACATTTAAATCCAATAGAGTATCAATTTGAGAGGCACCTATTACAAAAACACGACTAGGAGTCTGTATAAAAACTTGTTCATTGTTACCTACACGAAAATAGTTTTCTACGCGAATATTCTGTACTTTTACAACATCTGTACTAGAGTTAGACGGAACTACCTGACTACTAAACTGACAGCCAGCGCTTAATATCATTCCTAATGCACCAATTACAGTTATCGTTATCCGTTTTCCAAGTTTCATCGTTTGCTCCCCCGTTTCAACAACAACCAAAGGAACAATGGAGCACCACAAACAGCTGCAGAAACACCAATAGGTAGCTCCATACCTGAAATAATATTACGTCCTATCGCATCAGCCCAAATCAAGAATGTGCCACCTATAAGCATAGTAAGAGGTATGAGTCTTTTATGTTTTTGCCCTACAATAAACCGTGCACAATGTGGAATAACCAACCCCACAAATCCAATTATCCCTGATGCATAAACAATAAAGCCAACGATAATAGACACGATAACAATATAGATTTGACGATATACAACTAATGAACGTCCCATTGTAATAGATAACTCTTCACCCTAATAACATCATATCTAAAAATTCGACTTTGTGAAATAAAGAAAAATTAAACCTAAAATTATCACTACAAATAAAACCGTAGTTAAAGATACACTTACATTTTGCAAACTACCTAATAACCAAAATTGAATTGATTTAGTCTTACTTGTATCAGCCATCAAGGTAATCGCAAAACTAACAAGTCCCATGATAAAAGCATTAATACCAAATCCAATAAGAATCATAGTTACAGCATCTAGTCGTCTCATTATATTAGCAATCGACAATATAATGAAAGCTACAATAAGCGCTCCCAAGAATGCAAATATACCAATACCTGCAACATTTGCAAATGTAGTAATTCCTAGTATAATAGCTGCCACTGCACCTAAATTAGCACCTGATGAAATACCCAATAAATACGGATCTGCTAAATCATTTTGCATAACAGTCTGCATTACTAACCCTGTTAATGACAATCCAGCACCAATTAAAAATGCAGTTATAATATGTGGTATCCGAATATATGTAATAGCTGAGCTAGGTATAGTATTTACCTCTTGCCCCAATAGTATATGATAAAAAAATATGCTTGTACATCATTCATTGATACAGATACTTCACCATATATAATTGATAAAATAATGGCCACTATTAATAAAAAAATACGGTTATACCATAAGTCAATCTTACATTCATGGCTAACCTCTTTCATAAATAATAATGCTACGCCCATTATGATCTACAACACTAGCCTTAACCCCATATAAAGTTTCTATTAATTGAGGTGTCAATACAGTCTTTGTAGGTCCTTTCTCTATAATCTGACCATCTTTCATTGCAATAATATCATCACAATACATTGATGCAATATTCAAATCATGAATTGCAGCCACAATAGTTAACTTGCGATTTACAATAAGATTCATAATTTGAAGTTGATATGTAATATCTAGATGATTTGTCGGTTCATCAAGTATCAAACACGGAGTTTGTTGTGCAATAGCACGTGCTAGCATTACCCGTTGTTGTTCCCCACCAGATAATTCAGAAAAGTAAAAATCTTGAAATGATGCTACGCCCGTTTCTTCCATTGCAGTTTTAGCAATTGCATAGTCCTCATCACATTCTGCCTCAAAAACACCTTTATATGGATTCCTCGCCATAAGAACAACATCAAGTGCTGTTATTTCTAACGCATCGCTATGATGTTGCATTAATACAGATGTTTTTTTCGCACTATCACGGTAAGACATAGACGTAAGGTTCTTACCAGCGATAATGATGTCGCCTTTAGTCGGTCTTACAACGCGATACAGACATTTTAACAATGTACTTTTACCTGATCCATTAGGCCCAATAATACCAGTGCAACGACCTTCAACTAAAGATACATTAATATCATGCAAGATTGGTGTATCACCATAACTAGCATGTAGTCCCTTTACTTCTATAAACATAATACCTCCTCATGCTAGCGATTACGACGAATTAATAAAATAATGAATACAGGTGCCCCCACGATGGAAAAAGTGATACCAAGTGGAATATCTACACCAGTTAACATAGTTCGACCAACTACATCAGCTAATAAGGATACAATCATTCCTATAAAAGCAGTCAAAGGAAGTAAAACACGTGTATTATCTCCGACAAATAATCTAACCAAATGAGGAATAAGTAGTCCAACAAAGCCTATAAGGCCAGAATTCATTACGATAGACCCTACAAGAATAGCATTAATAAATAGGGTATGATTTTTATATACCAATTTAAAGAATATCCCAAAGTAATGGCAACTTGTTGGCCTTCTCTCATGAGATTTAATATACGTGACTGACTAGTAAAGAAGATAAATGCAAGTAAAGCTACCACAAAAGCATATATCGATTGCCCTAAAGGCACAAAGGAGATACTCCCCATCATCCAATATAATGTTAAATCAATGCCCGATTTGCTAGCACCTATAAAAAAATAAGTACACCTGCTAATGCAGAACAAATAGCTCCTAAAGCCACACCAATCATTAAGAATCTGCTTGGATTCTTCTGATATAAATTAGATGCAAAAATAGCGACAAGGGAAATAATAAATGCCCCTAAAAAAGCACCAAATTGAATAACATTACTTCCTATAATAGCGTCTAATCCTAGTGTAACAGAAGCCACAATACCAAGTGCAGCACCCGAAGAAATACCTAGAATATAAGGATCTGCCATAGGATTTTTAAAAATTGATTGCATTACAATCCCTGATGTAGAAAGCCCCATGCCTACTGCCATAGCCATAATAATTCGTGGTAATCTCAATTCACCAATAATAGCTGCATCCATATCAGTATTTGACAATCCCTGAACCCAATGTAATACCCCTTCATATAATTGAACAGGGCTATACGATGTATAGCCCTGCATAAGTCCCTCTGTAATACATAGGATTAACAGAATAAACAATCCAAAATATATAAAGGGGAGTCGTTTACGGAACATAGTATGTTTCATAACCACTCACTTTCAAATTATAAATGCATTGTTGCAGACATAACAAATGTTCTAGGTTGACCCAATAATAAATTATTACTACTAGCCATAGGTAACCAATAATTTTTACCAAATACATTATGTAACATTGCGTTAAATGTTACAGGAGTACCTGAAAATTTTTTGTATCATAATTAGCACCTAAATCAAATGTGATATGGGAAGGTACATTAAACTTTTTCATTTATAATTGTAGCTTTACCCATGTATTGAGCTCGTCCAATAATAGATAATTTAGTATTTGGTTTTATATACCAACGCCATAGTACTAGACCATTTAGCTGTACCATTTACTTGTTTACCATTAAGTGCTTGTTTTGCATCCAAATAAGTAAATCCACCAATAATATCCAATTTAGGACTGACACTTCCTGCTACAGTATATTCAATGCCACGATCTTTTTGCTCACCATAGCGACGATAATAGTTATTACTATCCACATTATAGTTTGCTTGTTTAATTTCAAATAAACTCAATGTATGAAGCAGTTTACCATTTTTAATTTTTACACCTACTTCATTTTGTTTTGTCTTATTAGGATCTAATACTTCACCTCTATTAGCATAAGCACTACCCACAGTTTGACCGCTCATAAAGCTTTCAGAATGACTAGCATATACCGATACATTTGGATTTACTTTATAGATAATTGCATAGGTTGGGTTAATACCATTATAGGAATTCTTACTACCATCCTTTTTAGAAATAGTCGTATTATGACCATGCAATCCTACTAGGAATTGCCATTTATCATTTTTCGTACTAATAGTATCTGATACATGCCAACCATTAACAATTTGTGTGGAATTCCATGGAGAACCACCTTCTACACGATTATGAAGATAATATTGAGAACCATCTAAGGCATGAGTATAAATATTACCCGTTGCAGTAATGCTACCATTGTTTCCCCATGTTGGAACATTACCGCCAAAGCCTTCATACCAATGTTTATCAACATTCACTACATAATCATGTTTTAAGCTTCCTGTCTTGAATTTACCTTTAATGCCAACACCAGCATATTTTGAAGTAATCCCCAAAGGGTAATTAGACATATTGATTATGTAATCGCCATTGGCATTGATAATTTTAGGACTGCCATCAATATATCCAAACCAATCTTCACGGTGATAGCCACCATTGAAGAAAGCCGTCATATGGTCATTTAACTTTTGTTCATGATTTAATGTAACAATCCAGTTATCAAATTGATTGTAAGAATATGACGTCTTATATGTTCTATTAGCATCTGGTGCACTTGGAAGTGTTGTTAAACTGTTATCAAAACCAAATGTATATGGGCTCGCATGTTGATTCATATAATTATAGCCAACTAATAAATTAGTCTTACTATTAGCCGTTTTTTGATCAATATTAACAAAGAAATCATGCCCCTTAATATTTTCTCCTTTAATAGCCGTATTTCCATGAATATTATCAGCCATAATTCGAATGCCATAACGATTATTATGGAAACGACGACCAATATCAACGACCTCTTTCATTGAAGAACTACCAAGATAGGCAAGAGTGATATCTGTATTCGGCTTTACTTGGGCTCTCTTAGAAGTGAACTCTACAGTTCCTGCAGCAGATTCACGATTAGGTGTCCCAACAATACCAATATTAGGCCCAGAAATCACTGTTGCCTTATCGATGTAAACATCGGCTGCATGCTGTTGATCCAACATTCCAGGAATGCCATTTAAATACATGCCGTGACCATTAATTTTAAACCCGCGAATAGATATATCATTATATAACGAACTTGAGCTATCACGCACAGAAGGATTTAATGACAACATATCAGTAGGCCCTTTTGCAGGTGTACCGAAGTAGTCCAAGGATTGTCGTGTTGTTGTCATGGATGTAAATGGTGTGTCGAGGGCATCTTTAGCACCTAGTAGTCCTGCTGATTGTTCTTGATCAGCAATTCCCCCCAATGGTTTGACAACAGATGTGGAATCCACCTCAGTTGATTGTCCTTCACGTACACCACTAATAGTCATGTCTGGCATAACATAATCCGCTGCATATACACTACCAGTCAATGATAATGCGGAAAATACTGCTAATGCCAATAGCGAATTCCGCTTAGATGTTACATAATGCATTATAAAAACCCCTTTACTACAATGAGAATCTATACTGTAGAATTACTATACACACTATAATTCATACTCTATTAATTGTATCTAAGGATACATTAATTTTATATACCCATATCGGTATATATACAGTTTTAACGTATGAATATTTCTTATTTGTAGCAACAATTACGTTATAAAAGCGATATAGTCATAAAAACAATACCCCTATATATATATTTATACATATAGGGGTATCACTATATAGTTTTAGTATCCTTTTATCTTGCAATAATTACTTATCCTTTATCTCCAGTTTAAAACCACGCGTTGTATGAACTGGAATAGGATTTCCATCATAATCAGTTCCTGGTTTAAATGACCACGATGAAATTGCACTTATAATAGCATCATCTGCAGGCCCATAGCCAGAAGATACTTCGATAACAATATCTCTTGTTGAACCATCAGTATCTATTACAAATCCAGCTACAGCTCTATTAGTTGTTCCTTGATCTGCTGGGATAACAGGTAAATCCGGATATGGTGTACTAAGTGGAACAGGCGAATGTGACCGATCCTCATGATGTTCAGGTTGTGGTGGAGTCGGAGTAGGTCCTGGGCCTGGATTTGCCTTGATTTATTAACTTGTGAAGTATTTGTATTAGAATCTTGTTTTGTATTAGGATTTATTTCACTAGATGTACTTTGGGTCTTCTGCACATCTTCCTTATTCAATACATCATTTAAAGGAATACTTCCATCCACAATCTGCTTAACCTCTTCCTGCGTGGGTGTTGGAGGTATTTCAACCTTTTCAGGCTTTGGTACTACTATTTGCGGTGCCGAAGTACCTCCACCACTATCAGAAACTATTTCCATTTCAATGGGTTCCGGTTTATGTTCTGCATCTGGTTTAGCATAGTAGTTAATATATACTGCACCACCAAGAAATATAACAATATTAATCACTATAGATATCGCAAAGGAGGATTTCCATCTAGACATATAAACCTCCTATTTAGAATCAGTAGCAATAGCAATTTTTGTAATTTTCATCTGCTTCAATGTATCTAAAACTTGAACGAATGTACCGTATTGGGCCGCTTTATCACCACGTAAAACAACTGTCATCTCAGTACCTTTACCTTGCTCAATTTGTAAATACTTTATCATCCCATCAATTGTTGTTTTAGTTTGTTCTACATATATACTGCCATCTGCAGTTACAGTAATTGGTACTTTCTTTTGAATATCTACCTTTGCAGTTTGAGAACTTGGTAAATTAATAGGAACAGATTTCTGAACTACCATAGAAAGCATGCTCATCATAAAAAATACAAGGAGAAAAAAGATGATATCAATCATTGGGATAATCATCAGTTTAGGTTTATTAGTTGTGCGTAAACTTCTAAGCTGCATTATTATCACCTACCAATGCAGTCATATATACAGCACCAATTTCTTCCATTTGAGAAACAAGATTATCTTCACGTTGCGTTAAGTAAGTGTGAATAACTAATGCAATAATAGCTACACATAAACCCGTAGCAGTTGCAATTAATGCTTCACCAACACCACCAGTTATAGCAAATGGTTCTCCATCTGAAATCGATAATACAGAAAAAGAACCAATCATACCAGTAACAGTACCAAGTAGACCTAATAATGGCGCCAATGTAACAATCGTTTCAAGGTAATTTAAATACGCACGTAATCTCGCTGCGATTGCTATCGCTGCACCTTGCAATGCTTGTGTTTGTTTATCGATATCATGAGATTGAGAAGCTGCGGTTTTAACCAATTCTGCTGCGGCACCACCATCTTCTTCACATATATCGCGTAACTCTTGCCAATTTCCTTTAACGACAAGCTCAGAGACCTTTGCTTTTAAATTATCCATATCAGATTCAGCTTTATTATAAGTACGAATACGTTCTATTAATATCGCAATAGCAGCAATAGAACAAATCAATAGTGGATACATAACCAATCCACCTTTTTCAAATAAAGAAAAATAACTCCATAAAAAAACCTCCTTGCTAATTTACTTGTTTTTCGCAAATTACACTAAACTACACTTCTATAATGTACTTATAATAATCGAATTAAAAATAATCATCAATACCATAGAGCGTATAGGTTTTTATCTATATTTGTATATATTCAAACTACATACAGACTAAAACAATTACA
>BNJU01004268.1_pt1 | contig 20174 bp, 21 predicted proteins | sample 8539281 | NCBI WGS metagenome assembly BNJU01 (sample SAMD00202456, study PRJDB9452) | human saliva metagenome | isolation source: human saliva | place: Japan
TTTTTCTTTTTTCCTTGCCCATTCAATTTATTCTTTCTTACCTTTGCCGCCGTGAAAGAATTAGCAATGACATATCAAGTGAACGAAGTACTGCAAAGAATTATTCGATTCTTTGCATCTTTTTGCACTTTATCTTTGGTCAATCCAAATAATTTGCTAACACACACACACACACACACACTATGCGCACCTAGCGTACAATAACACATTTTTTTCTTCTCGCATACGCGCCGCGAAGCGTGCCGTAACCCTGTAAACAAAGGACTTCTAGGAGTTTCCTTTGTTCGCTTTTTTATGCCCTTTTTGAAGACCGCTAAAACGCAAAATATAGAATTTAATTCACGCATAAAATCAAACTTACATAGTGCCACAGAGCATCAAGAGGAGGAGATAATTCATTGTTTTAACAACTCTTCTTATGCTTTCGTCCCCCTCTTGAACTCTGTGACACAAAAGTAAAAGCAAGTGAGAATCATTAATAATAACTATTTTTAAAATCAGGTAAATGGAGAAAACAAATGAAAGAAAAAGTCTATTGTGCACCCTCAATGCACGTGGCTTGAACTAGCAGAAGACGAATTAATGCGAGGCACATCGTTTGAGAACCCTGGCAGCGGTGGTGGCAGTGGTCACGCTTCAGCAGGTGATAGCGGTGGGTTAAACGCCAAAGCACATTCTTTCTTTTGAGGATGAAGACGAGAACGAAGAAGTAGAATGGGAAGAATAAACAATAGCTTTCCATCTAAGTAACAAACAAATTAAAAACAGAATAATAATGACTAAGAAAAGTATTTATTTCGGCACACTCTTGTTGACTGCACTTGCCTTTGGCAGTTGCGCCAGCGATGATACAGCCACAGATAAGACAGCTGGTAAGGACGCTCCAAAGACTAGTACTGTGTTCTCATCAGAAACGGAACCTGCTACGCGCACATCAGCTACCTATACAGGCAGTGGTCTCGATTTCTATTGGACAGCAAACGATAAGATTTGGGTAAAGGATGACAACAATATTTATCATCAAAGCTCAGAAGACGATATTGCTAATCGAATAGCAGCAGTACCTGGCAGCACAACAACAGCCAAAGCGAAGTTCTGGGTTGATGGAACATATTCTAATGGTACTTATAAGGTGCGATATACTGGTAAGAATGGCGTACAAGACAAGGTAACCATTAAGGCTTCACAGACACAGAGTACTCCTAACGATGCTGCCCACATTGCAGACGATGGCGACTTCGGTGTAGCTGATGCAACAGGTAGCGGAAAATATACCTTCACTTTAAATCACAAGGCAGCGTATGTAACCTTTATGCCTTACAATGCAAACGGAGTTATCTCAGGAGCTAAGATTCAAAAGATACGCATCTACACAAACAACACTTCCGATCAGCTCGCAGGTACATTCGACTTGGCAGATAATGGAACGTTGAGTAATGGTACAACCACTTCTAACAGTGTAGAACTAAATGTAAATGATTTCACACTTCCTAGTGCCTATTCTTATACAACCAATGGTGCAACAATGGTTTTAAACCCTAGCACTTACAACAACGTAACGATAAGTACACCCTCCGCGATGCTGTAACCAGCGATTCAGAAACAGTCAAGAAGACCTATCCTTCTGTAACATTTGATGCTGGAAAAGAATAGCCCAGTTAGAGCTGATTTGCAAATAACAGTATACCCTAGTGATAATTATTATATGTGGGATGCTCAGGATCAATATTGGGCAGGTCACTGGCAGCCAGCCAAAGCTTAATAACAATGATAACAGTGACTTTCCTCAAAGTGGTACTTCTCGCTACTATAATACAACAATCCTTGGTTCTGGTATAAGTGTTCTGCTACCAACACCTCGTTTAATAATATTCCCAATGCTAACGAAATGTCTTGGTACTGCATGGCGGTGATCCACGTTGGGATGGTGATAAACTTTTGAGGCTACTATGGGGCATTTATATAGAGGTGGTATGTGGTTTAAGAAGAAATCCGTATTGCAAGCAGAGGGGAACTATAATACCGAAAAGTCCGCAGATAATATAACAGACTTACGAATAACACATAAGGAGTATTCCAACACCAGCAGTAGCATTACCAGCGAGGTATTCCTTCTGCAGCTGATGCTGAAATTACTTCTACTTACCCGTCACAGGGTACTACCTTATGGGAAAACTGATTAACATTGGTACCTTTGGCTACTATTGGACGTCTAGTACTATTCCAGGTGTTGGCCATAGCGGTGACGCATATGCCCTGTACTTTAACAACGGGGCTGTTTACGTAGGTGCAGGCAGCCGCGATAGTGGAAGTAAAGCGCAGAAGTTTTCGGATTTCGGGGATAATTAATGCGAAAAAATATGACAAAAAGGGGTAAAAATAGGTCCTTTGTAAGTACCTGATAATCAAGGCTTTGTAAATAGGGTACCAAGTATGATACTTAGGGGGGCTAAGTATGATACTCAGGTACCCTAAGTATGATCTTAGGTACCCTCAGTCCCATACCGAGGGTGACTCGAATAAGAAAATAATTTACATATTATATTTACTAACTTTAAAACATTGAGATTATGGCATTTTTTAAGAAAGTAAAGAAGAAGTTGACAGGGCTATGGTATCCAGAAGCGATAACCGTTGGGAAGCCCGTAACAACCGACCAAGTGGCTGACCGATTGGCATTGATTTCAACGGTAAGTCGTGGTGACACGTATGCTGTATTGAAAGATTTAGGCGAAGTGATGGCGTCCTTTATGGCAGAGGGTCGACGGTGAAGTTGGAAAGGCGTGGGCACGTTTTTCACACCATCAATGCCGACAAAAGGGCATTGCGAAGCCGGAAGAAGTGACAGCAAAGCAAATAAAGAACGTTCGTGTCCGTTTCATTCCCGAGACATCTGCACACAGAGCAATAAGGTTGCCACTCGTTCGTTGGTTTCGGATTCTATTCACTGGGAGGATGGAAGGAAGGCCTCACCCCGCCCAAGCCGAAAGAAAAGGAGAATAAAGAGAGATGGACCACAAGCTGGTGCAAAAGCCCACCCGCCTCCCCGAAAAGGAGGAGTGCCTAACTGAAGCTAGTTAGGATAGGCAGGTGAAATACCACAAAGTAGGGACAGACGCCCTCGTCTGTCCGCCTTGTTCTCCCTTACATGGCATCCCGTTAGGCACATCCCCTCTTAAGGAGGCTGGGGAGGCAGCAAAGAGAAGACCATTTCTTTACTCGAAAATGAGTATTGAAATGGTCTTCTCTGTCAAAGTTTACTTCAAATATCCTCAAATTTCATCAACTTACTCCTAACTAGCTTCCGTTAGGCACTCCCCCTCCTTTCGGAGGGGTTGGGGAAGGCTTTTATCCGTAGATAATGTTGCCGTTCTCGTCCTTGTACTCATCAAGACCCTTCTCATAGGTTGCCATAGCACGAAGACTCATACCAACGTTAGAGAAGCCACCATCATGATAGAGGTTCTGCATCGTCACCTTACGGGTGAGATCAGAGAACATTACGATACAATAGTCGGCACATTCATCCGCACTAGCATTGCCCAATGGAGACATACGATCGGCAAAGTCGAAGAGTTTATCCATACCCTTTACACCAGAACCAGCGGTTGTCATGGTTGGTGACTGCGATATGGTATTGATACGAACATGGTGCTCACGACCATAAATATAGCCAAAGCTACGAGCTATACTCTCAAGTAAAGCCTTTGCATCAGCCATGTCGTTGTAACCATAGAACGTACGCTGAGCAGCTACATAACTCAATGCGACGATTGAACCATACTCACTGATAGCATCAAGCTTCTTAGCACTTTGAATCATCTTATGGAATGATACAGCTGAAATGTCAAGTGTTGTATCAAGCAACTTATAATCCAAATCATCATAAGTGCGGTGCTTACGAACGTTAGGAGACATACCGATTGAATGGAGTACGAAGTCAATCTTACCGCCAAGTATCTCCATTGAACGCTAAACACGTTCTCCAAGTCTTCTACATTAGTAGCATCTGCAGGAATAACCTCGCAATTTAACTTCTCAGAAAGGGCACTCACCGTACCCATTCTCACAGCGACAGGAGTGTTAGAAAGGGTTATTATTGCACCTTCTTCTACTGCTCTTTCAGCCACTTTCCATGCAATTGACTTGTCATTGAGGGCTCCAAAAATAATACCTCGTTTACCTTTTAATAAGTTGTAACTCATATTCTTCGTTGTTCAAATTTGGTGTAAAGGTAAGAAGAAAAGGTCGATTTGCCAAGAGTTTATAGATAAATAACGTCATTCGTACTATCTAGATAAGACAAATCAAGTGGTTACATAACATTAATAATGGTGTTTATGTTCTCGGTCGTATGCTGTAATCATGCGCTTAATCTGCTCTATCTGGGCTCTATCGTAAGGGGGAAGATCGGCTTCTTTCAGCTTCTTCTCGACCAGAGATAGCAGTGTTTCTTTATTTTGATAGAACGTTAAATGCGGGTTAGCATCATGTTCCAAAAAGACAGAACAACGATGGGATAATGCTCGCTTATCATCGCTAGAGCAACAGCTGGAGGGTTGTTGTAAGCAATGTCATCTATCGTGTATTGACCTTGATAATTTACATCTGCACCATATTTGCAACAATAGTTTTACAATAGGAAGTGTGCTCCATGAAGCAGCCGTACTCAATGGCTCTACACTGATCGTATCGCCTGCATTGGGAGAAAATATCCGTTGAGACTCTTTCAACCGAACACGCATTGGCTTCACCATAGCCCCATGGCGCAGTAATTCCTCTGCTATCTTGAGTTGCTCTTCAGTGGGACTCTCCTTATTACAAAAGGCTTATCAACGCGGTTTTTCCTTCACCCCATTCATAGAGGTTAGGGTTGGCACCATGGCGCAACAAGGCTCTTACAATAGCTAAATGACCATCCATGCAAGCAAACATCAACAGACTTTGACCATAGATAGTGTCCTGATAATTCACAAGTTTTGGTTGAGAGGATAAGATACGATTGATCTCCATCGTATCATTAGCCTGCACCGCAGTGGAAAGTTCGGCAACAGGTGTGTTGCGGAATATCCTGTAATCATACTCATCCAATGTAGAAGGATCAACAGGACGAAGACTTATCCAGGTTATTAATAAAGCTGATAATCAATATGAGAAAGGGCGTGAGGAAGAATTGAGATATACGCTTTATGATAACGCCGATACAGAGCACCACTCAACTTAACAACGCCTATGAGCCACAAAAGAATAGGAATTAATGAGGAAGAAGATACCGAGGCCTCCAATTCACTTGGCGGATTGTCAAATAAGAAGATAGTCCCATAGAAATACTAACGGAGCCAACAGAACGGGCAAAAAGGAATGCCCAAGATAGGACTCTTAGCCATAGAGGAAGGTTTTGTCAACGATACTTTTTCCATAAAACGATATGAATTATCTGCGACAAAGATACTATTTTCTGCTGTATATCTATACTATAAACGTTGGGAAAAGGTTGCTGTCAATCTTAAAATATAGCCAATATTGTGAGGAAGAGCATTTAGAATGACAAAGAAAATGACAGTATGACCACAAAACTCAAAACGATTGAATAAGACTAAGCCTCCCTTTTCCTTCACGAAAGGCTTTCCTCCTATGAGCTAAGCCTCCGCTCACTGGGTGCTAAGGCTCTCTTGCTGAAGACATGCACATACCTTATTAATTAGATAAGCAAAAAGGTATCGAAAAACTATATGCCAGTTTGCTTCTTTTCTTCATATTCTTGCTCGCTAATCAGTACTTCTGTTGCTTCTTGTTGCTTGTTATCTTCTTCATTATCAGAGTACAATAAGAGGAAATCATAGTCTTCCAAATCACAAACGACACCCTTATCTATACAGAACGAATCTGTGACATTCCCCGCCTCATAACGCAAGTAATAGTTTACACCATTACTCTCTCCATGGATAAATTGCTTGACTTTTCGAGAGTTCATATTCATCTACCATGTGTTCCATGAAAAGCCTGCATCTTAGGGAGATAAGACCTTGCATTACCAGTGGACATTATCAAACTAATGTGTAAATAAAAATACTTTGCATGTGGATTGCAAGTCAGCTTAGAGTCTCTAGACCCCAACTCATGGTGAAGATAATCCTCTAATCGCTCAATGATAGTCGCACACAAATCCCTTGCCGTGGCTTCAGGCAATGACAAACAAACACTCCAAACCATCACTGGACTAAATTGCCAAGTATTCATAAAATCAACTAATGAGCAAACATAATGTACCCGATTCCGCAAGAAACTATGGTAGACTAGCTTCTTATCTGTCACCTCCTTATCCAATGATCGCACAATCTTTGTAAACTCCCGCTCGGCATTTGTCAACGACGAGAACAATATAATAAGTGCTATCAACACTATCTGTATCAATCCTCCCCAGTCTTCTACACCCAGCCATGCCATCACTTTCCACAGCAAGAACACCATTACAATAAGCATTCCTACCAACTTAACCACTCTTAAAAATATCTCTTTCACCATCTCTTAGCCCTTTGAACTGAAGGAAACCATGGTTAACACATAACTAATGGACACAAAGGTATATAAAAAAAGCTTGATAATCAAGAGACTATCAAGCTATCTTCTGTACCCAGACCCGGGCTCGAACCGGGATGAGTTACCCACTGGTGTTTGAGACCAGCGCGTCTACCTATTCCGCCATCTGGGCTTGGCTTGTTGTTTAAGAACAACGGGTGCAAAGGTAGATAGATTTTCTGAATGTGGCAAAATTTTTAAGTAATTATTTCAAGACAAAGGGTGTTATAAATTAGAGTTTAGGGTATTTAACATTGAAAGACTTGGTAGAATAAGATATAAAAGGTATCTTTGGAGAAAAAAGACATAAACAGGTTAGCTTAAACAGATTATGACTACGACACAAACTAACTATTGTGTGATACTAGCTGGAGGAAAGGGTCGTCGCCTATGGCCAAGCAGTCGGGACAATTATCCTAAGCAGTTTATTGATTTCTTCGGAGTGGGTCGCACACAGCTTCAACAGACCTTTGACCGGTTCTCTCAGATTCTTCCTAAAGAGAACATATACGTCAATACCAGTCGCGACTACCTTGACCTTGTACGTAAACAACTCCCAGAAATACCGCTCGACCACATCATGGCTGAACCAATCCACCGCAATACGGCGCCAAGTGTAGCATGGGCTGTACATCGCATATCGATGTTTGATCCACGTGCAAACCTCATTGTATCTCCTTCCGATCAGAGTATTATCAACGAAGAAGCATTCCTCCGAGATATCACCGAAGGCTTATTATTCGTAGAGGAGAATAATGCTCTCCTCACCATGGGAGTAAGCCCAACACGCCCAGAACCTGGTTACGGCTATATTCAGAAAGGCGTGTATACAGGACAGAACGATATATATAAGGTGCAAGCCTTCACTGAGAAACCCGACAGAGAGTTTGCCCAACTATTCATGACGACTAAGGAGTGGTATTGGAATACGGGCTTGTTTCTATCCAATCTGAACTATCTTTGGCAATGTATCTCTAACTTTCTTCCATCGATTCTACATAATGAGGAGCAAACGAGAAAGATAATGAGTATCGAAGAAGAAGATGCCTTCATGCAAGAGAACTTCTCACTCTATCCGAACGTTTCATTAGACTATGGTGTACTCGAGAAGTCGAATAATGTCTATGTAAAAAAGTGTCATTTCGGGTGGGCTGACATAGGCACCTGGCATGGAATCTACGAAGCAATGAGTAAGGGGGAAGGTGATAATGTCATCATAGACTCGGATGTCATCTTGGAAAACTCCGCCAACAATGTTATCAAACTACCGAAAGATAGGCTCGCTGTCATCAATGGGCTTGATGGTTACATAGTAGCTGAAAAAGATAACGTGCTGTTCATCTGCAAGAAAGAAGACTCCTCCGCACTCGTAAGAAAATATGTCAATGAAGTTCAGATGATGAAAGGGAAAGACTATATATAGCCCCACCCTATCCCCCAACTTGTCTATCTTTTATCTGTAAACAGCCCTTTATAACAAGGAAAAACGAGGACATATACCTTATTATATATGCCCTCGTTTGTTTTATCTATTTAATCCTGTAAGCTCGAATTAATCTAATTCCTGGAATGCTTTAAATATCTTTGCTGCAATCTCCTGCTGCTCATCAGCCTCAACCTTAACATGGTGCTTAAAGTCAACATCAGCCTCATTATTCATTGGCAATAGGTGAATATGAGCGTGATTCACCTCTAGTCCCAACACAACCTGTGCCACCTTCTTACAAGGAAAGACCGCCTTAATAGCACGAGCCACCTTCTTTGCGAATACTTCAAAAGGCTGCCAAATCCTCGTCACTCATATCGAAGATGTAGTCAACCTCCTTACGCGGAATCACCAAAGTATGCCCCTTTGTTACAGGATCAATATCTAAGAAAGCATAGAACTGGTCGTTCTCTGCACATTTATAACTAGGAATCTCGCCTGCTGCAATCTTACTAAATATCGTCATACGAACCCTCCTTAAAGATTAAGCCTCAATCGAAATCTTATCAATACGCAACTTGATAGTACCGCGAGGAATCGTTATCTCAACCTCATCGCCCCACTTTCTTATTCAGCAATCCCTGTGCAATTGGAGTCTTGATAGATATCTTATTTTGCTTCAAATTAGCTTCCGTTTCACTCACAATAGTGTATTTCATCTTAGCCTTAGTCTTAACGTTTGTCATCTCAACTGTGGACATGATCTGCACAGCCTCAGTGCTCAAACGTGACACATCAACGATCTTTGCCTGCGCAACTGTCATCTTCATCTCTGCAATACGAGCCTCCAAGTGGCGCTGAGCCTCCTTTGCTGCATCGTATTCAGAGTTCTCACTCAAGTCACCCTTATCAGCAGCTTCAGCAATAGCAGCCGATGCCTTTGGGCGTTCAACAGACTCTAAATACTGCAAATCAGCTACGAGTTTATCGTAACCTTCCTGTGACATATAAGCCATAATATCTCTTTTTAATAATTAATACGTTTTTCAACGAACATAAAAAACATAGAATTCCAACATAACTTACCCATGCTGGAATCCCATATCCTTAAATGCTCTAATCTTTCTATCCGATTGCAAAAGTAGCTCTTAAATGTGAGATGACAAAGTTTTAGAGGTTAAAAATTCTTTTAAAGGATTTTTCTATCTTGCTGTTAACCAATGACTACTATCAATCTAACATGTTTGCGGTGTATAAAAGAGGGCTTTTGTGTCAAATCGAAGATATATAATAAATTTTACTTGATATAAGTCAATAAATCAAGAAAAAGTACAAAAAGACATCAAAAAAACTTGCAAATATAAAGAATACTACCTATCTTTGCATCGTGTTTTTCATAGTATTAGATTTAAGGTTAACAAAGGTTGGACTACAGCGGTAGTCCTTTTTATACTCTTAAGTCTCATCTCCATTCCAAAACGCCGATTTTAATACCCCAACCAGACTCCACAAAAGGGAGAAGTGCCTAACGGAAACTAAACAAAGAGCGTCTCTGATAATTCAAAATTCATAATCTAAGATTCAAAATTGGGATCTGGTAAAGTTGACGAGGGACGAGTTGACAAAGTAAACAAGTTGTTAGTTCTGTGGGAAATGATGATGACTTAATAATTCAAAAATTCATAATTCAAGATTCAAAAATTGGGATCTGATAAAGTTGACGAGGGACGAGTTGACAAAGTAAACAAGTTGTTAGTTCTGTGGGATAGAGTGTCACAAGTAGGGACAGATACCCTCGTCTGTCTGCAAAACAGATGAATCCTTATTAATTAATTAGGGGTATGTGGGCGGACAGACGAGGGCGTCTATCCTACATTATAGAACCTCGTCCAATTAAGGGAAATAATGGGTAAAAAGCAAAGAGCCTCTCTTCACATCAAAGAGGGCGTTTCCTTGATGCGAAGAGGCGTTTCTTCATATTGAAGAAACGCCCTCTTTATATTCTCTCATTATCTTCCTCCATTAGAACCAGATACCACAAGTAAGAACAGATACCCTCATCTGTCTTGCTTTGTACCTCCATTTCGATAAGAATAAACTCATTCTAACTGGCTTCGTTAGGCACACCTCGCCTTTCGAAGGGATAGGGGAAGGCTTCCAACTTATCTATTCCTAACGATATTCAAGAAGTACTCATGCACGCGAGTGTCAGTATCTAATTCAGGGTGGAAAGCCGTCACCAACTGATTTTCTTGTCGTGCGGCTACGATTCGATTATCCACCTTTGCTAATACTTCCACAGCCTCCGTAACTTCTTTAATATAAGGGGCACGAATAAAGGTCATCGGTATCTTACCTTCAATCCCTTCAAACGTTGCCTCCACATGGAAGCTACCTAATTGCCTGCCATAGGCATTTCGTGCCGTTGCTATCTGCATTGTGCCCAACCGGGGAGGGGCTGGAGCTGATGTACTATTCCCTTCCACGTCACGAGAAAGGAGTATCAAGCCCGCACAAGTGCCAAAGACTGGTAGCCCACGCTCGATCTCCTCACGAATAGGCAACAATAAACCTAATTCGTCCAAGAGCTTTCCTTGCGTCGTGCTCTCACCTCCTGGGATAATCAAAGCATCTTTCTGCTGTACCAATCCTGCTTTTGACGCACTTCAAAAGCAGTCTACTCTAACCTGCGAGTATCATCTCATGTTCAAGGAACGCCCCTTGCAGAGCGAGAACAGCTATTCTCATTGTCCACGTTCAGCCATGAGCACCTCTATCTCATGCTCGTTGATACCCACCATAGCCTCACCTAAGTCTTCAGACAACGCTGCCAAAGCCTTCGGATCATTATAGTTTGTAACGGCTTTCACTATGGCTGCGGCACGCTTAGCAGGGTCTCCACTCTTAAAGATACCCGACCCCACAAATACACCTTCAGCACCCAGTTGCATCATCAAAGCGGCATCGGCAGGGTGTTGCCCACACCACCAGCTGCGAAAGTTAACCACTGGTAGTTTGCCATGCTCATGCACGTATTCCACCAAGTCATAAGGCACCTGCAACTGCTTAGCAGCCTCATACAACTCATCCTCACGCTTGCTTACCAGTTCACGAATTTGGCTCTGCATCAGTCTCATGTGACTCACTGCTTGCACCACATCACCCGTTCAGGCTCCCCTTTCGTTCGAATCATTGTAGCACCTTCAGCGATTCGGCGCAATGCTTCTCCTAAGTTACGAGCACCACAGACAAACGGTACATCAAACTGGTTCTTATCGATATGATAGATGTTATCAGCAGGTGACAACACCTCACTCTCATCGATATAATCAATCTCAATTGCTTGCAGGATCTGAGCTTCAGCAATGTGTCCAATGCGGCACTTAGCCATCACAGGGATAGTAACTGCTTGCTGAATACCCTTGATCATCTTAGGGTCACTCATACGTGAAACACCACCTGCTGCACGAATGTCAGCGGGTATTCGCTCTAAAGCCATTACTGCACAAGCACCCGCAGCTTCGGCTATTCGCGCCTGTTCAGGTGTAGTTACATCCATGATAACACCGCCCTTTAACATCTGAGCGAGATTACGATTTAATTCTTGTCTATTAGTCATATTGATTTGATATTAATGTTTTCTCCATTCTGTCGGAGCCTGTCCCATCTGCTTCTTAAAGAACTTTGAGAACTGAGCTTGCGAACTAAAGCCAAAGTCATAGGCTATTTCTTGGATAGTTGATTGCGTTGTACGCAACTGACAGGACAATGCCTCTGCCAGCGTGTGATCGATGATACTCTTCGACGACTTGCCTGATATGCGATGAGCCACTTGTGAGAGATAACGTGGCGAAACGTTCAGGCAGTCTGCATAAAAAGGCTACATCACGGTTTGTTCGATGAGTGCTTCTGTACTGCTTCTAAGAACTCGTTGTACAGCTGACTACTGCGTCCACTTAGGTCGCTCTTGCGTGCAACGAGTGTTCGGATGTATTCCTTTGCATGCTTTATAGCATCTTCCATCGTTTCATCTTGGCTTAGATAAACCGCAAGAGCTGATGAGAAACTATTTGAAAGACCATGCTGTAACACTTCATCCAGCACTAATGAGCGTACGCCTTGCTTATTAGCACTTAGCGAAGCTGTCGTTTCAGAATCCTGTAATGAGGTACAATTAAAAATTCGTTCGGCATCACTTTCACGCAGAATAACCATAGAACAAAGGGGCAATAAGCGATGGCGAATCTGCATAATAACGTCATCTGTCATCAGTCGGTCACCATTGCTTGCAGTCACAATGGGGTCATAAATAATGTGATGAGGTCTATATTTCGATAGAGCTTCTACAATAACAGCAAGCGTCTCGGTCGTTCTTATCATTCCAATCTTTACCGTATCGGGCTGCATATCGTTGATAATTGCTTCAATCTGCCCCTTTACGATGTCAGCAGGAAGATCATAGAAAGCCTGAATGCCCACGGTATTCTGCACCGTAATTGACGTGACAGCAGACACGGCATAACCACCCAATGCGGCTATTGTTCTGATGTCTGCTTGTACACCAGAGCCTCCCGTACTATCCGAACCCGTTATTGTGAGTATTGCTTTCAATGGTCCACTAATTATATTCTGACTACAAAGTAAAGAGAAAATATCCGTTCCTGCAAGACTTGTTCCTATATTGACAAGAAAAACTAAAGTTATGACCTCTTCTGTTACTAACACCTATTACTATTGTAACGCAGCATTGCATGAATGGGAAGCAATATAACAACTATTAAAAGAGGTCACTATATCAGATGCATTTTTATCCTATTCAAATCTCATTTTCAGCATAGTGAAAACAAAACAATTTCAGCGTAGTGAAGAACAATTTCCAGCGTAGTGAAGAACAATTTCAGCATAGTGAGACGAATAAGTTTTCAGCGTGGTGAAAATATAATTTTTGTACGTATAAAATTACTACGCTCCTAGTAGAAAAAGTGAAAAGAATAAGGATGATACGCATCACATGAGAAAGAATGTGCAAAACATTAGAAAGAATGCAGGAACAGGCGTAAACACCTTTCGAGAATCCTCAAATGTATATCAGCCCTATACAAGAGGATATCTCGGTATAGGACAGAATACCCTCGGTCCTATACTGAGTACCCTGAGTCCCTATACCGAGTATGACCTTTTACATTAGCGACATTAATGCGTTGCCCGATAATAGGGTGAAGCAGCGAAAGCACTTGTCACTTTCGTGTTTACAGAAGGGTCGGAAATGGTGATACCAGAGTAGGTGTTGATGGGATAAACTGTACCACTAGAACTGGTAACAGCCGAGAAATAGGACAGTGTATGTCGTTTGTAAGGGACAAACAGATTGAGCTGATTGCGGAATTGAGATAGAAGGATAGGCTCGTTAACTGCCCTCTTCTCAACATAATCTCCCATATCGAAGAAGATAGAAGGATTGTATCCATCCATCTGCTGAATACTAGTGGGTGGCACCAAGACAAGATTACTTGACTGGTTGATTTGTCGCATGATATTCACCATCTCATCCGCTTGAGAACAATCAATGACACTGATTGTTCCGTATGGATCAGTGTAGGTGCTATAGAAGTTATAGAACTCGTCTACAACGTTCTGATAGTTTGGATTAGACTTAGAAAGCTCATTCCATAGCTGCTCATAAGGCATGCCATGCGCCATAATCTCCGTTGGGCAACCAATAAGATAGTGTGTACAATGCCGCAACTCGTAGGCTACCTCTATCGTTGACATATAACAATCATCGAAGAGGATATACTGCATTTTGCCGATACCCGATTGTGAAATGCCTCGATCCAAGATAGAGAGGTCGGTCTTATAGGTATCACCACCAAACCAGCGGGTCAACGGAACAGACTCTACATCACGCCGTCTTCTGCGCAAAGGTGTTCGAGAAGCTGCTGCGTGTTCCGGCATAGGACGGAAGCCAACCCATACCATGACAGCCCACTATCATTGAGTAATTGCGTGCTGGTGCGTATGCTTTCACACGGGTGAGAAGACTACTTATCCAGCGAGATGTATTCAGTTGCTGGTTGGGCTGCGTGTTATCAAACTTTGCCAATGTATCATCGACACACTGACCACTTTGATACTTTACATTGATCAATGCGCCCTTCTCTGGGGCTTCGGATATAAACACAACCAATCGTTTATTGCCTAATCACCCTCGTTCACTATAGACGCTTCATGTCATGCAGGTTGCCTTGGAAGAAGTTATACAGACTTCCAGGGCTGCCGGACCATGGCATATAAACGATGATGGTATTCTCTACCTCATTAGTACCGCCACCATCTGGTAGAGGGTCATCAGTACAAGAAGCCAACACAAAGAGTGCTATCAGCTGTAAGAAAAAGATGAGTCTCTTCATTTTGTCATTATTAAAACTCAAAATAGATAATCTTTATCCGTAAGGGTATGCGTTTTCAGCAACGCTGAACCCTTTCCTTTTATAAAGGGAAAGCCTTGCTGCATCACGGGGGATGTGATAAGGCTTTCCATAGTCGTATTGGGAGTAAGTCGGGCGACTTACTTTACAATGATCAAAGAGTAGTTCTTCTTGCCTTTCTGAACGAGAAGATACTTACCCATCGATGAGGTCTTCAGCTGTTACTGGCTGGTCGAAAGCCGCGAGCTTCTCCTTATTCAAGGATACACCACCACCCTTCACGAGCTTGCGCATTTCACTCTTACTGGGGAAGATCTGCATGCCTTCCTGATTGAAGACATCAACTGCTGGCTGCCCCAGAACGTCCTTTGACACCTCATAGTGTGGTACATCCTTAAAGACATCAGCGAAGGTCTGCTCATCTAACTGCAATAGATTCTCCTTCGTACTCTTACCGAATAAGATGTTAGAAGCGGCGATCGCCATATCAAGATCCTCTTGCGAGTGAACCATACGGGTAACTTCTTCAGCTAAGCGACGCTGCAATGTGCGACGACCAGGGTCTTGGCGGTGCTCTTCAATAAGCCCATCAATGACATCTTTCTCTAATGATGTGAAGATCTTAATGTACTTCTCGGCATCATCATCGCTCACATTCAACCAGAACTGATAGAATGCGTATGGCGTTGTGCGGTTACGATCGAGCCAGATGTTACCACTCTCTGTCTTACCAAACTTCTTTCCGTCAGCCTTAGTAATTAGTGGACAAGTAAGGCAATAAGCCTCAGCCTCGCTACCAAGAGTACGACGAATAAGCTCGGTACCAGTGGTCATATTGCCCCATTGGTCATTACCAGCAAGCTGCAACTTAACACCGAATTTCTCATATTGATATAAGAAGTCGTAACCCTGCAAGAGCTGATAAGTAAACTCTGTAAAGCTTAGTCCATCACGAGCCTCACCATTGAGACGCTTCTGAACACTGTCTTTAGCCATCATATAGTTGACTGTGATATGCTTACCCACTACACGAGCAAAATCCAAGAAGGTGAAGTCCTTCATCCAATCATAGTTATTCACCATCTCTGCCTTATTGGCTTCTTGACCATCAAAGTCTAGGAACTTACTAACCTGCTTCTTGATTGCCTCTTGGTTATGATATAGTGTTTCAGCATCGAGGAGATTACGTTCCTGGCTCTTACCTGACGGATCACCAATCATGCCCGTAGCACCTCCTACGAGTAGATAAGGCTTGTGTCCACAACGCTGCAAATGGCGTAGCATCATAATACCACACAAGTGTCCAATATGCAATGAGTCAGCTGTTGGGTCTGTACCTAAGTATGCTGAAACCATCTCTTTCTGGAGTAATTCCTCTGTACCTGGCATTATTTGAGCCAGCATACCACGCCAACGGAGTTCTTCAACAAAGTTCTTCATCTATGTTCTTTATTTATGAGAATGATAGGAGTTATTGCGTTCTTGGGTATAAGCCAACGCTTCAAAGTCCTTATCCTATATTGATATTCTATAATTATTACGTATTGGTAGCCTTGTTATTGTACCTTAGTAGTATTCTTTCTTACGGCACAGGGTCATATCCACTGCCGCCCCAAGGGTTGCACCTTAGTATTCGCCATATTGCAAGAGCAAGTCCTTTGAAGGGTCCATGCTTCATTATTGCTTGTCTGGCATACTCTGAACAGGTGGGGGTAAAGCGACAGGACGGGGGCGTGAAAGGTGAGATAAACTGGCGATAGAACAATATCGGGAGTATTAACAACCATGACAAGCCACGTGATAGGAGGTGCAAAAACTTCATTATAGGGTTCTTGCTCTGCCCTATTTGCTGTAACTGCTCGTCTTCTTGTCCCTTCATTAGATACGTTCTCCTATTCGATGAAGTAAGTTCTCCACCTTTTTCTTCAACAGTAACAGAGCTTGTCAATTCATTAGAGAGCCAAATAAAAGCTATGAGTAATGCTTATCAGCCATCTCCACCATACGTGGGAAGAGCAACTGCTTATGTTTCCGATAAGCCTCACGCACCTGCCGCTTCACTCGATTACGCTTCACGGCACGTTTGAAATGCTTCTTGGGAACACTAACCAATATCTGCACATCTGCTCGAGAAGAAGCCTTCCCCATTTGCAATTCACCATTCGTCGCATCCGTCCGATCAATCAGTCGATACACGGCCTTCAATGGGAAAGATGTCATAGCATGGCTACCACCTGTACCAAAGAGCGTCTCGATGAGCTTTCTACTGCACAACCGCTCCTCTTTCTTCAGTCCTTCTCCTTGCTTTGCCATACTACTCTGTTACGTATATCGGCACCTTTCCCATTTAAGACATGAGGAAAGAGCCGTCTATTACTTACTCTTCTTTTGCTTCTCCAAGTAGTCTCTCAACGCACCAGTCATAGAGGTGTGCTGCGTAGAAGGAGCCTGCAAATCTAACTTCAAGCCCTGTGCTTCCACCTCTTTAGCCGTTGCCGGACCGAAAGCAGCAACCTTAACGTCGCCTTGCTTGAAGTCGGGTATATTCTCTTTAAGTGCCTTTACACCTGTAGGACTAAAGAAGATGAGCATGTCATAATCGAAGTTCTTCACCTCTTCGTCCGTCAGTCCGTTGCTGACCGTACGATACATTACACACTCCTTATGCTTTAGTTTATTTGCATCTAACAATGCCGAGATAGAGTCATTGTGTACAGAACTTTGCGGAACGAGGTACTTCTCGCCCTTATGCTTCAGCATTGTCGGAATCAAACTATCAATCTTTCCAGTGATTCCGAAGAACACCTTACGCTTACGATACTGTACATACTTCTGGATATAGAGTGCGATTGTCTCGATAACACAGAAGTACTTCATATCTTCTGGTATGGTGATACGCATTTCCTTGGCTAGATTAAAGAAGTTATCTACGGCATGTCTTGATGTAAAGACTACTGCGGTATAATCTAACAGATTAATCTTCTGCTGACGGAACTCCTTCGCTGTGAGTCCTTCTACCTTAAAGAAAGGTCTGAAAACTAGCTCCACTCCCAAATCAGAAGCTATGTCGTAATAAGGTGACTTATCGCTTGATGGCTTTGGTTGTGAGACCAAGATTTTATTTATCATCGTGTCCTAAAAGTTTATAATCAAATAGTTATCTGTAATTACCAATATACCCCATAATACCATCATCGGCATTAGTTCTAGCGCACAAAAGTACAAAATTATTTGCAGACTGACAGCTCTTCTCTTGAAAAAGATGGCATAACCCTTTATAAAGAGTAAGCATTTTAACGAATAAAACAACAATTAGTGCATAAACGAATGCTGCTTGTAACGACAAGGAGAAATATATCTGCAACAACACTAAAGGGAACAACAACACGCCCTCAAGGGATGAGAGAAAGAGCCAAGTGCGCCCCCACTGTCCATTACTTTTACTATCGAAGAACACCCAGTTAACGAGTTTGTAAAGCAGATTCTTTATAAGGAAATAACCCATAAAGATGCCAAAGAAGCATCCTATCACGCTTAATTGAGACTCTGACTCGAGCCCTCCACGACCGCTTCCATGCGCAAAGAAATAATAGAGAATACTAAGGAGTAGCGACGTCTGAACTATCAAGAAAATCTGAAACCGAACCTCGTATGCAGTCTCCGTGACCACTTCTTTTCTCCTCGCAACATGGAAGAAACTCTTAATCTGCTTCTCAATGAAGTTGCGAGAGACTGCGAATGCAATCATCGCCATCACAAAACAACCTAAAAGTAAGGCTGTCACCGTATTGTCATTGCTAACAGCATAGGGCGAAGGAACGCCTTGCACACCATCAGCATGCGCATTCCCTCGTCCCAGTTTGAAGTATTTATTACCTTTAAAGTAACCCTCTTCTGCAAAATGAATATCCGTCAGCTGAAACGTTTTCTGCTTCTTTGGGCACAATAAACCCAGCGAGTCAGCCTCTTGACTCACCTTAGCCACAGTATCAGTCTTCGCTTTCTTCGTTGCTGCCAAAGTCGACTTCAACAGCAAAGAAGGACGAGTTATAGAATCAGTTGTCGGCATCTGTCACTTTAAAGTCCGAACGTTTTCTTGATTTCTTCTATACGATCTAGCTTCTCCCAAGTGAAGAGTTCCACCTCAATCGACTTACTTTCATGGTAGCGACTGGTGAATGTCTTCGTTACAATCTCGTTCTTTCTGCCCATGTGTCCATAAGCTGCTGTCTCCAAGAACATCGGTTGGCGGAGCTTTAGTAGGCGTTCGATAGCCTTTGGACGAAGATCGAATAGATGCTTAATCTGCTCTGCTATCTCGGCATCCGAAGCCTTTACGTGTGAACGACCATAGGTATTTACGTACACACTAACAGGTTCTGCAACGCCAATAGCGTATGCCAACTGTACGAGCATCTCATCGCTAACACCTGCAGCAACCATGTTCTTTGCAATATAACGGGCTGCATAAGCGGCAGAACGATCCACTTTACTAGAGTCCTTACCCGAAAATGCACCTCCACCATGGGCTCCCTTGCCACCGTAAGTATCAACGATAATCTTACGACCAGTCAATCCGGTGTCTCCATGAGGACCACCGATAACGAACTTACCAGTAGGGTTTACCAAATACTTGATACCATCGTTGAACAGAGCCAACACCTTTTCGGACTTGATTTGAGCCTTTACACGCGGCATAAGAACCTCCAATACATCCTTACGAATCTGCTCTACCATCGCTTTATCAGCCTTCAACTGCGCTTCCTCGCTGTCATCAGTAGGTTGAATGAAGTCGTCGTGCTGTGTAGAAACAACTATCGTATCAATACGCTGAGGAATGTTATCATCGCTATACTCCACCGTTACCTGGCTTTTAGAGTCTGGTCTAAGGTAGAGCATGTGCTTCTCTTCCTTACGAATATCGGCTAAAGTGCGCATAATTAGGTGTGCCAAATCAAGCGTAACAGGCATGTAATTATCGGTTTCATTGCATGCGTAACCGAACATCATACCCTGATCTCCAGCCCCCTGATTGTCATCGTCACCATTATCTACACCACGATTGATATCGTCACTCTGCTCATGAATGGCGGAGAGAATACCACAACTGTTACCATCAAACTGGTATTCAGCCTTTGTGTAACCAATATTATTGATTGTCTTACGGGCGATTGCCTGCAAATCAACATATTCTTTTGAACGCACCTCACCCATGATTACAACCTGACCAGTGGTATTGAATGTCTCAATAGCACAACGAGCGTGCTCGTCATAAGCCAAGAATTGATCAAGCAAAGCGTCACTTATCTGGTCAGCAACCTTATCTGGATGTCCCTCAGATACCGACTCTGAAGAAAATAAATATGCCATATCTTTACCTTATATATTATTATCTTGTTAATTACCTATCATTACATTAGGGGCACAAAGTTACTGCAAATTGGGCGGATAACAAAATAAGGGCTTAATATTTATACATTATTATAGTGGTGAAAAAGCCCTTTTCCCGTCCTTGCTAACGCCGAATCCTAATGCTCCTAAGCCATAAAAAGAAGAAACAACACCTGTTCCGCTAATGAGTTATAACATGCTATAATGTTCCTTTCTATAGTATCTGCAATTCGTTTAGCCCTACCTGTCTTCATTCTCACCATGGTGAAACGAGTGTCTCTTCATGATGAAACGAGTGTCTCATCGTGATGAAATCTGTGTCTCTTCATGATGAAACAAACTTTAGACCC
>BNJU01005123.1_pt1 | contig 20142 bp, 37 predicted proteins | sample 8539281 | NCBI WGS metagenome assembly BNJU01 (sample SAMD00202456, study PRJDB9452) | human saliva metagenome | isolation source: human saliva | place: Japan
GGTCATGTTTGGCAGCTTACGGATTCTATGCGAGACCATTCAGGCAGTACGCTGAATGAGAACACGGTCAGCGTTCAAGTGGGCACATGTTCTTAACGTGGGCAGCAGGTGCAGGCGCTCGGCTGACGGACGCAGCATGAGCTGATGCGCATCATGGCGTCGGATCCGTCGGATGATCTCAGCAGAGGCTGATGTCCCAGCTCACACCGAAAACTCGAATAAGGCATACGAGAGTACGAACAGGCGATTCAGGAGCTCCGTCTCCGAACGAGTCGGATCGCTCACAGAAGCTGCACGCCCTCAATAAGCTAAAAGAAGAGCGCAAGGCGCATGCAGATCGTACGTCAGCGTGCAACCACCCTCTTGACGCGGGCGATCATGAGGCGGCAATTACGCTCGCACTCACAGAACAGTCGGATGTTCATAAGCGCATGTCCGATATCCTCGAGGAGGACAAAGGCGGACAGCGTGCGTCTCGCGCGTGCGGAGATGGCGCACAGCGAGGATGTTTTCCGGTGTCGAAGACGACGACGCTCGTTTCGCTTATCATTGTCGTCGTCTCTCCGTCATCACACTGTTTTTGCTCCTGCGCAGCATCAGAACTCCGTGATACGATTCTTGAGCGCACGTCATATTGCAGCGAGATCTGCGCTCGAAGATCATGCCCACGGCGACGATGAGTTCGCCCATATCGCCCATCAGTTCAATACGATGGTCGAGAGCATGCAGAAGATGATCCGTAGATCAAGCGCGACGGCGACGGATGTGCAGGCTCGTCCGAGGAACTGACGGCGAATGCGAACCAGTCGGCACAGGTGACACAGAATGTGGCGCAGTCCATCACAGAAGTCTGCCGGGCGGCCGAGAAGCGATGTCGATTGTCACGAAGAGCAGAGACGATAGATGACTTCCAGCGCGGTCTGAGGAGGTCATCACGAATCAGCGTCATGCACGCGAGCAGACGCAGGCGACGGCGCAGAAGGCGACCGAGGGAATGCCTTCGTTTCAGTCCACGGTCGAGCAGATGAACTCGATCGCCAGACGGTTCCAGCAGACGGGCAGATCGTCGGCAAGCTTTCGGCGAGCGCTCGAAGGTGATCGGCAACATCGTCGAGATCATCTCGAATATCTCGGGGCAACGAATCTGCTCGCACTCAACGCGGCGATCGAGGCGGCACGCGCCGGCGAGCATGGGCGTGGATTCGCAGTCGTCGCCGAGGAGGTGCACAAGCTCGCTGAGGAGTCGCAGAACGCATCGCAGACATCCTGAGCTCATCCAAAGCATTCAGGAGGAGACCCAATCAGGCGGTCGCCTCGATGGAAGAAGGACGCCGGGAGGCAGAGAAGAGAACGTCAGCGACGGGCGAGCTTTCTGGAGATTTCACGATGATTGGGATGTCAAGAAGGCATCACTGGCGGTCAGCGAGCGTGCTCCAGCTGCGCGAGAATATGGGCTCGATTGTCGACGGTATGGGCGGCGATACACTCGCTGAGCGCATCGGCAGTGAGTCGCAAACGTATCCGCCGCGACGGAGGAACAGGCGGCCGGCATGAGAGATCATCGTCGAGCCGCAGCCTTGCCAATATGGCAAACGATCTGCAGACGGAGACGGACAAGTTCAAAGGTGTAAATGAATATAGGAATCCGCGCTGAAAAGCAGCGCGGATTTTTCTGTCGATTTTCCTGTTGTATGGCATACTCACGGGCAGGTGAGGAGTGCTATGGACTCTGTTGCTGAGATTAGAAAAAGATTGATCCCGTGTGCGCCGTTATGGCGTAGATAAGGTGTCTTTTCGGGTCACGCGCGCGTGGCGAGGCGACGGAACAAAGTGACATTGATTTGCGGTAGTCGACTCGGGCGACATGCTGAGAGGGCTGGATGTCGCCGGCTTTTGATGCGGATGTGGAGGATGCACTGGCAGACGGGTTGATATTATGACGACGCGACAGCTTTTCAAAAATTTTACCAGAGCATCGCAGTGAAAGAGGTTCAGGTCATGGTCATTCGGGATGAGCGATCTCCAACGTATTTATCATGTGCTCTACTGCGTACGCATTCGCATCGCTCTGCAGAAGATCGGGCAGGGTTGCGATGCCTTCTGTTCCGCCGATAAGTTTGTGGAGAGGATGCCGTGAGCTTTTTATTCCTGCAGATGGGGGAGCTGACGAGGTCTCTGACGGAACGCTTTAAAGAACGGTATAACGAGCTCTATGGAAACAGATGCGTGGGTTGCACAATATGGTTGCGCACTACTATGGGTATGTAGACTTGAGATTATATGGGTATTGTACGGGAAGACATTCCGCTTCTCGAGAAGTCTACGTACATCCTGGGGCAGGAAATATCGGATTTGAAACACTTTTTATGGAAGAGCTCGCGAGGAAGATTTATTGCGCCAAATTCCTCCTGAGCAGAAAACTGTCTCTTGTTAGAATAGTATCCGTTGATTGACAGCACTGTCAGGATGCGGAAGTAGCTCGGTGAGAGCACCACGCTGCGCGTCGCAGTTCGAGCCTCGTTTTCCGCTCCATTCTGCGGACGTCGCTCAGTGGTGAGCACCACCTCGCTGGCGTGGGGGTCGCGAGTTCGAGCCTCGTTTTCCGCTCCATCGTTTTTATACCTGCGCACTGCGCAGGTTTTGAAAGTGGGAAGCACGAAGTCTTTGGAGATCGCTGATGGTTACGGCATTTTCAGGATGATACGCTTCACTTGTTTGGGGCCTCATAGCTCAGTTGGTTAGGAGCAACCGGGCTCATAACCGGTCGGTCCTTGGTTCAGTCCACAGTGGGCCCACCAATCGACATGAGTGCATCACACAGGAATCGCTGATACGATGAAGCTCCGTCAGATTGGTTCAGATTTTTGTTCGGTCAAGGTGACGAATCGGACGCATAGCAAGAGCTGCGGAGGATTTGTCGACAAAGACCGCGCGAAAAGATGTGCGCAGGCGCGTCGCGTGTATCCGTACTTCTAAGTGGTGCTTTTTATTTTAGGAATCACTATAAAATGAGGGTCTGCCGATTGGCAGATTTTTCGTCCGAACGAGGTAGAAAACCGGACGCGAGTGGTGCTCTGTGGAGGATTTTTCGCCGGAAGTGCGGGCAAAAAGATGCGCTGGAAGTACTGATAAAATAAAGTCCGTCGAATTGGTGCAGATGTCCTGTCAAGGAGACAAGCGGACGCATAGCAGAGCTATGTGGAGGACTTTGTCGACATGAGACAGGGCGAAAAAGATGCACTAAGACGGCGGTGCTGAGTTTATCAGTACTTCCCTAAAGATAGTTGTACCGAATTTATCAGTGCCTTTATGTGCGAGAGTGAACGCATGACGGAGGCGTTCGTGGCGGAGGTGCGCGGTGCAGAGCGACGTTTTCCGCGTTGGCGGCTGTGTCCGTGATGCCGTCCGCGGTGTGCCGCCGAAGGATGTGACTCATGTTGTCACGGGGCTGATGTAGCAGAGTTCTGTGCGCACTTCCCGCGGGCGGAGAAGATCGGCAAGGGGTTTCCCGTCCATCATGTGCGCATATGGCGGCGTGCGCCCGAGGTCGCCTCTGCACGCAGAGAGCGCAAGACGGGGCGGGGTACCGCGGCTTTGATGTAATATTTGATCCGACGGTGACCATCGAAGAGATCTCATCGCCGCGATACGACGATGAATGCGATGGCGGTGGAGCTGCCGGCGGGCACACTGCCCGATCCCCACGGCGGACGAGGCAGATATTGCGGCTGGGATCATCCGTGCCGTATCGCCGCATTTCTTAGAGGATCCCGTGCGTGCGTCTCGTGCGGCACGGCAGGCGGCGGAGTTCGGCACACGGTGGAGGAGAAGACGCTGACATTGATGCGAGCTCTGTGCGGGGAGCTGCAGCAGGAACCGTCTGAGCGTCTGATGGGGAGCTGCGGCGTGCGCTGATGACCCCGCGTCCCTCCGTGTTCTTTTGGCGTGCTGCGTGCGCGGCCGATTCCTCACAGTGACGTTCCCCGAGGTTGCGGCACTCATCGGGCAGACGCAGCCGAAAGAGTTTCATCCCGAGGGCGATGCCTATGCTCACATCGATGGCGATGCTCCGATGCCGTCGCAGAGGTCAGACACATCGTCGTCCGCTTCGCTGCGCTTGCACATGATCTCGGCAGGGGCGGATGCCGCATGAGATGCTCCCACATCACTACGGCCACGAGGTGACGGGAACAGAGGTGCTGGCGCATGGAATCAGCGCATGACGCTCCCACTACGAGTGGCGAAAGGCGGCGTTCGTGATTCGTCAGCACATGCGCACCGCGGCCGACAGCATCCCGGAAAGATCGTCGACCCATTGTTTGGAATTGAATCATCGGGACTTTCCATCGCCGGATTTTAATATCGTGATCCGCGCCGATCACGGCAGTCTGCCGCGCCATCTGCGGTGATGGAGCGGCGCTCGCGGCAATGCGCGTGGTGACGGGTGGGGTGACGCGCCGCCCGGTGCTGCGTGCGGTGCGGAGATCGGTGCAGCAGTTGCGCACGCGCATCCGCATCCTGAAAAACTCTTGTTGGAGAAGGAATAAGCGTGTTATAATACGTTTTGTATGCGAAGATAGGGAAGCTGCATGAAGGAGGCGCGTATTGCGGATAAAACTCATTCTGCCCCTATCGCGGAAGACCCTCGTTATTGATGAAACGGCATTTTATCGCGCCCACTTAGGCCGGATCGGCGACGTGACCATCGGAGCCGGTCTGGAGTGTCTCGTCTCGGTGCTGTCGTGCGCGAGATTTTCAGCCGATTGTGATTGAAAGAATCACCAACGTTCAAGAGAACGCGACGATTCTGTGGATGCGTGATGCGCCTGTACGAATCAGATGATGGTAAGATCATCGGGCACAACGCCGTGGTGCACACCTGCCATATCGGGTCGAATACGCTGGTTGGCATGGGCTCGATCATCATGGGCTACCCGAGATCGGCGAAACATGTCGTGATCGGCGCGGGACGTTTCTTCCTGCAGCATGCAAGAAGATTCCGTCGAATTCCTCTGTAGTGCTTGGCAATCCCGGTTAGATCGCGGGCTGCTGCGCTCTGCGCGACGATGAATCGAGGCACTTCAGGCGGCGGCACTCAACTGCGCCGACCTTGGAGCAGAGTATAAACGTATCATTGAGGAGATGAAGTAATGGAACGTACCTTGTGTTCATTAAAGCCGGATGCTGTCGGTGCCCACCACATCGGGGACATTACGAAGGCATACGAGGAGGCGGGCTTGGATCCGCGCGATGAAGATGATGATGATGACGGACCGCATCGCGCGCATCCACTATGCAGAGCATCCTCGAAAAAGCCGTTTTACGGAGAGCTTTGCCGCATCTATGACCTCGGCACCGCTCGTGGCGATGGTACTCGCAGGAGATAATGCGATTGCGAGCGTGCGCGAGCGCACGGTGCGACGAATTCTGCGAACGCGGCCGAGGAACGATCCGCAGAGCTTTCGCGAAAATGGGAGCGAGAACGCTGTTCACGCATCCGACAGCCCCTGAGAGTGCAGCGCGCGAGGTGCATATCTTCTTCAGTGAGACGGAGATTTTCTAGACTATAATGATGTTTAGTGTCTGATCATACACGGTATGATCGGGTGCGATATCAGCAGAGGAGGAACATGACGATGAGTGTAACGACAAAAACCGGCGATCAGGGAATGACGAGCCTTTTTACGGGAGAGCGCATTGTACGAGGATATGCGTGGAGGTCTCGGTGGAGCGGGACAGCCTCGGCTCTACCTCGGCATGGCGCGTGCCTTTGCGACGAGCCCGAGGTCGAGGAACATATCTACAACCTGCAGAAGCAGCCGGATGCTGATGGCGGACTTCGAGACGCGCAACAAGGCTCCGCGCATCACAGATGAAATGGTTGACGCATCGAGAAGTCGATCGCGACATTGAGGCGAGCTGCCCGAGTCGTGGAGTTCATCATCCGGGCGACAAGAAGTCGAGCGCGATGCTCGATCTCGTCTCGCACGACGGCACGCGCGGCGGAGCGTCAGTGCGTGGACACCGGCGGCGCGGCTCGGTGGCAGAGATCGATCTGCGTTATCTCAACCGTCTCTCGGATTATATCTTCATCCTCATGCGACTTGAGGATCAGGACATGCCGAACCCTGTGAGTAGCGGAATTTTTGCGGTCATTGACGGGAGCAGCCTCTTCTTTTCGCGCGCGTTCTATGCGCTGCAGCTTCCCGCCGAATGCGCTGCGGATTCATACGAACGCCGTACATGGCTTCGCCATGATGCTCGTCAAGCTTCTGAAGGAGCTGTCGCCGACCCAGATCGTCATCGCATTCGACAAGAGCCGTACGACGTTTCTTGCACGGCGCTCTATCCGACACAAGGGGACGCGGGATAAGACGCCGGAGGATTGATCGCCCAGATTCCGCTGCTGAAGGAGCTGGCGGAGTGCTCAGCATCCTTTTTCGAACGGGACGACTACGAGGCGGACGACATCATCAGGACGCTCGCCGCGCAGGCGGCGGCAGAGGCGTGGAGACGCGCGTCATTACGGGCGACCGCGATGCCCTGCAGCTCATTCGACCGCAGCTCACCGTCCTTTGACAAAGAAGCATCAGCGAGACGAAGGCGTATGATAGCAGCGGCGTTCGAGGAGGAATACGGCTTCCGCCGATCCGCCTGATCGATATGAAAGGGCTGATGGGAGAAGCTCGGACAACATTCCGGGTGTGCCCGGCGTCGGCCCGAAGACGGCGACGAAGCTCCCTGCTCGCCTGCATGAGCATCGAGAACGTTCTTGACCATGCCGCAGAGGTCGGCGGGGAAAAAGCTCAGCACGTCGCTCGTGGAGTATCGCGAACAGGCACTGCTCTCAGCAGCTCGCCACAATCGAATGTCATGCGCCGGAGCTGCACTACGATTCGGAGGCTCTTCTGCATGCAGAGCCGGATCGTGCTGCGCTCGAGGCATCTGTCGCCTATGAGCTGCGCACGGTCTGGCGTGCTCTGTCGAGTACTGAGGGCAGCTGAGGCACCGGCTTCCACCGTGGCGCAGCAGTCGCTCTTTGGCGCGCCTACACCTGCCGCCGATCTCACGGCAGCGGAATTTTGTGATGCCGATATGGAGCTGCGGCACGGCGGAAAAGGTCGCCGTCGGCGCTGTCTTTGCGGGTACGCGCCCTCGTGGAGGTCACGACACTCGCGCCTCGTCATGGATGGGGAGCGGCGCAATCCCCTGTCTGCATCGTCTCCGCATTTTGCCGCCATTTTGGCATAGCTTTGGCGGAGCGTTCCGTCGCACTCTGGAATGCGAAACGCTACAGGCGAGCAGGACTGCGGGGACGGCTGGGTCTTTGATCTGGAGCTGGCGGACTATCTGCTTTCACCCGAGGAGAGCCGACGCGATATGGCGCGCGCGGCATTTGCGTTTTCTTTCCGATACGACCTCGGCGAGGGCTCTCCCTGAGGCGTATGCTGTGCACGAGGCGCTGCTTTTCTGCGCGCCTGCAGCCCGTCATGGAGACGGAGCTTGCGGCGCAGGGACTGATGCAGCTCACTGCACGGTGGAGCTGCCGCTTGTCCCCGTACTCGCGGCGATGGAGCAGACGGCGCATGCGTGAACCGTGCGGCGCTTGAGCTATTGAGCGCGCGGCAGCGACAGAGCGGATCGACGCACTGGCGCGTGAGATTCATACACTCGCGGGGACGGAGTTCACATCAGCTCCCCCAAAGCAGCTCAGGGAGATTCTCTTTGAGCGAGCTCGGGCTCGGCGACGGGAAGGTCAAAAAGACCAAGACGGCTACTCGACCAATGCGGAGACTCTTGGAGGGCTGCACGATCAGCATCCCATCATTGATAAGGTACTGACCTGACCGCATGTGGACGAAGCTGCGCTCGACCTATCTTGACAGCATCGGCGCACCTCATCCGCCCGCCACGGGACGCGTCCATACGAGCTTTTAACCAAACCGTGACGGCGACGGGGCGGCTCGAGTCTGGACCCAGACCTCCAGAACATCCCCGTGCGGACGGAGGAGGGTGCGCCGTGCGTGCCCTCTTTACCCAGGGAAGGATACTGACGCACCGTCTCGGCGGACTACTCGCAGATCGAGCTGCGCATCCTCGCGCACATGTCGGGCGATGCGACGCTGATCGATGCCTTCCCGTCAGGGGCAGGGACATCCATGCGCGCACGGCAGCGGAGGTACTCGGCGTGCCGCTGGACGCGGTGACGCCGGGCAGCGGCGCGTGCCAAGGCGGTCAATTTCGGCATTGTCTACGGGCTCCAGCGACTTGGGCTGGCGCGTGATCTCGGCATCGGACGCAGGAGGCCGGCGGCTATATCGACCGCTATTTTTGAACGCTATCACGGCGTGCGCTTCCTCCGACAAAAGTGCGGCGGATGCGCATGAAAACGGCTATGTGACGACACTCTACGGGCGTCGGCGCGCTCCTGCGCTCGCGAGCCGCTAACTATATGCAGCGTTCCTTCGCGGAGCGCTGGCGATGAATACGCCGATCCAAGGGACGGCGGCCGATCTCATCAAGATCGCGATGGTGCGTGCTCTATGACGCACCGCAGGCGGCGGGCGTAAGAGCCGCATCCTGCACGAGTGCACGATGAGCTTGTCCCTAGAGGTCACGACAGAGGAGACGGAGACGGTCACGGAGCTCCTGCGCACGGCGATGAGCAGGGCGGCGGAGCTGGCTGTGCCGCTTGCCGTCGATGTGCATCGTGGGAAGAACTGGGCGGAGGCAAAGTAACACGTGAGGATCATCGGACTGACGGGCGGCATCGCCTGCGGAAAAATCCACGGTCAGCAAGGTACTGAAGGACCGTGGCGCGCCATGGATGCAGATGCGATCGCCCATGAACCTCTCGGCCAAATCAACCCATCTTTTCACGCCTATGGAGCTCTTTTGGGCCGGAGATTGTGACCTCCGAGGGGACGCTCAACCGCGCGGAGATCGCACGGCGTGTCTTTTCTGACACAGTGCTGCGTGACAAGATGAATGCCCGCGTGCACCTGATCATCCGTCAGCCGCAGAGGATCGTCTGGATGCCGCCCACATGGACGGCACTGGCGGTGGTGGTGCTCGATGTGCCGCTCTCTTCGAGGCGGGCTGGGATGCCTCACGAACGATACGTGGGTGGTTACTCTCCCGCCCGAGGAGCAGCTGGCGCCTCCTCGCGCGTGACCATACAATGGACGAGGCTGGAGGCGCGTGCGCGCATCGCTGCGCAGATGCCGCTCGCCGAGAAATGCATGCGGGCGGATGTGGTAATCGATAACAGTGGACAAGGGAAGAGACGAAAGAGCGTGTGGAAAAACTATGGGAGACGTACCTCGGGCGTGCGTAATCTGCGGCTTCGGCTGTGGCTGCTGCTGCGCTGTTGTCGCAGCGGCAATCGCCTTGCCCTCGTCGGCGGCTGGACGATCGTCGAGCGGACGGGCTCTACCCCTATGACTACCGCAGCTACATCGAGACGAGGTGCGCGCAGCGCGCGGATCCATTCCTCGTTGCGGCCGTCATCAAGCACGAGCAAGTTTCAGACGACAGCGCGCTCGGATGGCGGTGCGGTTGGGCTGATGCGGCTCATGCCGCAGACTGCCGCATGGATCGCGGGACAGCTCGGGGAACCGTTCAGAGGACTACCTCTACGATCCCGCCCCTAACATCCGTTATGGGGTCTGGTATCTTGCCGAACTGGAGCGCGAGTTCGGCGGCACGACATTCTCGCGCTCGCAGCGTACAATGCGGGACGCGGCAATGTGCGCGACTGGATGGAGCGCAGTCATTGGACCGATCAGTTCGACGAAATCGACGCGATTCCCTTACCCTGAGACGCGGCTCTACGTGCGCCATGCGTGCGAGGACAGGAACAGTACAAGAGGCTGTACGACGAATGAAGACCCTATCGAATCCTTTCATGTGCGGCAGATCTGCTGCTGCGCCTGCTGCATGGGCTCGCCCTCGCCGAGGAGGAGCAGGGGCTCTGGCGCCTGCAGTCGTCCGTCGCGTCGAGGTGCATGCGGCGATACGTGGAGATTGTCGTCGGAACGCAGACGGTCAGCGGATGATGCTCTCATCGAGCGCATCGCGGCGCAGGTGGCGGCGAACTATCAGCCTCTGCAGGTGCTCATCCAGCAGAATCTCGTCGCGCTTGCCCCAGCTGTTGCGCCGCTCTGGGAGCAGATCGTCCGCGATGCTGCTGCGGGCGATGCCGTCTCTACCACACGCTGCCGCAGGCGGACTACGCTGTGGACGGCAACGTCATCCGTATCTCTGCGCCCGGTGCATTCGGCGCGGAGCTCTTTGCGCAGAGCGGTACGGCAGGGACGTATCGAGCATGCCGTGCGCACGCATGTCGGCTGCGCCTGCCGCGTCGTCTGCGAGGAGTCTGCGCTCAGCGGGCACTCCCAGTGCAGACTGGGACACCGCCCACCGTGCCCTGTCGCCGCACCAGCCAAGGCGACACCATCCAGCCGCACCGGCGCGCGCGGCGAAGAATGCCAAGGCGAAGGAGCCCCTGCCACATGTCATGTATGGGGCGCGGCGTCTCGGGCGAAGCACGCACGCTGGGCGTGATCGAGGACGAGGTCAAGAACGTCGTCCTCGAGGGCGAGGTCTTTGACCCGCAGGCGAACCAGCTGAAGTCCGGGTGCCTATCTCTCACCATCAAATTTTGCCGATGCGACGAACGGCATCAGCTGCAAGAAATTTTTTCTCCGCGCGCGGCAAGACGACGCAGGAGGAGATCGACGCCGAGTCGAACGCATCGTCAAGGCGATCGGGCAGGCGGTGCAGTGCGCATCACGGGAAAATCGAATACGATAAATTCATCAGCGACTATGTACTCTTCATCGACAGCATGGAGCGCGCAGCGTCCCGCAGCGCGAGGATACGGCGGAGGAAAAACGCGTCGAGCCGCACGCGCATACGAAGATGAGCGCGCTCGATGCCGTCGTCCCGCAAGGTGCTCGTCGAGACGGCGGCACGCTGGGGTGGCCGGCGGTCGCCATCACCGACCACGGCGTTGTGCAGGCATTCCCCGAGGCGATGAATACGGCGTGCCCTCGCGAAAGGCATCGACATCAAGATCATCTACGGCATGGAGGGCTATCTCGTCGACAGCGAGGACGACGCCCGTGCCTTTTCACATCATCTTTTTGGCGAAAAACAAGACGGGGCTCTATAACCTCTATAAGCTCGTCTCGCTCTCGCATATCCGCTACTCCCCTGCGGACGAAGAAGCGCGGCCGCCCGCGTGTGCCGCGTGCCGTCCCTGCAGCAGTACCGCGAGGATCATCGTCGGCTCTGCCCTGTGAGGGCGGGCAGAGCTGATCCGCGGCATCGTCGCCCGGGCGTCCTGATCGGAGCTGGAGGAGATGGCGAAGTTCTACGACTTCCTCGAGATCCAGCCCATTCACAACAATGACTTTTTGAAATTTGACGACCGTTTTTCCCATGCAGACGGATGAGGGATCTCAGGGACATCAACCGCAAGGTGGACGAGCTGGCGCGCAGGCTCGGCAAGCCGCTGATCGCGACCTCGATGTGCATTTCCTCAATCCCGAGGATGCCGTCTACCGTGCTATGATCCAAAAAGGCGAACGGCTACCGTGACGCCGAGCGTCAGCCGCCGCTCTACCTGCGCACGACGGAGGAGATGCTCGCGGAGTTCGACTATCTCGGTGCGGAGCGCGCCTACGAGTGCGTCGGACGAATCCGCGCCGCATCGCGGAGGAGACGGAGCGCTTTCTCCCGATCCCCGATGAGCTCCTATGCGCCGATGGTGCCGGGCGCGGATCGCGAGATTCAGGAGATGTCCTACGCACGCGCGCGGAAACTCTGCGCGAGAATCTGCCGAAGATCGTCTCCGATCGCCCTCGAGCTCGAGCTGAAGCCGATCCTGCGGCATGGATTTGCTGCGCTCTACATCATCGCCCAGCGTCTCGTGAAAAAATCCAACGACGACGGCTATCTCGTCGGCTCGCGCGGATCGGTCGGCTCCTCCTTTGTCGCGACGATGATCGGCGTCACCGAGGTCAACCCGCTGCCGCCGCACTATCGCTGCCCGCACTGTCAGTACAATCGGTTCATCGACGACGGCTCGGTCGGGAGCGGATTTGATCTGCCGTCCGAGGACTGTCCCGTCTGCGGCACGCCGCTCATCAAGGACGGACATAACATCCCGTTCGCCGTATTCCTCGGCTTTGACGGGGACAAAGGTGCCCTGATATCGATCTGAACTTTTCGGGCGACTATCAGCCCGTCGCACACAAGTACACGGAAGTCCTCTTCGGCAAGATGAATGTGTTCCGTGCGGGCACGATCGCAGGCCTGCAGGACAAGAATGCCTACGGCTACGCCATGCACCACTACGAGGATCAGGGCGAGGGGCGAAGGGGCGTCCCACATCGAGCACACGATGCGCGGCCGCATGGGGTCAAGGCGACGACGGGGCAGCATGCGTGGCGGCATCATGGTCGTGCTGCGCGACATGGATGTGCACTACTCACGCCCATCCAGCGCCCTGCGAACAATATGGAGTCGGATACACTCACGACCCATTTCGATTACCATTCCATCAGTGAGCGTCTCGTCAGCTCGATATTCTCGGACACGATGATCCGACGGTCATCAAGATGCCTCGAGGAGCTGACGCACCGCGACCCTGAGACCATCCCGTTTGACGATCCCGCGACCATGTCCATCTTCACCTCGACCGACGCGCTCGGCATCACGCCCGAGGATCTCAGGGCGAATATGGGGACGTACGGCATCCCGGAGTTCCGTACGTCGTTTACGCAGAAGATGATCGACGACTCAAACCCCCGACTGCTTTGCCGATCTCGTGCGGATTTCGGGCTTTTCCCATGGGACGAACGTCTGGCTCGGCAACGCACAGGATCCTCAAGGCGGGCACGAGTACGCTGAAGGACGCGATCTCCGCGCGTGACGACATCATGAACTACCTCATGCAGAACGGTATCGAGCCTCTGTTGTCGTTCAAGACGATGGAGAATGTGCGAAAGGGCCGAGGTATCGCGCCCGATGTCGTGGAGAAACTGCGCGCGGGCGGGATCCCCGAGTGGTACATCGAGTCCTGCCAGAAGATCAAATATCTTCCCACGCGCCCATGCGACCGCGTATGTCATGATGGGCTACCGTATTGTGCGTTCTGCAAGGTGCACTATCCGCTCGCATACTACGCCGCCTACTTCTCCATCCGCGCGCAGAGTTCGATGCGAACATCATCTCGAAGGGCAAGGATGCCGTGCGTGCGGCAATCGACGCGCTCCTCGCTGAGGCGCGTGAGCACCGCGGCAAGCTGGACAACAAGAAGCAGGACACGCTCATTGTCCTGCAGCTCGCATGGGAGATGTACCTGCGCGGCTTCTCCTGTGAGCCCTGTCGATCTCTATGCTCCGATGCGGAGAAATTCATCCCGCATGAAAACTCCCTTTTGCCGCCCCTTTACGGCGATCCCGGGCATGGGACAGAAGGCGGCGCAGGCGATTGTCGAGCGCGGCAAGATGGACGGTCCATCTCCGTCGAGGATCTCGCGACGCGCGCCCATGTGCCCGCGCCTGCCATCGAGTGCTGCGTACGCACGGCTGCCCTCGACGGCATGATGGAGAGCAATCAGGTTGAGCTGTTTGCGTAAAATAGCCTCCGTACAAATGGATCGGTTTGTACGGAGGCTATTTTTGTATCGATGGAAAATGGTGCGTCAGAGGGCGAACTGTTCCAGTTCGCCCCGCAAATCCTGTGCCTGTACGGCGAGCTCACTGCTCGCCGCGCGGATGGCATGGAGGGAGGTGGTTTGCTCCTCAACAGAACGTGCGGGAGGCGTCCATCTTGTCGGCAATATGGTCTCGTCGCTCTTGCCGCGTCGTCACCTCGTTGCGGACGACACCACTGCTGGATGAGAGCTCCTGAATGGATGCTGCTGTCTTGTGAATGAGCGTGGAGACGTTCTGCACGTTCTCGGCGATGCGCTCAAATGCTTCGTTGACCGAGTCAACTGTCCCTTCGTGCTTTCCTCCACCTCGAGCGTCCCGCCGGTCACGGCGGCTGACCGCCTTTCTCCGTATCACTCTGGACGAGGCTGATCAGTTTTGCAATGTCCCTCTGTCGTGCGCTCTACGCCGCCGGCAATGGTGTCCGCCTCGGTGGAGATATTCTCAACCGTCGCAGTGAACTCTTCCGAGGATACGGCGAGATTCGATGCAATGCTGCTGACATCCTTGATGAATGATCGAATCTGGGCGAGAAAGCCGTTCCAGCTCTGAGCGAGGGAGCGGAATTCGTTGTTTGCAGCAATCTCGATCGTCGCTACATGATAGCGTCCGCCATGCTTTTGGAATGCGGCGGTGAACTGCTCGATCGGGGTCAGTATCTCTGTGTACATATAGCGGGCAAACAGAATGAGACTGACGAGGAGGACGACGATGAGAACGCCAAGAATGGACAGGAGGAAGTATGCCTTCGACTGTACGGCCTGCTCCTCGGCGGAAAGCGCGCATCAAAGCTTGCCAAAGAAGCTGTCCACCGGATGTACTGATCTCCGCCTTGACGCCTCATGTCTGGCGTCGGAGAGCATTTTGTTCGCCGCCGCGAGTGCCTGGGTATGCGCCGTGGGGATCGGATGGGGCACTCTCGATGAGGGTCGAACGCCTCCGACTCCGTGCGTGCCAAGGCTGTGGACTTGTCATTTTGCCTCATGCAGGAGAGCCAGCTCGTCGGCGGTAAAGCCGTTCTTTTTCATCAGGTCGACGAGGGCGATCTTTTCACCGCTGCCACTGCGAAGGCTGTCGAGATTGCTCGGCAGGAACGCTCCAAAAGTGCACAGGATAGTCCTGCGGACGGGCTGACCTTGCCCGCGCGGATATCGACGATAAGGTCATATGCTGTCTTGTACTTCGTCTCTCCCGTTGCCGCATAGAGGCGCGCGAAGCGTGTGAGATCATCCGAGGACTGGCGCATTTCCTCTGCCAGCTCTGAAGCGAGCGTCTGGTGGGCACGTACGGAAGCAAATTCGTCCATGACAACCATCATTTGATAGGCGAGAATACCAATGACAAACGACAATAGCCAGGAAACACTCGAAAAATTCTTTTGTTGACTGATTGAGCTCCGAAATATTACAATAGAGGAAAACAGCAACACGACGAAGAGAGGCAACATCATGGTGCAGCAAACCTTTACCGACATGGGTACGCAAACCGCAAGAGAACAACACGGCGTGAAGCGCTTTCTGGAAAGCCATGGAATCCATCATTCCTTGGAACGAATGGATGGCACTCTATCGCGCCGTACTATGTCCAGAAAGAGCGTGGCAGGAAGTTAATCCTGCTCGAAACGATGCTGCGCATGTATCTCATGCAGAACTGGTTCGGTCTTTCCGATGAGGGAATCGAGGATGCAATCTACGACAGCTATGCGCATGAAGCGCTTCCTGAAGATCGACTTCTCCATCGAACGGACACCGGATGCTACGACACTCCTGCACTCGACACCTGCTGGAAAAGCATGACATCACCCGCAAGATGTTCGATGACGTGAAAGAGCGGCTGGACGCCGCAGGACTCATCATGCACGGCGGTACAATCGTTGACGCCACCATCATCCATGCACCAAGCTCGACCAAGAACGCCACGAAGACCCGCGACCCTGAAATGCACTCCGTCAGGAAAGGGAATCAATGGTTCTTCGGCATGAAAGATCCATTCCGGTGCGGATGCCGGAACAGGCTACGTCCATACGATCACAGCGACCGCCGCCAACGTGCACGACATTACCCGCAAACCGCATGCGCTGATCCGCGAAGATGATTATATCGGTCTATGGGGACTCTGGGTATCTCGGCGTGGAAAAGCGCGCAGAAATCCTTGAAGATCCCTCATCTATCGAGCGTGGATTACCGTATTGCGAAAAAGACCTTCACAGAACCGCACAACAAAGGCGTATGCAGGAGTCAACTGGGACAAGAAGATCGAACACGAGAAAATCTCCATCCGCTGCAAGGTGGAGCATCCGTTCCTCATTGTGAAGCGTGCTGTTCCAAGCGGGCAGGACAAGGTATCGTGGCATCAAGAAGAACCTGCTCCGTTACGATCTGCTCTTTGCATCGGCGAACCTCGTCATGTGTTTGAGGGCAGGAAGGCAGAGGGCGTTCTGCATGACAATGGGATAAGTGCGTCTTTTTCCCAAATTTCCGGTGAAACGGGCGATTCTGGGAAGAAAAAGGGGCAATGAGACAGTACACGCTCTTTTGTATGCAATTTGTGAAATTTGTGTCTGCGGATCAGCTGGCTGTGATTATCCACTGTTATCAGTGATTCTAGCTGTAAACATGAAACTCCCGCGTCACGTCGGCTGCAGAGAGGAAACGCGGGATTTTCGCTTTACTGCATCTGCGCCGCTTGGCATCCGCCTTGCCAAAAAAAGCATGGCTTAAAAATGGCTGCGGCGGACGCCGACGCGGCACGAAAGCATTCGGCATAGCGCGGCATTCCCAGCGCTGCATCAAATCTTGCGCGTCACTTCGATTATGAGGCGCACCACTCCCATTGGGCGGCGCGCATATATTGTAACTCTGATGTTTTCTATTATAACACACCTGGCAAGAGGGGACTGTGTCTTTGCGCACGGGCTGCGGATAGAAAAATCGCCGATTCTTTACGAATCGGCGATTTATGGCAGACTATGAACGTTTGTCGTCATTTTAGGAGGCCGTCGAAATATGCCAATAAACCGTGTTTGGTCAGTGGGTCTCGCCGCCAGCCTGAGTACAATTGTGCGCGCTTTCTGCATCCGCTCCTTGTCGATGAGTTTCCTGTGTGCCGAAAGCGTTTCGCTAGGGATACGCAGGAGCCTCTAGGTGGGAGAGCAGTCCCATTTGATACCGTCTTTCCATAGAGGAAGCATGCCTTCGGTTCGACGTATTCGCGTTTCAGTTCTCCAAGCGCATAGCGCTTTGGCACGCGCGCATCCAATCGATGCGCGATAACCTCGTAGAGGGATACTTCGACGGCCTTTGCGTATTCGACGGCAATACAAGAAAAATCGCCCTGTGTAAACCCTTCGTTAATCGAATGATACAGTTCGGCTGTCATGCAATATACAAACGATCTCATTGCTGCGAATGTTGCTACGTAGCTTTCCTTGGCGTGTTTTAGGCGCTCTTGGTACAACGTGGGGAATTCGCCCATGAGACGATTCCTATCCGCTTTTATCGCCTCATTTTCTTGGCGTATACGCTCTTCCTCCGATTTTGCGCAGGCGGCAGCCTCAAGTGCTTCATTTAGTTTTTGACTGTAGCTTTCAGCATAGAGGGCAAATTTTTCTCGTTCTTTTTCTAAAGCCCGGTTGATACGGGAGATTTCCTCATCTTTTTCCTGAATAGCACGGTCTTTATGCCGGATGATTTTTATTGTTCTCTTTAATGGTGATGTCTTGTTGCCGGGTCGTTTCTTTTCAGGCGCTTTATTTCTTCACATATGCCGCAATCTGTACTTCGTAGGTTGCGGAGATTACATTCGGAACGCTGTTTGCAGACGTTCCTCCTCCGGCGTCATGTTTTCTTCCAGTAGGATGAGACGCTTATAGCATTCGTCTGCACCATTTTTGTATGTGTATCTTCTCTGTAATATCCCGTGAAATATGCCCTTTCTCATCAACGAGGCAGAAATATTCATATACTCAGCTGCGATATCGATGGACATATTCAGTAAGCGATTGTATGATGGTTTTATTTTTGGATGAGACGCCGCCATCATAGATAAGTTAATTATGCGTCCAAACATGGTGGAGAATCTATCGAAGTCCCTATTAATTTTTTTGAGGTGCTGAATGCCCTCGTCGTAGTGTTGAAAGAGTTTGGTTCCTTCGGCTTCGGCGATGCGCGCCTTTTCTTCACATTCTTTGGCATCTTGATAGGCTTTATTCACTTGCTTATTCACCATATAGCCCCTGACGGCAAGCGCAGGTATGGTGATGATGGAACCGAGTACGACGGTGCCGCTCATGCGATGCCGAGATCGCCGGAGGCACAGAGCCGCCGCCGAAGGATGCTAAAAGAGCATTCGTGAAAGCAGCGCCGGACAGCGAGGATATGGCGGTGCCTGTACTTGCTGTGCCGAGCGCCGCCATGAGCGCCGCTGCCCCGCCGCCTGCCGCTGCGCCTGCGATTCCGCCTTTTGATAAAGAGACGCCGGCAACGTTCAGGCCGCTGAGGGACACACTCTGTTCAAGCGGTTGGTACCTGCTCTGTTTTTCGATACGAACAGCATCTTGATTTTCGTCGAATACAGCTTGCACTTTTGTGCCGATTGCAGGTTGTCTTGTACTTTTCGGCAGAGTTCTCCGTAGTGAGCAGCTTCTATATTCATGGAGCGTTTGCGCCACGCTTGCTCTTTCTCTAGATTTTCTTTATCTCTGTGCAGTAGGCTTCATTCGTTTAATCTCATCGAATTTTTGTTTGTCATCAATGATTGTATTATAAAGAGTCCGAGTATTGTCGCTAATTGCCCCTCCTGCCCATTTCGCGCCTTTAAACATTGCCTTTTCCGACGAAGAATGCAGCGCTGCCGGCAGACAGCGGCGGTCATCCATGAAGATGAATCAGAACCTCTTCCTGAACCCCTTGTTGTTATTATCGGGACACATAGTAGCTCCATTTCTATGATGAGCTTTAGGAAACACTGATAAATTCTTATGTTGCGCAACTCTGCCTCGAAAGATTACAATAGAGAAAGACAATAAACGATGAGGGAGAGACAAAAATGGTGCAGCAAACATTTACAGACATGGAATACGCAAACCGTAACAGAACAACAAAGCGTGAAGCCTTCCTGGATGCCATGGAATCCATCATCCCTTGGAAAGAATGGATGGAACTCATTGCGCCGTTCTACGTCCAGAAAGAGCGTGGCAGAAGTGAATCCCGCTCGAAACGATGCTGCGCATGTATCTCATGCAGAACTGGTTCGGTCTCTCGGACGAGGGAATCGAGGATGCAATCTATGACAGCTATGCCATGAAGCGCTTCCTGAAGATCGACTTCTCCATCGAACGGACACCGGATGCTACGACACTCCTGCACTTTCGACACCTGCTGGAAAAGCATGACATCACCCGCAAGATGTTCGATGACGTGAAAGAGCGGCTGGACGCCGCAGGACTCATCATGCACGGCGGTACAATCGTTGACGCCACCATCATCCATGCACCAAGCTCGACCAAGAACGCCACGAAGACCCGCGACCCTGAAATGCACTCCGTCAGGAAAGGGAATCAATGGTTCTTCGGCATGAAGATTCATTCCGGTACGGATGCGGCAACAGGCTACGTTCATACAATCACAGGGACAGCAGCCAACGTGCATGACATCGTGCAGGCGCACGCATTGATCCGAGCGGATGACCACAGCGTCTATGGGGACTCTGGGTATCTCGGCGTGGAAAAGCGCGCAGAAATCCTTGAAGATCCTCATCTATCGAGCGTGGATTACCGTATTGCGAAAAGACCTTCACAGAACCGCACAACAAAGGCGTATGCAGGAGTCAACTGGGACAAGAAGATCGAACACGAGAAAGCTTCCATCCGCTGCAAGGTGGAGCATCCGTTCCTCATTGTGAAGCGGCTGTTCCAAGCGGGCAGGACAAGGTATCGTGGCATCAAGAAGAACCTGCTCCGTTACTATCTGCTCTTTGCATCGGCGAACCTCGTCATGTGTTTGGGGGCAGGAAGGCAGAGGGCGTTCTGCATGACAATGGGATAAGTGCGCCCTTTTTCCCAAATTTCCCGGTGAAACGGGCGATTCGGGGAAGAAAAAGGGGCAATGAGAGCAGTATTGCGCGCTCTTTTGTATTGCAATTTGTGAAATTTGTGTCTGCGGATCAGCTGACTGTGATTATCCACTATTTATCAGTGATTCCTTAGGATCAGAGCAGAGAATAGCTTGCTGGCTCGTCGGATCTGCATGATTTCGTCCTCCTCTGGCGAAATGATATTATCGCTATATTCAATATTCGGCGAAGACGAATAAAACCCTCTTTAGTAAAGAAATAATTGATTTGTTATTATAAAGAGGCGGATGTTGACGATGTTGTGTGCAATGTTGTCCGTCAATCGTTGGATCCTGTGCGAGAATAA
>BNJU01001019.1_pt1 | contig 20116 bp, 26 predicted proteins | sample 8539281 | NCBI WGS metagenome assembly BNJU01 (sample SAMD00202456, study PRJDB9452) | human saliva metagenome | isolation source: human saliva | place: Japan
GCTACCACGCAGTCATCTGTGACCATTGTGCAAGCATCGTAGAAGAAAACTTTGCGGACGCAGTCGCAGAAGGATTTGAAGAGAAATAAGGTTGTTGTATGATACTAAGAAGGAAAAGGATTGCCAAACAGTCCTTTCCTTTTTGGTTTTGACTAGCTTTTTTGTGAAAAATTGTGTAAAATAGAATAGATAAACGAGGGAAAACCTCGGAAAATTTAAAGGAGAATCCATCTAATGGTAAAATTGGTTTTTGCTCGCCACGGTGAGTCTGAATGGAACAAAGCTAACCTTTTCACTGGTTGGGCTGATGTTGATTTGTCTGAAAAAGGTACACAACAAGCGATTGACGCTGGTAAATTGATCAAAGAAGCTGGTATCGAATTTGACCAAGCTTACACTTCAGTATTGAAACGTGCGATTAAAACAACAAACTTGGCTCTTGAAGCTTCTGACCAATTGTGGGTTCCAGTTGAAAAATCATGGCGTTTGAACGAACGTCACTACGGTGGTTTGACTGGTAAAAACAAAGCTGAAGCTGCTGAACAATTTGGTGATGAGCAAGTTCACATCTGGCGTCGTTCATACGATGTATTGCCTCCAAACATGGACCGTGATGATGAGCACTCAGCTCACACTGACCGTCGTTACGCTTCACTTGACGATTCAGTTATTCCAGATGCTGAAAACTTGAAAGTGACTTTGGAACGTGCCCTTCCATTCTGGGAAGATAAAATCGCTCCAGCTCTTAAAGATGGTAAAAACGTATTCGTAGGAGCTCACGGTAACTCAATCCGTGCCCTTGTAAAACACATCAAAGGTTTGTCAGATGACGAAATCATGGACGTGGAAATCCCTAACTTCCCACCATTGGTATTCGAATTCGACGAAAAATTGAATGTAGTTTCTGAATACTACCTTGGAAAATAAAAAATTGTAAGCCTAGGATTGATTTCTAGGCTTTTTATGTTAGTATGGTAGTATGATAAGGAATAAAAAACAAGATTATGTATTGGCCTACAAGCAACCAGCGTCAACGACATATAAGGGTTGGGAAGAAGAGGCCTTACCCATAGGCAATGGTTCTTTAGGGGCAAAAATATTTGGGCTTATAGGGGCTGAGCGGATTCAATTCAATGAAAAAAGTCTCTGGTCTGGTGGTCCACTTCCTGATAGTTCCGATTATCAGGGCGGAAATCTTCAGGATCAGTATGTTTTTTTAGCTGAGATTCGGCAGGCTTTGGAGAAGAGAGACTACAATACTGCTAAGGAACTGGCTGAACAGCACCTAGTCGGACCCAAAACGAGTCAATATGGGACCTATCTGTCCTTTGGGGATATTCTTATTGAGTTTAGCCAGCAAGGTAAGACTTTATCTCAGGTGACGGATTACCAGAGACAGTTGAATATCAGTAAGGCGCTTGCGACGACTTCTTATGCCTATAAAGAGACTATGTTTAAACGAGAAGCCTTTACCAGTTTTCCAGATGATCTCTTGGTTCAGCGTTTTACTAAGGAAGGGGCGGAAACTCTAGATTTTACTATAGAATTGTCCTTGACCCGCGATTTAGCTTCTGATGGAAAGTATGAGCAGAAAAAGTCTGATTACAAGGAATGCCAGCTGGATATTACTGATTCTCATATTTTGATGAAGGGAAGAGTTAAGGATAATAATCTGAGATTTGTTGGCTGTCTAGCTTGGCAAACGGATGGAAACATTAGAGTCAGGTCAGATAAGGTTCAGATATCAGGAGCCAGTTATGCCAATCTCTTCTTGGCGGCTAAGACGGATTTTGCCCAAAATCCTGCTAGTAATTATCGTAAGAAAATAGATATAGCGCAACAGGTAAAGGACTTGGTGGAAACAGCTAAAGAAAAGGGATATGCCCAATTGAAATCAAGGCATATTGAGGACTACCAAGACTTATTCCAGCGTGTTCAATTGGATTTGGGAGCTAATTGTGACATATCCACTACAGATGATTTGCTAAAAAATTATAAGCCACAAGAGGGGCAGGCTTTGGAGGAGTTGTTCTTCCAGTATGGACGGTATTTATTGATTAGCTCTTCTAGAGACCGCACAGATGCTCTACCAGCTAACCTGCAAGGGGTCTGGAATGCGGTCGACAATCCTCCTTTGGAATTCGGACTATCACTTAAATATCAATCTGCAGATGAATTATTGGCCAGCCTATGTTACCAATCTCCTAGAGACGGCCTTTCCGGTCATCAACTATGTAGATGATTTGCGTAGCTATGGTCGTCTAGCAGCTGCAAGGTATGCAGGAATCGTCTCTCAAGAAGGGGAGGAGAATGGTTGGTTGGTCCATACTCAAGCGACTCCCTTTGGTTGGACGGCACCTGGTTGGGATTACTATTGGGGGTGGTCACCAGCTGCCAATGCGTGGATGATGCAAACTGTTTATGAAGCCTATTCATTTTACAGGGACCAAGACTATCTCAGGGAGAAAATTTATCCCATGTTGAAGGAAACGGTTCGTTTTTGGAATGATTTTTTTACATGAGGATCAGCAGGCGCAACGTTGGGTGTCTTCTCCGTCTTATTCTCCAGAACATGGGCCGATTTCGATTGGCAATACCTATGACCAATCTCTGATTTGGCAGTTATTTCATGATTTTATTCAGGCTGCTCAGGAATTGGGGCTGGATGAGGACTTGTTGGCTGAAGTCAAGGAGAAGTTTGACCTGCTTAATCCTCTTCAAATCACTCAATCTGGTCGAATCAGGGAGTGGTATGAGGAGGAAGAGCAACATTTTCAAAATGAAAAAGTGGAGGCCCAGCATCGGCACGCTTCCCATCTAGTGGGACTCTATCCTGGCAATCTCTTTAGCTATAAGGGGCAGGAGTATCTTGAAGCCGCGCGTGCTAGTCTCAATGATCGTGGAGATGGGGGAACAGGCTGGTCCAAGGCTAATAAAATCAATCTATGGGCGCGTCTAGGAGATGGCAATCGAGCCCATAAATTATTAGCAGAGCAGTTAAAGTCATCCACCTTGCCAAATCTTTGGTGTAGCCATCCTCCTTTTCAGATAGATGGTAATTTTGGTGCTACGAGTGGCATGGCAGAAATGTTGCTCCAGTCTCATACAGCTTATCTGGTACCCCTAGCCGCCCTACCTAATGCATGGTCAAGAGGTTCTGTTTCAGGTTTAGTGACACGTGGACATTTTGAAGTTAGCATGAGGTGGGCGGATAAAAAACTCTTACAGTTGAGCATTTTATCAAGAAGTGGGGGAGAATTGCGAGTCTCTTATCCAGGTATTGAGAAGAGTGAGATAAAACTGGATAAAGAAAAAATAAAAGTGAAATGCATGGGGAAAGATTGTATTTCGGTGGCAACAGCAGAAGGTGATCTTGTTCAATTTTATTTTTAAGAAGATGATAAAAGGCAGTAATTTGAAACTGCCTTTTAATAAGGATTTGAGAATGTAAGCAGTATCCAACTCTTTGAAAAAGCGATATAATGGTAGTAGGAAGTAATTTGTTTGAGAGAGGGTGGCACTGATGGCTTATATTGAGATGAAACACTGTTACAAGCGTTATCAGGTTGGGGACATGGAGATTGTGGCCAATCGAGATGTGAATTTTGAGATCGAAAAGGGGGAATTGGTTATTGTTCTAGGTGCATCTGGTGCAGGCAAGTCAACGGTTCTTAACCTTCTTGGGGGAATGGATACCAATGATGAAGGGGAAATCTGGATTGATGGGGTCAATATTGCAGACTATAGTTCCCACCAGAGGACCAATTATCGTAGAAATGATGTCGGGTTTGTTTTTCAGTTTTATAATCTAGTGTCCAATTTGACAGCTAAGGAAAATGTGGAACTGGCCTCTGAAATCGTGACGGATGCCTTGGATTCTGAGCAGGTCTTGATAGATGTAGGTCTGGTTCATCGTCTCAATAACTTTCCAGCCCAGCTTTCTGGAGGGGAGCAACAGCGAGTCTCCATTGCACGCGCAGTAGCTAAAAATCCTAAAATTCTCCTTTGTGACGAACCGACTGGAGCCTTGGATTATCAGACGGGCAAGCAGGTTTTGAAAATCCTCCAGGATATGTCTCATCAAAAGGGAGCGACGGTGATTATCGTGACTCACAATGGAGCTTTGGCGCCCATTGCTGATCGCGTGATTCATATGCACGATGCCAGTGTCAAGGATGTGGTAATCAACCAGCATCCTCAGGATATCGATACATTGGAGTACTAGCATGATGAAGCGAAAAACCTATTGGAAGGACTTGATTCAGTCCTTTACAGGCTCCAAGGGGCGTTTTTTATCTATCTTGACCTTGATGATGTTGGGCTCTCTAGCCCTAGTAGGCCTCAAAGTAACCAGTCCCAACATGGAGACAACTGCCAATGCTTATTTAACAACTGCTCAAACCTTGGATTTGGCAGTTATGTCTAACTATGGTTTGGATCAAGCAGATCAAGAAGAACTAGAACAGATAGAGGGCGCAGAGGTTGAGTTTGGCTATTTGACAGATGTGACTATGGATAATGGGCAGGATGCCATTCGGCTGTACTCCAAACCAGAGCGAATTTCAACCTTTCAGCTAAGAGAGGGGCGACTTCCTCAGTCAGACCAGGAAATTGCTTTGGCCAGTCATTTGCAAGGTCAATACAGTGTGGGACAGGAGATTAGCTTTAAAGAAAAAGAAGGAAGTCATTCCTCTTTAAAAGACCATACCTATACCATTACTGGTTTTGTGGATTCAGCTGAAATCCTTTCTCAGCGAGACATGGGCTACGCAGGAAGTGGAAGTGGGACTTTAACCGCTTATGGGGTGATTTTACCTAGTCAGTTTGATCAGAAAGTCTATAATATAGCTCGTTTGAAATATCAAGATTTGTCAGGTTTAAATGCCTTTTCATCAGCTTATGAAGAAAAATCCAAGCAACATCAGGAAGACCTTGAACAAGCTCTATCAGATAATGGCAAGGTACGTCTGCAACTCTTGAAAAAAAGAAGGACAAGAGTCTCTAGACAAGGGCCAAGAGACCCTTGATAAGGCTGAGACTAATTTGGAAGAAGGCAAGCGTCGTTTAGCAACTGCTCGAGCTCGTTTACAAGCTCAGGAAAGTCAACTAACCTTGCTTCCTCAAGCTCAGAGAGATCAAGCCAGTGCTCAACTTACCCAAGCCAAGCAGGAATTGAGCAAGGAAGAGGACAAACTAAAGCAGGTTGAACAAAATCTGGCCCAAGAAAAGGAAAAATTAGAAAAACATCAGCAAGTCTTAGATGATTTGGAGGAGCCTAAGTATCAAGTCTATAATCGGCAGACCATACCAGGTGATCAGGGCTATCTCATGTATAGCAATGCTTCAGCCAGTATTCGAGCAGTGGGCAATATCTTTCCTGTGGTGCTTTATGCCGTAGCGGCTATGGTGACCTTTACAACTATGACTCGTTTTGTAGATGAAGAGCGAACTCATGCAGGGATTTTTAAAGCCTTGGGCTATCGTAGCAAGGATATTATCGCTAAATTTCTCCTCTACGGTCTAGTAGCTGGGACTGTCGGAACAGCTTTAGGTAGTATACTTGGCCATTATTTACTAGCCAGCGTGATTTCAAATGTCATTACAAAAGGCATGGTGGTGGGAGAAACCCAGATTCAGTTCTATTGGATCTATAGTTTGCTGGCTCTTGGCTTAAGTTGGTTGGCGAGTGTGTTACCAGCCTATCTGGTGGCTCGGAGGGAACTGCATGATGAAACAGCCCAGCTTTTACTGCCTAAACCTCCTGTTAAAGGAGCTAAAATCTTACTGGAACGCATCGATTTTATCTGGTGTCGTCTCAGTTTTACTCATAAGGTAACAGCCCGCAATATCTTCCGTTATAAGCAACGGATGTTGATGACGATCTTTGGTGTGGCAGGTTCTGTAGCTCTGCTCTTTGCAGGTTTGGGAATTCAATCCTCTGTAGCAGGAGTTCCGTCTAGACAGTTTCAACAAATTCAACAGTATCAGATGATTGTATCTGAAAATCCTAGTGCGACCAATCAGGACAAGGCAGAGCTAGAAGAAGTCTTGAAAGGGCAGGATATCCAAGCCTACCAGAAAATCTATTCTAAAACGCTAGACAAGGATTTCAAAGGTAAGGCTGGTCTTCAAACCATTACCCTTATGGTGACAGATAAGGAAGATTTGACACCTTTTATTCATCTGCAAAATCATCAGCAGGAGCTGACATTAAAAGATGGCGTTGTTATTACAGCTAAACTCGCTCAGTTGGCAGGTGTCAAGATTGGGCAGATTCTAGAAATTGAAGGTAAGGGAATTAACGGTCGCTGCCATTACTGAGAATTACGTTGGTCACTTTATTTATATGAGTCAGGCTAGCTATGTGCAAATTTACGGCCAGCTACCCCAAGCCAACACTTATCTGGTTACGCTAAAGGATTCTAGTGCGCATAGTATCGAAAGACAGGCCGGCTTACTTATGAATCAATCTGCGGTGTCCAGCGTTGTCCAAAATGCTTCAGCCATTCGACTCTTTGACTCCGTCGCTAGCTCCCTCAATCAGACCATGACCATCTTGGTCATCGTATCGGTTCTGTTGGCTATTGTTATCCTCTACAATCTCACCAATATCAACGTAGCTGAGAGAATCCGTGAACTCTCCACTATCAAAGTTCTCGGTTTTCATAATAATGAAGTCACTCTCTTACATTTACCGTGAGACCATTGTGCTGTCCCTTGTGGGAATCGTACTTGGTCTGGTAGCTGGTTTCTATTTACACCAGTTTTTGATTCAAATGATTTCGCCTGCGACTATTCTCTTTTATCCGCAGGTAGGCTGGGAAGTATATGTCATCCCGGTGGCAGCAGTAAGCACCATTTTGACCTTGCTTGGTTTCTTTGTCAATCATCATCTGAGAAAGGTTGATATGCTTGAAGCCTTGAAATCTGTAGAGTAATTTAGTTGTTTTTATCAGATCGAACTTGAATTTACTCGTAAATCATGGAGCCTGGGACAAAATAGTTCTCAGCCACAAAAAAGCTAGAGATTTCCAATTGCGGAACTCTAGCTTTTTAATTTTGAGTCGTTCTCTTATTGTATTTTAGGAGGTTATTGGCCATAAGTACCAATCCCATGTCAATTCTCACTTTACGCTTCCCTCTCAGATTACATCTCTTGTAACCCAAACAAGCCTTTATCTGCCCAAAGACAGGTTCCACATCAATCTACCACCCGCATAGCGGGTGTTTTTTGTCTCGCACCTAGCGGAGCGAGACGGACTAATAGTCACATAATTATAAGGCTGATAGTATTAATTTTCACTATCAGCCTTACAGGTTATTTAACGTTTCAGAAAAACTATAATGTCAAGATTAACTAAACAGTATCTAATTCCTTCAAATAATTTTCTATCTTCATCAACATTAAAGGATTGTTATAAATCTTACATAACTCTCTTGCTTCTATATAATAATTTTTGACTTGTTCTTTGTCTAGAAATTTGGCTCCAGCATTTCCTACAAGAATAAGTAGGGGAGCCAGTTGGTAGCTTGTCTGTCTTTGTTTACAGAGTTCAATCGTCTCAAGAGCTTCTTGGATGGCTTCGTTATATTTTTCCTTTGATACTAGGTAGTGAGCGTAGTTGTAACGAACTCTGATGTAGCCAAATAAAAACTCTTGATGCTCAAAATTTTTTGTCTGATATAACTCCATCAAATGAGAGTAGTTTGCCTCATATTCTTGTTCACGACCCACTAAGGAATAGAAATTAGATAGAGTATTCAACGCCTTTTAAATAAATCAGAGTATTTGAAGAGACTTTTTAATAATATATTTTCCAATGAAGAAATTGCCTCACACTTACTGTCATATTGATAGAAGTCAATAATAGCTTTAATCCATTCAAGGTAAGTTCGGTCTTCTAGTGTTAGAAAAGTACTTCGTTCAATCTCTATTCTATAAATATATTCCAAGTTGTCATAATTTCTGTCATTTAATAGTCGAGCAGATAATTGCTTTGAAATTAGAGAGGTTAGATTTAATTTCAATTTGTTCATTAAAAAAATAATCTAATGGTACTTCAAGTCGTTGTGAAAGTTTGAACAAAAGGTCTGCGGAGGGAATGAAATGCCCTCTCAATTTTACTAATCTGGCTTTGTTCACAAATTCCTTCTGCAAGAGTTTGTTGGGAGAGTCTCAACTCTTTTCTTTTCAATCTGAATTTCTCTGCTAGTGTATTCATTAAAGATAATAAACCTTCCTATTTGCTTAATTTCATTATAAAAATTTTTTTAGTTTAAAAATAGCAAATTAAAGAAATAAATAATTCTCTATGGTAATAATAAGAAAAAGTTCAAAAATTACATAAAAAAATACTTGACTAAATAAAATATATCTGTTAAAAATAAGGATAACGAAAAAGAAAAGGGTTTCACGAATGAAAAAAAGTCGTGGAATTAAAAAAATTAGTTACATTTGCATTACTAGGTGTTTTTATGTTTAGTAATACAATTCCTTACCAACAGTTTATTCAGAAGAATAAACAATTGGAGATTCGAGTGCAATCACAAAAAGAAGTCCAATGGTCTTGATGTTGGGAAGGCTGATTGATTTCGTATTACTTTTAAAATTCAACTATTTAGAGAAAGGTATTCTTATGAGAGCTTGTAACAATACCAGATAGATATCAGAATGGAGATGTTTGATAAAAATGCTTTCATAGCTAACCAACTGTTGAAAATTATGAGTTACAAAAATCTAAAAGTATTTAAGATTGGTTTATAAAATTAGGTCTCTGTCTGTAGAAAAGGAACATGCAGTTAGAAAGGAGGAAAAAAATAGGATACTATAATTCAGACTGAAATTTCTAATTAAAATATGTAGTTGCATTTCGCTCATTTTTCATAATATTTCATTCAGAGGAGTAATAATATGTTAAAAATTAGATTTGATGCGAGATGGTAAAGAATAATTGAAGAAGATTCTTTTATCAATAGTTTAGTAAGCTTGTTAGTTTATAGAGGTCAGGGGTATTTCTGCCCTCTGTTTTAGAATAAGGAATGCACTATGAAAAAATTATTTATACTCATATCCAACCTGCTTGCTAGTTTGTTCTTTGTTTGGGTATTTACCATTTGGACTGATACATATGTCTCCCATTATTACCCCAACGTTGTTGTACGTGATTCTTCCCCTGAAACAACTTTTCAGCATGTTGCTACACGCTTGGAAAAACTAGCAGAAGAAACGGATAGCTTTATTGCGATTCAACACCAGGATCTTAACTCAGAAGGTACTCCAGTGTTTTCTTATACGACCTTTGGGAACGGAAAGTTGCCTGATGGGCTACAGGAAAAAAATCTAGAAGATGCTCAAAGTAGTAGTGTTGAAACAAACTATTTTGTATTCGATGGAAACCTAGATATTCACTTGCTAAGAGAGGAGCTAAGTCAACTTGGCTTGACTAACATGCACCTGACAATTCCATCTAAACTATCTACGTTAATGGCTATCTTTAGTAACGGATTTCAGTTAATCAGTCTATTGATTTCATCTTAACCTTTGGAGCACTGACTTTAATTAGTCAAATTAGCCAATTACGGTCGTCGGGCATTCGCCTCATTTCAGGAGAGAAACGGTGGTCCATTTTCCTTAGACCAGTTGGTGAGGATTTGAAAGGGATAGCTGTTGGTTTCAGTTTAGCTGGCGTGCTCGCCATTCTTATGCAAAAAATTCTGTCGCTTCCAACGCAATCCCTAATGACCATAGGAGAAGGCTTGCTCAGTTATAATCTCATCTTGTTGTCGATCTCCCTGTTTTTCGCTCAACTCTTCGCAGTTGGGATAAAAAAGATACACCTGATGCAGATTATAAAAGGGCAAGTGCCTGTCAGAGGAATCATTAGTTTGATTTTAATCGGTCAACTATTAGCGATTATTATTGTAACGCTGGGAATAGGGAGTAGCTTAAAGTATTCCCAAGCCTGGCAACAGCATCGGATTGGACAAGAGGCTTGGAGCCAGGAAAGGCAACTGATTACCCTATCAATCAGCCGTGAAGGAACGAGTCCTGGTTTTGATGAACAAGCTCAAAGGAAACTCAGAACTTGGTATCAATTGATGGATCTGGCTGTTTCAGAACAAAAGGCTTTCTTATCTAGACACCAGTTAATTGACCGTACTTTGCAAAATGGCATGGCTTCCTCCAAAAACTTTATAACCTCTACAGAATGGCACGATTACAGCCCGAATGGCAATGTCCTTATCGTCACACCGCAATACTTGAAGCGTCAAAACATTCCTGTAGATACAACTATTGAGCAAAGATGAATCACCTTGATGTAGGGGAGTTTGTCTTATTGCTGCCTGAACACCTCCGTTCAGAGGAAGAACATTATATATCTGTTTTTGAAGACGACTTAACCAGTCGCATGTCTAGTCGAGATGAACGACAGCAAATGACTGCTACAGTAGGTTATTTAGAATCAGGTCAGGATCGTTTTGTGTATAATACGACCCCTATTTCTTACCAGCAGTTTTTGAAAGATCCAATCATCATTGTTATAACACCCCAATCAACTGGTCCACAGTCCATTTTGTTTTGGGTAGACGCAGTACAGAACTACGTTCTCTTTAATCAATTGTCTGATGCCCAGGAGCTTATCCAGAGACAAGGCATTGAAAATTGGGTCTCAGAAATGCAAACAGGTTACCACAACTACATCACATTATTGGATAATATCCAGAGGGAACGTTGGGTAATGCTAGCAGGAGCTGTGCTTGGGATTGCAACTTCAATCTTGTTGTTTAACACTATGAATAGGCTCTACTTTGAAGAATTTAGACGTGCCATTTTTATCAAACGCATTGCAGGTCTCAGGTTCTTAGAAATCCATCGCACTTATCTCTTTGCTCAACTGGGTGTGTTTTTACTGGGATTTGTTGCGAGTGTATTTCTTATGGTAGAGATAGTAGTTGCTTTCTTAGTCTCGTTACTCTTTACTGGTCTATCTCTTTTACAGTTACATGTCCAAATGCAGAAAGAAAACAAGATGTCCATGCTTGTTTTGAAGGGAGGTTAATATGATTGAACTTAAACAGGTGAGTAAATCTTTTGGAGAACGAGAGTTATTTTCGAATCTTTCAATGACATTTGAGGCTGGAAAAGTCTATGCCTTAATTGGTTCAAGTGGTAGCGGAAAAACAACCTTGATGAACATGATTGGGAAATTAGAATCTTATGATGGGACGATTTTTTACCGAGGTAAAGACTTGGCAAATTATAAATCGAGTGATTTTTTCCGTCACGAATTGGGCTACCTCTTCCAGAACTTTGGCTTAATTGAAAACCAAAGTATTGAAGAAAACCTTAAGCTAGGTCTCATTGGTCAAAAGTTGAGTCGGTCGGAACAGCGGTTGAGGCAGAAGCAGGCTTTAGAACAGGTCGGCCTGGCTTATCTTAACCTAGATAAGCGCATCTTTGAGTTATCGGGCGGAGAATCGCAACGGGTTGCCTTGGCAAAAGTTATCTTAAAGAATCCACCCCTTATTCTGGCAGATGAGCCAACAGCTTCAATAGACCCAGCAACCTCTCAGTTGATTATGGAGATTTTGCTATCTCTTCGAGATGATAATAGGCTAATCATTATCGCAACACATAATCCGGCAATTTGGGAGATGGCTGATGAAGTGTTCACGATGGATCGTCTGAAATAAAAATCCTTGTTTTTAATTGCACGATGAGTTACTGAAATATTATCATGAATCAATAATTGGAGTTAATTTAGAATTGTACTTTATTAATATTGAGGTAACTTTTTTTCTTGATAAAGGAAGAAATAGTGGAGAGGAAGTTAGAATGAAAAAAATTTGACAATTATATTATTGAGAAGCCTTGCGATTCTAATTCAGATAAACTGTAAAAAAATCTTAATAATTGAAAGTTTGGTAGATGATATTTTGCAATTTTCTATCAGAATCAATAATAGTGTAGGAGAGATTTTTCCTCCTACAACTGTTTCAAAAGAAATATTTACCCATTGGGAGAAGATGTTGCAGTGGATAATGTGTTACTCACTGAAAAAAATATAATTTTTCAACTAAAAAGATTTTTGAAGGATTCATTTCAAAATAAACAATAATTAAAGAATAAGAAAAAAATCCTCCGTTTCAAAGAGAAGGAACTCTTTGTGACAGAGGATTTTTTTCTATAGGGCTTTAGCAGCTGCAATTGCGGCTTCGAAGTTTGGTTCAGAATTGATATTGTCCACGTATTCAACGTAGCGAATCGTATTGTCAGTATCGAGGACAAAGACTGCGCGTGCCAATAGATGCCATTCGTTGATTAAGAGGGCGTAATCACGTCCAAAGGAATGGTCGAAATAGTCTGAGAGCATGATGGCATTTTCAATACCTTCAGCACCGCACCAACGTTTTTGGGCAAAAGGGAGGTCCATTGAAACAGTCAAGACAACCGTATTATCTAGTCCAGCCAGTTCTTCATTAAAACGACGCGTTTGAGTTGAGCAGATACCTGTATCGATAGAAGGCACGACACTCAAGACTTTTTTCTTGCCATCAAAATCAGCCAGAGATTTTTTAGAAAGGTCTGTTGTAGTGAGTGAAAAATCAAGTGCCTTGTCGCCGACTTGTAGTTGTTTACCTGTAAAGCTCACAGGATTTCCGAGAAAAGTTACCATAGGATACTCCAATCTTTTTTCTTCCATTGTAGCTGAAACGGTCAGAATTTTCCAATGATTTGACTGGAAATGTGGGCATAGAAAAAACGCCAGCTCATGTGAGAATGACGTTTTTCAGAGGCTTATACTCAATGAAAATCAAAGAGCAAACTAGGAAGCTAGCCACAGGCTGTACTTGAGTACGGCAAGGCGACGCTGACGTGGTTTGAAGAGATTTTCGAAGAGTATTATTTTGCCAATCCTTCAGCAATCTTATCAAGGTTGTATTTCATCATGTTGTAGTAGCTGTCGCCTTCTTTACCTTGTTCTGCGATAGAGTCAGTAAAGATTTGTGCGTAGATTGGGATGTTTGTGTCTTGTGAAACAGTCTTCATTGGACGGTCATCCACACTTGATTCTACAAAGAGTGAAGGAGTTTTTTTGTTTGGCGAAGTTTTTTTCAACCAAGGTTTTGATTTGGTCAGGTGTTCCTTCTTCTTCAGTATTGATTTCCCAGATATAGGCACTTGGGACACCGTAGGCTTTAGAGAAATATTTGAAGCATCCTTCGCTGGTTACAATGAGTTTTTTCTCAGCAGGGATGTTGTTAAATTTCTTTAGCTTCCTTTGTCAAGTTTGTCTAGCTTATCAGTATATTCTTTGAGATTTTTTTCGTAGAATTCCTTATTGCTAGGGTCTTTCGCGCTCAATTGTTTTGCGATATTTTTAGCAAAGATCATACCGTTTTCAAGGTTAAGCCAAGCGTGTGGGTCTTCTTTGCCTTTTTCGTTTTGGCCTTCAAGGTAGATAACATCAACACCTTCGCTGACTGCAAAGTAGTCTTTGTTTTCAGTTTTCTTGGCATTTTTCTACCAATTTTGTAAACCAAGCATTGCCACCTGTTTCAAGGTTGATCCCGTTATAGAAAATCAAATCAGCTTGAGAAGTTTTCTTAACGTCTTCAGGGAGTGGTTCGTATTCATGTGGGTCTTGACCAACAGGAACGATACTGTGAAGATCAATCTTGTCACCAGCAATATTTTTAGTAATATCAGCGATGATTGAGTTTGTAGCAACAACTTTTAGTTTTTGACCAGAAGCTGCATCTTTTTTTCCACTAGTACATGCTACAAGAGCAATGACGGAAAGAAAGAGAACGAGTAATGTACCTAATTTTTCATTAGATCCTCCAATTTATTGGGGTTTTGCCCCTTATTTTAACAAATGTTTATTTTTCAGTTTCAAATATCGTTGTTTTGGAGCGATAAAGAAGCTAATGAGAAAGAAACTAGCAGCTGTAAGCACGATACTAGAACCTGCCGCAACGTTAAAGCTATAGCCGATAAAGAGTCCCAAAACTGAAGCTGTAGCTCCAAAGGTTGAGGAAAGGAAAATCATGCTTTTCAGGCTATTAGCATAAAAGATAAGCAGTTGCAGCTGGGGTAATCAGCATGGCTACAATCAGGATAGTTCCGACACTTTGCATGGCTGTCACAGACACGAGAGTCAAGAGTACCATGAGAAGGTAGTGATAGAAATTGACAGGCATTCCCATGGCTTTAGCCAATAGTTCATCAAAGGAAGTTATCAAGAGTTGCTTGAAGAAAATCCAGATTAACAAGAGAATGACTGCCCCAACACCCATAGTAATAAACATATCCGTATCTTGGACGGCTAGGATATTACCAAAAAGGATATGGAAAAGGTCAGTTGAACTTTTAGCGACACTAATCAAGATGATACCGAGGGCTAAGAAAGAAGAAAAGGTAATGCCGATGGCGGTATCGCTTTTGATAATCGAGTTTCCCTTGATGTAGGTAATGATGATGGCAGCTAGCAATCCAAAGACAATGGCTCCGATAAAGAAGTCAAGGCCCAAGATGAAGGAGAGGGCTACACCTGGTAAGACAGCATGTGAAATGGCATCTCCCATGAGTGACATCCCGCGTAGGATGATGAAACATCCCACAGCTCCAGCTACGACCCCGACGACAATAGCTGTTATCAAGGCATTTTGTAGGAAATGGAATTTTTGCAATCCATCGATAAATTCTGCAATCATAGGTCACCTCCATTGAAAAAGAGTCGATTACCGTAAGCTTCTTTGAGATTGGCTTCGGTAAAGGTTTCTTTGGTTGGACCAAAGGCAATCACTTCTCGATTGACAAGCAAGACTTGATCGAAGTAGTGGGGAACCTTGCTGAGGTCGTGGTGGACGATGAGAACCGTCTTCCCAGCTTTTTTCAAATCTCTCAGCGTATTCATGATGATTTCCTCACTGACAGAATCAATCCCAACAAAGGGTTCATCCAAGAGGATATAATCGGCTTCCTGCACCAAACATCTGGCAATCAAAACCCGCTGGAATTGACCTCCAGACAGTTGACTGATTTGCCGTTCAGCGTAGTCAGCTAGGCCGACGATTTCAAGGGCTTCTTGCACTTTCTTCCAATGTTTAGCGTTTAAACTTCGAAAGAGAGGGATAGAAGGAAAGAGTCCCTAGCGAGACGCATTCCTTGACCTTGATGGGAAAGTTGTAGTCGATATTGATTTTTTGTTCGACATAGGCAATTCGGTGTAAGGATTTTTTAACTTCCTTGTCATCGAGAAATGCCTGACCTTGATGTGGGATAATTCCCAGCATCCCTTTTAATAATGTTGATTTTCCAGCACCGTTTGGACCAATGATACCGGTAATTGTTGGTCCTTGAGCACTAGTGAAATATCCTTAGTGCCAATGTTTCTTTGTAGGAGACACTGAGGGTTTTCGATACGTATCATAAAGTTGTATTCTCCTGTCTATTAATATACCTAAAAAAATTAAGTCAAGTTAATTTTTGAAAAAATTAAAATAATAACTGAAAAATGATGGAAAAGGAAAGTTCATTTTTAATTGCATTCCCAAGCAATTTTTGTTAAGCTAGCAATAACTTAAAAAAATGAAAGCGAGAACAAGATGACACGTTATCAAGATGATTTTTATGATGCAATCAATGGAGAATGGCAGAAGACAGCTGAAATTCCAGCAGATAAGTCTCAAACGGGAGGTTTTGTTGATTTAGACCAGGAAATTGAAGACTTGATGTTGGCGACAACAGACAAGTGGTTGGCAGGTGAAGAGGTGCCTGAGGATGCTATCTTGGCAAACTTTGTCAAATACCACCGCCTAGTTCGTGATTTTTGACAGAGAGAAGCTGACGGTATCAAGCCTGTCTTACCACTCCTTAAAGAATTCCAAGAATTAGAGACTTTTGCGGATTTTACAGCTAGACTAGCAGAGTTTGAACTTGCAGGAAAACCAAACTTCCTTCCTTTTGGTGTATCTCCAGACTTTATGGATGCTAGAATCAATGTTCTATGGGCTAGTGCTCCAAGCACAATCCTGCCAGATACGACCTACTATGCAGAAGACCATCCTCAGCGCGAAGAGCTCTTGACTCTTTGAAAGAAAGCAGCGCAAAATCTCCTCAAGAAATATGATTTCTCGATGAAGAAATTGAAGATTTGCTAGAAAAAGACTTGAATTGGACCGTCGAGTTGCGGCAGTGGTGCTCTAATGAAGAAAGTTCAGAGTATGCTAAACTTTACCATCCATATGATTACGAAGATTTCAAGAAATTTGCGCCTGCCCTACCTTTGGATGACTTCTTCCAAGCCGTTCTTGGACAAGTACCAGACAAGGTTATCGTAGACGAAGAACGTTTCTGGCAAGCAGCAGATCAATTCTATAGTGAAGAGGCATGGCCTCTCCTCAAGGCAACCTTAATTTTTAAGTGTTGTGAATCTCTCAACCAGCTATTTAACAGAAGAAATCCGTGTCTTGTCAGGTGCCTATAGCCGTGCGCTTTCAGGAGTTCCAGAAGCCAAAGACAAGGTCAAGGCAGCCTACCAGCTAGCACAAGGTCCTTTCAAACAAGCCTTGGGTCTCTGGTATGCCCATGAAAAATTCTCTCCAGAAGCTAAGGCGGATGTGGAGAAAAAAGTGGCAACTATGATTGATGTCTATAAGGAACGCTTGGCTAAAAATGATTGGCTGACTCCTGAAACTCGTGACAAGGCCATTGTCAAACTCAATGTTATCAAGCCTTACATCGGTTACCCAGAAGAATTGCCAGAACGCTACAAGGACAAGGTAGTGGATGAAAATGCTAGTCTTTTTGATAATGCTCTTGCCTTTGCGCGTGTGGAAATCAAGCACAGTTGGAGCAAGTGGAACCAGCCTGTAGACTACAAGGAATGGGGCATGCCTGCTCATATGGTCAATGCTTACTACAATCCACAGAAGAACCTGATCGTCTTCCCAGCAGCTATTTTACAAGCACCTTTCTATGACTTGCATCAGTCATCTTCTGCTAACTACGGGGGTATTGGGGCGGTTATTGCCCATGAAATTTCCCACGCCTTTGATACCAACGGAGCTTCCTTTGACGAAAATGGTAGCCTCAAGGATTGGTGGACAGAGAGCGACTATGCTGCCTTCAAGGAGAAAACACAAAAAGTTATTGACCAATTTGATGGACAAGATTCTTATGGAGCAACCATCAACGGTAAAATTGACTGTATCAGAAAAACGTGGCTGACTTGGGAGGAATCGCTGCAGCTCTTGAAGCAGCTAAAAGAGAACCAGACTTCTCAGCAGAAGAGTTCTTCCATAACTTCGGTCGCATCTGGCGCATGAAAGGTCGTCCAGAATTTATGAAACTTTTGGCTAGCGTCGATGTGCACGCACCAGCCAAACTCCGTGTCAATGTACAAGTACCAAACTTCGATGATTTCTTTACAACCTATGATGTCAAAGAAGGCGACGGTATGTGGCGTTCACCAGAAGACCGTGTGATTATTTGGTAATGCAAAAAATCTAGTCATAAGAAAAAGGCATCCTGTCAGGTGTGAAAATCTTGATAGGATGCCTTTTATAGTGGAAAGACTTGCTGAATAGTTTATTTAAATTGCGATAGTCATTATCATTATCTTACTAGAAAAAGGGATTGAAGGTCTTTTCATGAGCAATAGTAGTAGCTGGACCATGTCCTGGATAGACATCGTAGTTTGGTAGGGTGAAAAGTTGAGTCTGGATACTGTGAAGGAGTTGCTCCATACTACCAGTTGGAAGGTCTGTCCGCCCGATGGTTTCTCGGAAAAGAGCATCACCTGTCAAGACTAGATGAGCATCAGGAAAGACGATAGAAACACCGCCGATAGAGTGACCTGGGGTAGGTAAGACTGTGAAACGAAATTCCTCCAATTGATATTCCTCATGAAAGACAAAGGTGTGTTCTGCAGGTTTTGCGACCACATCTGCCATATCATCGTGACGAGGGAGACCAGAGAGATTATCTACAGGAGTGTAGAGCCAGCTGGCTTCACTTTCTGCGATATAGACAGGAGGGTTGCTAAAAGTCTCACGAACCAAGTCCAGGCTCATGATATGGTCATAATGGGCGTGGGTCAATAGAATAGCGCAGATTGGTTTGTTGATGTTCTCGATGGTCTGACGAATGGCTTCCCAATTGCTGCCAGGATCGACAACGATGAGGTGCTTTTCGCCCTCTAGATAATAGGTATTTTCATAGGCAACAGGATTTACAGTTTTATGGATTTTCATATTAGCTCCAATCTCAAAGAATGTACTAAATTAAGTATAGCACAGTTGGAGAGAATAAGCTGAAAAAGGAGATAGATCTAGAAAGAAGAACACAATTTGTATAAGAAAAATAAGCCCCGAGTGAGTTCGAGGCTTAAACTGCTTTAATTGCCAGCGTAGTATTTTTGGATTCCCTTGACAATCCCTTCAACCAGTTTATCTTGGTATTCACTACTACGGATTTTTTTGTTTTCTTCTGGATTATCCATATATCCCATCTCTAGCAAAACAGCTGGTTTAGCTGTTTCACGTAGAACAGCAAAGGTAGCTTGCAAAAGTCCGGCATCTCTGGCTCCAGTTTCAGCTAGCAGTGAAGAATGAATATCAGCTGCGAGACGGTTACTTTCACTCATCCGTTCAGGATTGTTGTGCCAATCCTTGTTAATCTTGCTAGGGAAACCAGGTTCATCCTTGTAAGAATAGGTCTGGATACCAAGATTAACGGTTGTATCATTTCCTTTTGCATTGAAATGAAGGCTGATGAAAAAGTCAGCATTGGTCTTGTTGACCATACGAGAACGCTCGGTAATGAAATCAACGTCTATATCACTGTCCCGAGAGGTGAGAACGGTGTAGCCGAGCCCTTCTAATCTCTTACGTAGCTTACGATAAACTTGTAGGTTCAATTCTTTCTCAGCTATGCCATAGTAATAAGCCCACGGTCCTTACCACCGTGTCCTGGATCGAGAAAGATGGTTTTAGAGTATTGTCCTTTTTGAAAACCTTGTGCTAATTCACGAACCCATTTTCCATTTCCTTGGAAGAGCTGGTTTTTGCCATCCACTGCATAGGTTCCTGTGACATACACACCATCGTCCTTAAGATAGTACCAAGCTTGATAGTCTGGGTCGTAGATCCATTCTTTGTGGGCCATGTAGCCACCAGATTTGAGGTAGTAGGAACCAATCCATTGTTTTTGGGCATAGCGTCCGCCAGATTTTAGGTAAAACCAACTAGAGTAGCTTTGGTCGTAGACCCATTCCTTATCTGCCATAGCACCACTGGATTTGAGGTAGTAATCGCCTTTCCAGACATTGGCTAACATTCTACCGTAGCCATCAAAAGCATACCACTTGCCATTGATTTGGCTCCATTGGTTGGATAAATATTTGCCTGAACCATTGATATAGTACCAATTATTTCCCATCTGATACCAGCTGTTTTCAAGCAAGTAGCCATTACTATCAAAGAGATAACCATCATAGAGGGTATCTGTAAATTTGACCCCAGTTTGACTATAAAAAGTCCATTTATTCCCCTTCTTTTACCCAACCAGTCTGTATAGGTTGATTGGGTTTGGTGTCTGTAGAAAGAGAAGGTTTGCTTTCTTGCTCACTCGAACTAGCTGTACTTGACGAAGTTTCTATACTAGCTTGAGAACTACTAGCAGAAGTATTTGTAGAACTGTTAAGAGAATTACTCGTTGAGCTACTAGTTGAACTAGTGGTAGGGTTAGTAGTAGAATGACTTGTGTCATCAGCTAAAACGACTTGGCTAGATAAGCCAAGAACAGCTAAAGCTAAAAATGTCAGTCTTTTGTGTGCTTTCATGTAATTTGCCTTTCTAGAAAGATGAAAAATTCAGTAATTATCGTAAAAACTGTTCATATTACCATTATACACTAAAAAGTTAGAAAATTACCAAAATATCAAACATTTTCTTGTTGAAAAAGAGGAATGTATTTTTCGTTTCACTAACTTTTTATCTTAGCCTATATCAAAAAGATAGATGAAAAATCAGATAATTATATTATTTTTAGTGTGAATCTTATTTTTATTCTCCTTCCCAACAAATTAAATAAGCTTTAGAATCCTCT
>BNJU01000996.1_pt1 | contig 20112 bp, 37 predicted proteins | sample 8539281 | NCBI WGS metagenome assembly BNJU01 (sample SAMD00202456, study PRJDB9452) | human saliva metagenome | isolation source: human saliva | place: Japan
AAGAAGTGCAGAAGAAGGTACACAGCACTCCACGTCGATGACCGAAGGCTCGCAAGAGCGACACAAGGTTCAGTCGATATTTCCACTTTTTCCTCCCTCGACGGCGACAGGCATGCGAGAGTGTGGCAGTGAATGTCCCCTGCACTCCTGGTCGCCGTCGCCGTCGGCGGCGCATCCATCGCAATCGTCACTCACCCGGTCTCGGCCTTCGCCCGACGGTACGTGTCTGACCCTAGAGCAGGCCGGGGCGCGGACTGGGGCACCTCACCCGGTGACACCACCGCTGAGCCATCCACTTTCCACGCGCAGTGGTTGCTGACCCCCGCCTCTCAGGGGCTTCTGGCCACCATCCTGTGCGGGGTGACGCTCCCTGCGAGGAGCAGCCAGCGGGGCGTGGGGCGAAGTGATCGTCGCCCTTCCCCTCGTGGCGCTGCTCGGCACGGCATGCAGCGTCGACGCCGTGTGCCACCGCCTGCCCAACCACATTCTCGCTCGGGCCACCATATGGACCACCGTGGCGACCATGACCCTCGTCCTGTTCAACGCAGCCGCGGGGATGCCCTTGCCAGAGGCGGGCTGGGCAGTACTCAGATCCATTTGTGCGCCGTGGTGCTGGCGTCATGGTGGGAGGCATGGCGCTGCTGCCCGATCAGGCATGGGTCTGGGAGATGTGAAACTGTGTGCGGTTCTTGGCCGTGGCTCGGATACTTCGAGCGAAACTTATACCGCAATGGGCATCATCCTCGGATTCTTTCATCGGTGGAATGATCGCCATCGCACTCATGGTCAGTCGCCTGGCGGACCGCAAACACCATGGCCTTCGGTCCTTACCTGTCGCCAGGGAGGCTGGTTGGCATGGATGCTCGCAGTGGCGTGACCCCGCAGGACGATTGTGAGCACTTACCCCAGCGCACATCGACGTGGCGGTTGGCGGCCCTTGCCCGCCCTCATTGACACCGCCGTCCGCGTTGGTCTCGGAGGCCACAGGCTCACTCTCCCTGCCGGAGGACTGGACATTCAGGAGGGAACCTCAGAGGTCAGGTAGTCGGCGACGGCCTTGGCCCGCTGCTCGGAGAGCGTCTGGTTGTGAGCGTCGTCGGCGACGGAGTCCGTGTGCCCCACCACGGTGACTGTGGCGGGCGGCTTTACCGTTCCAGCGCTTGACGATCTCGTCGAGCACCTGTTTGGCGCGGTCGGTCAAGGCCGAGGAGTCGACGTCGAAGGTGACGTCTCCGGACAGTGAGGCCACCGTGGTCTGGCCGTCCGAGGAATAGGTGACCGCGCTGTCCGAGCTGCCCGAACGCGACACCGGGACCACACGTCGATCCAGTGGCTGAACCCGCCGGGAGTCGCCCGGACCGGTGCTTTCAGGCGGCACAATGGTCGGCACTGGATCCGGCGTAGCGTTCTTCACGGAGCCGCCGCTAGGGCGGCCAGCATGGGGATCAGCCGGCAACGCGACAGCCCCCGCCACGGTCGGCCAGGCCAAAGCGCTCACACCGGTAATCGCAGCGATGAGCCTCGCGCGATGTCGTAGCCCCGCACCCATCGCCCATGATGCAAAGAAAGTTCGCCGCTTCATCGTGACACCTCCACGTTGCTGAAGGTTCCACCATTAGGAATGGTGACACTGACGGTCTTCGTGTCCGCAGGAACGCCGGTGAAAGTCGCCTGAATGCGATTGTCTGTCCAGGCTGGACGAATTCGTAGAGGTCACTGGAGCACAGGCAGCCGCCTTGGGAGTCGTAGGAGACCTCGATAGATGTTCGAGGAGGACGGCTCAATGAGCGTGAGCCCATCGACGTTGTTCTTACTTCCTCCCGGTGTCGCCTTTCCGCTGGGCTGCGGAATCGAGTCGTCCCCCATCCGAGAAGTAATCGGTGATGTACATATCATCGCTCTTGTCATTATTCGTCACGGAGAACATGACGGTGACCGTCGTCCCCGTGGCGGAGACGGAGTTCAGGGAGACGGTTGCAGGCTTGCTGTCAATGCTGCTGGTGTGCGACTCAATGGCCACGTCATGGCTGCCATTGCTGCCACCTCCAGGCTGCGCCGACTTCGGCGCTGATGCCGAGGTCGAGGTCGAGGACGACGCCCCTTCTCACCCGAGGAGCCTCCCCGGCAGCTGGCAGGACGCCAGGGTTGCCGCCATGCCAATGGCGCTTATGGCGGCCAGGATTCGCTTCGAAGCAGTCATCATGATGGAACCTCCATTGCTCTCGGTCAGGCCACATCGACCTGAGGAATACCGAGACTCTATGCAGCACTCATCATTCGAGAAACGGGGAGAGTCCCACGGGGAAAAACTGTGCGGTACCCATGATGCCCACGGGCAGTCCAGGGTACCCGGGTACTCCCCGTGCAGCGACGGGGAGTACCCGGGGAGTGATGGGGAGTACCCGGGGAGTCCCGCTTGCTAGGAAGATTACGTTACGATTACGCTCTGTCTTTGAGAAATTCCGGTGGACCCATGAAGGAGTTGTTGTGTCATTAGTATTCTCCCGTTCACTTGGAGTCTCTGCTCGGGGGACGTCTCGTCGGTCTTTCGTGGCTCTCTCGGCCCTGACGGGGCTGGCGTTGCCGGTGCTGGCGGGCTGTGACCTGCCGGGAGTCTCCAGGGCGGGAGGCTCGACATCATCATCGGGCGCCACCGCCGGGGGATCCGCCTCGCCCGGCGGGTCAGCCACGGCCTCGGCCAGCGCTCCGGCTAAGGCTGGTAGCACCGAGTGGCAGAAGCTCGACGGTCACGTCACTGGGCCACAAGAGCGTGGAGGTCTCCCCGTCGTCCGCCAGGACGACAAGACCTCGTACATCGCCGTGAAGCTTCACCCGCGCGTCCGACGACGCCTCCATCGACACGATCAACACCAGCCCCCTACAGCGACGACAACAGCTCGAACATCTCCAACTACCCTAGGGCGTGCCGTCAATCTACCGTCCTGGTACCGGAGTCTCCCTGGTCGCCTGCTCGACACTGCCTCGGGGCGCGTGGAGCGCCATCGACGGCAGCGGCCTGTTCCTCGAGCCTCGCCCCTGGAGAGGACATGACCTCCTACCCTGTCCTTCGGCAAGGTCGACACCGACACCGTTACCGTCATGGTCCCCATGGCTCGGCTTTCACCACCGTCTCCGTTCTGGACGCCGGCGACGCTAAGAAAGCCAAGATCGACCTGTCTATCGCCCAGGCCGCGCTCAAGCAGTCCTCTCACGACGTCCCCTGAGCCTCGCCGCCCCCTGTCGCCATCGAGCGTTGACACCCGGGCCCTGGACGACTCCACCAGCACCCACACGGGCGGCAAGGACATCACCGTCACCCTCGCATCAGATGTCACCTTCGCCTCCGACTCCGCCGACCTGGCCTCAGGAGCCGAGGCCCACTCAACACCGTCGCCTCCCACCAAACAGCATCCTGACGGCGGACGCTGACCATCGTCGGGCACACCGACGACGTCCAGGACGACGCCTACAAACCAGACCCCTGTCCGAGAAACGAGCCAACGCCGTCAAGACCCGCCTCGAACATCTCACCAGCCTGGACAAGTGGCAGACATCCGTGTCCGGCAAGGGCGAGTCCGAGCCAAAGATCAAGGACACCAGCGACGAGGCCCGCGCCGCCAACCGACGCGTCGAGATCACCCTGACCCCACCGGCGGCACCACCACCAAGAACACCCCCACCCCTAACAGCAGCGGTGGTAGCCTGCCCGACCCCAGGGCTCCGTCGCCAAGGGCCCTGAAGGTGTCACCCTCACCGCCACGGGCGGCTCCAACACCAGTGGGGAGGTCACCATCACCCTGGACCACGTCACCCGCTCCGGAAGCTTCCTTCTGGGCACCGTCACCTGCACCGTCAAGGGACGGCTCCAACGACGTACCACTGCACCCTCTGCTCGAGGATCCCGAGACCCCTTGAGCAACCAGCGCTCGGAATCTGGCGCCCTGTCAACCCTCCTCGCCAGTGACGGACTGACCCTCCTCAGCAACGGCGAGCGCATCTTCCCCTGCCGACTACCTCGACGCCGACGTCGACCACCACCTCCCCTGACCGAGCCTACGCCTCCTGGACCACCTCAGGCCGGCACCACCACCGTCTGCGTTGTCTGGCCCGACCCCGGCGGCGACACCATCACCCTTGACCATGCCAAAGGCAGTACTCCGTCCCAGGCAACTCCTACCGCCTCACTGATATCCCCGTCAAGAACAGCCTGAAAGGGACCCGTTCCGATGCGTCGTCGTGTGTTTCTGTCCGGTGCGATCCTGACCGGTGTGGCTTACCGCTGCTGGCCGGCTGCAAGGCCCCTGGCAGTCGAAGCGTCAGACCGGCTCCACCTCAGCCTCGGCATCGGCGGGCAAGGCGTCAGGACAGCCGTGCCTGCGGCGTCGGGGGCGCCGCAGGGCTGGCAGGAGCCCGATGCTCACGCTCGCGGGCCACCACCTGGGGTTTCAGGTCTCACCGCCGGTGCGCCGCGACGAGAAGACCACTGTGCTGGTCCTGAAGCTGACGCGGGCCAAGGACGACCCCGCGGTCAAGGACATCGCAGACGCCGCCAGCGACGGCGGCAACACCTTCGAGGCGTCCTTGCCTTTGTCACGCCCCGGTTTCCTGAGGAGATCCGACTGGGGCGCCAACGGGGTACGTCTGCTGGACCTGTCCACCAACCGGGTGTGGCTAGCCACCGCCAGCGTGAGAACAAGGTCAAGGACAACTACAACAACCTGCCGCTCAAGCCGGGTGCGTCCACCAGCTGCTTCGTGCTCTTCGGTCCGGTGGATGCCAAGGAGGTCACCGTCTTCGTCCCCCAGGCCGGATTCGTCACCGTCAACGTCCTCGACAGCAGCGCCGCAGCAGCCTCGGGCATCGACTTCAAAGCCATCGACAAGGCCTTCGACAGCGTGGACAACCCCGACTACGAGGCCAAGCCCGACCAGGCGCTGGCCGCCCCGGTGCCCATTGAGCGCTACACCCAGGCCTTGGACGACTCCACCAGCACCCATGCCGGCAGCAAGGACATCACCGTCACCCTCGCCAGTGATGTCACCTTCGCCTCCGACTCAGCCGACCTGGCCTCAGGTGCCGAGGCCCAGCTCCAGACGGTGGCCGGCCAGCTGGCCCAGTACCCCGACGGCGGGACCCTGTCCATTGTGGGGCACACCGATGACGTCCAGGACGACGCCTACAACCAGACCCTGTCCGAGAAACGAGCCAACGCCGTCAAGACCCGCCTCGCACAGCTCACGAGCCTGGACAAGTGGCAGACCAGTGTCTCCGGCAAGGGCGAGTCCGAGCCCAAGGTCAACGACACCAGCGACGAGGCCCTGCGCCGCCAACCGACGCGTCGAGATCACCCTGACCCCACCGGCGGCACCACCACCAAGAACACCACCCCTGCCCCCAACAGCGGCAAGCCTGCCCGAGAACAAGGGCCCCTGTCGCCAAGGGCTCTGAAGGCGTCACCGTCAAGCATGTCAGTGGCAACAGCCGCTCACCATCACCATCGACCACGTCACCCGCTCTGGCGGATACCCTCTCGGCCAGCCCACACCACCCTCAGCGTGAAGAAGGGCTCCGCCCCTGACCGCCTCAGAGGACTGGCTCAACGACAAAGAGGCTCCCTTCTCCAACTCCCGCAGCGAGAAAGGCAGCCGCGACGCTGCAACATCGCCGCCACCGGGTTGACCCTCCTGGCCGCAGGCGAGCGCATCTACCCCGCCGACTACCGCGACGCCGGGCTTCAAGACCCACCTCCCCTCACCGAGCTCCAAACCACTCCCCCATCAAGGCCGGCACCACCACCATCTGCGTCATCTGGCCCGACCCCGGCAGCGACACCGTCACCCTCGACCACGCAGCAACTCGGGAAGGAAGTCGCCGACCTCGGCTACCGCCTCACCGACATCCCCGTCAAGAACAGATTGAAAGGACCCATCCTGATGCGTCGTCGTGTTTCGTCCGGCGCGATTCTGACCGGTGTTGAGCTGCCGCTGCTGGCTGGGTGCAAAGCCTTCCCTGCAGTCGAAACGTCAGGCCGACCGACCTCGGCCTCTGCGGGTGGGGCGTCGGGAGGGTACCTGCGGCGTCGGGGGTGCCGCAGGGGCTGGCAGGGTCTCGACGCTCACGTCATGGGTCACCATCTGGGGTTTCAGGTCTCACCGCTGGTGCGCCGCGATGCGAAGACCACCGTGCTGGCCCTGGAGCTCGACGCGAGCCAAGGACGACGCCTCAGTCAAAGACATCGCAGAGTCCCTACATCGACGGGGACGGCGATGTCTTCAAAGCGACCCACCCTTTGTCGCGCCCCCGGCAGTAACTCGGCCTTTGAGCCGCTGCGGTGGTGTGTCTGCTGATCTGCCCACCAACCGGGTGTGGGTGGCCACCACCGGTGTGGAGAACAAGGTCAAGGACAACCACAACAACCTGTCGCTCAAGCCGGGTGAGTCCACCAGCCCGTTTGTGCTCTTCGGGCCGGTGGACGCCAAGCAGGTCACCGTCTTCGTCCCCCAGGCCGGATCTCGTCACCGTCAACGTCCCTCGACAGCAGTGCTGCAGCAGCCTCCGGCATCGACTTCAATGCCATCTGACAAGGCCTTCGACAGCGCCACCATCCCCCACTCACACCCGGGACGAGGCCGACTCAAACAGGCGCTGGCCGCCCCGGTCACCATCGAGCGCCACACCAAGGCCCTGGACGACTCCACCAGCACCCACACCGGCAGCAAGGACATCACCGTCACCCTGCATCAGACGTCACCCTCGCCTCAGACTCAGCCGACCTCACCTCCGCCGCCGACGCCCAAACTCAAGACCGTGTCCGGCCACCATGGCCCAGTACCCGCCGGTGGGAGCCTGTCCATTGTGGGTCACACCGACGACGTCCAGGACGACGCCTACAACCAGACCCTGTCCGAGAAACGAGCCAACGCCGTCAAGACCAGACTCGAACACTCACCGTCTCGACAAGTGGCAGACATCCGTGTCCGGCAAGGGCGAGTCCGAACCCCGCATCAACGACACCAGCGACGAGGCCCGCGCCGTCAACCGACGCGTCGAGATCACCCTGACCCCCACCGGCGGCACCACACCCTAAGAACACTGCCCCATCTGCCGGAACCGGTTCCTTGCCTCGAGACCAAGGGCCCCGTCGCCATGGGCCCCGAAGGCGTCACCGTCAAGCATGACAGTGGCGCCCACCACCGTCACCCTGACCATGTCACCCGCACCGGTGGTTACCCTCGGCCAGCCCACACCACCCTCAGCACCACGAACAGCACCAACCCCACCTTCTACGCCTGGTTTGATGACGAAGAAACCTTCTTCACCAACTCCCCGAGGCGAGGACCGCAGCCGCGACGCCGTGACGTACTCCGCCACCGGGGTTGACCCTCCCGGCCGCAGGTGAGCGCATCTACCCCGCCGACTACCTCGACGCCGACTTGAAGACCCACGTCCCCCTCACCGGTTCTCGACCCTCACCCCCTATCAAGGCCGGGCACCGCCACCGTCTGCGTCATCTGGCCCGACCTCGGCGGCGACACCATCATCCTCGACCACACAGCAACCGGGAAGGAAGTCGCCGACTTCGCCTACCGCCTCACCGACATCCCCCTGTCAAGAACAGCCTGAAAGTGACCCATCCTGATGCGTCGTCGTGTGTTTCTGTCCGTGCGATCCTGACCGGTGTGGGCGTGCTGGTGCTGGCCGGGCGCTGCCTTCCCTGGCAGTCGAAAACGTCAGGCCACCGACCTCGGCCTCGGCGGGCGGGAGTTACGGGAAAGCCTGCGGCGCCGCAGGGCTGGCAGCACCGACGGCCACATCGCCGGTCATCACATCATCGTGAACGTCTCCCCAATTATTCGCAAGGATGAGTCCACCTGATTCTGGCCTTGGAACCATTTCGAGCATCCGATGACAAAAACCGCACAGAAACAAGCTCAACGTCTTCTACGCCGGACAACAAGTTCACCATTGTTGACTCACTGGGGAAGCTGAGCAAACCTCCAACCAGGAACGGCGTCTCGGCTGTCAGAATCATGGACTTGCAGACTGGACGCGTATGGAACTCCATCAATGGAAGTAAGGCATGACTCTGGATCGCACCGGGCGAAAAGATCACTCTACTACGTTGCCTTCTCGGCAAGATCGACTCTGAGCAAGCGACCGTCTTCGTTCCTATGGCCGGGTTCGTGACTGTCTCCGTCCTCGAGGCAGGATCCGCCCAACAGGCAAAAATCGACCCATCTGGCAGCCAAACCGAACTGGATACGTTGCCTAATACTACGCTCGCCGCCTCGGCACCCATTGAACGATACACGCGCTCTCTGGATGACTCCACCAGCACCTCACACGGGCGGCAAGGACATCACCGTCACCCTCGCATCAGATGTCACCTTCGCCTGACTCCGCCGATCTGGCCTCCGGAGCCGAAACCCAACCCAGACAGTGGTCGGTCACCTGGGCCAGTAAATCCCCGACGGTGGACGCTGACGGTTGGGGGCACACTGATGACGTCCAAGACGACGCCTACAACCAGACCCTGTCCGAGAAGCGCGCCAACGCGGTCAAGACCCGCCTCGCACACCTCACCGTCTCGACAAGTGGCAGACATCCGTGTCCGGCAAGGGCGAGTCCGAGCCCAAGATCAAGGACACCAGCGACGAGGCCCGCGCTGCCAACCGACGCGTCGAGATCACCCTGACCCCCACCAGCGGCACCACCAAGAAGGGCCCTCCCTACCCCCAACAGCAACGATGCCAGCACCCTGCCAGCCCTCGGAAGGCCCCAGCGCCAAAGGCCTGGACGGTGTCACCGTGACTGCACAAAGCGCTAACAGCAACGGTGAGGTCACCATCACCCTCGACCATGTCACCGCCACAGGTGGCTATCCTGTAGGCACCTTTGACCTGCACCGTCAAGCTCCAGTTCTCACAGCGCAACTCACCGCGTTACTCACCGACCTGAGAACAGATCCGGAAACCAGCGAGACGAGGACACTGGAAGTACCCGCAACCTTCATGCGCTACAGACGGGCTGACTTCATCTCAGGCAACGAACGAGTCTTTCCCTGCCGACTACGAGCAGGCTGACATCAAAGTTCTCATATACCGCTGACCGAGCCTTTATGTCGGCGACGAACCCAGGTGGAACTGTCACCGCTGCTGGCGTCGTTCGGCCCGACCCCGGCGGCGACACAGTCACGCTCGACCATCCCCAATCAGAGGACGCTCACTCGACCACCGCCTTCCGTCTCACTGACATCCCCGTCAAGAACACTGAAAGGACCCGTTCCGATGCGTCGTCGTGTTTCTGTCTGGTGTGTTTCTGACCGGTGTCGGGTTGCCGCTGCTGGCCGGGTGCGCTCCTGGCAGTCGGGGCGTCAGGCCGGTTCCGCCTCGGCATCGGCGTCGGCGGGCGGCGTCAGGGGCGGTCGTGCCTGCGGCGTCGGCGGCGCCGCAGGGATGGCAGGAGCTCGATGCTCACGTCATGGGCCACCATCTGGGGTTTCAGGTCTCTCCGCTGGTGCGCCGCGATGAGAAGACCACCGTGCTGGCCCTGAGACTGACGCGGGCCAAGGACGACGCCTCCGTCAAGGAGGCCTCAGACGCCTTCCCCAACAGCGACAAGAACGTCTTCGAGGCGTCTAGCCCTCTGTCACGTCCCGGCCTGGGGAAGACCTTCGACTGGGGCGCCAACGGGGTGCGCCTGCTGGACCTGCCCACCAACCGGGCCTGGGTAGCCACCGACAGCATCGAGAACAAGGTCGAGGACAACCACAACGACCTCTCCCTCAAGCCGGGTGAGTCCACCACCTGCTTCGTCCTCTTCGGGCCCTGTGGACGCCAAGCAGGTCACCGTCTTCGTCCCCCAGGCCGGCTTCGTCACCGTCAACGTCCTCGACAGCAGTGCCGCAGCAGCCTCCGGCATCGACTTCAAGGCCATGGACAAGGCCTTCAAGAATGTCGACAACCTTAACTACAACCAATACAAGACCGCACCCAACCCAGCCCTGGCCTCCCCAGTAGCCATTGAGCGCTACACCAAGGCCCTGGACGACCCACCAGCACCCACGCCGGCAGCAAGGACATCACCGTCACCCTCGCCAGTGATGTCACCTTCGCCTCGACTCCGCCGACCTGGCCTCAGGGGCCGAGGCTCACGAAGACCGTCGCCTCCCAGCTCAAGCAGCATCCCGACGGCGGGACGCTGACGATCGTGGGGCACACTGACGACGTCCAGGACGACTCCTACAACCAGACCCTGTCCGAGAAACGCGCCAACGCCGTCAAGACCCGCCTCGCACAGCCTCACCAGCCTGGACAAGTGGCAGACCAGTGTTCCGGCAAGGGCGAGTCCGAGCCCAAGGTCAACGACACCAGCGACGAGGCCTGCGCCGTCAACCGACGCGTCGAGATCACCCTGACCCCATCGGCGGCACCACCCCAAGAACACCACCCCGCCCTGAACAGCAGCGGTGGCTGCCTGCCCGACCCAGCGGGACCGGTCGCCAGGGCTCCAGACGGCGTCACCGTCAAAAGTGATGGTGGCGACGACCATGTCACCATCACCCTCGACCACGTCACCCGCCAAAGTGGCTACTCCTCGGACAGCTCCACACCACCATCAGCGCAAAGAAGAACTCCGCCCCTCAAACCCTCCACCCTGGTTCAAAGACAAAGGAAATCATCTTCATCACCAACTCCCTGGGCGAGGACGGCAGCGAGGAAGCCACAACCTACGCCGCTGACGGGTTGACCTTTCCTGGCCGGAGGCGAACGCATCTATCCCCTGCCGACTACCGCGACGCCGACTTCAAGACCCACGTCCCCTCACCGAGCCTCGCACTCACCCCTTCATCAAGGCCGGCACCACCACCATCTGCGTCGTCTGGCCCGACCCCGGCGGCGACACCCATCACCCTCGACCACCTCCCCGCCGCGCATCTCGGCTCCAGTTTCGCCTACCGCCTCACCGATATCCCCATCAAGAATGAGCTGAGGCCCATCCGGGCCTCCTTCACGGCGGGAGAGGTCGTCCCCGTCCCTGGTGAGAGGGAGAGGCGACGGGGACGACCGGCTTTTTCCACTCTCCTCCCCCATCCGGTGCGCCACCGACGCCTTCACTGTAGTTAGCGCGGCACCCCTGTGACCATGGGCAGATGCCCTCGTGGAGGACTCTGTGCAGTCCCCGTGCAGGCCCCTGGGGACGCAGCACGACCCCACGCACAGATGACGAGCGTCGGCCGCCTCCCCGCATGAGGAGGCGGGCCGACGCCGTCGAAGAAGAAAGCCCTCAGGCCTTGGTGACATCCATCGGGATGCTGGGCCCATGGTGGTGGCTCATGGTGGCCTTGAGGATGATAGCGGCCCTTCGAGGTCGAGGGGCTTGAGGCGCAGGATCCTCCAGGGCGGCCTGGAAGTTCTCCGTCGCCTGCTCCTCGGTGAAGGAGGCCTCGCCGATGATGAAGTGGAGGTTGAGGCGCGGTCCACGCGAACTCGATACGGCCGCCCTTGATGTCGGAGACGGCCTGGCCACGTCCATCGTCACGGTGCCGGTGCGGGGTTGGGCATGAGGCCACGGGGCCCAGGACGCGCCCAGGCGACCGACCTGCCCGCGAGGTCCGGGGTGGCCACGGCGGCGTCGAAGTCCGTGTAGCCCTTTGGCGACCTTCTCGATGATCGTCGCCACCGACTCTCGTCCGCGCCGGGCGGCGAGGGTCTGCTCGGCGCGCTCACCCTGGGCGAAGACGACGACGCGGGCGGTCTTACCGGTACCGGTGCGGCAGGGACACGGTGCCGCGGGATCATCTGTCCGCCTTGCGGGGTCGACCCTCAGGCGGAAGACGACGTCCACGGTGGCGTCGAACTTGGTGATCGAGGTGACTTTGACAGGTGAACGGCCCTCGGCCGGGGTGTAGAGGACCTGACTGATCTTCCTCGCCGCGGCGCGGTAGGCCTTGGAGCGCTTGGTCATCTGCTTCTCCTCGAGTCGTGGTGTTCGGGCCGCGCGAGGCCCTTCCACGGTTTCGTATGCGGGGTTGAGTTGAGAGAGCTGGTGGGCCGGCGAGTGCCCCAGGCCTCGACGGTGATGCCCATGGAGCGGGCGGTGCCGGCGATGATCTTGGCGGCGGCCCCTGATGTCGCTGGCGTTGAGGTCGGGCATCTTTGGACTCGGCGATCTCACGCACCTGGAGCCTGGGTCAGGGAGGCCACCTTCACGGTGTGGGGGTGGCGGAACTCTTGAGACGCCCGCGGCCTCTTGATGGTCTCGGCGGTCGGGCGGGTCTTGGTGATGAAGGTGAAGGAGCGGTCTCGTAGACGGTGATTCCACGGGATGATGTCGCTGCGCTGCGACTCGGTCGCCGCGCTGTACGCCTTGCAGAACTCCATGATGTTGACGCCGTGGGCACCAGGGCGGGGCCGATCGGCGGAGCGGGGTTGGCCCGGCCGGCCCGGATCTGGTTCCTGATCAGCCCGGCGACCTTCTTCTTGGGGGCCATAGGAATGGGTCCTTCTTACTTGTCCGATGTGCTGCACGCCCTGCCGTGCAGCCGTGGGTGCATGCGCACACACAAGCGCTCATCAGCCCCCTGCCGGGCCGAGCAGGGCGCCCGGTGCGGTATCACAGGAGATCTGCCCTGTGATTCACGGTTTCGAGCCGTGAGTGCTGCGCGACCTGGCGAGGCCCGACGACGCTGCTCTGCGTCGTCGGGCCACAACGGCTGACGGGGCCTGACCTCAGGCCCGCCTCAGATCCTGGCGACCTGGTGATGAGAGCTCGGCCGCGTGTCGCGCCGAACAGGGAGATGAGCACCTGGTCTTTCTGGGTCCTCAGGGTGATCCGGCGATCGTGGCCGGCAGGGACTCGAAGGCTGTCGGTGACGATGACGGACTCGCCAACCCTCGAAGGCGACCTCGAAGACCTGCCCGCCAGTGCTGATCTGGGTGCCGGAGCCGGACCTGGGGCCGTCATCCCGCGGCGGCGGCCTTTTGGCGGCGAGCTCCGGCGGGGGCCGAGCTAAGCGACGGCCTCTCGAAGGTCAGCGGCACTGGTTGTAGCGGTCACCCACGAGCCGGTGACGGCCGTGTCTTTGATGGTGCGCCATACTCTGTCCGAGGTCTCCGGGTCATCCAGGTCCATACGCACGAACACGTAGCCGGGGATGCGCACCCGGGAGACTTCCTTCTTCGTTGCTGTTGCTTGATCTCGACGACCGTCTCCATGGGGACGGTAGTGTCGAAGATGTAGTCCCTCGACCTCGAAGTTCTCGGCGCGGGGCCATGATGTCGGCGGCACACGCGGCGCTCGTAGCCGGAGTAGGTGTGCAGCACGTACCATCGCGCTCGGCAGGGCCGACATCGGCGGCGGTGAACTCGGCCAGCGGGAATGACGACGGGCGCCTCGGCCGGGCGCGGCAGGCTCGGCGGCGGTCTCGGCTGCGCCTGGCCACCTCGTCGGTCGCATCGGCCTGGGCGGCTCTGACCGGCTCGGGACGGCGTCACCGGCGTCGTCGGTCGCGAGCGAGGTCAGGGCCTCGACGTCGTCGGGGTTGGATCTGCGAGGAGACATCTCAGACATCGGTGTACCTGCTTTCCAGTGGCGTGAGACGAGCGGATGCGACGGGCCGCGCGAACAGCAGCGGCGTCGGGAGTAGACGTGGTCAGGGGCGCAACCGCGCATCCCCAATGAGGGTACGGCCGCAGAGGCCGGGAGGTCAGGCGAAGAGCCACATGACGGCCCGGCTGAAGGCGAAGTCCAGTACCCCGGTGAAGGCCATGATGGCGATGATGAAGACGACCACTACCGTGAAGTAGGTCCACAGCTCGTTCATGCGGCCAGACGACTTTGCGCACTCGTCAATGACCTGGCGGATGAACAGGGCGATGCGCCCGAAGAAGCCGCGCTTTGCGGCCGACTTGCCTGTCGCGAAAAGCGCGTGCCTCGCTCATGAATCTGGGTCCTCAGGGTCGACGGTCAGGTCAGTTCCCGCACAGCGGGGAGAAGACGAAACCGACGGGATCTCCCGACAGATCCGCCGTTCTCAGCAGGGCAGGCGGGACTCGAACCCACAACCGCCGGTTTTTGGAGACCGGTGGCTACCAATTGCGCCACTGCCCTTCAGCGGTGCTCTAGTCTCGCCAGCACGAGGAAGCCTTTTGCGGTACCGCAGGCCGGGCGCGCGCCGGGGCCGCCGGGTGCAGCACCACTGTCACGCTCCCCGGAGGGACCCTGGAGGTGTCCCGAGGCTCCCCTGGCGTCGTCGCTGCGGATCCGACGTGCTCAGACGCATCGGATGTCGCTGTCGGGACCACAGGTCGGGTGACACCTGCACCCACGCACCGCGTCCGCCTGACCGTCCGCCCATCGCCCCTCCGCCACCCCTGGCTGTCGACGCCAAGGCTGCTAGGGCCTCAAGGCCGCCGGCCGCCCTGTCATCGGCTTCGGCGCTGGAGAGCCCGACTTCCCACCCCGACCACATCGCTGAAGCCGCCGTCGCCGCCGCGAAGGACCCGGCCAACCCGTCAGCCCCCGCGCACGGGCCTGCTGGTCCCGGTGCGCGAGGCCATCGCCGCCAAGAGGCTGCGCGACCTCGGCTACGAGGTCTCCCCGACGACATCCTGGTCACCAACGGCGGCAAGCAGGTCTGTCTTCCAGGCCTTTCGCGCGCACTCATCGACCGGCGACGAGGTCCTCCTGCCCGCGCCCTCGCCCGACCATCTACCCTGAGGCTTGTCGCCCCTGGCCGGGGCACCACTGGTCGAGGTCTTCGCCGGGGCCGACCAGACTACAAGGTCGTCATGACCAGGGCTGAGGCCGCCTCGCACCGAGCGCACCAGCAGGCATGCAGTTGCTCGCTGTCGAACCTGACGCTCGGTCTACACGCCCGAGGAGCCTCATCGCCATCGGCCAGTGGGCCCCTGGAGCAGGATCTGGGTCATCACCGACGAGATCTCACGAGCATTCCCTCTACGACGGCGCCCCAGACCGCGCACGTCGTCGTCTGGTTCCCCGAGTTCGGCCGACCAGACGATCAAGTCCTCACCGGCGTGGCCAAGACCTCACGCCATGACCGGATGGCGCGGGCTGGATGATCGCCCCAGCGACGTCATCAAGGCGGCCACGAACTCCAGTCGCACCCACCTCCAACGTCGCCAATCGCCACAGCGCGCGGCGCTGGCGGCCGTCAGCGGCGACCTGACCCGTCTGTCGAGCAGGATGCGCACTGCCTTCGACCGGGCGCCGGCGCACGATGCGGAGATGCTCGCAGATCGAGCTGACCGTGCCCGGTGCCCCGCGGGCGCCCTCACGCCCACCCCAGCATCGAGCCTCGTGGGACGGCGCTGCGCGGCACCACGATCGACAGCCTGGCTGGTCGCTGGCTGCGGTCATCCTCGAGCACGCGAGGCCTGCCGTCGTTCCCGGTGAGGCCTCGGTCCCTCGGGCCTCGTGCGGCTGTCCCACGCGCTGGGCGACGACGACCTGGTCGGAGGGGCGTGGCCGCGTCCGGTAGCCTGCTGGCACGAGGTCGAGCAGCGCCTGAGGCCCCGAGCGGGCAGGTTTCGCGCGCCGGCAGAGAGTCTTGTCGGGCACCCGCAAACCCGCCCGCGCCTGACGTCGATAACAATGCGGCGGTGATTTTGCCTTCCGCGTCCTCAGAGACCTATCATCCGATTCAGCCTGTCACACCCCTGACGATGAACGTCGTGCCGCCGATCCCAGTGTACCGAGCCCGAGGTGCTGAAGATCTTCGCTATGTTTCCTGATCGACCGGTCGTCGCCAACCAATGGATCTCGCGAAAGCGTGCGAGCAGGTTCTCCAGATGGGTTTGGGCAACTTGTCTCAAGTTTCAACGGCAACCCCGGTAAGTGGCGGACAGCATCCGACCTGACTTATCTTAGGACGGCCAAGACTGCGGCCCCGCTCGATCACGGCGACCGACTATCGCAGCCACTGCACACTGAGTTCCCGGGAGCGAGATGGCAAGTGATCCGCACGGCGGTCCTTGGCGATATTACCGACCATGCTAACGCGGGTAGCCACCCGGCACCTGCTCAGACAGCGCCTGTCGAACAATCCGAGCCTGACCGGCCTCCGCTCAATATCCCGCACCGGGCTGACAGCAGTTCCCGGACAATCTCTGGTCAGCCGTCGCCGCCGGAACTGCCGGGATGTTGGCGAACTGGACCGACAGTCAAACGACAATGGCTTCAGCCGCTCTGGCAGCACCAGCCCCCACCCAGGTGGCAGAAACATCAGTAAACCAACTGACCGCAGACGCCACTGGAGGCCGAAGCAACACTGCCACCGTATGCACCAACTCTCCCGCCAGCTACAAGACCGTACCAGTACGTATTCTGTCGAACATCTCCGTATCCCTGTACGACGAGGGTGGCTGTCAATCCTGGAACGGGAGCCTATTTCCTCCCGGGATGTGTAACGCCTGACCGGGAGTTCTCTCCATCGGCGCCCGCTGTTGCATCGAGGTCCAGCGAGAGGGAGTACCTGGACAGCCTGGGGACACCTTCCACACGCTCCACGGGGAGACCCTACGACGTTCTCTGACTACGCCTGCACCTCACAGTCCAAGGGGATGACCTACAACACACCCCACCGTCAAAAGCCCACCCAGGTCGGCTGGCCAGATTCCGAGCACCCTGAGCCGGTGGTTCGCGTCGACAGAGAGTCTGTCGGATACCGCAAAGCCTGCCCGGCTCGGCGAGACCAGCGAGCTTCAGTGAGCTGCGGCGGCCTGATCCGCGTCTCGCGCCAGCCAGGTCTCAGCGTGGGCCAGGCGTCTCGGCGTCGGGGCGCTACGGGCCACCGTCCTTGCGGCAGCCGCCACCAGGATATATCTACGCCCGCACAGCGGGCAATGGTAAACGATCCACTGCTCAGCCATGCGGGTCCAGGCCCCAGGATGGGGTACCGGGTGGAGGCGGGTTGTGGTCAGCAGCACCACGCCCCCAGCAGGCAGGCCAGGTCAACCCGCAACTGGGCCCAGGAGTCCATGCTGGTACAGGACGACTCGCCTTCCGCGAGGACATTACTTGCAGAAGTTGCAAGCGTGACAATTACGATCATGCCTGGCGGCGGCTATGAGCCTGCTCGACCTCGGCTACGGCCTGCACGAGCGGCGTGCTCGGAAGACCGTAGCAGGTGCGCGTAGGCACCACCTGACCAGGCGGGTGCGCCGCAGCTAAAGGTGCGGCTTTGCAGGGGCGCCCAGCAGTGAAATGAGGTTGTTGAAGACGCGTTTGCTGCGCTGGAGGCTTCGCGCCCTGGGAGGTCGGACAGGGGCCACTGACCGGTGACAGCAGGACAGCCTTTATCGTCCTCTCGGTAATTTAGTGTGTACGCCTGAGCGCCAGCAGGCGGCGGCGCTGGGCGAAGGACGGGCCTGGCTCGGGCGTGCAGGACCTGGCGTAGGCGGTAACTTAACTGGAAGGTGGCACGCACGACTGCTCGGCGGGTGGGTTTGCAGGCGACCATCGTGGCCTTTGACCTGCAAAAGCATCCAGCCAGAGCAAAGGAGGGTGTGCAGGCCACCACCACTCAGGCCAAAGCCTGGGCCGGGTGGCGCGTGTTGTCTGCAGGGGCTGTCTCGCCTGGTGGGAGCACCTAAGGTCCCAGCAGTGTTGGACACACAGGTGAGCCGTGGCGCACAGGTATTTCGGTGGGAACGCCCACAGTGAAGCAACACAGCCGTGTACCTTCACGGACAGTTCCTGCCCAGGGTGCGTGGGTGGACTGAGGGACTCCAGCCATGGTGCGCTGGCCGGCTGGGCGAGGCGGCGGAGAGCACGGACGCGGGCAAAGCGCGGCCCCGTCAGCAGGGCCACCTCTCGGCCTTGGGACGCTGGGACGAGTGTCTATAGTTAGTCTGCCCCACCCACCTGGTGGTTCGCCCCAAAACGACCCCGGTGTCGGGACAACAGCGGAAGCCCACACCTCCAAAGATGTACTGGGTGACTGAGTTATGCTTCCAGTGGCACAGATTCGTCACGAGATCTGTCATCTCTATGACTTTACATCACCGGAGGTGTTGGAACGTTGTCTTCATCTGCGCAGTCCACGGTATTCCCTCCCTGTCACAGGACGGCCTCGCCGGAATAGTCGCCAATCGTGACAATTTAGGCACTGGCGCACTACAACCGAGAGAGGCCCGATGCTGGTCCACAGCCCCACTCCACGCCTTTCACCTTACAACACTGGGTTTGACATCATTTATCCGCGTTTTGATGACGTCCGCCGCAGCGAGATGCAAGCCCGGCCACACAGCCAGGAATTATGTCGGGCTCGGCACTTTTCGAGCCCCACCCAGCTCGGGGAAAGGCAGGACGGTGGCGCGCATGCTGCTGAGAACAGCTGTCCCCACCCCGATCACGTGGTGTCCCTGCCGTCGGCCAAGGCCTCTGTCACCGCCCGCCGCCGGGCCGGGGAGGCGTGGTAGCTGGGACACATAAAGCACCATGTGTCCCGCCGAGGACATCACCCGGCAAGCTCTCCATGTCGCCATCCCGGCGCAGCGAAGCCGCTCCCCTGATGCATCGGCTTACAGGTCCACTGCCAGGGACTGGCCCTGCCTCGATACTGAACACCAGTGCGGCGGTACGGCAGTGGCCTTAACGGTTTATGCGCTGGTGCCGACGAGCCGACGCCCCTTATTTACCGCGACGTGCCCTGCGCCTGACACAACCCGCAGTCACTGAACTAAAGGCAGCCTGCGCACGCAACGCTGCGATCCTCGCTCCAGGCCTGCTCAGCGCGCTCCCCTCGCTGAGATGACCACCATGACCTGAAGTGGGCCGGGCCACCACCCTGTCAGCAGCCGGGCGGTGGACGGGTCGGCGAGGTGGACCTGGTTTCAGCCAAGGCCCCAGGCGGATCGTTCCTACCGCGAACGCACTCATGTCCTCACGGCGGCGGCAATGGTCCGGCCTTACTTATCGGTACGACGGCTACACTACCACCTCCCGCCCGGATTTCAACAGCGACCACTGCGCGATCAGGCTGCTCTCGCGCGCGGCCATCTCGCCGCGCCCACCGCAACCAGGTAGTGGATCGAGACGGTGTGACCGCCCCTTTCGGTGGCGCTGTCTCGGAATTAATTCGGATGTCACCCGGCGACTTTAGCGAGTCGAGGAAGGGCCCTGGCCCCTTATCTGCGCAGGTCCGCGCCTTTCCTCATTTAGGTGGGTGTTGGCCCCGCTGGAAAAGCTCAATCGGGGATACTTGGCGCCTGAATTTTGCGGGAGGGCTGCTGATAGTGCGAAACGCGTGGAAGAATCCACCCATGCGAGACCTCGCCATCTCCCAAAGGCAGCAATTTGCACTGCACTTCACGGGTCGATGCCTGGAGACCCCATTGTTCAGCAGCGCGCACGCGCCTGCCCTCGATCCCGGACGACATCCCTGTGCCCCGCCGATCGACGCGGCGGTTCCACGGTGACACGGCCCGGGCCCTGGTGCGCGGAGGGAGGCCCGCGCCATTGTCCTGGAGGCTGCCCTGGATGATGCCGCCGAGGCCTCGCGCCGCCTGGAGATCCAGGTCGATCACGCGCCCCTTCGCTCGCGGACTGCCTCGCCGGAGATCATCCTCGATGCCGCTACAGGCCACGACCTTCAGAGTGGAGGTATGGTCGCAATTTGATGCCAAAAGGATCGCGTCATGGCGGTGCTGGGATCAGCCGGGCGAGGTGATCGGCTTCGGCCTGTCCAACGATGAGCGCGGGCAGACCTCAGAGCGGGCTCGCCATCGCCCGCTGGGGTCCCGCCTGCCCGCCGGAGGGGTTTCAGTTCTGATCGCCCTGCGGAATGTCTTCCTCAGCCCCACACGGCCTGAAGAGCGGGTTCGCGCTGGCGAGAACTCTGCCCTGCTGACGTGATCGCTGCTCTGCACTGCCTCCTGAGGTCTGCCCGCCTCAACGTGTGAGCCTGGGGCCCACTGCCCTGACGGGATGTCCTGTGTCGAGCCACGGAGCCACTGAGACGCGACCCTGCCTCTGGTCTCCTGCCTTACCAACTGCATGATCGCTCCCTGGGCCGCACACACTGGCTAAGAATACCGCACGATCTCAGGCCTGCCTGGCCTCCTGATGCAGGAAGCAGACCTGGTT
>BNJU01002859.1_pt1 | contig 20097 bp, 29 predicted proteins | sample 8539281 | NCBI WGS metagenome assembly BNJU01 (sample SAMD00202456, study PRJDB9452) | human saliva metagenome | isolation source: human saliva | place: Japan
AAATGATCAATGAACCTAAGCGAATCCCTGAGACATGAATTGGAGCAATCGTTGTCAAACCATCTGGAAAAGTCTGATCGACTTTCAGTTGGGAAAAACACTCAAATCATGTTCTACTGGAAGGTTAGCTTCCGTATCATAAATCATGTTTGCCGCTTGGATATATTCATCAGGGAAAATTTTTGATTGGAAAAATTGCTCTACACGGTCATTATTAGTTTTGTAGCGCATAAAGTAGCCCAACAAACAACCCTTGCTATTCACAATACAAGCGTTACAGTCAATAATATCTGCTAATTGACGTGTAATGGCATTATAGGAAGCTCATCTTGTAATTGCTCCTCCGAACGCTTTTAACATTGATGTGATTTTTCTTGTTTTTTTCTAATAAATGTACCATTTTTACCTCACATATAATCGCTTTCATTATATCATAAAATCGCGACAATTTCAACAATTATCTGAAAATTGTTTTATTGAATTGCAATTCATGACTATTGAAAAAAATTTTGCTGGTTTTTTTATTTTTTTCTTATTGACAGCATTTTATGATAAGATAATATTACAAGATAACAAATTTATAAATCTAAATTCTCGTATGATTTTTGACTCTCAGTCTCCTTATATAGAAAAAGCGATTCACGTCGGTGAATCGCTTTTTTTGTTATTTATCTCCTTTGTTACGAATAACAAAGCCTGTTTTCTTTTCGCTAGAAGTATTGCGTGGTTTTTTAGTATCCTTACGGTAACGCTTCTCTTTATCAAAGCGATCCTTTGAACGTCCACCTTTACGATAGTCATCACGACGTCCATTGCCACGGCGATCACGATCTCGACGGTCATCCCCACGACGGCCTCCTCGACCACCCTTGCCTTTGCCACCGAAGCCACCACCAGATGGTTTAAATGGTAAAGGTTTTTCACGTGCAATCTCAACCTCAGGAAGACTATCTGGGTCTTGAACAGTTAAGCTGAGGATATACATGGCCAATTCTTCTGGGCTGAATTCTGAGGCCAATTGACGAGCATCCTTGCCAAACTTCTCAAAGTTGCTACGAATCTCCTCATTCGCAAAATCACGTTCAATTTTCTTAAGAGCTACTTGCTTCTTAGCTTGGAAGGCTTCTTCTGCACTTGCAGGCTTGAGGCCTTTCATGCGTTTCTTGGTCAAGTTCTCGATAATTTGGAGGTAGCCCATCTCATTTGGTGCTACGAAGGTAATGGACTGACCTGACTTACCTGCACGTCCTGTACGACCGATGCGGTGAACATAGCTCTCAGGATCTTGAGGAATGTCATAGTTGTAGACATGAGTCACACCTGAGATATCTAAACCACGAGCAGCAACATCCGTTGCTACTAGAACATCTAAATTACCATTCTTAAAATCACGAAGGACACGAAGACGTTTGTTTTGGTCAAGGTCTCCATGAATCCCTTCTGCACGGAAACCACGGATTTTCAGACCACGAGTCAACTCATCTACACGACGTTTGGTACGACCAAATACGATAGCAAGTTCTGGTTGCTCCACGTCCATAAGACGAGTCATGGTATCAAATTTTTCTTGTTCTTTAACACGGATATAGTACTGGTCTACCAGTTCTGTTGTTAATTCTTTAGCCGCAATCTTCACATGCTCAGGTTCTTTCATAAACTGAACCCCTGATACGTTTGATAGCTTCAGGCATAGTTGCTGAAAAGAGTAAGGTTTGACGATTTTCTGGGACACGAGAGATGATGGCTTCAATATCCTCAAGGAAGCCCATGTTAAGCATCTCATCTGCTTCATCAAGGATGAGAGTTTCAATATCCTGTAGTTTCAAGGCCTTGCGTTTAATCAAGTCTAGGGAGACGACCAGGCGTTCCAACTACGATATGAGCTCCTGACTTAAGTGCCTTGATTTGTTTTTCAATACTTGAACCACCATAGACTGAACGAACTTTTACACCTTTACTACGACCAAATCGGAAAAGCTCTTCTTGACTTTGAACAGCCAGTTCTCGAGTTGGGGCAATCACCAAAGCTTGGATGGTTGCTTCTTCTGTACGGATTTTTTCAAGTGTTGGCAAACCAAAGGCAGCAGTTTTTCCTGTACCAGTTTGAGCTTGTCCGATAACATCTTTTCCTTCAAGAGCCAAAGGAATTGTTTGCTCTTGAATAGGACTTGCTTCTACAAATCCTGCTTTTTCAATTTCTGCTAACAAATCAGCAGAAAGGTTAAATTCATTAAATTTCACGTTTTTCTTCTTTCTAAAGGTGGTGCGAAGCCACCCTATAGCGCTTAGTTTATACTTTTTCTTTTTCATGACGTATTTTCATATCTTTATATGAAAGATCGTGTTGCTTCTTTTCCACTAAAGAAAAAGTACTGCTTTCTTTGCAACTTATCTAGTATAACACAAGAAGGAGGCAAAAGATAGCCTAACCACTTGATTAAATCATGTAAACGATTTTTCTATTTTTTGAACTTGATTCTCAAAAGCTTTCGTGAGACTAATTTAGTCCAATATTTTTTCCCGTAGCAGAATTGTGAAAAATCTTTTTCTTATGCTAGAATGAAATCAAACAGGAGGATTTAAAAAAATGTTAACATACGATTTAATTGTTATCGGATTTGGTAAAGCCGGTAAGACTTTGGCTGCTAAGATGAATGCGGCTGGAAAAAAAGTTGCTGTCATCGAGCGCAGTAAAAGCGATGTATGGTGGTACTTGCATTAATATTGCTTGTATCCCAACCAAGACTATGATTGTAGCGGCTGAAAAGGGCTGGTCATTTGACGATACCATGAAAGAGCGTGGTGCGGTGACTGGTCGTCTTAACGCTAAGAATTATAAAATGTTGGCCGATAATGGCGTTGATGTCATTGATGCAGAGGCACATTTCGTGTCAAATAAGGTGATCGAAATCCAAGCAGGTGACGAAAAACAAGAACTAACTGCTGAAACAATCGTCATCAACACTGGTGCCGTTTCAAATGTTTTACCAATCCCTGGTCTTGCTACGAGCAAGAATGTCTTTGACTCAACAGGTATCCAAAACTTGGAACAATTACCAGAAAAACTTGGTGTACTTGGTGGCGGAAATATCGGTCTTGAATTTGCAACGCTCTACAATAAACTTGGAAGCAAGGTAACAGTCCTAGATGCTCTGGACACTTTCTTACCTCGTGCAGAACCTTCTATTGCTGCTCTTGCTAAACAATACATGGAAGAAGACGGCATCGAACTCCTTCAAAACATCCATACTACTGAAATCAAAAACGATGGTGACCAAGTTCTTGTTGTGACTGAAAATGAAACCTATCGTTTTGATGCCCTTCTCTACGCAACAGGACGCAAACCAAATGTGAGAGCCACTTCAACTTGAAAACACAGACATTGAACTAACTGAACGTGGTGCTATCAAGGTGGACAAACATTGTCAAACAAACGTTCCTGGTGTCTTTGCAGTTGGAGATGTCAACGGTGGACTTCAATTTACCTACATTTCACTAGATGACTTCCGTGTTGTTTATAGCTACCTCGCTGGTGATGGTAGCTACACACTTGAAGACCGTCTCAATGTGCCAAACACTATGTTCATCACACCAGCACTTTCACAAGTTGGTTTGACTGAAAGCCAAGCAGCTGATTTGAAACTTCCATACGCTGTTAAGGAAATCCCTGTCGCTGCTATGCCTCGCGGTCACGTAAACGGAGATCTTCGTGGAGCCTTCAAAGCAGTTGTCAACACTGAAACCAAAGAAATTCTAGGTGCAACTATCTTTTCAGAAGGATCACAAGAAATCATCAATATCATTACTGTTGCTATGGACAACAAGATCCCTTACACTTACTTCACAAAACAAATCTTCACTCACCCAACCTTGGCTGAAAACTTGAATGACTTGTTTGCGATTTAAGCTAAGATAAACTTATGAAAAACAACCCTCCTAGGGTTGTTTTTTCTTATCCAAAATCTCAATTCTATCTTTTTCAAGCTTTTATGATATAATAGAAACATGAAATTAAAAACTACTTTGGGCCTTCTTGCTGGGCGTTCTTCTCATTTTATTTTGAGTCGTCTTGGACGTGGAAGTACGCTCCCTGGAAAACTTGCCCTTCAATTTGATAAAGATATTCTACAAAATTTAGCAAAGAACTATGAGATTGTTGTAGTAACTGGTACAAACGGGAAAACCTTGACGACCGCTCTCACTGTCGGTATCCTAAAGGAAATTTATGGTCAAGTGTTAACCAATCCAAGTGGTGCCAACATGATTACAGGGATTACGACTACTTTCTTGACTGCAAAATCTTCAAAAACTGGAAAAAATATTGCAGTGCTTGAAATCGATGAAGCAAGTCTCTCACACATCTGTGACTACATCCAACCAAGCCTTTTTGTCATTACCAATATCTTCCGTGACCAAATGGACCGCTACGGAGAGATTTATACGACCTATAACATGATTTTGGACGCTATTAGAAAAGTTCCTACTGCTACTGTTCTGCTAAACGGTGATAGTCCGCTTTTCTACAAGCCTGCAATTTCAAATCCTGTTCAGTATTTTGGTTTTGATTTGGAAAAAGGTCCAGTGCAACTTGCTCACTACAATACTGAAGGTATCCTCTGCCCTGAATGTCAAAGTATTCTGAAATATGAACTCAATACTTATGCTAACTTGGGAGCTTATATCTGTGAAAATTGTGGATGTAAACGTCCTGACTTGGACTACTGTCTGACAGAATTGGTTGAGTTGACTAACAATCGTTCTCGTTTTGTTATTGATGGTCAGGAATATGGTATTCAAATCGGTGGTCTCTACAACATCTACAATGCTCTGGCTGCAGTTGCTATCGCCCGTTACCTAGGCGCTGATTCTCAACTGATTAAACAAGGATTTGACAAGAGTCGAGCTGTTTTCGGTCGCCAAGAAACTTTCCATATCGGTGACAAGGAATGCACACTGGTTCTCATTAAAAATCCTGTTGGTGCTACCCAGGCCATCGAAATGATCAAACTAGCTCCGTATCCATTTAGTCTATCTGTTCTCCTCAATGCCAACTATGCGGACGGGATTGATACCAGCTGGATTTGGGATGCTGACTTTGAGCAAATTACTGATATGGACATTCCAGAAATCAACGCTGGAGGAGTTCGTCATTCTGAAATTGCTCGTCGTCTACGTGTTACTGGCTATCCAGCTGACAAGATCACTGAAACAAGTAGCCTGGAACAAGTTCTCAAAACGATCGAAGCTCAAGACTGCAAGCATGCCTATATCCTTGCGACTTATACGGCTATGCTGGAATTCCGAGAATTACTAGCCAATCGTCAGCTTGTTAGAAAGGAGATGAACTAATGGTTTATACTTCACTTTCCTCAAAAGACGGCAATTATCCTTACCAACTAAATATCGCCCACCTCTATGGGAATCTCATGAATACCTACGGAGATAATGGAAACATCCTCATGCTCAAGTACGTCGCTGAAAAGCTGGGTGCACATGTAACAGTTGATATCGTTTCTCTCCACGATGAGTTCGATGAACAACACTACGATATTGCCTTTTTCGGCGGTGGCCAAGACTTTGAACAAAGTATCATTGCTAGTGATTTGCCTGCTAAAAAAGAAAGTATCGACAACTTTATCCAAAATGATGGTGTCGTCCTTGCTATCTGCGGTGGCTTCCAGCTATTAGGCCAATACTATATTGAAGCTTCTGGAAGACGCATCGAAGGTCTCGGTGTCATGGGACATTACACACTCAACCAAACCAACAACCGCTTTATTGGTGACATTAAAATTCATAACGAAGAATTCGATGAAACCTACTATGGTTTTGAAAATCACCAAGGCCGCACCTTCCTCTCAGATGATCAAAAACCACTGGGGCAGGTTGTCTATGGAAATGGCAACAACGAAGAAAAAGTCGGTGAAGGCGTTCACTATAAAAATGTCTTTGGTTCTTATTTCCACGGGCCTATTTTATCCCGTAATGCAAACTTAGCCTATCGCTTGGTCACTACTGCTCTTAAGAAAAAATATGGTCAGGATATCGACCTTCCAGCTTATGAGGATATCCTTAGCCAAGAAGTTGCTGAAGAATACAGCGATGTTAAAAGCAAGGCAGACTTCAATTAATATTTAGATTCCAACATGCTATTAGCTGTTGGAATTTTTTTAGTCTCTTTTCCCCTTCTCTCTTGCATTTTCTCCTAATTTTTGCAAAAATAGAGGGGTAGAAAGAAGGTAGCATATGTCTAAATTACAACAAATCTTAACTTATCTTGAATCAGAAAAGCTAGACGTCGCTGTCGTATCTGACCCCGTCACAATTAATTACCTCACTGGCTTTTACAGTGATCCACACGAACGTCAAATGTTCCTTTTTGTCCTTGCAGATCAGGAACCGCTTCTCTTCGTTCCAGCACTTGAGGTTGAACGTGCGACTAGCACTGTCTCTTTCCCAGTAGTTGGCTACGTGGACTCTGAAAACCCTTGGAAGAAAATCCAAAACGCCTTGCCACAGCTTGATTTCAAACGTGTAGCAGTTGAGTTTGACAATCTCATCTTGACTAAATACCATGGTTTGAAAACTGTCTTTGAAACTGCTGAATTTGAGAACTTGACTCCATTGATCCAACGCATGCGCCTCATCAAATCAGCAGATGAAGTGCAAAAGATGATGGTTGCAGGTGTCTATGCTGACAAGTCTGTTAAAGTTGGTTTTGACAATATCTCTCTTGATAATACAGAAACTGATATCATTGCGCAAATCGACTTTGCTATGAAACGTGAAGGCTATGAAATGAGCTTTGACACTATGGTCTTGACAGGTGATAACGCTGCAAATCCACACGGTATCCCTGGAGCTAACAAGGTTGAAAAAGATGCCCTTCTCCTCTTTGACCTCGGTGTGATGGTCAATGGCTATGCATCAGATATGACTCGTACAGTCGCTGTTGGTAAACCAGACCAATTCAAGAAGGATATTTACAACTTGACTCTAGAAGCTCAACAAGCTGCTCTTGACTTTATCAAACCTGGTGTAACTGCCCATGAAGTAGACCGTGCTGCCCGTGAAGTTATCGAAAAAGCAGGTTATGGTGAGTACTTCAACCACCGTCTCGGTCATGGTATCGGTATGGATGTCCATGAATTCCCTTCAATCATGGAAGGAAACGACATGATTATTGAAGAAGGCATGTGCTTCTCTGTTGAACCTGGTATCTATATCCCTGGTAAAGTCGGTGTTCGTATCGAGGACTGCGGTGTTGTGACCAAAAGATGGCTTTGACCTCTTTACAAGTACTAGCAAAGATTTGCTTTATTTTGATTAGTCATAATTTTATAAAAATAAAGGACGGGATATAAAATCTCGTCCTTTTCTGGTATTAACGCTTTGACGCTGTAGCTATCTAGCTTGAAATACACTTTGTCAAGCTTTTTCAAGCCTAGTCAGCCTTGTGGGGGTGAGACTACGAAATCGTAACTTCGTCTACCGATTTCTGTCTCACCGCCTTTTTGATTGATAATAAATTTTTATCAGCTACATAACCTTTTCGTTCAACTGCATTTGGAATCGTCTTCCAAAAAGTCATACCTGCTTTTTCCATGACACGCCCAGAAGCGGGATTTGAACTTACATAACATGCATCAACTCGTTCAAACCCAATCTCATCTAGACAGTATGATAAAACTGCTTTTAAAGCTTCTGTCATGAGTCCTCGTCCCCAGTAGTCCATCCCTAAGATATTTCCAATCTCACAACTAGAGTTAGTTTTATCTACACTGACAAGACTAATATCTCCGATGACATGGTCTGAATTTTCTTTGAGACAAATGGCCCATTTGTAATAATCTGGCTCGACATAGGATTTAACCCAATTGCCTATAGAATTTCGAGTCTGTTCAACATTCAGGTGTGGATTCCAAGTCACATAAGTTAGATTTTCTGAGCGTGAAGCCCAATTATCAAACATTGCTTGAGCATCATCTTCTACAAATCTCCTCAGTATCAAACGTTCTGTCTCAATAGTTTGTGTACCTAGTGCTTTCATAATGGTAACTCTCTTTCTATTTTATGGATGGGGTTCAAACTTGCATTGACCTGTCTCACTCTCCTAATTCAAGTTATAAAGTGAAAAAGGTCCTCCGGACCTTCTTCGCTTTTGTATTTTCAGACTCTGGGTAAAAACACTTTACTCATAAACATTGAGAAGACAACAGTTTCCTCTAATTTCATGACGCAGTAGCTGTCTGGCTTGCGGGGGTGAGACTACGAAATCGAACTCTTCGAGTTACCGGACCTTCCTCGCTTCTCTATTTTCAGGCTCAGGGCTAAAAAAAGTCCCCAGGACTTTTTTTACTCCCCAAAAGTCATCAAACACTGTGATTGGTAGGTGGCGTTTGTGTTGGCCTTTGTACCACCATTTTTCAATGGTTGCTTGGGCTTCTGGGCTGACTTGTTTACCTTCGAGGTAATCATCAATTTCATTGTAAGTGACTCCCAAGGCTACTTCGTCTGCAATGCCTGGTTTTTCTTCTTCCAAATCTGCTGTAGGAACTTTTTCATAGAGGGCTGGATCAGCTCCAAGCTCTTTCAAAAGTTGTTTTCCCTGGCGTTTATTGAGGCGATAAAGTGGGAGAATATCTGCACCTCCGTCACCAAACTTAGTGAAGAAACCTGTGATATTTTCCGCAGCATGGTCTGTCCCGATAACAGCTCCGCTATGAGCACCTGCAAGGGCATATTGGGCAATCATACGGCTACGAGCCTTGATATTTCCTTTGTTAAAATCGGAAACTGCACTCCCTGTTGCTTCAACAGCTGCAGCCATAGCATCAGCAGATTCCTTGATATTCACTACCAAGCTAACATCTGGTTGGATAAAAGCTAGGGCTTTTTGGGCATCTGCTTCATCAGCTTGCACCCCATAAGGCAAACGAACTGCGATAAATTTATAAGAATCATCGCCTGTTTCTGCTCGCATTTCTTCCATGGCTAGTTGAGCCAAGCGTCCTGCTAAGGTCGAGTCTTGACCTCCAGAAATGCCTAACACAAAAGTTTTTAAGAAGGGATGCTTCTTTAAATATCGTTTTAAAAAGTCAATCGAACGACGGATTTCTTCCTGGGCGTCAATCACTGGTTTTACACCTAGTTGCTGGATAATGGTTTCTTGCAAACTCATTCTTCTTCTCCTTCACCTAGAGCTGCCTTACGCATCTTGTCAATCAAGTCCATCTTGTCTTGCCATACATCACGAGCCAAATCCACAGGATAATGTTGTGGATTGAGTACACGTTTGTATTCGTCCCAGAGCTTGTCAAATTCCTTACGAGCATAGGCTTGAATTTCAGGTAGACTTGGTAAGTCATAAACCAGCTTACCTTCCTTGAAAATGTCAACCAAGAGAGGAACAGCATCAAAATTACGAACAGTTTTCTTGATGTATGTATAGGTTGGATGGAACATCTTGATTTCAGTCATACTAGCAACATCGACACCGTCATAGGTAATGTAGTCACCTTCAGACTTGCCTTTTTCACGACTGGTGATGCGCCAAACTTGCTTCTTACCTGGAGTTGAAACTTTTTCAGCATTACTAGAGAGTTTGATGGTGTTGCGCATCTGACCATCTTGATCCTCAATCGCCACAATCTTATAAACTGCTCCAAGTGCAGGTTGATCATAGGCAGTGATTAGTTTAGTCCCAACTCCCCAAACGTCAATCTTAGCCCTCTGCATTTTAAGGTTAAGAATGGTATTTTCATCAAGATCATTGGATGCATAGATCTTAGCATCCGTAAATCCTGCTTCATCCAGTTGTTGACGAACTTTTTTAGAGATATAGGCCATATCTCCAGAGTCAATGCGGACACCAAGGAAATTAATCTTGTCACCAAGTTCACGCGCAACCTGAATCGCTGCTGGAACACCTATGCGAAGAGTATCGTATGTATCTACTAGAAAGACACAGTTTTTGTGAGTTGAGGCATAAGCCTTGAAAGCCTGATAATCATTGCCATAGACTTGTACCAAGGCATGTGCATGAGTACCTAAAACCGGAATACCAAAGAGCTTACCTGCGCGTACATTACTAGTTCCATTGGCACCACCAATAACAGCCGCACGAGTCCCCCAGATAGCCGCATCCATTTCTTGCGCACGACGTGTACCGAACTCCATCAAAGGCTCATCTTCAATGACCGAGCGAATACGAGCAGCCTTAGTCGCAATCAAGGTTTGAAAGTTGACGATGTTTAAGAGTGCTGTTTCCACTAATTGGCACTGAGCTAAAGGTCCCTCCACTTGAACGATTGGTTCATTAGCAAAGACCAAATCCCCTTCTTGAGCAGAACGTACAGTCAATTCCATCTTGAGATTACGGAGATATTCCAAGAAAGCACCATGATAACCAAGCGATGCCAAATAAGCAATATCGCTATCCGAAAAACGCAAATTTTCAAGGTATTTCACAATTCGTTCCAAACCTGCAAAAACAGCATAACCATTTTTAAATGGTTGTTGGCGGAAGTAAACTTCAAAAACCGCTCTCTTGTTATGAATGCCTTGGTCGAAGTAAACTTGCATCATGTTAATCTGATACAAATCTGTGTGCAAGGTTAAACTGTCATCTGGGTACATATACTGTCCTTCTTCCCTATTTGTAAAAAGATGAAAATGTTTCTTCTTTTTCTCATAAATTAGTACTATTATAACACATTTTTCTCGATATTGATAAAAAAAGCTAACAAGCTATTCCATGATCTCGAGCTCATCCATATCTTTTTCATACTTCTTCTGAGCCCATTCACCATAACTTTTCAAACCTAAGTTTCCAATAAATATCCAAGGAAGATAAAGGAGATATGTAATGACCCAAGCAGAAAGGTATTTGAAGTTCAATGGATTATGCTGATAAATTTCGATATTGAACTGGTAGTTTTGTAGCATCAAGGTAGCTGTAATCACTAAAGTAAATAACAGACATCCTAAAATTGTAAAATGAAACCGACTATAGTAGGTCACACCGAGATTGCGAGCTCGGTTGAAAAAGTAAAAAGTCCCTATGATAATAATAACGAGAAGCATACTTGGATTAAAAAGGCTTGGTGCTAACACTGCTATGAAATAAGCTAGAAACAACAATCCGATAGAGATATGAAAACTCTCTGCACTAGCTTTTATGAAGTTGTTGCTCTTCTCTTTCATCTAATAATTGATAATAATAAAGTCTATTTTTCATCTTCTTCCTCCCAAAATAATTGATCTAGAGTTTTTCCCTAGGCATCTGCAAATAGACTGGCAAAGGGAAAGACTAGGATTGTATTTCCCAGCTTCTATTAAACCGATAGTTTGTCTAGTCACACCCACAGCTGCTGCCAAGTCACCTTGTGTCATATCTCGCTCCACTCGAGCTAGTTTTAATTTTTAAATTCTTAGCCACTTGTAACCTCCTCCTTAATTTTTAAAAAGTCGCGCTTCTTTCCAAGTTCATTATATCATATATTTTACATTATGAAATATATATCTATCATTTTGTGCGATTTTTTTAACAAAAAACTCTACCACCAAAATGATAGAGAGTTTTCTGCTTATTCAAATTTTTTTCAAAAATATCTACAACGTCACTTCTTTGTTTTACTTGATAGGCCTTGATTCCTAGGCTTTCAGCCATGTTAGTATTTTCTTTTACATCATCCAGAAAAATACAGTTGTCAGGGTTCAACTGATATTTAACGAGGATTTCTTCAAACATTTTTCGATCAGGTTTGATGGCTTTGATATCACAGGAAAGAACAAAACCATCTAAAATCTTTTCTAGAGGTGCTAGTTGGTCTTTCAATAATTCGTAAAAAACAGGCGAGGTATTGGATAAGACAAAAACTCGATGACCTTTTTCCTTTAAACGTACAAGCAGCGGAAAGACTTCTCTGTAAATATCGATATAGGTTGGCCAATCCCAAATCACTTCTTCAACCTTTTTCTGATAGCAATCCCCTAACAGAGAAAGAACCTCATCAACCAATTCTTCACGAGTCAAGGTCCCCAGGTCCAATCGTTCCCATAAACCTGACTGGAAAATCGCCTTATCTAATATCAGATAATCTTTTTCTGTTTTAGCCACAGCTTTCAAAATCTTATCCTTGTTCCATTCCAATAGAACATTACCCATGTCTAGTATGATATCCATCAACCTACCTCCATCATTATGCGACTAATCACTTTGTTTCATTCCCAATTTCAATTTACAAATCTTTTTGATAATAATGTCTTTGTCCAGTGTAGGGATAATCTTTTAAGGTAAAGACTTCCTTGTAGCCCTGCTTTTGATAAAAGGCTGGCGCTTGAAATTGATAAGTATTGACAAAAGCAAAGCGACAGTTTCTCATTTTAGCTTTACTCTCTGCTCGCTGCAATAGTTGGGAGCCGATTCCTTGTCCTCGCAAGTGCTCCTTCACAAACAAATACTCAATTTCTAACCAATTTCCAAAGGTCTCTGCTACTAAACCAGCCAGGACTTCACCGCTATCATCTTCAACATAAAGGTTAAGTGGCTCACTTTCAGCTGTTTCCCTTTTAGAACGATTATAAGAGCGAATCAAATTCCCTATTTCTTGTGCTTTCTGAGACTCTGTATTCTCCAATCTAATGTGCATCCAAACCTCCTCGAAGACAACTAACGGCTTGATTATATTCCTATTTTAAAGAACTGTCAAACTAAAAAAACTCACCAACCTAAGTTGATGAGCTTCTGACTTATTTTCTAAATTTCCATTGGCTGTAAATACCAAAAGCGATAATCCATATAGCTGAACCTCTAGCTCCCATTACAGTTGATTCTTGTAAGAAGAGAGTTCCAAATACAAAGATAAAGAAGAGCATAGTCAGAGGATTTAGCAAGCGATATTGAGGCATGAGATAGCCATCTGCCATAAAGTCTTTAGACTTACGATACTTGAGATGGGCTACCATGATCAAGATGTAGATGGCGATATAAACACCTGATGAAGAAGCTGTAATCAAAGCAAAGGCATCTGATACGCCAGGAAGTACATTGATGAAGGCTGCAAAACCAATCAATACTGCAGAAGCAATGATTGCATTCTGAGGAACGTTATGGCGTGAAAGTGTATCTGCTTTAATAGCTTTTAAGAAACGATTTGGCGAATCATGGGCAATTTGGTACAAGTGACGACCTGTTGAGTAAAGAGTTGAATTCAAGGCTGACGCAGCGGAAGTCAAGACAACAAAGTTAATCAAGGCCGCCGCCCACTTAAGACCAACAAGTTCAAATACCGTTACAAATGGTGAATCTGTCGCAGAAAGCTCACGCCAAGGAATAATAGACATGATGGCTAAGAGAGCCCCACCGTAGAAGAAGATAATTCGCAAAGGAATTTCCTTAACTGCCTTAGGCAATACTTTTCGAGGATCCTTGGTTTCAGATGTTGTAACACCGATAAATTCAATCATCAAGTAAGCAAAGAAAACCATTTGAAAGGCCATGACAAAGTTCATCCCTCCATTTGGGAAAAGGGAGAACTGCTCACTAATATTGGCGAGACTTGCTGATCCATAAGGAGTTTCAAAGCCAGTCAAGACTAGAAAAATACCCGTTGCAATCATGGCGAGAATGGCCACAATTTTAATCATGGCAAACCAAAATTCTACTTCACCAAAGATTTTAACAGCAATCAGATTGACCAAGCCGAGTATTGTTAGAAATACAACCTGAATCAACCAAGATGGCCAAGATGGAAACCAAAACTGAACATAGTGAGCAATAGCTGTAATCTCAGCCATACCGATAAAGACTACTGATAACCAATAAGACCAAACCGAAAAATAGCCCCATCCCTTTCCAAGATAGCGAGTAATAAAATTGATAAAGGTGTGTTGCTCTGGGTCCTGGTACAACATTTCCCCAATAGCACGCATCATGAGATACATGAAGCCACCTGTAATCATATAGACCAAGACAATCGAAGGTCCAGTTAAACTGATAGACCGACCAGCTCCAAGAAATAATCCCGTACCAATCGTTCCGGCAATGGCCATAACCTGAACATGACGATTGGTTAAGCCACGCTCCATTTTACTTTTCTTTTTGTGCTTTTTTTCTGAATTCATATAGTCTCCTTAATTTTTAGAATTAAGAAAAGGAGTGATAGGAAACGCTTTCCCTAAATCTACTCCTCCTTTTTTTATCCTATTAAACGGTTTTTTTCAACTTTTTAAGATTTTTAACATCATAGCTTCCAGCAGGTGTTTCGATTGTAACAACATCACCTTTTTTCTTACCAATCAATGCCTGACCGATTGGGCTTTCATTTGATACTTTTCCTGCAAAGGCATCTGCTCCAGCTGAACCAACGATAATGTATACTTCCTTTTCGTCTTCGCCAACCTCTTGGATTGTTACAGTTTTTCCGATAGCAACCTCATTTTTTGCGACAGCATCGCTGTTAACGATTTCTGCATAACGAATCTTAGTCTCTAGACTTGAGATTTGTCCCTCAACGAAGGCTTGCTCATCCTTAGCTGCTTCATACTCACTGTTCTCTGACAAATCACCGTATGAACGTGCAATTTTAATACGTTCTACAACTTCTGGACGACGTACTAGTTTCAATTCTTCTAATTCTTTTTCGAGTTTTTCCTTTTCTTCCAAAGTCATTGGATAAGTTTTTTCTACCATTTTTCTCAACTTTCTTTTGATTGAATTAATAAATATATGCTTTAAAAGCAAAATTATGTGGAAAACCACATAATTTTAGTTTAGTACTATTTGATTGGTTTAATTTACTTTTGATATGTTCTTGAACATTACGATCATGTTCTTCTAGTGTTGTTGCATAGTAAACTTTACCATCTTGAACATTGGCCACAAAGTAGAGATATTCACTCTTTGTCTGATTGATACTTGATTCAATAGCATCTAAGCTTGGACTATCAACTGGTCCAGGCATAAGACCTACTTTTGTATAAACATTGTATGGTGAATCAATAGATGTATCAATAGCTGCATCATCTGCAAGACTGATGTTTTGACCAAGTTTTCCTTCTGCATAAAGGATAGCAATATTACTTTGAAGTGGCATACCCAAGTTCAAACGATTATAGAAAATTCCAGCAATCAGCTTACGATCTTCTGTTTTTGCTCCTTCTTTCTCAACAAGTGATGCAATTGTTAAGAGCTCATTTACGGTTAAGTTCTTTTCTTTGATAGCAGCATAGTGTGAAGAAAGGTTCTTGTCCATAGCCGCAAGCATGTTATCAATTAAGCTTTCAACAGTTGTACTTTCTTTGATAGTGTATGTTGCAGGGAAAAGATATCCTTCTAAACGATAACGGACACCGCTATCTTTGCTGGTAAGCTTTCAAGTAGGTTTGGATATTTGGCAACCTCTTGAGCAATAAAGGTCTCATCTTGAACCTTAGCTAAGAATGCTTCCGCCGTCATAGGCTCTTTAAATTCACCTTGAAGTTGACCAACAGTCTGAGCAATTTGCTCTAAAGTATAACCTTCAGGGATTGTTAGTTCTGCAAGAGTAACCTCTTGAGGTTCCGGAGTACCACCCTTTTGTAATTCTTTGATAACATCTTCTACACTCATGCTCTTTTGCAAGTTGTAATAACCAGATTTTAATTCAGTGTAATTTTTATACTTGGCATAAAGTGTAAAGACCAAACCGTTCTTAATGATACCAGATTTTTCCAAAACTGAGCCAATTTCTTGAGTATTAGCACCATCTGGAATCTGAACTGACATATATTGTTTAGAACTTGGATCTACTGGTTGCAAAGCTGATTCAGCATAGCGAAGGCCAAAGAAACCACCAGCACCAAATAGAATCAATAATACCAATATTGTCACTAAAAATCCTTTTAAGCGGGACTTTTTCTTTTTCTTGGCTGGTTTCACAGTCTCTCTCCGACTTCTTCTAGGAAGGTCTGCTTCTTCAGTAGCTTCTTGACTTGACAATTCTTCCTTGTGTGACGCAAGGTTTACTGTTTCTTTTTCTGGAACAGTATCAAATGCACGATAAGAAACTGAAACTCTAGTTGGAATTGAATTGTTTTCTTCTTTTTCCGGAATTGATTGAGATGGCTCAACTACTTCCTCTTGTACTGCTTCTGGAACCTCTTCTTGTACTTCTTCTTGTACTGCTTTTGGAACCTCTTCTTGTACTTCTTCTCTAAGAACTGGACGCTCAGGAACAGTTGGTGCATTATCAATCAATTGATCAATAGCTGCAACTGATTTTGCAATCAACTCCTCTTCCGTAATACTTGGTTCCTTTTTTTCTGAAGTTGTTTCAGAAGATTTTGCTAAAGTTGAAAAAAGATCACCCGTTTGTTCAACTTCATTTGCCTCTTTTTTTAGTCGTTCTAAATCTCGCAAAATTTGCTCTTTAAAACTTAACTTTTCTTCATTTGAATTTTCGCTCAAAGGTATTTACCTCCTTGTTGATAATCCTTAATATTATATCTTAAAAACTAAAGAAAAGCAACCTTAGAAGCTTTTCTACTCACTAATTCTTGTTTTCCCAGACCATATCATACCATTCTTCTCCCGCAAATTGGGACTTAGACTTTCCTTCATTGACAAAACCATGCTTCTCATAGTATTCAATAAGATAGTCATGACAGGTTAGATTGATCCCCTCTTGTTCATGCTTAAGAGCCACTTCTTTCAATGCGGTCAGTAGTTTTTTCCCCAGCCCTAGAGATTGAGCTTTTTTTGCTATAGAAAGACAAGTCACAGAAATATATCCGCCTTTTTGATGACTATGGTCTTTTATTTCTTCAGTAAAGGACTGATCTTGTAAATAACGATGAGGGACTACCGGACCTTCGATATAACCAAGTATCTCTCCTTCTTTTTCAGCCACTAGGAAGCTAGTTTTAATCTCTTTTAAGTGAGCTTCAAAAACAGACCGAGGTATGGCTTCTTCAATTGAGAAATTCTCTAATTCAATCTCTAAAATACGGTCTAAATCACTCAGTCTAGCTTTTCGAATAATCATAATTCCTCCTGATAAAAGGGATTCTTCCAAGACATGAGAAAATTAACTTCATTGCCGACTTCCAGGTCTACTATCCCTTGCTCTATAAATTCATTCATCTCAAAAAAAGACAGTAATTCATCCTTACATAGAAGATAAATACCGGAGCTATTTTGTTGAAGAGCAACTTGTTTCAAGGCTGCTAGCAACAAGGTTCCAAATCCTTGCCCCTGATAACTCGGATGAACAGATAAACCATCAATCACAAGACTTCTATTACTGATAGCTTCTTCATCTGCCATCTCTACTATCCATCTACTTACTGAGGATGTAGCAAATCTGTCGCTGAAATATAAGCGACTACCTGATCATCCAAACTAGCTAAGAGAAACGTATCCGCATATTTGCGGATACGTTCTTCTAATATTTCTCGAGTTATTTCATCTTGGGAAGTCTGAGCACTCTCTTGTATCAAACAAATGTGTTCGATATCTGAAACCTGAGCTTCCCTGATATTAATTGGAAATTCCATAATTTTCCTTACTGAACATTGCTTGTCAAATTAGACAAGAGACGCTCGAATGAGTATTCATACGTTTGAATATCGCCTGCTCCCATAAAGACATAGACAGCATTGTCATGGTCTAGGAGAGGAGATACATTTTCAACAGTGATAACTTGATGTTTTTTATCAATCTTAGCTGCTAAATCCTCAACCTTAACATCTCCATGGTCAACTTCACGAGCAGAACCATAGATTTGTGCTAAGTAAACTGCATCAGCCTGATTCAAGGCTTGTGCAAAATCATCCAACAAAGCAATTGTACGAGTAAAGGTATGCGGTTGGAAAATAGCAACGATTTCCTTGCTTGGATATTTTTGACGTGCAGCATCAAGAGTCGCTACGATTTCAGTTGGATGGTGAGCAAAATCATCGATGATAACAGTGTCATTGACAATCTTTTCTGTAAAGCGACGCTTAACACCTCCAAAAGTATTCAAGTGTTCACGCACTAAATTCAAGTCAAAGCCCGCAGTATAAAGCAAACCAATTACTGCTGTTGCATTCATGATATTGTGACGGCCAAAGGTTGGAATGTGGAATTGACCCAATTCTTGACCACGGAAGTGAACTGTGAAAGTTGAACCTGTAGTAGAACGAAGCAAATCTCTGGCTACAAAGTCATTGTTTTCTGCTTCAAAACCATAATAGTAAATTGGAGCATCAGATGTAATCTTACGCAACTCAGCATCTTCACCATAGACAAACAAACCTTTGCTGATTTGTTTCGCATAATCATTGAAGGCGTTGAAGACATCCTCCAAGCTTGTAAAATAGTCAGGGTGGTCAAAGTCGATATTAGTAATGATAGAGTATTCTGGGTGATATGGCATGAAAGTGGCGTTCGTACTCGTCTGATTCAAAAAGACAAAAATACTTGGCATTTTTCAGAACCACGACCTGTACCATCTCCAATCAAGTAGCTTGTATCAGTGATGTGTGACAAAACGTGAGAAAGCATACCTGTTGTTGAAGTCTTACCGTGTGCTCCAGCAACACCCATGCTGATAAAGTCACGCATAAAGCTACCAAGAAACTCATGATAACGTTTATAGCTTAGTCCGTTCTTGTCTGCATAAGCAATTTCAACATTGTTGTCTGGACGAAAGGCATTCCCAGCGATGATTTCTAAATCCCCTTGAAGGTTTTTCTCATCGAAAGGTAAAATTTTGATACCTGCTTGCTCCAATCCACGTTGTGTAAAGTAGTATTTCTCTACATCAGACCCTTGGACCTTATGCCCCATTTGATGCAACATCAAGGCCAAGGCACTCATCCCTGATCCTTTAATTCCGATAAAATGATAGGTTTTTGCCATCTTTTTTCCCCTTTACTCTGTCATATTTGTCAAGTTTAACTCTTGAGCAATTTTACGTTCTTTTTCTGATTGATTCTCTTTTTTGTTATAAATCTGACTTTTCTTTAGAAAATCATAATTATTTTTCTTTGGTCCAAGATGCTCTTCTTTGCTTGTCTCTTGCATCTGAGGAGCCATTTTCAGCCAAAATATAATGGTTCTGAGTTAGTTTGTCACTAAATTTTGCTAGCTCACCAGGATTTTCCTTTTGGAAAGGAGCTGTTGGCTGATTTGTCTGTCTTACTACATTAGTTGAAGGTTTATAACGTTTCGTAAAACTAACATCTTGAGTCAAATATGTTGCTGAACGTTTCCGTTTTAGATCAGCTCTTGCTTCTTCACGAGCAAGTTCAGCATAGGATTTTTCCTTGTGTTCAGGCAGTTTCTCTGGCGCCTTAGTCGGTGACTTTTTTTCAGTAGTAATTGGTGACCATTCCAAGTAGTTTTTATCTTGATAGTCTCCCTTGATGTTACTAATGAGATCCGACTCATCATATAAATTCATAAATGGCATCTCTGTCAGCATAATTTCATCATCTGACACTATTGGAAATCGTTCTAACTTCATTTTTATTTCCTTTCAATACTCCATTATAGCGTAAAGTCTTGATTTTTCAAGTCCTGGCTTCAGAAATTCCTAATATTTCTTGAATTTCAGTAAGTGTAAGGCTGCCACGAGACTCTGTTCCGTCCAAGACTTCTGAGACCAGATTTCTTTTCTGTTCCTGCAACTCTTGAATTTTCTCCTCGATTGTACCTCTAGTTACCAGACGATAAACTTCAACGGCCTGTTCTTGGCCCATACGATGAGCCCTACCAATAGCCTGCGATTCAACTGCTGGATTCCACCATAAGTCGACCAGAATAACCGTGTCCGCACCAGTAAGATTTAGACCAACTCCTCCAGCTTTTAGAGAAATCAAAAACACATCGCGCTCTCCTTGGTTAAAGGCCTTGGTAATTTCTTGACGCTCCTGTGATGGTGTAGAGCCTGTAATCTTAAAGGAAGTTAAGCCAAGCTTAGGCAGTTCCTCTTCGATGCGGTCAAGCATTCCCCTAAATTGAGAGAAGATGAGTACACGATGATTTCCCTCAGCAATTTGACTTAGCAAATCTCGTAAACTATCAAAGCTTCCCGCTATCCCCTGTAATCCTCCATAAATGGGGCTGGA
>BNJU01005185.1_pt1 | contig 20092 bp, 27 predicted proteins | sample 8539281 | NCBI WGS metagenome assembly BNJU01 (sample SAMD00202456, study PRJDB9452) | human saliva metagenome | isolation source: human saliva | place: Japan
GGAAGTTATGGTCATTATGATATGAGCGTTTCTTGTGATCAAACATTTGGTAAAGCGTTCATTACAAGATCTCATGCGCTGTTTGAGCTATCATGACAAATATTCGCAATCTTTCTGGAGATATGATGTCAATATATTCTCGTTCTCAAATTTGTTTCACTTTTATTAAGCGGTAATTTCTCTTCATCGGTATATTCTTCGTAGCATGCTATGTAGTATGGCTTCTGCCGATGTTTTCAGGTATACTTAGTTTGGCATCTCCGCTTAATCGGAATATATATTGATATACACAATCCGTTATTTTATAGAGGTGTCGTATGTATAGAAAAACATGGATGCAAGTTAATCTAGACAAGATTGAACGTAACTTAATCAAATTAAAAGATATCTGTCAGAAAAATAATTGTTGTTTTAAAAAGCAGATGCGTATGGCTGTGGTGATATTCACGTTGCTCGTGCAGTATTAGAAGCAGGTGCGAAATGATTGCTGTATCTTCTAGATGTAGCACTGTCCTACGTAATGAAGGTTACGAGGGCAAACTATTAATCCTTGAGCTACAGAAGCTAGCGATATTCCTGTTTTAATTAAACAAGGTATCTCTTGTACCGCTTACTCTAATGAATGGGTAGACAGCGCAATCCAGCAAAAACTGTGAAGGTTTGCACATACATCTGAAGATGGATACTGGCATGAGTCGTATTGGCTTTTCGCACACTGATCGAACTGCATCTAGCTTTCGACAAACCCAAGCCGCTAGATGTAATATGGAGGGTATCTTTCACCCACTTCTGTTGTGCTGACAGTGATTTAGAACTCACAAACCCTACAGTTCTCTAAATTCAAAGAAGCAGTAGAGTCTTCTCTACTCCTTCCCTTGGGTACATTATGACAACAGTGATGCGACGGCCTTTCTTTAAAGAAGATACATCGAATGCTTGCCGTATCGGAATCTCACTCTATGGAATTTCTACTATGAAAATCTCTGAACCAGCAATTTCACTCCTAAGTGAAGTCATTATGGTAAAAACATATGCATGCAGGGTGATACAGTTGGATATGGTAGCTACTTATACTCGCTAAAGATGATGAAAATCATTGCCACCCTACCAATTGGGTATGCAGATGGTTTTGTCCGCGCTAATCATAGGCAGACAAGTATATGTTGATGGTCAATACGCAGAGATTGTAGGACGTGTATGTATGGATCAAGTAATGATTCATTTAGAACACGAAGTTCTCAGTTAAAACAGTTGTCGAAATCTTTTGTGAACACATCTCACTAGGAGAAGATGGCTGAAGAATTAAATACAATCCCCTATGAAATTATCTGTTTATTAAGTAGCCGTGTAACACGTCGTTACATTTGGCACAACAAAATTCAAGACGAAGAAAATTCCCGTTTGGAAAAGAGTATTCTAACAAAGAGAAAAACTAAAACGATGAGTCAGCGCTCATCGTTTTTCGTTGATTGGCAATAAATCAATAAATCCTAACTCAGGATTATTATATAAGCGAACAAAGAATTTATTTTCCAGTCGCAAAACCTCTTGAAATGTATAAGAGTCTTCCATCAAGGTTTTTAATGCCATGAGTATATTTAGGGAATAGTCCTTGTTGTGGTGCATATAATCCTTGTCTTAAAAATGGAACTGCCCATTGTCCACCATGTGCATGACCACTAATAATTAAATTGACTGGCAATTGTTCATAGAACGCTACATGATGCGGACGATGAGATAAAAGAATACGATAATACGACGTCATACAGAGAGAATCAACTTCTCTACTGTCTTATCCATCTTAGGTCCACCATCTGTTAAACCAATAATTTTCATTAATTGACCATTGATATTCATCACTTCACTCATCATCAAGGAGAACTTGCACTCCATCTGAACGCATCGCAATCACATAATCATTTAGCTTCTCTTTTAACATCTCATCGTGATTTCCACTAATATATACTCGCGGATATGCATTTAATGCATGCATGAGCGCAAGCATACTTTCGTTATCCCCCCTAGGCGTAAAGATATCACCAGGGAAAACAATTAAGTCTGGTTTGTGTTTATTTACCATACGGATAATACGTACATTATCTTTACCAAAACTTTGAGAGTGCAAATCAGAAATAACACAGATACGTACACGTTTTGAAATGAGTGGTGAATAAATCTTTTTTTCTTGTCGCATCTATCTTATGTGGCCATCCTAAGAATATAATCAGTGCAAACCAATAAAACAGCTACCACGGATACAACGATAATTGTCTGCATATCTTTCTAACCCCCAACTCCACTTAACCAATTTGTCTTATATAACCGAATTAAATATAATACACCTCTTATCGCAATATCAATTGTCATTGCAAATGCAAGCACCCATAAGTCCCATGATTGGCGCTAAGAAGAAGACTAGCGTAATACATACCCCATAAAACTCAATAGATTAAGTACAAAATGGAATAATCGTATCACCAGCACCTCGTAATACACCTGTAATAACAATGGATGCGGCAAAGAGTGGTTCTGCAAGCATGACAACTCGAATAACATTTACACCAAGTTGTTGTACATCTTGATCTGGTGTTAATATCGCAAATATCATCGGAGATGTAAAAAACAATATAATCGCAAGGATACCCATAATCGTCATACCCAATAGTGTAATGATATTAGCAAAGTCTTTCGCAAGATTTTTCTTGCCAGCACCAATCGCTTGTCCAATTAATGTTGTGGCTGCTGCTGCTGATACCAAATCCAGGCATATAACAAATTGACTCTACTGTATTACCGAAGGAATGTGCCGCAATCGCAACTGTCCCAAGTGGAGCAATAATCTTTGTGGACGCAATTTGTCCCATACATAAAACACTTTGTGCTAACGCATTTGGCATTCCTATTTTCCACGCAGAAAATAGTACTCTTTGACTTGCAAAACCAATTTCCAGCAATTTCTTAATGTAATTCATTCGATTTTGTTATAGGCTACCATGAAAGAAATGACTGTGCAAATACAACTGCCAGTGATGTGCCAAGTTGTGCACCTAATACACCTAAATTAGCTCCATACACCCATATCTCTAAACCAAAGATGGAAATCATTCGAGATGGAAAAATCAAAATGAAATTGAAGATGATATCTAAAATACACATTAAGACAGCCATCTTACTTGGTGTCTTCATATCCCCCGCACATTGCAGCATACTATTTACAAGGTAATTTAACTGACGAATTGGAAGGAAAATTGCATATAATCCAAGATAATTCGTCGCATCTTTCCATATCTCTGGTTGGGCCTGTAGCCATGATGGAGCAACATGTGCCCACACATAACAGACTCCTGCAATTAGAAATGAAATGAACAGTGAGGTCAAAAGGGAACCTTTAAATATCCTTCTACTACGTTCAAGCTTTCCAGCACCTACCGCATGAGCAACCTGTACAGAGAATCCAATCGCTACGCTATTAATGAGTTCTCCAAATAGCCAAGTACTCGACATAACAAGACCAATTGACGCAGAGGCTAATGCACCCAGTGCACCAACCATAGCTGTATCAATAAATCCCATTACAGTTTCTGTGATGACTGCTAGGATACCAGGGATACTTTAAGTCTTTTATAAGTTTTATTTTATCGGAAAATGTTAAATGTTCTGCATTCCGTATTTTTTCTGCAAGTTGTGTATTCATATGCCTATTATACAAAAAGGTACTCCTTTTGGAGTACCCCATATGCTTATTTATTTGGATTAAAATATACAGTTGTGCCAGCTTCTACAGATTTTGTAATCCATACGCTCGCCCCAATGACACAACCATCACCAATTACGGTATCACCACCAAGAACTGTTGCATTGGCATAGATAACAACATTATTACCAATGTTTGGATGACGCTTTCCACCCTTTACAAGTTCACCGTTCTCATTCACTTTAAAACTCTTTGCACCAAGTGTAACGCCTTGATATAGCTTCACATGGTGACCAAGTTCTGCTGTTTCACCAATAACTACACCAGTACCATGGTCAATACAGAAGTAATCACCAATTGTCGCACCAGGATTAATATCAATACCAGTCTTTTCATGTGCATATTCTGCCATAAGACGAGGAATATATGGGAACACCTAACTTATATAAGACATGTGCAATACGATAGATAAAGATTGCATAGAAGCCAGGATATGCAATAACTACCTCTGACTTTGTTCTAGCTGCTGGATCACCATCATAGATTGCCTGGATATCTGTTAAGACAGAACGCTTAATTGCTGGTAACTCTGCTAAAAACATATCTCTTAAGTTTCCACAGATTGAACAATCTGCACCCTTAAACTGCAGAGCTGCTTGAATTTCCTTCTGTAAACCTTCTGATAAATAGTTTATAGCTTGTTGTTGGTTTAACATACCTGCATGATAATAATCTGGCAAAATCACTGCTTGTACCTGCTTTAATATCGTAATGATATTTGTACGATCTGGTATACGCATTTTTAATGCAAGATCTTTATCTACAATTTCATTTAGTTCATTGAGTAGTGTTTCGTAATTTTCCATTTTATTCTGCGAATAATGCAGTTGATAAATAGCGATCTCCAGAGTCAGGTAATAATACAACAATTAACTACCTGCATTCTCTCTCTCTTCGCTACTTCAAGTGCAGCGTATACTGCTGAACCTGAAGAAATACCAACTAATATTCCTTCCTTTCTGCCAATCTCAGCACCTGTTGTAAAGGCTTCTTCATCTGTAACTTTGATTACTTCATCATAGATTTCTGTATCTAATGTTGTAGGGATGAAGCCTGTACCGATACCTGAATCTTATGTGGACCTGGCGCACCACCTGAAAGTACTGCACTAGTTGCTGGTTCAACACCAATCACCTTCACATTTGGATTCTTTTCCTTGAGATACTTACCTGTACCAGAGATTGTTCCTCCTGTTCCGATAGCGGAAATAAAGATATCAACCTCACCATCTGTATCTCCCCAGATTTCTGGTCCTGTTGTTAAATGTGCTTTACGATTAGACATATTTTCAAACTGCTGTGGAATAAATGAGTTCTCAATGCCTGCAGCAAGTTCTTCTGCCTTAGCAATTGCGCCCTTCATACCCTTGGCACCTTCTGTTAATACAACCTCTGCACCATAACCCTTAACCATCTTACGACGTTCAACAGTCATTGTATCTGGCATTACTAGAATAACACGATAACCCTTCGCTGTACCAACTGCAGCTAAACCAATACCTGTATTTCCTGATGTAGGTTCAATAATTGTAGAACCTGGCTTTAATAAACCTGCTTCTTCAGCATCTACAATCATCTGATATGCAATTCTGTCCTTAACAGAACCTGTTAAGTTAAAGTATTCAACTTTTGCTACAACTCGTGCCTTTAAGCCAAGGTCCTTTTCAAAGTGTGTAAATTCTAATAGTGGTGTGTGACCAATTAATTCAGTTGTTGATTTTTTGATATTTGACATAGTATTTTCCTCTTTTCTCTCATGTAATATATGAAACGGTAAAAAAACAAAAATCCGAGCATGCATTCATATGCCCGGATTTATTTACTATTGTGCTTACGAATCACTGCAATAAAAGGTAAATTAAAGCAGCCCCGACGCAGAAACAGCATTCATCCGGACATCATTTAAATTACAACAGCAACATTTGATTCATCACTTGTTTGTTCATGCCCGTTTCCTCCTGTTCACCGTTCTTATTACGGGAAACTATCATAGTACTATCAGTTTTATTTGTCTACTCTAATGATTCAACTTTTTCTTTCACTTTGAATTAGAGTTTGTACATCATCTTCTTTCAACTGTTCTAATTGATCGGATATCTCAGATTCATCCGCAAATTGATTGAAGATATTTTTGTTTTTCATGGAGTCGTTTTTACCAGTGCTTCATCTATCGTATTAGCAGATAATAATCGATACACAAATACATGATTGATTTGCCCCATACGATAGACACGAGAGATTGCCTGCATCTCATCGGATGGTTTTAACTGAGGTTCACAAAGAATTACAATCTCTGCCGTTTGAATATTTAATCCAATTCCACCCGCATGAATCTGCATTGGCAAAACCCGTGCAATCGGCTCATCAAACTGCTTAAGAATTTCTTGTCGTTTCTCCAGCGATAACTTTCCACTAATGATAGGCAAAGATTTTCCTAACAGTAAATCTGTCACGAAAGATAGCGTCTCCAAGAAATAAGAGAATATGACTACCTTTCTTCCTTCACCGAGTGCCTGCAAGCACAACTCAACCATCCGCTCTGCTTTTGTGGAATTGAGTGAATCCCAAGATACTCTACGCATTGCCATAAAGTTTCCAGATTCAACTGCTTTGCGGTAAGAAACTATCTCCTCTTCATTCATCATGCACCACTCGTCATGAATCGTTAATTCCGGAAGTTCCATGAGTACATCCGTACGTTTACGACGCAAATATACTGGCGCAATCTTCTTGCGGAATAAGTCTGCTTTTGCTAGATATTTCATATCTTTTACTTCGATTGCGATGGATGGATTTAAACATTCAAGTAAGTAACACATTTCATCTACGTTATTTTCAATCGCTGTACCTGTCATATATAGAGCGTATTCTGCTTGTTCAATCATTCGCACTGTATTGCGTGTACGTTGTGCCTCTTTGTTTTTAACGAAGTGCGCTTCATCCACAACAACCATGTCGAGCGGAAAATCTTTATCAAAAATAATTTTATCTAAACCTTCATAGTTAATGATTGCAATTCCACCATCACTCTTCCAAATTTCATAATCACTAAAACCAGATCCATGTAACATATATGCTTGCATGTCCGTTAGTTTTTCAATTTCGCGCTTCCAGTTTAGTAATAACCCAGCTGGACATATTACAAGAAAATAACGATGACCTTTGTGATGTAGATGATTCATCACCGCAATTGCTTGAATGGTTTTTCCAAGACCCATCTCGTCTCCAAGCAGTACCCTTTTCTGATGCAAGATATACTTGGTTCCAAATTCTTGATAATGACGCAACTCCGTATGGAATGATTCTAACAATAATGGTGTTGCTTGTATTTGTTTCAACAGCGAAACATCAATATCTTCATCAACATCATCCTTGATTTCAATATCCGCAAGTTTTTCAATCACCGTATAGTATTGAATTGCATGTTCTTTGTAGTCCTGCAATATCGTTTCAAAATCTACATTTTTTAGTGCAGTACAATTATCATAAAATTGCGTTATTGTTTCTGCGTAAGAAGACTGGTTAAAGTACTTTACATCTTCTACGGCTTTTAAAAAACTCTGTTTCTTTTTTCTACCACTAAAAATCCAACCAAAGAAATTTTGTATCAGGCCACTATTATCATAGGCTTCTTGGATACCACGTTCTGTTTCTTGATAGATTGCATTTAATTTTGCATAGTTTTCTTTTGTATGCAGATAGAAGTAAATTTCCTGAAGAATCTCTTTATCCCTATCCGTTAGATGTTCTAAGTCTATACGGTAGTGAATCTGACTTTTAACAGCTGCAGTACTACGGTGTAGTGCCAACATGAGTTTATCTGCTGTTTCATCCCCAATACCATCTAACGCTTCTAGTTGTCTACGATTATATTTCAATAAGTCATACATCGTTAAGATGTGACTAGCTTCAAGTGCTTGTAGAGGAAGTCTTGTGAAGGATTTTGAAAGATCCTTGATTGGAATCTGTCGAATTTCTTCCACAACTTTATCCGTGATAATATCTTGGCAACGATCATGAATCACTTGGATATTTTTCTTTTCTTGATCACGCAAAGAAAAGAGTTGATCCCTTAACATCTTCAACTGCTCACGTTCATATCGAATTTCTTGATAATTAATCTTTTGAAATATCATATTTCCTCATATGAATTATAAGTTGTTATTCTAAAAAAACAAATGACCACAACCTGCAAGCATCACTCAAGCTCATTGCTGTAGCCAGACCAGTTACCACTATCTTCTTTTCTTTCATTTTATTTTATAAATCTTTTCTTGTTATTTTATGAAAATTTTTTACATTACTTCTAATTTAAATTAAAAATAGTCTTGAGCTTTCTTCATATTCTTCAAGATATACCCCAGAATCGTGATATTGTATATGAGGATACCAAATTTTCCCCATTTTAAAGAAAGTGGGTTTTTTATGGAAAATTTTACAGTTTTTGATTATGAAGACATTCAACTAATACCAAATAAGTGTATTGTAAACAGTCGTTCAGAATGTGATACAACAACACGATTTGGCAAACATTGCTTTAAATTACCAGTCGTCCCAGCAAACATGCAGACAGTCATTGATGAATCTCTAGCAATTAAACTTGCAGAGAATGGATATTTCTATATCATGCATCGTTTCACTCCTGAAACACGTCTTCAGTTTGTACAGATGATGAACGATAAAGGATTGATTTCTTCCATTAGTGTTGGTGTAAAAGAAAATGAATATCATTTCATTACAGATCTTGCAAGTCATCACTTAGTTCCGGACTACATTACAATTGATATTGCTCACGGTCACTCCAACGCCGTCATTAATATGATCAAACATATTAAAAAAACACCCTACCAGATACATTTGTCATTGCAGGTAATGTAGGAACCCCTGAAGGTGTTCGTGAACTTGAAAATGCAGGCGCAGACGCAACGAAAGTTGGTATTGGTCCTGGAAAAGTATGTATCACAAAACTAAAGACAGGATTTGGCACAGGTGGTTGGCAGTTAGCTGCTTTGCGTTGGTGTGCAAAAGCTGCACGTAAGCCAATTATTGCGGATGGCGGTATCCGTTCAAATGGCGATATTGCAAAGTCGATTCGCTTTGGCGCAAGCATGGTTATGATTGGTTCCCTATTTGCTGGGCATACCGAATCACCAGGTAATACCGTCATGCAAGATGGTATTGAAATGAAGGAATACTTCGGTAGTGCCTCTGAATATCAAAAGGCACCCGTAAAAATGTGGAAGGCAAAAAGATGCTTGTGCCATGTAAAGGTTCTATCATGGATACACTAATCGAAATGCAACAAGACCTTCAATCATCCATCTCTTATGCAGGCGGAAAAGATTTAAACGCAATTCGCTATGTTGATTATGTCATTGTAAAAAAATTCTATTTTTCAATGGCGATGCATTAGGCATTCTATTTGGTGAATTTGACGCAAAGGATATAATAATAATGAAAGAAGGTAACGAAATGACAAAGATTGATATTATCTCCGGCTTTCTAGGAGCTGGAAAAACAACATTGATACAAAAAGTTAATCAAAGAAGTATATGCAGGTAAAAAAGTAGTTCTTGTTGAAAACGAATTTGGCGAAATTGGAATTGACGGTGGTTTCTTAAAAGATGCCGGTATCGTTGTCAATGAAATCAACAGTGGATGTATCTGCTGTACATTACAAGGTGACTTCCGCAATGCTTTTACAAGAAGTAGTCAAGAAGTATGATCCTGACCACATCATTATTGAACCTTCCGGTGTTGGTAAATTATCCGATATCTTAGCAGTCGTAAAAGATGTAGAAGGTTTGGAACTAAATAGTTACAGTACTGTTGTAGACGCAAAGCGTTGTGAAATATACCACAAAAACTTCAAGGAATTCTTCGATGATCAGATTTCCACAGCTGCTTGTGTCATCTTATCCAGAACACAACTCGTTGATGAAGAAACATTACAAAAGGATATCGCAATCATCCGTGAATTAAACCATGACGCAAGAATCATCACCACTCCATGGGATGACCTCTCTGGTCAAGCAATCATCGAAGCGATGGAAGGTTCTACAGATGGCTTCCCAGAACTCGAAGAGGAAGAAGACTGTGGATGCTGTGGATGTGGTTGTCACGATGACGATGATGACGATTGTTGCTGTGGCCATGACCATCATGAACATGACACCATCATCACGACCACGAGGAAGAAGAATGCTGCTGTTGCTGTGGTTCTTCCGAACATGAAGAGCACCACCATGAACATCATCATGATGATGAAGAATGTTGCTGCCATCACCACCACGAGGAAGAAGAACATGATGAGGAAGAAAGCTGCTGTTGTGGCCATGATCATCACGATCATGAACATCACCATCATCACCACCATCATGGACACGATGCGGATGAAGTATTCACATCAATCGGTATCGAAACAGTTAATAAGTACTCTGTAGAAGATATTGCATTAGCACTTTCTGAACTAGATGAACATATCATCCGTGCAAAGGGTATCGTTCCTAGTCATGATGGAAGTTGGTTATTCTTTGACTATGTACCAGGAGATGCAGATATCCGCATTGGTTCCCCTGCTTACACTGGTTTAATCACTGTCATTGGTGATCAGGTAGACGTTAATCACATCAAAGAAATCTTTGGGGTGAAGTAAAATGGCAACCCCTGTTTATCTCTTTACAGGATTTCTTGATTCCGGTAAAACATCTTTAATCTTAGACACACTTAACGACCCTTCCTTTATGGAAGAAAATAGCCGTACATTAATTATCTGTTTTGAACAAGGTGAAATTCGATACAACGATAAATACCTCGCAGAGCGCAAAGCATTCGTTGAATACATGGACTCTCCAGAGGATTTAAACGTAGAAAAGATTCGTGAATTAGATACAATCTATCATCCAAATCAAGTATTCATCGAATATAACGGAACACTTGCTATTACTCCATTTATCCTGTCACAGATGCCAAACTTCTGGCCTTTGGTACAGATTCTTACAACAGTAGATGCGACAACTTTCCAAATGTATATTAACGCAATGCGTTCTGTCATTTACGAGCAGTTAAAGTACAGCGATACAATTATCTGTAATCGTTGTACACCAGATACCTCCGCATCAATGCTGCGGCAATATCAAAGCTATTAATAAAAAAGCTCAGATTTTCTACGAAGGCGAACACGGTGCCCAGGTCACTCTTAAAGAAGGTGTACTACCATTCAATATCAATGCCCCTATCATCGATATCAAAGATGATGATTATGGCATCTGGTATATGGATGCGATTGAAAACCCAGATAAATATGATGGAAAAGAAATCATCCTACGCGGTAAGTTCACCGAGACATTACCAGGCTATCATCAGACCTTTATCATGGGTAGACAAGCAATGGTATGCTGTGCAAATGACACAAGTCTTTGTGGATTAACGGTTACAGGTGTGAAAGTAGAAGAACTTGTAAAGGATAACTGGTATGAAGTACAAGGTAATCTTAAGACCATCCCATTGGATAATGGCGGTAAGACACTTGTCCTATACGCAAACCGCATTCAAAACTACCAAAAACCACAAGATGAGTTCGTATATTTCAGTTAATCACTAGGGTAATTCTTAAGAGTTACCCTTTTTATTCTGAACTTTTTTTAATTTTCACCTATGTTAGTTAACGCATTTTGCTCATTTGTGCTACCATTATTCAGGGAAGTGATAAAATGATGAAATTTATAAAAGAAAAACTAAATATACGTAGAGCCGTATGGTTCTTACTCATCTCGGCAATGTTCTTACTATTTTATGCACCACATCTTTCCTTTGATGTACACATGAAAAAAGGTATCCAAGGTACTGTGGTCGTATCAAACTTTAATACAGACCGTGGAGAAGAAATCTTTGCAAACTATAACTATAACTCTCATAAGACATGGCTAGATGCACAACCATCTTGGGAAGTAATTCACCTCAGTAACATTCCAATCGTTACAAACTCTTTACGTTTAGGTTTTAACAACGTAAAGACAGACATCGCTATCTCAAAGATTGATGTGTCATTTGGACCATTTAAACTTGCAGAGTATACACCAGAGAATATCTCTAACAAGATCATCGCCTCTCAAGGTATGGTCATCAATACAAATGACAACACCATTAACTTAACTGTAAACGGTGTTGAAGGCTGGCTACAACTCGAGACCCAAGAGTACCTACCAAAAGCTGCTTGGGTTGCAGTATACCTATCCATTTTGGTATTAAGTTGGATCATTGCGTATCTCATTGATAAGAAGATTACATGGGCAAAACACATTCCAGAAAACGAAATGATGTTAATAGCAGCTCCTATCTGGTGCTTCTTTATGTCAGAAATCTGTACTGGTAACTATTACTATATCAACTTGATGAATCGTTTCTACAACGTTGCCATCTATATTATTCTATATAAAGTAATCTACTTAATATTCCGTCGATTACCAATCTCAGTACTGATTTGTAACTTATTTGTTGTGATTTTCGGTATCGTAAATATGTACGTAACACAATTCCGTAACCGTCCAATCGCACCATGGGATTTAACCGCAATTGGTACAGCTGCAGATGTCATCTCCAACTACCATGTCCAGATTCGTTACTTCATGGTTATCGCAATTATTATCGCCATCTTAATTTATCTCTTGATGCGCGCTGTACCACGCGAGAACACAAAGATTAACGTATACTACGCAACATATCCTATCCTGATTATTGTTATAGCGCTCTTCTTAAATAGTGTTGGTCAATACTACCTATGGGATATGAACCTATTATCCATCTTCCAAACAGATGGTACGGCGCTTAGTTTCACAGGTCTTGTAAACCAATATATCTCTGATCAACCAAAGAAACCAGAAGGATATTCTGTAGAGGAACTCAAAGAACTGGGTAAAGAGCTTGCTGAAAGAGCTGCAGCCAACGTCGATCCTAATGGCACTAAACCAACGAATATCATCATGGTAATGAACGAATCCTTTGCAGACATGAATGTTGGTGGTACAAACTATGCTGATAACATCATCCCTTACTACCTGTCTCTAGAAAATACGATTCGTGGTAACCTCTACGTCGATGTACGTGGTGGTGGTACATGTAATAGTGAATATGAATCCTTAACAGGTAATACAACAGCGTTCTTTGCGGGTGGTGTATATCCATTCAACATGTATATGCATAGAAACGTACCTTCTATGATTTCCTACTTTAACCAAATCGGCTTTACTACAACAGGTATTCACCTTGGAAAATCCACAAACTGGAACCGTGCTTCCGCATGGAAGAAACTGCAGTACCAAGATAAAGTATTTGCAGAAACCTTTGATGGTCTGGAAACAATTCATGGATATCCAAGTGATGCACAGAATTTCAAAGTCCTAGAAGAAACTTACGAAAAGGAAAAAGATAAAAAGAACTTCATCTTCAATATCACCTACCAAAACCATGGTGGATATGATGATAAAGATGACTTAAAGAAGACCGTCAATTTCAGTTCTATTGGTGGTGGATATGGTCATGCGGAAAACTACTTCTCATTAATGAAGATTTCTGATCAAGACTACAAGAACTTGATTGAATACTTTTCAAAGGTAAAAGAACCTACAATGATTGTGATGTTTGGTGACCACCAACCATCCTTAGGTGCAGATTGTGATAACCTTCTATTCCCACATGCAGGTACACCTGAAAACGACATGACACAATATATTACCCCATTCTCCATTTGGGCAAACTATGATATTCCAGATGAGACAATTGATAAGTTAAGTATTAACTACCTATCTTCACTCATTATGAAGACAGCAAACTACCAAATGACTCCATACCAGGAATTCTTATATGAACTAAAAGATAAGTATCCTGTAATTGGTCTATATGGTTGTTATGACGCAGCTGGTAAATACTACCAATCTGTATATGATATTGATGATGCGGATATCAATACATACCGTTGTCTACAGTACAATAACGTATTTGATTCTGATCGTATCGCATCTCTATTCTATCCAGAAGGAGAAGAGAGTAAATAACAAAAAAAGAACACAAGTGTTCTTTTTTTAGTTATAGAAACATACGAATAAAACTATTTTCTTCCGTATAAGGTTTCCAACCCTTACCAGGTTCTGAACTCTTCATGAAGTTTGTCCAAGCAGAAACCATTTCATCACTAATCTTATAATCGCGCACTTCCATCTCTCTCCAGCAGCGACTCAACGTACCAAACATGTACCATAACTCCGCAGAGTGGAAAGCACCAGCATCATCTGATGGTAACTTGCGATTGAATAAATATAAGTATGTCGGTTTACCTTGATGTTGATTTCGTAAGTTTGCAAAATCAATCATACTCTGATAGTACTTAGACTTACGCATCGGCTCATTAACACCTAAGCCAAAATCATTACCATTGGCACCTATGATATACGGTATATTCTGAACATCACCACGCTTCACCAGTTCATCCAAAGTATCCTCTAGCACAAAGCCATCCACCACTGGCCCAAACAGCAGGCGATTATCATGTTTGGAAAGCTTCGGTAAAATATCCACTAACTTCTGCGCAGGAATTTGACGTAATGCTTGAATATTTTTCGCACCCACAAGCTTCATAATTTCTTCACCAGTTTCATACGCTTCTTCAACAGTCTTATGTTTGAAGATAGGATTATCTACCCCAGCACCACTTTGTATAATTGCCTTGGCAATCATGCCACGTGTTGTAGGACTAGAAATCAATGTCTGAACACTAATCGCACCAGCACTTTGTCCAAATAGCGTAATGTTATCAGGATCTCCTCCAAAAGCCTCAATATTCTTACGAATCCAACGAATCGCAAATACTTGGTCTAAAATTCCATAGTTGGACACACAATGCGCAGGATCTTCTTCTTTTAGTTGCGGATGCGCAAAGAACCCAAATACACCAACACGATAATTGATTGTTACAAGAATGACATCATTTTGTACAAACGCTTCTCCATCAAATGGAACTTCATTTCCATATCCATGGTCAAAAGCACCACCATGGAGCCAGATTGCGACTGGATATCCATGTTCTGATTTACGGTTTGGTGCCCAGATATTTAAATACAAACAATCCTCACTCATTTCAGGATAAGGATATTGTTCATAGTTATAAAACTCTTTACGATAGAACGGATTCGATGCCTTAGGTTGTGGACAGATTTTACTATATTCCAAAGCATCTCTAACACCTAACCAACGATCAGGTGCCTGAGGTGAGCTAAAACGCAAATTCCCAATTGGAGGTTTCGCATAAGGTACACCCTTAAAAATTAATTTAGATTCCGTCTCTTCACCGCGCAATATACCCTGTTCCACTTTTATTTCAACTGTTTTCATAAAAACCTCCAGTTCGAATTTCCAACGTATTTTTTTCAACATTATACCATTTCTAATTTTTCAAACTAATGAAGAATACATGAAAAAGAGACCCGCTGGCACAGATCTCGATTTCTTTTTATTTTTTTGGGAGGAAAGAAATTTATAATTTCTCTGTCATTTTAAGACACTTATAATATACCCTAAACCATGTGTGAGATATATGGTGAAATAGTGAAAGTATTGTGAAAGTGTATTTTTCATATCATTTTTCTATATTTTTTTATCAAAAACTGCTTATTTTTATCGTACATTTTAAATATTAATATTGTTTTTATCAATATTTTAGTTTCATTATCTATGTAATAAATTTTTCAGAAAATTTAGAATAATTATTCAAAAACATAGTTACCTAAGTATTTTTTTAAATCCTAGAAAAGAGTTAAATATAACAAACAATGCAAAAAAAAGTATAATATTAAATATGGTGGTCTAATATGCATTCCAAAATGTATCATTCATGATTTCCCTATGTCCTCGTAGCTCAGTTGGATAGAGCGACTGCCTCCTAAGCAGTAGGTCGTGCGTTCAAATCGCATCGAGGACGCCATTATATGACTCTAAGCCTTTATTTACAGAGCTGAGTTTTTCTATTCTCAAACATGATATATAAGATAGTATTATACTAGGACAGAAAACATACTTTTCTGTCCTTTCACTTTATGGTAAAGATTTCGACCAATATCCATCTGGGTCTTCAATAAAAGTAGATACCCATTGCCTCATTTTCAAAACAAATACAACCCATTTCCTTATGCTTTTTGATGAGCTGCATCAAAATCATCTGTCCAAAAATGCAAGATGGAATTCACACTCACCCTAAATCATATGGCTGTGGATGATCCTTTGAGCCAAGTGAGTTCCAATTCAAAACTCACCAACCTCACTCTTCAAGTATACAATGATAAAAGTCATCGCTTGTCTTTCTTCTCACCTCGTGTAAGTCGAGAGCTTCATTGTAGAAACGAATGGATCTTTCTAAATCTGAAACATTCAAATTCTCGTGAATCATTTTAAATTCATATCTCTTCTCCTCTCGCTGCCTCTGTGTTTCTAATACGTGACTGATACTGTGGGTATTCCGTGATAAAACGCTGAATCACGCTAGGATCTCCCCAGTAGTGGATTGGATAGATAGTATCACAGTCCACATTTTCTAGAAAATATAATAACCCGTCAGCGTAGTGTGCTTCTAGTCTTGGATCAAGTGGAACAAAAGCAACATCAAAATGTCTGCCCTTAATTTTTCCAATCTCCGTGTGATATATAGTGCGAAGTTCTAGATTTTCCTCTTCTGGTTCCCCTTCCCAATACCAATCATTTAAATCGCCACCATGGTAAACAACCCCTTCATCAGTACTCACAATGAAAGCAACGCCACTATCGTTTGAAAGTAGAGTCTCAACTTGAATTCCACCATCAAACTGATAGCATTTATCAGGTTCAACAAAGCGATGCTTTATCTTCGACAATCTATTTTCATCACTGATGTCGTTTGCTAGTATGGCTTGATAACGCATCCCCCTCTTATCAAGGAGGTCAAAAATAAACGGATTATAGTGATCATTATGAGAATGACTGCAAAATACAATTACATCCTTCTTCTTATCGAGAGGTGGTAGTTCTCCCTTGTAGTAATCAAAAATATAATAGCAATCTTTTGAGTTCAACCAATATACCACTATGGTTTAAGTATGTTACTTTCATGGTATCACCTCCTTAGAATTAACCTACTAATTTTCCTATATTACCTAAAATCAATAGATTAATTTTGTATATTAAATATTTTTATCCTTTTTATTAAACTTATGAATCATATTTTGCTATTTTTACCGTACCAATAATTGATAACCATTACATAATCCTAGATATTTTTTTATTATTTCAGTTTCTCAGTAATATCATTTATGATTACTGCCTCTTTATTACTTACAATCTCAAACCTATAATTCTCACTTTTGCTTTACTGCCAAAAATAATTTCTTGCATATTCTATGGCAGTATCAATCTGATCTAAACTTTCTAGTTCATATATCACTTCAAAAGCTTCATCAAACCAGTTCATATCAAAAAAAGCTGGATTATCATCTCTAAGTTCTACTTCAAATAAACGAATCTTATCTCTTTCTTCTTGGTCTGCTTCTCCCCAATCTTCTTCAAATAGACGTTTACTACTTTCAATTGAATCAAAGAAAGTAATTACTTTCAATACGATTTGGAAGTCAGGAAATTCATTCTGTCGTACATATTCAAATAATCCTTCAGTTGCCCATTTTACAGAAATAAGTATCCATATTCTTCATGTTAAACTTTCCTAAAACAGCCCGCATGTATTGACCAGACAAACAAAGATTAAAAAAACATTCCTTGTTTTGTTTCAATGCTATAACAAACGGTCTTACAAGTTCTATATTCTTTTTGTAATCGTTGATTAGTCTAGTTCCAACTTGAGCAGTATCACTAGAATGATAAACTTTCATTTCCCTTCTCCTTCATTTATATAGTCTTTTTGATTCATGATTCCTCAAAGATAAATGCTTGTGCAAACTCTTTATAACCGATTGATTTAGATACTTGAATCGATGCAATATTATCTAATGCACATTCCCATTGAGGAACAATTCCAGATTGAATATGGTGATGTGTTGCTAGTGCTGCACATAATTTTGCATAGCCTTTTCTTCTATACTCTGGTAAAGTTACTATTCCTGTATGCTGAATATACCCCTCCATATATGGCATATCTGGAGCATCACATAACGCTACAAGTTCATCATCAATGATATATCCAAAGAAAAAGCCTTTATCCACTCTTCCTTCAAAATAGGCTTTGAGCCAACCTATTTCAGAAACTGATGGATATGCTTTTTTAAAAAAATTCTCAAATAGCGGATAATCATCTCTTTTCAGCATTCTTGCATCTTTATAATCAAAAACACGCTCCTCTACGAACTCCATTAATTGATATCCTTTTAAAGGATAAGACTGCTTGATTGTGTCAATCAGCTCCTTAGCATCTTTTAGTTGTGTAAGTTCATTAAAATAAGATTGGTATTTAGGTGCATAAGTCACGATACAAGCATCCTCTTTACATAAGATATATATCGAATATTTGCATCCAAATCCCTTTAATATATGGCTTCTTTCATCGGTACAAATAAACTGTATACCATGTTCAAAATTACTTACATCTGCTCCACAGACGCAAGAATAATAATCATTGGTTATTTTTTAATTTCTCTAGCATCCATTTTCATATAATCCTATCCATTAATATGACCATTAAAAAAATAATTGTCTACTATAAAATCTGTATAAAATATTATAGATTACAAAATATGTTCTAAAGAACAAACAGCAACCAATGTTAAATACAAAAAATACTATTTCAGTTTCTATTTTTACCACTTTATAAGTTCAAAAAAATTTATTTGTTAAAAAGTAATAGAATAAATATTGTTTTCTTGATATTTAATTTCAAAATAACTGGTCGGCTCAATTTTTCCCATTCAGAATCACATCATTATTAAAAGTAATTTTTCTGCTTTTTCTCCGCAGTATTGGTTATTATAATTTTACAATAATTCAACAGATATGCACAGATAGCCGTAGCATGTGAAATAACCAAAACCTTATCACCCTCATTTATGTCATTCAAAATTTTATCGATAGTAATTTTTCATCCGTTTTTTTACTTGATTTAAAGATTCTCCCATTTTTATTGGCATAATCAAAATCTAAATATTGTTTTAGCCAAAAATCCTCATAAGCTTCCCCGATAATTCGTTCATGCAAATCATATAAAATCTCAATATTATTACTTATTTGCTTTGCAGTTTCTACTGCTCTAGTATATGGAGATGTATAGCAATAATCTATATTTAAAAAAATATTGCACGCTTTAGATTTCTGCAAGTTTCAAACCATCAGTCGAAAGAGGGATTAATGCTGTTTCTAGGTTAATCTTTTTCAGGAATTGAGTGTCTCATTAAATATATTGTTTTCATTTTATCCTAGTCTTTTATATATACTAATCATGATTTTTTTCTGTATTTAGATTGCTAATGCGTGAGAAACATTCACATAAATCACTTGATCGAGTTTTAGATTATTGATGATACTTGTTAAAATGATCGATAAAAAAATAGTTAGGAATACGAGAACTGATTTGTTATCATCATCTTCGCAAACTACACCGTATCTCTTAGATTTATAAGTTGTATTTATAACAGATCCAATTGTTTTTTCCAGAAGCTGTATCAATAATTCTATATTTCCCTAAATTGAAATCACCCATTGCTATCCATGAATTAAAAACTTGTTTTATATACTCGTTTTATTGCCCTTCTGTAGTAATAATGATATCTCCAAAAGAATCACCTAAATTAAATGAATATTTTACAAATTCTTTTTTTACTAAACAGCGATTTATCTTCAATAACTTTTTCTGAATACTACCTATCTTTCCCTTTTAGGACATCATAAAAAAAGCCAAAGAATACCCATCTTTATTTTATAGTCAATAAAAGTACTATATAGTTCCTCTTTCTTTTTTTGAATAAACTCTATAAATACCTTCCCCAATTTCCCTATCACAATCCACGAATAAACAATATTCGTTTTCCTTTTGCCATTTTACTTAATTGTGATTTATTAGTATTTTCTTCAATTACACTTAAAGCTCCCCCAATAACAGACAATCCCGTAGCCAACTGTTGCACCAACGATTGCTTCCTTCATTGCGCCCTTTAAAGCATCTTTAAATATCCCCATGATATCCCCTTTAGTTAACTATATCTACATTCTAAATCTTATTAAAAATGTCCCATTTTTTTCAACTTACCATTATAAAACCTAGTATTGTCAAGAAGCACTACACAATTATCCTTTCATCCTTTTTTGGAATTCTTCTTTA
>BNJU01004580.1_pt1 | contig 20087 bp, 25 predicted proteins | sample 8539281 | NCBI WGS metagenome assembly BNJU01 (sample SAMD00202456, study PRJDB9452) | human saliva metagenome | isolation source: human saliva | place: Japan
TAACGCATCTGTTTAGTACAGCTCTTTTTACTGCAAAAATCAGGGAGAGCGTATAATATCCCGTCTTTGACAGTTGCGAAAAGAGTCAGAGCCCATAAAACGGCGTAGTACGCCATTTATGAGCTCTTGTTTTTGAATGCTAGCAATATTTCTACTTTCTCGTTGCGGTTAAAATCTTTTTATATCTCTTTGAGATACAATCGTACTAACTTCTTCTCCAGAATGCGATAAAGAATCAGGGCGGTGAAGCAGGTAATGAAATGTGCCGTACGATTCGATCTTTTTCTACTGAAGATATACCGGTCTTGGCTGAAATTCACTCTTCATAATTCGGAAACATTCTTCAATCTGCCATCGTTTTTGATTAATACTTATAATCGTTGCCACGTCATCCTCCAGGTTTGTGCATACAGCATAGAAACCGTCATAACGTTCCTCTTCCAGTGGCAACATCTTCATCTATCGAAGGAATCATCTTGTCTGCAAGTTCACCGTCAGAAGTACAGTAATTCTGATGAATAAAAACGCTTAGGGATCGTTAGGTCGCTTTTTGATTCAGAGAAGAAGGATTTTCGACGAGCTTTTTCAGCACGTTCAGCTGACGGTTCCGTATCTTTCTCATATAGCCCCATCTGTACAATCGGGTTCGGACGGTTTTCTTGGAATGACCATATTTTCTAAAATCATCCGCTTCCTTAATCTCGAAGTAATAGTTAGTGCTGTCATAGTAAAGAACTCTTTTGTGTCGATTCAGTACCATTCAGAATTCTTGTAAAGTTGAGACTGGAAAAATCATTCTCTTTTGCAAAGGATTTTCCAGTGCACAGTAAACGTGATGGAGCTTGCAGTCAGGCTTTTCAAGGCACTGATGAGATTTAGGGAACTATTTAACTGTCAAACTACCGAACTGAATAATGGGAACAGAGTCCACTTATATTGACTGCTACAGGTTGGAAATCCGGGAATCTAGGTTGACAAACAATATATATTATAATAAAAACTGACTGAAGTCAGTCAATATATATGAGGTAGAATTTATATGGCAAAAACTAAGAAGAAAGACGCAATGAAATCATTGAGACAACTGGAAAGCTGTTTGAGGAGAAGGGATATGAGCAGACACAAGTACAGGATATTGTCAATGAAATTGGAGTAGCAAAGGGACTTTTTCTGTATTACTTCAAGTCAAAAGATGAAGTAATGGAGGAGTTGGCAGATGATATGCAGACGCGATAATAGATGCTGTCAACAAGTTGATGAATAAGGATATAAGCACCTTTTGACAAAATCAATCGTATTTTTCAAATTTTTATTGATTCCGGCAGAAAAAGGTCTGGCATATTGTATGGGAATCCTAAAATGTGACGGTATAACACACGAGAGGATAATGTTGGGAGAAAATGGTTCCTCTTGTAACAGAACTATACTTTCTGGAAATGATATTGGAGAATGCAACTGCAGCGATCCAAAGTTTATCACTGAGTTTTTGGTTTCAGGATTGTTTAATCATCAGCGATCAAATTTCTCCAGATGAGAAGATCGATGAAGGAAAAACTACCAACAATCAAGACAATGATTCTTAAACTATATAATTTGCTGAACAGAAGGAGAGCAAATGAGTAGAAATAACGTATACACAGAATTAACAAATGCCATTGCATAGCGAGGTGAATATATTGAAAGCAGTTACATTTGAGAATGTATCAAAGACATATAATGTTGGTGACAGCGAAGTAACGGCACTTGATCATGTTAGCTTCAGCATTGAAGCCGAAAGTGTCACTGTGATTTTTGAGATGAGCGGATCTGGAAAGAGTACGATGCTCAATCTTATAGGTGGCATGGATAGAGCCTCATCCGGGTGCATACGGGTGTCAGATACCGATATTTCAAAGCTCAATGAATTTGAACTAACCGAATACAGAAGGAAAAAGATAGGATTTGTTTTCCAGTTTTACAATCTGATACCATCACTTAATGCGCTAGAGAATGTCGTATTGTGTCTAAGATGACGTCACATTCGTTTGACGCAAAGGAAATGATTCGTAGTGTCGGGCTGGAGGATGAATGTCAGCATTTTCCTGATGAACTTTCAGGCGGAGAAATGCGAGCGCTTATCTATCGCGCGTGCCATATGTAAAAATCTGGCATTCTTCTCTCTGTGATGACCAACAGGGCTCTGGACAGCGCTACAGGAAGGAGTGTACTTCAACTTCTTACGGATATGGCCAGGAAATATAACAAAACCGTAATCATAGTGACGCAGTAATGCTTCATTGCGCTATGCAACTAATGATGATACACCTAAAGGACGGTAGGATCGAATTTTCTGAGAAAAATGAAAATCCTTTGAAGGTTGACGAGGATAAACTGGTAATGGGTACACTGTTTCGTAAAATGCTTCGTGACATCTGGCGACTGAAATCTCAGTTCCTGTCGATATTTATTATGCGCTCTTGGGATGCTGATATACTCAGGTATCGAGGAGTATGGAACGGTCATGGAGCAGGAAGAGACTGCTCTATTTTAAGGATTCAAATCTGGCAGATATCTGGATCAGTGGTCTCGGATTTGACAATGATGATATTGGACAGATCAAAGCGCTGATGGGATAAACGAACCCGAGCTTTCTGCTGTAGAAAGCGCATATCTGGATATCGATTTCCAATGTCAATATTAAATCTTATATCAATAAAGACAATAAAAATATAAACCTTTTTATATTAACGAAAATGAATATAAGCCAACAGAAGACGGCATCTGGCTGGATAAGATTATGCAGACAATAAGAAAAATCCATGTTGGTGACCAGATTCGAGATATACTACAGGTGAAAAAGTCAAAAAGTTAGAAGTTAAAAGGGATTGGTCTCACAGCCTGAGTATATCTCGCTATACAGGTTCATCTACATCCATGGTGCCAGATCATTCCGAAATATACCTATGGATTCATATCATGAATACTCTTTCTCAGATAGTCCCCTAATGCAGCCTATAATCAGATAAAAATTACATGCAGATAATATAACTGACGTGGATTCACTTTGCGCTGCAGATCTGAAAACTATTCTCAATGATAAATATATGATGTGTTGTGACAGAACGGAATACACCTGTATCTTCCTACATATAAATAAGATCGGGCAGATAAAAAGATGTCTGTAATGTTTTCACTCGTATTTTTCTTCGCACTCCCTTACCATTTACACAACTGAGACCAAGAATTTGTCGGGAAGCAGCGTACACAGATCGGAATATTAAAAGGCGCTTGGTTTTCATCCTCTTCAGATCCAGCTACACATTGATGCTGTTTACGGACTCTATCATCAGCATCCGCAGCATTACTGGGCTACGAGCTTACCATGTACAGTAACCCCTGTCCTTCTTTCTCTGCAGAAAAGGTTTTACAACATGCCTGAATGGCTGGGGCGTAATTCATTATTCAGTAATCCTTATTGTACTGTTATCACTATCTGTACATTATCTGCCCTGGATCTCATGTAGATCTATCGTGTTGAGACACCATTACTGATTTGTCCGTGATTCTAGCAGGCGAAGTCAGAAAAAGGTCTTTAACTGAACATTTTAAAGTTCTGTGGAACAGACTGAGCTTTGACTGGAGATGGATCATCCGGATGCAGGACAGAACAAAATTCGCAACAGCATAGAATTGTAGGCGTTTTAGGGACATGATGCTTCTGATGGCAAAGCTTCGGATTAAAAGACACTATCAACATCGTAAACAGTGAGATTTATGGCGAGGCAATACACTTATTATGAAAAGTTAAATCTCAGTATGTCTCCAACAGAGGATGAAGTCAAAAAATAGAATCTCTGCTGTCAGGCGCACTGTCAGGTGGGTAAAGCGAACAGTCATGTGAGGCAAGAAGCTCAATGTCTGTTCATTCTGAAAGGCTGTTTATTATTGGTCAGGGTTATTTTTCTACGACATATGATACTGATGGAAATGCGCTGACTACCTGTTGATGGAATAATTTATCCAGTTCTTCAGCCAGAGATCTGAATGTGAAGAAAACGGATTTATCAGCGTACTTATAGCGGGAAAAGAAATTATCTGAAGGTCTCCCCAGATAGAGATATAAAACAGCCCTCAGGAATATTTATGTCGCAGTCATGAGAATCGCTTTGGTAATACATTTACAGCTAGCGCATTATGGCAGATGACAACATGAATCTGGGCGATGTGAAGCAGATGTCTGTTATCAAAGATTCAGTCAAATTGAAGAAACAATACAGTGAGTCAGGGTGCTGGACAGCGTTCAGAGTAATCATGCTTCTGATTTTGGCAGCCAGTGTCTTCTAATGTTGTGATCAGTATAATCTCGATTATTGAACTTGCAGAAAAATACAGAGAATATGCCACACTTCGTGTTCTCGTGTTACAATACTGAATATAAAGAGTCTTATCTTCAAAAGCAGCCTGATCCCCATGGTGACAGGGTGGATAATTGAGCTCGATTGCCGGATGGTATTTTCTTGGACTATGTCAGAACAGTCTCAACCACGATTTTCATATTCATCCTCATTTGCATTGATATCATATATAATTGTTTCATTAATCGTCGTGGGCTGCCTCTTTTAATCCAGCTTATGGTATGCATGGTTTAACAGCACATATGAGTATGGTCGATGTTGAAGTCGGTCAGAATAAAAATGTTGTAATAAAAACGGAATATTCATTCTTAAAACAATAAACAATACTATGCGTATTACATAAGTAAATATGATATTCTCGTCTGTGACAGTTACTAATTCACATAAACATGACTTGACTAGTATTTATGTGAATTCTACTGCTAGAATAAGATACTCAATATTTTATCTTATAAAGAAAGCGCATTTTTGGAGAAGTAGTTTTACAAAAGTAGGGAATGTACAGAGTGGCAGGTTACAGAGAAGAAAAAGAATGGTATGGGAAAGATTTATCCACGCAGCGGAAGAACTGATTGACGTACTCGATTTTGGAGCTTAGCCATATCGAGAAAAGGATGAAGCGGGAAGCAAAGCTTTTGGCAAAGCTGGAATATTTTAACCGGCAGGCTCTGTAAAGGATAGAATTGCCAAGGGATGATTTTGGATGCAGAGGAAAGAGGTCTTTTAAAGCCCAGCTCTGTAATTATTGAGCCACCTCAGAAATACAGGAATCGGTTTTATCCTTAGTGGCGGCAAGCCGAGTATAGAATCATCGATAATGTGCGTACCATGAGTGTGGAGAAGAACCTGATGAAACATGAGCTGCAGGCTGGTGTCTGACTGAGGACAAAAGGAATGAAAGGGTGCCATTGCCAAGGCAGAGGAGCTTGCGAAAGAAATTCCCAACAGCTTTATTCCCGCTCAGTTTGAAAACCAGGCAGAATCCTAAGACTCATGAGAAAACCACAGGTGCAGAAATCTGGGAGATACTGACGGCAAGGTAGATTATTTGGTTTTCCGGAATCAGAACCGGAGGAACCATTACCGGAATCGGCAGATATTTGAAGGAAAAGAACCCTGCCGTAAAAGGGTAATCGCAGTAGAGCCTGAGATTCTGCAGTGCTTTCCGGGAAAGGCTCGGGATCACATAAGATTCAGGGAGTGGAGCCAGGTTTTGTTCCTGACACTTTAGACACGAAGTTTATGATGAAATCATTACCGTTTCCAATGCGGATGCTTTGCAACAGGAAGACGTATCGGAAGAGAGAAGGCGTCCTGACGGAATTTCCTCCGGAGCGGCTGTACATGCGGCAATTCAGATTGCAAAAGCGCCCTGAGGCAGAGCAAAGAACATTGTCATCATCCTTCCGGATTCGGAGATCGTTACCTTTCTTCTCCGCTTTTTGCCGACGAAGCCTAAAGGATGAAAAGGAGTAGGAAATATCACAGTGAAATCATCGCTTCTATAGCATATAGCTCTAAAAGCAGACACGCTCTCCTAACTTCACCTCGTAGCTGTACTAACATCAGCTTCATTTCATTCGCTTTCTGTAAGTACAGACGGGTTCAGATACCCCTCTTTGAGCTATATTGCACGAAGCTGTTCATGGACTGTATATTCAGACTTCCCTTTTTGTTGCTAAGCTGTGGCATAGTCGAAGTTTCTAGGAGTGTAAGTTTAAGCTAGGGCAAGTGTTATGACTTTAAGCTATGGAAAATGTTGTGACTTTAATCTGGGAAAAGTATTGTAGCTTTAGCCTGGGACATTCGATTTGACAAGGTGGGGAAAGTGCATGAGAATAAATGAGGCTTTACAGTATAGAGACAGAAGGATATTTTCCGCTGTAATATGATGAGACATTTCGCGGAATTGTGTAGGAGAGAGTGTGAGATAGTAAAAAGTAGGAGAGCGTAAAAAGTAGAAGAGAGTAGAAAGTAGAAGTGAGTAGAAAGGGAGAGGTGGCGTTATGATTTTAGAAAGAATCAATAGCCCGGAGGATTTAAAGCATTGCTCCATGGGAGACTTGAATACCCTGGCGGAAATGCAGGAATTTTCTGATTGAAAGAGCCAGTAAACATATGGGACATGTGGAGATGGGATTTGGGTTTTGTAGAGGCGACTATTGCTCTGCTGAGAGTTTTGATACCCCTGAAGGATAAAATTGTCTTTGATGTTTCCCATCAAACCTATCCCCATAAGATGCTGACAGGCAGAAAAAGGGCATATATGGAGGAGGCTTCCTATGATGAGGTGGGACCCTATACTGACCCTAAAGAAAGCCCCTATGATTTGTTTTCCATCGGACACACCTCCACTTCCATTGACTTGGCTATAGGACTTGCCAAAGCCAGAGACTTACTTTCCGGAACGGAAAAGGTGGTGGCGGTGATTGGAGACGGTTCTCTTTCCGGCGGAATGGCTCTGGAAGGATTGAGTATTGCGAGGGGAGCAGGAAAGCCAGCTTCTCATCATTTTAAATGATAACGAAATGTCCATTGCGGAAAATCACGGAGGCATGTATAAGGGATTAAAGTGCCTTAGGGAAAGCAATGGTCAGGCTGAGAATAATCTGTTCCGTGCTATGGGGCTTGAATATCTCTATGAGGAGCAGGGAAATGATGTGGAGTCTCTGGTAAAGGCCTTGGAAAAGGCGAAAAGCTACGAAAAACCGGTGGTGCTTCACATTCATACCGCTAAAGGTAAGGGGCTTAAGTTTGCGGAGCAGGATAAGGAAGCTGGCACTGGCATCTGCCCTTCCATTTGGAAACAGGAAAAACCGAGAAGAATACGATTTCCGGGAGAAGATATCGGAGAACTTACCGCGGAATTCTTGTTGGCGAAAAATGAAGAAGGATCCGGCAGTCTAGCCATTACCGCAGGAGTGCCCGGCGGCATGGGATTTCATGCAAAGCAAAGGAAAGAGGCAGGAAAGCAGTTTGTGGATGTGGGAATTGCGGAGCAGACAGGAGTAACCCTTGCCTGTGGTGCTGCAAAAGAATGGCGCAAAAGCCGGTGTTCTTTACTTCCGCCACCTTCCTGCAAAGAGCCTATGATCAGATTTCCCACGATGCAGCCATCAATTCCTTCCCATTACCATGGTGGTAAACAGTGCCTCTATTTTGGGGAATGCGGGATAAAACCCACCTTTGGACTGTATCTTTTAGCTAGCCAATCCATCCCGAATCTTTTAATCTTTGCCCCGGCTTTTTAAAGGAGAATATTTCTCTTTACTGGATTGGGCTTTAGAACAGCAGGAGCATCCGGTACTGATTTTTGCACCGGAAGGAAATGTGCTGGAGGACGAAGCGCCGGTAAAGAAGAGCTTCTTCCTGTTTCCTATCAGGAAATCAAAAGAGGGCAGAAGGTCGCCATCTTTGCCACAGGCTCCTTGTATGAAGAAGGAAGAGAAGGGCGAGAAAACCTGAGAAAAGACCGCATCAAGCCAACGTTAATTAACCCCGGTATTCTATCTCATTTGGATAAAGCATATCTTGAAAATCTGGAAAAAGACCATGAGCTTGTGGTGGTCTTGGAGGACGGAATTTTGTCCGGAGGCTTTGCAGAGAAAATAGCTTCCTTCTATAGCTTAAAAGCCCATGAAAGTATTAAGCTTAGTACTGGAAAAAAAGAATTTTATGACGAATATGATATGGAAGCTTTAATGAAAGAGTGTCACATGGATAGAGAATCCATGGTGGAGCGGATTCTGGAGCTGCTGTAAAAAGAGCCGCAAAGACAAAAGCTTAAATATTTTCAAACTTTTTATGTCACAAAAAGCTTGCATAACATGAAGATATGAGATGGTGTTTTCCTAGCAGTATAGGTCTGAAAGGGGGTAGTCTGAGCCCGTGGGTACTTGCGAAAAACGACTGTAAGGAAGTTTTTCGCTTAGTATCCCTACGTGGCGAGGCTAGCAGGAGCGTGCCCCATTTAAGACCTATACTGCGTGAAAAACCCTGTTCCTCCTATAGAAAAAGGAGCAGTGAATATCCACCGCTCCTGCTATTTAAGATTATATAGGCAATTTTTAGGATATTCAATTCCGAATCCGGATTAAACATCTGTACTTCCTTCCCAAGTTCCTACTTCTCTGTGAGCAGACTTCTCATCGAACCAGTGTGGTTACGGTCTTTGCTCTGGTGAAGAAGCGAACGCCGTCTCTTCCAAGAACATGAAGGTCTCCAAAGAAGGAATCCTTGTTTCCGGAGAAGGGGAAGTAAGCTGTTGGAACAGGAATTCCAACGTTGATTCCTACCATTCCTCCATCAGTCTCCATGGCGAAGCGTCTAGCATAGTATCCGCTCTGGGTGAAGATTGCAGAACCGTTAGCGAAGGGGTTTGCATTCATGATAGCGATACTCTCTTCATAGTTCTTTTACTCTCTTGATACAAGTAACTTCGGTCCAAAGATTTCGCAGTCACCGATGCTCATATCCTTAGTAACATGGTCGAAGATAGTTTCGCCTACGAAGAATCCGTTCTCTAAGCCCGAAACCTTAACATCTCTACCGTCTAATACAAGCTCAGCACCTTCATCAATACCCTTCTGAATCCAGTTTAATACGCTTTCCTTATGCTTTGCGGAAACAACAGGTACCCTAACTTGGTATCCTCATCATAAGCGGCACCGATCTTCATAGCCTCGTGCCTTCTCCTTTAAGGAGCAACAAACTTATCGGCAATGCTGTCCTGAACAACGATTACGGGAAGAGCCATACAACGCATTCCTGCGCATCCGTAGGTAGAGTTGATAATGGCATTGGTTGCACTCTCTAAATCAGCATCCTCTAAGAGAAGAGCGTGGTTCTTTGCTTCTGTCTGAGACTGAACACGCTTTCCGTGAGCAGCAGCAACGGAATATACTTCCTTACCAACCTTGGTGGTTCCTACGAAGGTAACGAGCTTAATGCGCTCATCCTTCAAAAGGATATCCGCCTCTTGTCTTCCGCAGGTTACTAAGTTTACAACACCCTTTGGGAAATGTGCCTCTTCATAGAAAAGCTCCAAAATTCTCATAGAAGTAAGTGGAGTCTGGCTGTTGGCCTTCAATACGACGGTGTTTCCGGTAGCGATAGCCACAGGAACCATCCAACCCCAAGGAATCATAGCAGGGAAGTTCATGGGAACAATGCCGGCAACTACGCCAAGAGGTGCTTTATAAGTAGCGGTGTCGTAACCGGTGGTTACATTCATAGAGGTTTTCACCTCGAAGGTCAGGATAGCGCAAGCCAGCTCTGTAGGGCTCTGATAGCCTTCTGTACATCTCCTCTTGCCTCACCGATGGTCTTTCCAAGCTCCTTGGCACAAAGCTGAGACAGCTCTTCCTATGCTTAATCAGAACATCTCTCAGGTAAACATATACTGGGTTCTCTTGAAATAGACATTGCGCTCCAAGCAGGAAAAAGCTTCCTGGGCAGAGGGCAATCGCAGCCAAAACCTCTTCCTTAGTACAGCTTGGTACCTCAGCAATTACTTCTCCGGTGCTGGAATCCGTAATGAGGCATATGTTTATCCGTCTTGGGAACCACTCACCGTTGATGCAATGGTTCATTCTTTTTACTCCCATGTTGCTCCTCCTTTGTAAACATTCTTGAAAAATGGAGTAAATGTTGAGTATAATGTTAGCATATCTATGGTATGTGTCAAGGAGTAACTTGAAATTTACCAAAAACGCATGAAAAAGTAAAGGGAAGTGTATAATGATGAAATGAAGGGGAGAAAGGGCAGACGGAGAAAAAGCATGAGATAAACGTTTGGATGATATGGAAGAATATATTTTTGGCGCAGAAAGACAGCAGCTTGGATGAGCTCTGCGAAAAATATCGAATTTCAAAAATACGGTGCGAAGAGATATTGAAGAGTTATTATTAGGAAATATCAAAAAAGTTTATGGGGAGTAAAAGCTACAGGAGGAATGCAGGAAAAGAGAGTGGAGCTATCCGCATTTTTCCAGAAAAAATATCAACCATAAGGAAGAGAAAGAAAGATTTGTCAATTGGTAGGGAACGCTGGTGAAGGAGGATACCATCTTTCATTTGATACCGGAAGCTCCTGTGTGAATCTGGTGAAAAGTATCGGTCATGTTTCTTGTATGATTATCACCAACAGCTTAAGAGTAGCCTGTATGGCGAGGACTATCCGAAACTGCAGCTTTTGATGCTGCAGGAAGTCTTAGACGGAGACAATGTCCTGTGTGAGGGCTGGAGACAGTGGATCAACTGCGGATTTATATATTGATCAGAGTACTATGGCAGTGCCAGCGTGTATCCTTACAGAAGGGCATGACCAACGCCTCTGCTTACAGATACAGCATAGAAGTTTTTGGAACGCTCGGAGTTAAGAATCTGATGGTGGATCATTTCAAGTTCAGGAAAACTGCCCTTTATACCTTTGGAGATTTCCAGGACTTTGATTGTTTGGTAACGGATACCTATCCTCCGGAGGATTCATATTGAAGTATTAAGCAAAAATCATGTAAAAGCTTCTTTATTATATTAGATGACTAATATTGGATGACGATTCATAGAGGATTTACGGTAATTTATTGGGAAGCTTTTTATCTAAAAGGGACTTTTTCATCCTGTTTTTACTTAAAAACAGAATGAGCAAGTTCCTTTTTATATTGAAACTTGTCAAATTTTTATGAAACCCATAAAGCTTATCTGCTAGATTTTACAAAAACTTACCCACAAATGGTGAAATTAACCATAATTTGCAAATTGTATGACATAAAAGCAATGAATTGATAATATTTTTCATAATTAGTGAGGAAGTCTTAGGTAGTTAGGGGAAAGTAAAATGCCACTGGTAGAAAGATGAGTAAGTTGCTGGAAAATGCAAGAAAAGAGAACAGAGCCTGTGCCTCCCTGAGCGTTTATCGCATGGAAGAGTCTGATGGGCGTGATGGCGGCTGTAGAGGAACTGAAGATTCAGTGATTTGTGCAGCTGGCGGAGGCGAGATTCGGAACAGCTCCCCTGGAACTGATGGGACCATGCATGCTTTCAGCGGCGAAAGATTCTTCTATAGATGTTGCGGTACATTTGGAATGGCACGACCTTTGAAACCATTGAGAAGGCTCTTCAGATGGGATTTACTTCCGTCATGTATGACGGCTCTCTCCCTTCGATTGAGGAAAATATCGCTAACACCAAGAAAGTAATCGAAATGGCGAAAAGCTATGATGCAGATGTGGAAGCGGAGCTTGGATTGGTAGGGAAGGGAGAAGGCGGCGGTTGGATCACGGTGTAGTATATACCAAGAAGGAGGATGCTCTTCGTTTCTGTCAGGAGACTGGTGTTACAGCTTTGGCCATTGCCATTGAAACAAAGCACGGTAATTAGACGGAGAACCGAAGCTTCGATTCGATATTTTGGAAGAAATTCATCAAGCTGTACCGAGCAATTTTTGGTGCTACACGGTGGATCAGGTTTTCCGATGAAGACTTCCAAAGAGCCAGCCACCTGGGCATTCAGAAAATTAACATTGCAACAGCACTGGCTACGGCAGTGGTAAGAGCTTGTAAAAAGAATATTGTGAGGAGAATCCCAGGGAGACTTCTATAAGATGAGGTAAAGAGCGGTTGAAGAAGTAGAAAAGACGGCAAGACATCATATTCTGGTGTTTGCAGGAAAAGAATAGGATTTTTCGGAGGAGAAAAAATGGAACTGTTTTTATTAGATCAGAGTAAGGAACTGGATATTATCTTTTTGGGAAGAGTAGTCAGTGATTTTCAATCCAGCTTATTCAAGGAAGTGAAGGAAAGAGTTTAAGCCCATGGAAAAGGTGCATTTTTAGAAATATTCGTTGGAGGCAGTCCTGCAAACTCCGCGTTGGGTGTAGCAGAAAGCATTACCTAAAAGGCAGGATTTTTCTCTTGCGTATCCGATGATCAGTTTGGGGATTTTGTGATTAACTCCTTTCTGAAAAGGGAGTGGATACCAGTCACATTGCACGGGCACGCATGGGAGAAGCTTGGACTTACCTTCACGGAGATGCGTTCCAAGTCAGAGCTCCATCCTGATGTATAGAAATCAGGCGGCGGATTGTATCTCTTTCTGTAGAGCATATTGATGAGAATATATCAAGAAAGCAAAAGGCGATTTTGATTTCCGGAACTGCACTGTGGAAAGCCCTCAGAGAGGCAGGCTTAAAGGCTGTAATGCTGGCAAAGAAAAATGGCGTAAAGCTCATTTTCGATATCGACTACCGTGCCTACAACTGGAAGAATCAGGATGAAATCGGCATCTACTATGCACCGGGTGGCGAAGGAAGCGGACTTGATTATCGGCTCAGGGAGGAATTCGACTTAACGAGCGATTCATCCAAAAGGGCATGAGCGATGAGGAAGCGCAAAAGTACTGGTTCTCTCAAAATGCCACAAGTTTTGGTTATCGAAAAGCATGGTATGAAGGGCTCACAGCCTATACCAAGGACGGAAAAGACTACAGCATTAAGCCATTCGGTAGAGGCAGAAAGGGCTTCGGCAGTGGAATGGCTACAATGCAACATTTTTATCTTCTTTATTTAAGGGAGAAAGAGATGATTGTTTGTTTGGAAAACGGTTCTGCAGAGGCAGCAATGATGGTTCAGCTCCAACAACTGTTCCGTGGATCTTCTACAACTGAAGAGCTTCAGTGACTCATTAAGGAAGAGAACAGTATGGGAGAGATGATTGCCAGAGTATGGAGTGAAAAATGGAGAAGACAATTCGTTTTAACGGTGGCACAGCATTGTAAAGGATTTTGGATCAACAGTATGTGTGCTTTTGACGGAAGAGAGCAAGTTTGTAGAGGCTTTTCACCATCTTCGGTCACAGCATTGCTTAGGAGATCGGTCAGGCTTTGGACGAAAAATCCCGGAAACCTCCATGTAATGCAGGGAAGAAATGAGGCAGGGAATGTGCCATGCGGCTATCGCCTTTGCTAAGCAGCATAATCGGAGAAAAATTATTCCTTGTACTTCTTCAGTAGATCTCGGTTCTGCAAATATGCTGGTAGCAGCAGCTACAGCAACAGTGAACAATATTCCATTGTTACTTTTCCCGGCGGATACCTTCGCTTCCAGACAGCCGGATCCGGTTTTGCAGCAGCTGGAGAACTTAGGCAGATCTTGCGGTAACCACCAATGAGCGCGTTTAAGTCACTTTGCAAATACTGGGACAGAATTACTAGACCGGAAATGATTATGTCCGCACTGATTCAAGTAGCGAGGTCCTTACCGATCCTTCCGAGTGCGGAGCAGTGGCTATCGGTCTTTGCCAGGATGTGGAAGGAGAAGCCTACGACTATCCGGGTATTTCTTCCAAAGAGAGTACACAGAATCAGCAGAGTATCTGCGGCGAAGGAAGAAAGTACAGGATTTGGCAGATGCTTGCTAAAGCAGGAAACCTCTTATCGTTGTAGGAGGAGGCGTAAAGTACAGTGAAGTAGGAGGCTGTGGAAGCCTTCTGTAAGGAGTTCAATATTCCTTTCGGAGACCCAAGTGGGAAGAGCGCTTGCCACTCAGTGATCCGTATTGCTTAGGAGGAATCGGTGTTACCGGAACCTTGGCGGCAAATCATTGCCAAAGAAGCGGATACGGTGCTGGCTATCGGTTCTCGCCTGTCAGACTTACCACCGGCTCACAGTGGCTCTTCAGAGAAGAGGGTGCAGGTTCTTACTAGCTAACCAACCACTACCACGCCTATAAGATGGATGCCATCAAGGCGGTAGGAGATGCCAGAGCTACTGGAAGAGACTGGCTAAGGCATTAGAGAAAAAGATTATCGTTCCGCTTACAGGGAGAAATCGAAAGCTGTAAGGCGGAATGGGATAAGGAATATAATCGTTTAGCTGAATATGCCTGCAAGGAAGAGGATTCGAGCCATTGGTGCAGGAAAGAGACCCAGAACCATTCCGGAGTTTGTGGAAAAAGACTAAAGGCTATCTTACCCAGACCGCAGCAATCGCCGCTCTTCGGAGAAAAGATGCCTGCAGACGGTATCGTAATCACGCAGGAGGCTCCCTTCCCAGCTGTATGCAGAGGCTTTGGACAACAGATTCCCGCTACGCTTATCACGCGAGTACAGCTACTCCTGCATGGGCTACGAAGTTGCTGCAACCCTTGGGGTAAGATGGCAGAGCCGGAGAGGAAGTTTATGCAGTGTTGGGAGACGGCTCCTTCCAGATGCTTCACTCCGGATTATGACCATCGTGCAGGGAAAAGAAGAGAGGTAGACATCCTTGTCTTTGACAACTGCGGCTTTGAGTTGCATCAATAATCTGGAGATGACTCCACGGCGTGAGGCAGTGTGCCACAGAGTTCCGTTATACTAGGACAGAAGCCTGAGGGCGAGCTGATTCTTGTGGATTATGCCAAGGTGGGAGAGGGCTACGGCTTGAAAGACCTATACCTGTAAGACTGTCCAGGAGTTGGAAGAGACTGTAGAGGATGCGAAGAAGCAGGATAGAACTTGTCTCTTGACTTAAAGGTCATTCAAAGACGCATGACCAACAGCTATGAAGCTTGGTGGGATGTGGGAATGGCAGCGGTTTCAAGAGAAGTCCGTGAAGGAAGCTTACGAAGAAGTGATTCGTCACAGAAGAGGCTAGAAAGTACTAAGAAAGTCAGGAATATGGAGAAAAAGAAATATTTGGATATCCGGGTTCAGTGCAGAAGGCGAACAGATTCTTTGCACCTATGAAAGAATGAATACCAGGATATGCTGATGGACATCCAGGTATATCGGATGAAAAAGGGAGAGGAAAGACGTCCAAGGAAAAGGAAGAGTTTGCGGTATTGCTTCTCTCCGGAAAAATCAAGTTTGTCTATGAAGGAACGGAAAAGAAGGGAGCCGTAAGGATGTTCTTTACCGAAGGAATGCCCTATGCAGTACATCTTTCCAAGGGAAAGAGGTTTTGATTAGGGCTCTGGAGGATAGCGAGATTCTTGTACAGTGCGGAAAATGAAAAGGATTTTCCCACAGAGTTTTATGAGCCGAAGGATGCTTCTGGATTTACTCCGGCGCAAAGGGAAAGTTGTGAATGTAGCCAACCGTCAGGTAAAACACCATTTTCGACCATGAAAATTGCTTTCAACATGGTTTTGGGAGAGGTCTTAAATGATAGGGAAACTGGTCGAGCTACCTGCCCCCTAGGCACGATCTGAGCCGAGTGCTATTACTTCAAGTTTGACAGACCGGAGGGTTTTGGCGCCAGCTTCACGGGAGACGAGGTATTCAAATCCGTGGACAGGCTTTTCCGCAATCCCGGAGGATGCTTACATCGAGGCAGTGCACCGGGATTTCTGATGTACACCTGCTGGATGATTCGGCATTTACCCGGAGAGCCTGGAACCAGACAGACCGTTGCGAGGATGAGCGCTACACCTGGTTACATGATGCAAAGTTTTAAGCAAGAGGAAGGCAAAACAGAAACTATCCTCTTGTAGAAAATAAAAGCAACATTGCTGCGAGGTTGAGAAAAAGGAGCAAACTATGTTAAACAAGGAAAAATTTCTCTGAATTGCCCCCATCAGCTGGACCAATGATGATATGCCGGTTGGGAAGGAAAATACCTTTCAGCAGACCGTTTTCCGGAAATGGCTTTAGCAGGATTTTTCCGGAACAGGTGGAAGTCACTATCCTCAGATCCTGTAGAGGCTGAAGAAGGCTTTGGACTTAAGAGGTTGAATCCATCTGTAACGTTGGTTCTCATCCTTCCTGATTTCCAAGCCCTACGAGGAGACAGAAGAGGCTTTCGTAAGGAGCTAGCATTCTTAAAGGCTGTTGGCGCAAAGAGAATCGGTGTTTCCGAGCAGCTACAGCACCAGGAAAGCTGGATCAGCCTATTTTGGAAGGCAAGTATGTGATGAATGATGAGGAGTGGAAGAAGCTTACCGAAGGCTTAAAACAAGCTGGGCAAGATTGCCCAAGGAAGAGGTATGATTCTTACCTTCCACCACCACATGGGAACCGTAGTACAGACCGAGAAGAAATCTGACCGCTTTTATGGCGAAGTGGATCCTGAGTATGTATTCCTGCTTTTCGACAACGGACACTGCTCCTTTGCGGGAATTGACCCTGAGAAGGTTTTAAAAAGTATATCTCAGAGTTCGCCATATCCACTTAAAGGATTTAAGAAAAGGCTGTGGTAGAGAGTCCAGAGAAGAATCATTGGAGCTTCTTAAGAGCGTAGAGAAGGATGCTTTACCGTTCCGGTGACGGAGATGTGGACTTTGCTCCATTGTTCAAGATTATCGAAGAATCAGGCTATGAAGGTTGGGTGACTGGTAGAGGCTGAGCAGGATCCTGCAAAGGCAAATCCGCTGGAGTACGCCATCAAGGGCTAGAAAGTACATTCACGAGAAGACCGGACATAAAGCTGAAAAAACTAAAGAGCATCGCTGAATAAGCAAAACATAAGAAGAAAGCTCCGAAGAAGATAGAGGAGTAAAAATACAGGAGGAATTATGGGAAAAACAGTAAAAATGGGACTTTTGGAATGGGCAGAATCGGAGAAAGCTTCATGCCATGAACATCAAAAACAGTCTCCCCTAATGCGGAAATCATTGTGGCAGTAGACCTTCTTAAATGAAGAGATGGAAGCCTGGGCTAAGGGCATCGAGCATCACAAGGCTCGGCAAGGATCCTGGGATGTTTTTGAGAACAAAGAGGTAGAGGCGGTTTTGATTTGTTCTTCCACAGACACGCACGCAGATTTCATTATTCGAGTCTGCAAGACAGGAAAGCAGATTTTTCTGTGAAAGCCAATCCACACTGATTTAGACAAGATTAAGGAAGCTTTGGCTGAGGTGAGAAAAGGCAGGGTGAAAAGTGCTACAGCTTGGATTCGTTCGTCGTTTGACCGTTCTCACAAGAAGGTAAGAGATGTGGTGGCATCCGGCCAGTTAGGAAAGCCTTATGTAGTAAAGGTTTGCTCCAGAGACCCTGAAGCACCACCTATGTCCTATGTGGCTGATCCGGCGAATCTTTGTGGATATGATGATTCGTGACTTTGACATGGTTCGTTACCTTGCAGGCTCCCGATATTACCGAGGTAAACACAGTGCGCGCTTGCCTGGTAAATCCTGACTTTGCAAAAGTAGTGACGATGTGGATACCGCTATCGTAACCTTGAAGTTTTGCTAACGGTGCCATCGGCGTAATCGACAACTGTCGTCAGGCCCCCTACGGTTATGACCAGAGTGGAAGTACATTGCGAAAAGGGTTGTGCAGGACAACAACAATCTGGAAAATGAAGCTTATATCAGCACTGCATCCGGTGTGGAGGAGCAAAAGCATGGTTCTTCTTGGAGAGATATATACGATGCCCTTTATTGCGGAAATGGAGGACTTCGTAGATGCAGTATTGGAAGGCAAGGAAGTACCTGTAGGCGGTAAGGACGGTTTACGGAATCCGTACGCGTGGCTATGGCAGCAAGAAAGTCTCTGTTAGAAGCGCCCTGTACAACTATAGTGAAATCTAAGAGCGGAATTCTTCAATATAGAAGAGAAATGTTCTTGATCGATAAAAATAACTCGTTCCCCAGAGGAACAAAAACCATTTTATAAGAGAGGTAATCAAAATGTTTTAAAAAGCACTTGTAGTTTTAATAGGCATCTGCTCTACTTCGCTCTTACAGGATGTGACAAGACTGAGACCAAGACAGAAAATGCAGGAACTGAGGCAAAAGGTCCGAAGAGGCTAGAGTCGGAGAGGCTAAGTCTCGAGGAAGCTAAGGAAGGCAAGACCGAGGGGAAGGCTGAGGCTAAGGTCCGGATTCTTCCGAAGATCCATGGCAGGAGCAAGCTTCGAGAAGGGAGTTACTAAGATTGACGTAATCTTAAAGACCACCTCCTCCAGTACTGGAGCTATGTGGTAGCAAGGAGCAAGGGCATTTTGAGAAGGATCACCCAAACGTTGGGTTGAGGTTAAAGAGGCGCAAGCTCCGAGACTGCTTATGACGAGCAGCAGAACAGTCGAGACCGGCTTAAACTCCAGAGCTATGACGGATATGTTATCAACTCCATTACAGGCTGACCTGGTTAAGACTCTTATCACGGACAGACCCAAGCCAATCGTGATACCAGTAGTCTGATGATGCGTATGCCAGCCTTCAGTAGGAACTGCAAATGACACTGCGGCAAAGGGAAGGGCGGGAAGGCTGCCGTTGAGGAAAGCAAAGAGAGGCTGGACAACGAGATTAAGTGGCCTCTCTCCATTTCCAGGAGTACAGGGAGACGGAACAACTTGCTGGAGACTGGAAGGGATATCAGGAAGGTGTCAATGAAGCAGGCGGAAGTTCTTGGAAGAGGAAATTCGGTATGCTGACGCAATGTAGCAGATTAAGGCTGTAACTTCTATGGAAGCTATTATGCAGAAGACCACCGGAAGGAATCGCTATGCATCTGTAGCAATGACGATATGGCTATCGCTTGGCAGCAGGCAGCTAAGAGGTAACGAAGCATGCAGAGAACACCATTTTCATGGGCTTCGACGTATCAGAGTCCGCATGTGACGCTATCCTTGACGGAACAGAGTCTATGTATCTGTTGCACTGAGGAAAGCTTATGACATGGGATACAAGTCTGTAGCGGCAGCTGTAGCAAAGTTAATGGACGGACAGAGCTTCCAGAGTTCATCAACTCCGGCGTATCCGTAATCTCTAGGGACGACGCAGCAGAGACTTGATGACCTGAATTCTTACTTAGGAAAGTAATCAGAGCTGATAAATCAAATCAGTCGGAAGATGTGCAGATGCTTCCGAGCAAAATGAAGTGAGTCTAAGCACAACAGGGATGTTTCTCCTCATGAAAACATGCTCTCTTGAAGATAAAAGAGAAATCAATTATATTTTGTGAAAATCATAACAGGGCACTATACACAGAGGTAGATAAAAGGGAAAGCATGGAAGGAAAGTGTGCAACAGCGACTGGAAGGATTGTACATAGGGCCAACCTTCCCAGCGTGTGTGGTTGCGCTAATCAGATGCAATGATTAGATGTTGTACGTAGAGGCGAGTGCAGGGTTGATCAGGAGGAATGGGCAGGAGAGTCTACATGGTCAAAGTGTAGCTTCGCCTGTACCACCACCATGGATGAGGGGCGGGTCGTCGTAGAAGGACAGGAAGAGACAATTTAGAAGAAACTCACAACAGAGCCAGTTTCTGCGAGGAATATCCTGCGTGTATCAAGAACTGATATTGAGGAAGCTGCTTTCGGTGACCGTAGTGTGTTTATCAACAAGTTGGATTGGTAGTATGAGCTGGAAGAGTGCGATGGCTCAGGACACTGATGCTGAAGAGTTGATTGGATGTGGATGTGCGGAAGCGGCAGGACACTACAGCATGGGAGTTCAGCAGATGATTGGAAATCTCAAGGCGCTTCTGGCGGAGTACCAAGTGTATCATCATGGATGAGCTAACTGTAACGCACTTATCGGAAAGAGGTGCGAAGAGCTTTTGAAAGTCCTGTGAAAGTTACAGGCGCAGAGGATTGGCATGTCTGTCGTGTCCATAGCTGGAGGAGCTGTTCCAACTCTGTGACCGGATTACCACCGTTATCTGGTACATTGATGGAAGGACGTGGCGGATTGGGATAATGACAGCCTGATTCTGCACAGGCCATGATGACAGTTTGAAGGAACATTGATAGATATTTCGTGAGCGTGGCCCT
>BNJU01002335.1_pt1 | contig 20080 bp, 25 predicted proteins | sample 8539281 | NCBI WGS metagenome assembly BNJU01 (sample SAMD00202456, study PRJDB9452) | human saliva metagenome | isolation source: human saliva | place: Japan
AGAATAAAGTGCAACATTTACTTGAACTCATCCTCTAGAGCTTCACAAGCAGTTCTGTAAGCTAAACATTTTTCGTGGTCGGTGATTGATATCAAATAAAGCCTTGTTCAAATCCTCATCAGAGATAACGGCTAAATCTGTTTTCTTTTGGGAAATATTCTCTTAGTAAGCCATTTGCGTTTTCATTGCTTCCTCTCTGCCAGGAAGAATAGGCGTCCGCAAAGAAAAAAAGGAATTCCTAAGTTCTCCACCAGAGGATAGCAGGCAAACTCTTTTCCCCTGTCTGAAGTGAAGGTTTTAAGAGCCTCTTTGGGAAATAGCCTACAAAGTTGTTCGATAGCTGAAAACATGGCTTGGGCTGTTCTATCTGGTATCTTGAAAGCTAAGTAAAAACGAGTTTTTCGCTCTAGAAAGGTCGCTAAACAGCCCTTACTTTTGCCTCTGGAAGACACCACAGTATCGAGCTCCCAGTGGCCAAAAGTCTCACGATTCCTGACCTCTTTAGGACGTTTGGCAATCGACGTGCCAATCCTAAATGTCCCACGTGTTTCTTTGGGCTGTCGACTTTTTCCCTTTCGGCGCAGGACGCTTAAATCCAGATCAATCAAACCAGCATAGAGCCAGTTATAGATGGTTTTAAAAGCTACCATTGGCTTTTGTTCAAGCTGATAGCGACCACAAATCTGTTCAGGTGACCAAGAGGCTTTTAACCCCTTCTCAATTTCCTTTTTCAACTTTGGTGTCAAACATGACTTCCGACCCTTTTGCTTAGCCCTGTGGTCGTACTGTTCCTGTGCTAAGACGGCGGAGTAACCATTTTGGCATCGTCTTAACTCTCTTGAAATGGTAGACTTATGAAAGCCAAGTTTACTTGCAATTTGGCAAGATTTCAAACCTAAATCCAAGTAAGTTTCTATCTTTATTCGGTCGGTTATGGTAAGATGGGAGTAGCTCATAGTTTTTTTCCTCAGGGTTCTGTTTGTGTGGTTACTTACAGTTTACACCAATGAAACGCTATGAGTTTTTTTGTTGCACTATATTTTACAATTTATCATATAATAAAACTAGAAATAGTTTATCGGGAGGATTTATCATGGCTCAATATTCACGACATTTACGAGATAACCCATCTGATTTCCCCTACGATTTTGAAAAACAAATCTTATCTAAGCAATCAGCTGATACCATTTATCATTGGCATCCTGAACTTGAGATAATCTATGTCAAAAAAGGAACTGCTACCTTGTATATCAATTCTGAGCACTTTGAAAGTCATGAAGGCGATATTTTTCTGATTCAGCCAACATCTCCTCATGCTATCTACGCTATTGAAAATCAAGAACAAATTTCTACAGTTTTTCGCATCCATCTAGATTTCCTAGGTAGGAATCAAATAGACAGTTTTAGCCAACGCTATATTCAACCAATATACTCTGGACATTTTTATCTCACTCCTCGGATTTCGCCAGACGATCATGCTTATGAACCAATTCGCGATTGTCTTTTTTCTCTCTTTTCTATCCTTGAAGAACAGAGTATTTACTACGACCTCCTATTAAAGTCTAAACTCTATGAATTTTTCTATCTTCTCTTTAAGCACAGGTATGTCAATCGACACTATACAGATGATACGTATCAAAAATATCAGAAATTAAAAGAAATGATTGGTTATCTTGAGCATCACTATGCAGAGCCCATTCAAATTGATCATCTTGCTACAACATTTGGATATAGCAAAAATCACTTTATGAATATATTCAAACAACACACTGGGACAAGCTGTATGGATTATCTGATACGAATGCGTTTAGAGAAGGCTTGTGAAAAGCTCGTTCAAACCAATCAAAGTGTTCAAGAAATAGCAAGCCAGGTCGGCTTTACTAACCTCTCAAACTTCAATCGACAATTCAAACAGCATTTTCACTTGACTCCTAGACAATATCGAAACCAACAACTCAAAAAAGAATCCTAACCATATCTCTCCTTAGAATCTTACTTGGGAAACTTTTCTTTCTCAAATAAAAAGGACCTTGCAGTCCTTTCAGACTGAAGAAAAAGTCCATTTTGGACAATTTTCTTCAGTCTTTTTTAAAAATAGAGAAAGTAAAAACTCTTAAGAATAGCGCTACACCAGCATTCCTAAGAGCTTTCATTATATGGTATCCAACCTACAAAATGGCAATGTTTCTATTGCTGGTAGGGTTTGTCTACGTTCTAAAAGGACCTTACGGTCCTTTCATTATTTCACTTTTTCTAATTTTGCAGCAAATTCATTCCCACCATGTAAGACGAGTATATTTTTTCCACCGTTGACAGGTACGAAACAATAATTTGAATTAGCTTGTATATAGACTTCCTTAGCACTCTTCACTTGATAGCCTTGTGATTTCACCGCTTCTTGAATTACTTCAAATGTGTGTTCGATCTCTTCTTTAGAAGTCGTGTCTCCATCATACTTTTCTGAATCAGCTAGAGAATAGAATGCGTAAGCCTTGCTATCGTAATACTTATCACTAATAATTCCGTGATCTGAAATCTGAACAGTTGTATTATCTCCTTCTGTCACATTCTTCCATTTTCCAATCATGGCCTTTGGTGTTTCAACCTTATGATAGACCAAATTATCTTCAAAGTTTCCTTTGTATGATTTATAAGTTTTCAAGTCGAATAAATCATTTCTTAAAATAATATTGCTTCCGTCTTTTTGGAGCAAGTTATAGCGTGTGTTCCCACCAGACTTAATAACAACTATTTCTGTCGTATTCAGGTTAAATTTCTTATCGACATCCGCAAGTGAATGCAAGTCAGTTGCATTCAACAAAGAAAGTGCTGTATTAAATTCTTTTTTCGCTTCATTGCCCTTGAGAACCTTTTTGATGGTCTCATCGCCATTGACTCTTTGTTTCTTTCCGCTTAGTTCATAAGTGACCGGACTTGAATCCGTATCTCGCAACCAAACGCCATCTACACTTGGTCCACCTAAAAAGAAAAAGAACCAAGCAAAAGCAATCACTGCGACAAGTCCTCCAACTGCACCCCCAATCTGTGCTTGTTTATTGAAAGAAAATGTCAATTTTTTCGGTCTTGGAACAGGTTGCAAGGTTTTCGCAGATGGTTGTGGTTGGACAAAAGCAGTCTGCTCTTGTGAAATAGGTGCGCTAGGTGCAACAGGTGCTTCTTGAGCAGGAGCCTGCGCTTCAGTTGCTGGAGCTGGTGCCTCAGTTGTTGGAGTCGGCGCTTCTGTTCGCTCTACGACAAACTCCCCTTTTTCACGCGCTTCTTGAAATTCTTGCATACTTGGCTTGCGACCATTGACCGCTTCAAAGTATTCTACCCAATCTTTTTGATTCATAATATCCCCCTAAAAAATAATTTTCCTAAAAACTAGTCATAGTATACCACAAATCAGGGAGTTCAGAACATTTTTTAGGAAATTCATAATTAAAAACTAAAAAGGACCTTTTTGGTCCTTTGATTATTTCACTTTTTCCACCATCGACTTAAAATTATAGTCTTTATCTAGAACAATAACCTTCTTTCCTCCATCGACAGGCACAATGTAGGAATTAGTATAAGCCTCTTTATATACCTCCCTAGCACTATTCACTGTGTAGCCTTGATTTTTAATTTCTTTTTGAACCTGTTTAAACTCAGTATTTATTTTATCATCCGAAGAATGAGAATTTCCACTCTTATCATTGATACGATCAGTATCTACAAGTGGATAAATGGCAGTGACATCAGTATTAGATGCGCCATTTTTCGTTATTTGAAAAACTAAATGATCATCATTATTAGTCACATTTTTCCATTTTCCAACCAAAACATCAGGGTATTCAATTTTTTGGAAAACGGCTCTTTTCTTAAATTCTGACAAATTGGATTTATAATATGCTAGATCATCCAAATCATCAGAGAATATGACATTTGTCCCATTAGACTGAAGCAAATTATAAAGTGCTAAACCGTCTGTTTTAAAAATGACCACTTCTTTGGTCTTCAAATGAAACTTTTTATCCACATCTGCTAGCGTCTGTATATTCGGTAAGTTTAATGCCGAAAGTTTCTGAACAAATTCCTTTTCAGCTTCTTTTCCTTCGATGATTTTTTTGATCGGAAGAGTTGTATTGACTTTCTTTGTCTTTCCATTTAGTTCATAAACCACAGGCATCGAATCCGTGTTGCTCAACCAAATTCCATTCAGACTTTGTGTCCCTGTAAAGAAAAAGATCCAAACAAGAGTGATTGCTGTAACAATAGCGACGACTGCAAGACCGAATTTGGTTGGTTTATTAAAACTCAATTTCGGTCCTTTCTGCCCTGGAACAGGTTGCAAGGTTTTCGCCGATGGTTGCGGTGGGACAAAAGCTGTAAACTCTTGTGAAAAAGGTGCGCTAGGTGCAACAGCCACTTCCTGTGTAGGAGCCTGCTCTTGGCTTGCTGGAGCTGGTGTTACTGGTGTAGGAGCAGGCACATCTTTTTGTTCCATGACAAACTCCCCTTTTTCACGCGCTTCCTGAAATTCTTGCATAGTCGGTTTGCGACCATTGATCGCTTCAAAGTATTCAACCCAATCTCTTTGATTCATTTTAACTTCCTCTTTTGATTCAGTATAGAAACTACTCTTATTATACCATAAATCAATTCCCTATTTAGTGACTTTTTTAGAAAAGCAAGAAAAAGCCCAAGCGGTTTCCCACTTGGACTAACATCATTATTTCAAAACTTTTTGTGTTTTCGCGTAGTTGGCTTCGACAGCTTCTTTTTCAGCTTTCCACCAGTCTTGGTGGTCTGTATACCACTTGATGGTGTCTTCCAAACCTGCTTCGAAGTTTGTGAATTGTGGTTCCCAACCCAATTCTTCACGTAATTTTGTTGAATCGATGGCGTAACGCAAATCGTGACCAGCACGGTCTGTTACACGGTCGTAAGCATCTTTTGGTTGACCCATTTTTTCAAGGATGAGTTCAAGCACTTCCTTATTGTTCTTTTCACCGTCAGCACCGATCAAGTAGGTTTCACCGATACGGCCCTTAGTGAGGATAGCCCAAATACCAGTTGAGTGGTCATTAGTGTGGATCCAGTCACGGACGTTCTTTCCTTCACCATAAAGTTTTGGCTTGATGCCAGACAAGATATTGGTGATTTGACGTGGGATGAACTTCTCGATGTGTTGGTATGGTCCATAGTTGTTTGAGCAGTTTGAAATCGTTGCTTTGACACCGAAGGAACGGACCCAAGCCTTCACGATCAAGTCTGAAGCAGCCTTGGTTGATGAATAAGGGGATGATGGGTTGTATTTGGTTTCAGCAGTGAATTTTTCACCAGGACCTTCCCCATGTCCAGGAAGATCCTCACGCAATGGAAGGTCTCCATACACCTCGTCTGTTGACACGTGGTGGAAACGAATATCGTACTTACGAGCCGCTTCCAAGAGTGTATAAGTTCCAACAAAGTTTGTGTAGATAAATGGAGATGGATCTTTGAGAGAGTTATCATTGTGGCTTTCAGCTGCATAGTGGACAATGGCATCAGCCTTAGCAGCCAATTTATCAACTAATGCAGCATCTGCGATATCTCCCACAACCAATTCAACACGATCCCCAAGGATTTCTTCAATATTGGCACGGTTACCAGCGTAAGTGAGTTTGTCAAAGGACAGTCACATGTACATCTGGATGGTTGTTGTAGACATAGTGTACGAAGTTTGAACCGATGAAACCAGCGCCACCGGTTACGATGATGTTTTTATATTCAGTCATTTTTTCTCCAAATAGTTTTTAGTTTTGATTGTTCCTTTAGCTAGTGAGGGACGCCAGCACCCCTTCGGTTTCATGGCTAAATCCGAAGCCGTAGTCTCCGGATTCCCCTACAAGATTCCCTACGGCAATCTTGTTTCCACTAGGACAGGAACGATCCTACCAGGCTCCTTGCAGCTATGCAAGGCTCATTTTTACAAATCTTCTGCTTTAAGGGGTTTAACGTCTTTGAGCAGTGGGTGATTTTTGTCTGCTTCTGAGACTTCTGCTTCTTCCAAGTTTTCCCACTGGATGTCTAGGCTTGGGTCTGCGTAATTAACAAATGCATATTTTGGCTTGAGCTCCAATGCCCAGTAGTCATTGACTAAGTAGGTATAAGCCACTTTATCCGTCAAAACTTGGAATCCATTGGCAACACCACGAGGGACAAAGATTCCTTTAGAAGCATCAATCACAGTTTGGTAAGTGTTCCCAAAGGTCTCACCTTCACGAAGGTCTACCCAAGTACCGAGAACCTTTCCTTCATCTGCTACAGAGATGTACTTGTCCCAGGGTTCTGCATGCAAGCCACGCAATACATTCTTACGAGAGAATGAAATGTTATTTTGCAGCTTGCCTTCCGCAAAGAAGCTTTCTGGAAAACCAAGAGGAAGCATCTTCTCTTTTTGGAAGTTTTCCTTGAACCAACCACGGTTGTCTCCACGAACTGGAATATCAAACTCCATCAAACCTGGGATCGCTTCAATCTTGCGGGCTGCTAATTCTTTCTCGAAATTGTTCTGTCATTAAGCTTCTCCAATCAAACGGAGCAAGTATTGTCCGTATTCGTTTTTCTTCAGTGATTGCGCTAATTCATGGACTTGTTCTTTGTTGATATAACCCATGCGATAGGCGATTTCTTCAAGGTTGGCTACTTGGACGTTTTGCAAGCGTTGAACCGTCTCGATATATTGAGAAGCCTGCAAGAGACTTTCATGAGTTCCTGTATCCAACCAAGCAAAGCCACGGCCCATGAGCTCAACAGAGAGATCTCCACGCTCCAAATAGGCCTTGTTGACATCGGTGATTTCAAGCTCTCCACGAGGACTTGGTTTGATGTTTTTGGCAATCTCTACCACATCATTGTCATAGAAGTAAAGTCCTGTCACTGCAAAGTTCGATTTTGGATGTTCTGGTTTTTCTTCGATAGAGATAGCATTCATATCCGCGTCAAACTCTACCACACCAAAGCGTTCCGGATCTTTGACTTGGTAACCAAAGACAGTCGCTCCTTTTTCTTTCGCTTCTGCCCGTTGCAACATCTTGGTTAAGCCGTTTCCGTGGAAGATATTGTCCCCAAGGATGAGGGCAACATGATCGTCACCGATAAAGTCTTCTCCGATGATGAAGGCTTGCGCCAAGCCATCTGGACTTGGTTGCTCTGCATAAGAGAGAGAGAGAAATTCCTAGCTCAGAGCCATCTCCAAGAAGCTCTTCAAAACGAGGAAGGTCTTGAGGAGTCGAGATGATCAGGATATCTTTGATCCCAGCCAACATAAGGGTTGACAGCGGATAGTAGATCATTGGTTTGTCATAAATGGGCATCAACTGCTTAGAAGCCGCACGTGTCAATGGATACAAGCGAGTTCCTGAGCCCCCTGCTAAAATAATACCTTTCATAATGTTAGGCCTTTCTACGTAGTCATTACCCTTATTTTATCATGTTTATATAAAAAAGTCACCTTGCATTTGTGTTACAAGGTGATGACAGGTTATCCCAAAGCGACATCTAGGATCATCATAATGACAAAGCCAACCATGAGGCCCAGGGTCGCAACATCTGTGTTGCCATTGGTCTGGGAGTCTGGGATCAACTCTTCAACCACCACGAAGATCATCGCACCTGCCGCAAAAGAGAGGGCGTAAGGCAAGATAGCCGTCATGGATAAGACCGCTACTGCCCCTAGCAGAGCTCCGATGGGCTCAACGATGGCTGACATGGATCCCCAATAAAAGGCATTGAGACGAGATTTTCCATCCGTCCGGATTGGGATCGAAAGTGCAGCCCCTTCTGGGATATTTTGCAAACCAATCCCGATAGCCAAACCAACCGCCCCGATAAAGGCTTCTGGACTTGGATTGCTAGCCAGAGCTCCAAAGGCCACACCGACTGCTAAGCCTTCTGGGAAATTGTGGATGGTAATGGCGAGAAAGAGGAGGGTTGTCTTAGACAACTTCTTCTCCCTCGGCGTATGGATACTCTCAGCCTCTTCAATCTCCTTCGTCATATGAAGGTGAGGGACGATGGCGTCAATCAAGCGGAGGAAAAATTCTCCAGCTAGAAAACCAATGGCCGCCGGCAACCAAGCCAGGCTCCCATAGGAGGTTTCCGCATACTCAATCGAGGGTTGCAAGAGGGACCAAAATGACGCCGCAATCATGACTCCTGCCGCAAAGCCCATCATGATGTCCAGTAATTTGCGACTAATATGCTTGAAGAAAAAGACGATGGCGGACCCGACAATGGTACAGCCCCATGTAAACAATCCTGCGAGAAAGGCCTGTAAGACCACGGATTGCGATTGAAACCAATTCATAACAATTCCCATTTTCTTGTTAATTCACTTGTTCTATTCTACTATTTTTGTCCGAATGAAGGAAGGTCTTTCGAAAAAAAGAGAGTGGGACAAAAGTCCTAGCCTCTCAATTTTCTTTGGATTGTCGAGCAAGACGCAGTGGTTGAGTGGGCTCTACTACGCTGATTTCATCAGCTTTTACAGCCCTACTCAACTGTGCGGAGGTGGGACGACGAAATCGAATTCTAACGAATTACCGATTTCTGTCCCACTCTCTTCTTCACGTATTGTTCAACTGGATAATCTGCTGGATCTAGGCGCAAGTCTCCCACTGTCACTAGTTGGGCCAGATGCCAACCAATGAGGGGACCTGTTGTGAGGCCAGATGAACCGAGACCACTTGCAACATAAAGGCCTGCTTGATCAGGAACAGCTCCCCAAAATGGTGAAAGTCACTGGTGTAGGCCCGGGTTCCCACGCGCTCCCTGATAACTTCGGCTTGAGCTAGTTTTGGATAGTAGGTCAAGGCTTCTTCTTCCATTTGATTGAGTAAAGCTTGATCCACCGACAGGTCAAAGCCCATCTCATTTTCATGGGTAGCTCCCATACTGATCTTGCCCTGCTGAAATGGAATGATATCCAGCTCTCCTTCAGGCATGACCACAGGATAATCAGCAGTATCTAGGTCTAGCTGATAATCCCGCAGTTGCCCCTTTTGCGGACGGACATCAACTTGGTAGCCAAGTGGCTCAAGGATTTGCCCCAACCAGGCTCCTGTTGCTAGGATAACTTGGTCATAGCTTTCTCCTGCAATCTGATAGCCATCATCTGAGACTGAGAGAGCAACCTCTTTCTTGATCACTCTTGCCCCACTGGCTTTAAGAAGCGTTTCCGTTAGAAGGGCTCCCTCCACATGAGCACCACCTGATGCATAGACCAGCTTCTCAAAACCTTGCAGCCCTGGGAATTGCTGGGCCACTTCTACCTTGATCAAGATCGCCAAGTCTCCAATCAAGGGAGATTCTTCCCTACGACTCAGCGCCAACTGATAGAGTTCGTCTAATTTCTTCCTTTTTCTTGAGGAGATAGACGCCGGTCTGCTGGTAAAAATCTGTTTTAATTCCGTCCTTGGCCAGATCTTCTACCAATTCTTGGTAAAAATCTGCTCCCAGACGAGCCAGGCGATACCAAGCCTTATTCCGCCGTTTAGAAAACCAAGGGCTAATAATGCCTGCTGCCGCCTTAGTCGCTTGGCCGACTCCATGGTCATAGACGGTCACATCCACTTGTGCTTCTTTGGATAAATAATAGGCTGCAGTGGACCCTACGATCCCTGCACCGATAATGGCAACTTTCATCATGCCCCCTTAGATATGGTAAAAAGGATTGGTGCTGGCTTGACTGCCAATCACTTCAATCTCCCAGGCTTCCTCAGACTTCCACTGATTGAGCTTTTCTACTAATTTTGACACAAAGAGAACCTCGATATGGTGACCTGGATCCAAGGCCAAGAGCCAATCGCTCAGCATGTCCTGAGCCGTGTGGTAGTAGATATCTCCGGTGATATAGACCTCTGCTCCTTTGGCGAGAGCATCCTTGTAAAAGGACTGGCCACTTCCTCCACAGATGGCGACATGCTTGATAACCCGATCCAAATCCGCCTGATCATAACAGACCAAGCGCAAAGCATCCAAGCCAAATGTTTCTTTGACCTTGTCAGCCAACTGACCAAAGGTTTGAGTAGCTACCCGACCGATCCGGCCGATTCCCAGTCCTTCCCCTGTCATACTGAGGGGCTCTGTATCTTCAATGTCCAAGAGCTGGCAGAACCAATCGTTGAGACCATCTGGGACAATGTCAATATTAGTATGGCTGACGTAGACTGCGATATCATGCTTGATCAAATCGATATAAATCTGATTTGGGCCCGATCAGCTACCAAATCCTTGATGGGACGGAAAATAGGCGCGTGCTTGACGATGATCAAGTCCACCCCATGAGCGATTGCTTCTGCCACCGTCTGCTCCCGAATATCTAGGGCTACCATGACCTTCTTGATGTCTTTTTGTAGCGTGCCGACTTGTAGGCCACGGACATCTCCCTCCATAGACAATTCCTGAGGACAATAGGATTCATAGCGTTTGATGACTTCACTTGCTAACATGTAGAACCTCCTTGATGTGAGCGATGCGCTCTTCTAACGATTCTCTGGCAGATTGATTCTCAACTGGGACCTGCTCCAAGGCGAAGGCTAATTTCTCCACTTCCTTGGACCACTTTTGGACAAAGGCTGGAGCTTGTTCCCGCATCAAATGGGGACCAAAGCGTAGTTCCTTGGCTGTCAACTCTTGAGAACCGTGTTCCACCACAAGGATCTCATAAAACTTCTCATTTTCTTCCAAGATAGCTTCATCAATAATGTGGAAATCGTGGTCGACTAACCAAGCCCGCAGTTCATCCTCTCGATTATTGGGCTGCAGAACCAAGCGAGAGACATTGGCTAATTTCTCAAGACCTGCCGCTAAGATATCTGCAATCAAGCGTCCGCCCATGCCAGCAATGGTGATGCAAGAAATGTCATCGGACAGTTCAAATGCCGCCAAACCATTGGCTAGACGGACCTCGATTTTGGCATCTAAGCCATTATCTGCCACATTTTGGAGGGCAGACTGGTAGGGTCCCTCAACTACCTCACCCGCAATAGCAGCCTCAATCTTGCCTTCCTGTAAAAGAGCGATTGGGAGATAAGCGTGGTCACTTCCCACATCTAACAGACGCGCTCCAGCTGGGACAAAGCTGGCCACCAAGTCCAATCGATTTGATAATTTTGTAAATTCCATGTGCTTCTTTCTATACTTTATTCCACCCTTAAGTATACCATGTTTGCAACATTAAAAAAAGGCGCAATGGCGCCTTTTCCTTATGCATCAATTTCTTTATATTCTACTTCCAAGCCACGTTGCACTGCTGGGCGATTAGCAATTTTTTCTGTCCAAGCTTGCAAATGCTTGTATCCCTTCACATCTAGGAAAATTCCAGCACGATCCCAGACCTTGTCTTGGGCTAGACGGCCATACCAAGACCAGATGGCAATATCTGCAATGGTATAGTCCTCCCCTGCGATATAAGGTTTGGTCGCCAATTCCTTGTCCAGTAGGTCCAATTGGCGTTTGGCTTCCATGGCAAAGCGGTTGATGGCATACTCGATTTTTTCAGGAGCGTAGTGGAAGAAATGGCCAAAGCCTCCCCCTAAGAAAGGTGCAGCCCCTGTCTGCCAGAAGAGCCAGTTAAGCACTTCGGTCCGTTTAGCAGGATCTGTCGGAATCAATTGTCCAAATTTCTCTGCTAGATACAAGAGAATATTGGCTGATTCAAAGACCCGAATGGCTTGGTCACCTGATTGATCCAACATGGCTGGTATTTTCGAGTTTGGATTGATGGCTACAAAGTCACTGCCGAATTGATCCCCATCACCAATCTTGATGCGATAAGCGTCATAGCCCGCATCTACACCCAACTCTTTTAGTTCTTCCAGCATAATGGTCACCTTGATCCCATTTGGGGTTGGAAGGGTATAGAGTTGGAAAGGCTGGTCGCCTTTTGGAAGGCTTTGTTCAAAGCGGGCTCCTGCTCTTGGTTGGTTCAAACCTCCCCAAGCTCCTCCCATTTGACTCGGCGCTTCCCATACTTCTGGTAATTGATAGTCTGACATCTTTCTTCTCCTTTATTTCGCTACTCCTAGCATATCAAATCCAGGTGCTAGTTTCAAAAATCTGCTACGCTAGCTTTACTTGACTTTTCTGGTCAAAATGATAGTATAGAAAAAAATACAATTTTAAGGAGAAAACCATGTCCATGATCGATTTTTCATAGTTTGGCAAAGACGGAACTCCACTGTCACTTAGACGGTTCCTTGTCTCTTCCGACTATTCGTCAATTGGCAGCCCTGGCCAATATTGACCTCCCTGCTAGCGATGAAGAGCTCAAACACCATGTCACTGCCCCTGCCCACTGTGAGAATCTCTTGGACTATTTGGAGGCCTTTGATTATATTCGTCCCCTCCTTCAAACCAAGGAAGCCTTGACGCTTGCGGCTTACGATGTGACCAAAGCAAGCTGCTCTGGAAAAATGTCGTCTACATCGAGGTCCGCTTTGCACCAGAATTGTCCATGGACCAAGGACTCACTGTCCCAGAAACCATCAATGCTGTCTGCGATGGTCTGCGCCAAGCCCAGAATGAATTTGGCATTGTTGCAAAAGCCTTAGTCTGTGGCATGCGCCAGTCAGATCAAGAACTCACATCTCGCATTCTTGCAGAAGCCAACCAAGTTAGCGATCAAGATTTTGTTGGTTTTGACTTTGCCGGAGATGAGCACAACTACTCTCCAGAAGATATTCGACCTTTAATTGAGCAAGTCAAGAGTTACCATCGGCCCATGACGCTTCATGCAGGTGAGTGTCATTGCCCACACTTTGTTGCCCAATCGATCGCTTTTAGCATCAAACGTAATGGCCACGTGACAGCACTATCTCATGAACCAGCCTTACTCCAATCCTTTATTGACAATGGGGTCACCGGTGAGCTCTGCTTGACCAGCAACCTCCAAACAAAAGCAGCACCAACTATAGAAGATTTCCCTTATCTGAAGATGAAGACAGCCGATGCTCGGATCAGTATCAATACCGATAACCGGACAGTGTCTGATACCGACCTCACCAAGGAATACGCCCTCTACCATCAACATTTCCAAACCAAGGAAGCTGACTTTTACCAGCACAATGTCGATGCCATCCAAGCTTCCTTTGCTAGTGACGAGGAAAAACAAGCACTCCTGACCAAACTAGAAGAAGCTATGCAGACTATTTAAAAAACGAAAAAACTAGCACCTTATGAAAGGGCTAGTTTTCTGTTTTATTTTGATACGGATTCATACACAGCCATATCCTCTGGGGTCAATAAGCCAGTGTAAAAGCCATCAACATTGATTGCTGCATACTTGGTTAAGTTCTCATAGGTTTGTATGGTATGAACATAGACCCGTTTTCCAAGCTGATGTACCTGTTCGATAAACTTAGGGGTTAATCGAGAATCATCGATAGGTATAGTTAGTGCTTCAATTTCCTTGTGCTTGGAAATAAAATCCAGTACCTCTTCTGCACTATCTGGTGAGGCATACAAGGTATAAATGACATGTTTGAAAGGATAAATCGCTTCAATTTCTCCAAACATATCCTGATGATAAATTTGTGGAATCACACGATCCAATAGTTCTTTGTCCCGCTTATTTGCTTCTGAAACAAGTTCTTTAAATTGTGTGATCCTATCTTCCTTAGGGATTTCCATTGATTTGGTATCGGTAATTAACACCATATCCCGATTGATCAGCATTTGATCCAAGACATCTCCTATCAACATCGTTGTGAAACGACTTGGTGTTTCTGGAGAACCATAAGCCTTAAATTTTTTCCATTCTTCCGAAGAAAGAGCAATACCATCTTTGTTTCCATAATGGTGCCAATCGTGGACTGCAGCCAATTTCTTGTCACTAGTCAAATTAAAATCCATTTCAAACAAGCGATGGCCGAGGTTGTAGTTTTGCCTTAAAGCCTCTAAGGAGTTGGTATACTTCGTATTGTACTCCTTCCCCCGAACTGTTCCTCCGGCGTGGGCTACCAATCTCGGAGAAACCTTTAGCCAATCTTTCTTACTAACCTTGGTGTAATGCACAAAGCCATATTGGTCAGATAGCTGGCCATTGGTCAAGTTTTCAAGCGTTTCCTTATCCACATAGGTTTTCTCCCAGAAAGTTGTCTCTTGATGAGCCTTAAAACGATAGTGATTCTTATCAAATACTTTTATTTTTGCATTCCACTGGATGTCAATGGTCACATTGGCCTCTTTTTTGCGAAAGCCTGTCTTCGTTTTAGTATAACCAGCCTCTACCAGACTCTCCTCTACTGGGTACAAGCCCGAAGCTAATAGGTTGGTTCGTACGTAGTAAAAGCTGACCACGCCAAACAATAAAAACAATCCGACCACTAACATAGTCGGATATAGACATCTAAATCGTCTGGGTCTTTTATTGTCTCCCCGTTTCATTTGATCAATTGTCTCCTCTCAATCCTTCCATAAATCCATGGCTTTCAAGAAATCGTCTGATACGGTCACATTGCGTGGATTGGCCTGTTCACGCTCTTGCAGTTTGGCCTCAACTTGGGGCAGACTGTTGATACCTTCACTGCGCCAATTTCGCAAAATGGCTTGGATATATTTCCAGTGAGGCTTGCCGTTAAAGACGGCTTCTCGTAGCGCTGCCTTGATCACATCTGGATCTGTCTGATCCTCGCGCACGGTCTTGGTCAGGTCTTCAATCTCAAAAGGTGTCAAAAGTCGTCCCAGTTCTTGTTGGAAGGTTTCCACCAAGTCCTTGATGACATTTCCCTTAGCAGGCGCACTCTGTGCCTTCCCTTGTGTTTGAGCCTCTAAAATCTCATCTAAGCGTTCCAGGGCAATGGTCGCATCAAAGATGGCTTCAATCTCGCCATTGAGCTCAATGGTCCGATATTGAAGAAGTCCCTTGGTGGTCAAATTGGACATAATCCGATTGACCTCTGTCACCGTTTTCCCAGATGACTAGCAATCTGATTAGGAGTCAAGGTCTCTTGACCGGTCGTATTTTGAAGGAAGAAAAACTGCCAAACCAAGTAGTCATCTGCTTGGTCAAACAATTCATGATAATGAAAAAGCAAGGCACTTGGAAGAACCAAGTTGCCATACTTAAATGCTTGTGAATATGTCATAATTCCCCTTTATAGGTAACCATAAAATGAAATATCTTTTTCCAATTCTTCCAAGCGGTAAGGTGTTTCTTGATAAACCGCATAGTTGATCCAATTACTAAAGAAGGTTGTCGCAGCTAGATTCCAGCGAATGCGAGGCTCTGTACTGGCATCATCCCCATCAAAGTAATTCTTAGGAACATCCGGATCCAAACCTGCCTTGACATCTCGGCGGTATTCTTTTGCCAGCGTATCGCGATCATACTCCAGATGGCCAAAGCTATACACCTCACGCATGTCTGGACTGGCAATGATGGAAAGCCCAACTTCATTTCCTTGCGCGATCACTTGAAGGTTGCTCTTTTCAAGGACTTCCTTCAAAGGAATATCCGTATAGCGAGAATGAGGAGCAAGGAAGCGATCATCAAAGCCTCTCATAAGAAGACTATCGGGACGCACCACTGCTTGATCATAGATACCAGATAGCTTATCACAGAGCTCAACTTTTTGAATCCCGTAACGGTGGTAGAGACCAGCCTGAGCTCCCCAACAGAGGTGCAAGGTGGAAAAACATGACGCTTGGCCCATTCAAAGACTTGAGTCAACTCATCCCAGTAGTCCACTTCTTCAAAGTCCATCTTTTCGACAGGCGCGCCTGTCACAATCAAACCATCATAGTAATTATCCTTGATATCCTCAAAGGTCTTGTAGAAGCTCTCCAAATGTTCTGCCGCTGTATTCTTGGACTCATGGCTCGCCATATAGAGGAACTCCACATTGATCTGCAAGGGCGTGTTGGCAAGGAGGCGTAAGAGCTGGGTTTCTGTTGCAACCTTGGTCGGCATCAGATTAAGAATAAGAACATTCATGGGCCGAATATCCTGATGAGTCGCCCGAACATCATCCATGACAAAAATATTTTCTGAACGAAGGATATCGACTGCTGGTAATTTTTTATCTAGAGTAATTGGCATAAAAAGCTCCCATCTTACAAGTTCTTAACTAACATTATATGATAGGAGCTTATAGTTTTCAATTATGGTTTTTCTGTAGCCAGTTATAGTATTAGACTATATTAGTAATGCATCAAGACTTTGTAGTCGTAATCGCCGATCGCTTCGCGACCTTTCAATTCATCCAACTCGATCAAGAAGGCACAACCTGCAACGACCCCACCGAGTTTTTCGATCATTTCGATGGTTGCTTTAACTGTACCACCTGTCGCCAAGAGGTCATCAACGATGAGGACACGTTGGCCAGGTTTAATGGCATCCGCATGCATGCAGAGGGTATCGACACCGTATTCTTTTTCGTAGTCAGCAGAGATGACTTCGCGTGGCAACTTACCAGGCTTCCGAACAGGTGCAAATCCAATTCCCAATTCAAAAGCGACTGGACATCCAACGATGAACCCACGAGCTTCAGGACCGACGATCATATCAATCTTCTTATCGGTTGCGTATTGAACGATTTCACGAATCGCATAACTATAAGCATTGCCATCTGCCATCAAAGGGCTGATATCACGGAAGGTAATTCCTTCTTGTGGATAGTTTTCAATGCTTGCAATGTAATCTTTTAAATTCATGGTTAACTTTCTTTCATAAAAAAATTTTACATTCCATTATACCATGAATTCTACTAACTTGCATCATTTTTGCCAAATCATTTTCCCAAACACCTGTAGCAAAAGCAAAAATCCCACATCCGAAAAATGATGTGGGATTAGATTCCAAAAAAATTACTACTCTTCTATCAATTTGTTGTACTCGATTTTCATATCTCCCAAGTTTTTCAGGGAATAACGGGAACTTCCGTTTTTAAACCAAGTGCCAAGGATGTATTGCTCGGCGACTTTCTTACTTTGGTTTTTCAACCAAGTGCGGTCTTTACCGTAGGTAGAAAGTTTCTGTAGAAAATCACTACCTTCAACTGTTTGATCATCCGCATAAAGATATGCTTCTTCTTGGATCAATGATCTTTTTTTAGAATTGTATTTGAACATCAGACGAACCGATACATTTTCTTTTAACTGATATTTATACCTATAAACCCATTCGGAACTGTCTCGAAACATCATGACGGATAGATCTTCTTGTCCCCCCCAACGATTTCATCTGAATAAGGATAAGTTTAAAATCCTTCATCTTCCTTCCAGATGCGATCACTACCGATTGACTCTGTAAAGGGCTTAAACATCACATAGCGAATCAGCCCACCATTTTCAGAGTAGTTAATTTCTTCCATGGGATTTTTGAGACTTAAATAGATTCCCAACCAATAAAGAGCAAAAAGTAGGATGGGGGTGAGCCAGAGAAACTGTTTTAGGTGTTTTTTCATAAGGCCTGTCCTGTTAGATAGTCATAGATTTCACGAACCGTTCCAAGGGCCATCAATTCCTGCTCTTTCACTGTTTGTTTGAGTTTTTGGTAAATGCTACTTTCTGCGATTTCCCGTTTTTCTGCTTCTTTATTGACCTTCATGATGCCATTTTCAATGGTCACAAAGCCCAGCTCTTGGAAGATCTGGATCATTTTGACCAAGAGGATCTGCTGGATCTTGAGATAGGCTGCTAGGTCTTTCAGTTTGTAGCGGACATCGAACTCTGGGTATTGGTAGATGGTCTTATAGAGCTTGGCATACTGGTCCCTGCTCCCGTACCCTGTCAGATAGTAGGCTTTGGGGATCTCATTTTTGAAATAAACGGCCTGGAAATCATGCTTTTGAAAAATTTGCCGTAAGGACTCTATATCCTCAGGGATATTTCCAACTACAACAGCGGAAGCATCCGCTAGATCTGGCAGTTCTTGGGTAAAGTCAAGAATAGGAACACCTGCGGGGAGACTAGCATTTTTGGAGCGGATATTAAAGAGTTGCATACCATCCACACGCGCATCAACCAGCATGAGCTGAAGGGTTGTTTGGCCATTCCATTGGTTGACTGACAACTGCACAGCTAGCTCTAGGTCTTGCGCCTGTGCAAACTCTGCCTCTAAGCTTCCTAAGCCAAAGGCAACCACCTCGAAGGTCGCATCTTCTTGAGAAATTTTGAGTTTCAAATGGGTATTGCCGGCTCCCATCGAGCGCGCCCCTTCTACCTTGAAATTACGGACCAGAAAGACTGGCTTTTTATTGTCCATGCCAAAAGGGCTCAAGCGATCAAAGTTTTTCAAGGTCTCAAGCGTTAGTTCTGTTAGGTGTAGTTCCTCGTCAATGGCTAAGCTAGACTTGCTGCTGAGATCTATCTCTTGCTCTCTAATGTAATCCGTAAGGGCCTGAGACAGAGCAGGAAGTTGGTCCACCTCGAGCGTCATCCCTGCTGCACCGGCATGTCCTCCAAAGGCGACAAAGAGCGACCGGTGGGGATCGAGGGCATCAAAGATATTGACCGACTCAGGACTGCGAGCACTTCCTTTAGCCCGTCCATCTTCGATACTTAAAACAACAACCGGCTGATGAAGCTCTTCTAATAGACGGCCGGCGACAATGCCAAGCACTCCCGGATTCCAGCCTTCTTTGGCCAAGACCTGGGCGGACAAGCTCGGATCTACCATGGTTTTGGCTTCATCATAGATGCTTTGGACAATTTCTTTACGTTCTTCATTCTTCTGATGAATCATAAGGGCAATCTCGTGTGCCTCTTCATCGTCAAAACCAGTCAGTAGTTCAATAGCTGGATTAGGGTCATCGAGGCGGCCAAGGGCATTGAGACGAGGAGCAATCTGAAAGCCAATTGTTTCTTCATTAACATCTTCCGGACGAATCCCTGCGATCTCCAAAAGCTCCTGCAAGCCCATCCTCTGGGTATGTTGGAGAACACCCAGACCGTATTTGACCAGGATCCGATTCTCATCTGTCAGGCTTACCATATCTGCAATGGTTCCAATCGCGACTAAATCTAAGAGATCAACCGGCACTTCTTCTAAGAGGGCACAGGCCAACTTAAAAGCCACGCCACAACCTGCCAGATAATGGAAGGGATAATCCGCATCTGGATGCTCGGGATGAATGATCGCATAAGCATCCGGCAAGACTTCCGGCATAGAGTGGTGGTCCGTCACGATAACATCAACTCCCATCGCTTGAGCCATGGCAATGGCTTGATCGCCCGCCACACCATTGTCCACCGTAACAATCAGGGAAATGCCTTGCTGCTCGATAAAGTATTTGTAGACACTCTCGTTGGGACCATAGCCGTCTGTGAAGCGGTTGGGTAGGTAGACTTGCACCTCTGCTCCCATCTGCTCCAAGGTTTCCTTCATAATGGAGGCCGAGGTCATCCCATCCGCGTCATAGTCACCATAGATGAGGATCTGCTCGTAGTCTTCGATGGCCCGTCGGATGCGCTCCACCGCTTTCTCCATATCATGGAGCAAATAAGGGTCGTGAAGCTTCTCCAGCTTGGGCTCTAAAAAGTCTTCTAAATCCTCTTTGGTCTGAATGCCACGCTCATACAGCAAGGTTGCTACGGATGATTCTAGGCCTGCTTTTTTAGCAATGGCTAAAAAGGCCTCATCTGCACTTGGCGAAGCTAACTGCCAATCGTATTTTGAAGTGATCATCTAGCTTTTGGTCTCCTCTTTTTCTTATCTGATTATTATATCATGAAAGCCGAAAATGACGGGAAATAAAGGGTCAGGCAATAGTTGGAATATTTGAAAAAACAAATTATTTAAAAATAGTTGCTATCGTATTACTTAGCTCTATCCCTATTACCCCTTTTGTCAGTCAAAAAGATAAGAGGCTGGGACAAAAGTCCTAGCCTCTCAATTGTTTTTGGATTGTCGAGCAAGACGCAGTGGTTGAGTGGGCTCTACTACGCTGATTTCATCAGCTTTTACAGCCCTACTCAACTGTGCGGAGGTGGGACGACGAAATCGAATTCTAACGAATTACCGATTTCTGTCCCACTCTCTTTATTTCATATAAATCATCCCTGTACAAGCTTGCTCTGACAATTCGACAAAGCCCAGGGACTGGTAAAA
>BNJU01000886.1_pt1 | contig 20030 bp, 19 predicted proteins | sample 8539281 | NCBI WGS metagenome assembly BNJU01 (sample SAMD00202456, study PRJDB9452) | human saliva metagenome | isolation source: human saliva | place: Japan
AACCTGGCGAGAAGATTGCTCCTCTCGCCAGGTGACTAACCTGTCAGTTCTTGCCGCGACCCGGACCGCCATCGCTGCCACTTCGACCGTCACTGGGTGCCCATCACTGCGACCCGCAGCCCGCGACCGCCTGCGACCACGACCCGCTACTTGCTCGTTAACCGCTCGACAAGCTTGTTGATTTCCCATTCGGTCATGCCTACGTCAGTCAGATACTTGCGAGCTCCGGCTGCGTAATCTGCGCCGTCGAGCGAACCGTACGTAGGCACCCCAGCAATGCAGCGAGCGATGTCGTCGAACTTCACGTCAACAACGGCGTCGTAACGAGCCTTATCGTCCTTCTCGTTAATGCCGTAATAGTTGTCGTAGGTAATCATGTAGTCATCGCGCATCTCGTCGTAGGATGCGCCGCAAGTGCCTCGAGAAGAGCGCAGACAAAGCCCGTACGATCCTTACCCTCGGTGCAGTGAATAAGGTAGGGCCCCTTATGCAGAATTATCTCGCGCAGACCCGCTACCAGGCGATAAGCATATTGGCCGCCCCGATAATTGGCGTTGAGGTCAAGAGCCGCAACATTCCCTGCGTCATACAGGCTTTTGTGCCACGTAATGTCGTAGTCCGCATTCTGGTAATAGCCCTGAATCTCTTCGTTGGTGTCCGCGAGGTCCAAGATAAACTGCACACCACACCTCTGGGCAAGATCTGCCGCGTAAGGTGCGCGATTGTTCTGGTTATCAATAGACGACGCCGAGCGATATATCACGCCCTCGGCAAGATTTCCACCCTTCATGGGACGGAAGTTGGCAAAGACCTCGTCACTTGCATAGTCAGAGCGATTATTGGTGTACGTTGCATCCAGGGCCTTCTGAACCGTTGCGTACTTCTGCTTCTCGTGGAGCGTCACCGTAGCCATGTCTCCATGCTTAAGACCGGCGGATTCCCACAGAGGCTCACCATTATTTACGCACACATAGACGTAAGGGTAGCCCGGATATGCAACAACCAGAGGCTCGTTGGTTTTGGTGTAATAGCCGTTGTAGTACGGAATATCGGTGAGCTTGTATCCGTTGCTAAACGTAACGTCCACGCTGTCGCCGTACTCAAACCCCAGGTTATTGAACTCGTCGATAGTGATGTCCAGGTAGCTGCCGCCAAACTTGGGCTCGTGCATTGCCTCGATTTCCCCTGTTGTGATTGACGACTGTGTTGCTTGCTGGGCAGGGTTGTTCTGCAGGAACGGAAACACATTGCATCCAACCAGCGCAAACGAGAGCACCAACGTCATAAACACGTTCAAGACCGTCGTAAAACGTTTCTGTAACTTTTTCATTTCTCGCCCCGATTCTGCCGATACTGCGCGGCACATGATTCCGCATGTCAAGCCCATAGTACTTTGACTATACGACTGACGAGAAACCCCACCTGTCCAAACAGATGGGGTTCACATGAACGGTGTCGTTTTATCGGTGGGTGGAGAAGGGTGTTATAGAGTGGTGCCGAACAAAAAGGCACCCGATTAACGAGTGCCTTAAGAAAGCAAAACCGTTGAATAGTCTACAGACCAATTCGCTCTTCTAGCGCGCTTTCAATAGCTACAAGGTCAATGAAGTTATTTAGCACAATAGTGCGCTCTTTAATTCCATCAGGGAAGTTATCAAAAAGCTCATTGGTTGTGACGTAGTAATCACCATCGGCGCCTTGAACGCTACCAAGGTCGATAGTCTCAACAACAATATCTTCCCTGTTCCTCTTCTGAAGGATGCTCTCAATATTCATTTTGGCAATGATTGAAGATCCAACGCCAAAACCACATACAGCAACAAGTTTCATTATTAACTCCTAAAAGGACTGGCTATGCGCCAAGTACAAGCATTCTAATGGCCTTAAGCAAATACATCAAAGGCATCCATACCAGTGCGTAGTCAATGTTGGACCAAGTCACGCCAGAACCAAACATTACGCCAGTCAATGGATAGAACAGGATGGCTGCTGCAGAAGTGATTGCACCAGTTACCAAGCCTGCTGCAAGAGCACCCTTCCATCCACCAGCCTTGTTACCAAAGACGCCCATGACATTACCGTCAAAGTACATGATGATTGGGCTTGGGAAGACAATAACTGGAGCATGAAGAACAATAGTCAAAATGCAGACAAGAATTGCACCAATTGAAGATCCAAGGAAGCCAAACATTCCTCCCATTGGAGAAAATGGATAGAACGTTGGAGCATCCAGTGCTGGAACAGCGCCAGGAAGGAACTTGTCAGAAATACCCTTAAATGCAGGAACAATAGAACCAACAAACATACGGACACCCTGAAGCAGGATGACGATACCTGCAGAAAAGGTCCAAGCACGAATAACCAGCCACAAAATCCAGTTAGTAGCCTCAGGACCAGTACCAGATAGAGCCTCGATACCTTCCTGACCAACTGCAAGTCCCATTCCAACAAAGATGATTGGCATCAGGAAGAACAGAACTACAGTGTTGTCCCTAAACATAGATGCCCACTCAGGAAGCTTCAGCTTATCTGCATCTTCATCTGGGTTAGAGGATCCAACAAACTTACCAACAAAGTGAGCAACAACGGAGCCTACCTGATCCATAAAGCCAAGGGTAATTGCATCCTGTGTCCACTCTTTTGCAAGCTTTCTGGTAATTGCAGGAGAAAGCGCATAGTAAAGTGCATTGAGAATAGAGCCAACTGCAATAATCACAACGCTGTCATCGGTGTTCAGGATTCCTGGAAGCGTAATAGCCATGAAGCATGCGTGGAAAAGTGCAAGATGAGCTGTCAGATACACATTCTTAAAGTTTTTGTTAGGAACTAACTTAACAATTACCAGGTGAAGCAGGAATGCGAACAGGAAGATCAGTACGGAATTCCTGCTGAAGCCCTCCATGGAGAGAACCATTGCACCGGCCGCATCATTAATAGGAAGAGTACCTGCAACTCCAAGGCTGTTATTTAATGCAGTAACTACCTCAGATAGAGAGCTGAAGATGATTCCTGCGCCAGATGAGAGGACAAGAAGACCAATGACCGTCTTAACAACACCATCAATTACCTGTGGCAACTTTTTACGTTGAAGTAAAAGACCTACAAGCGCAAGCAAACCCATGAAGATGGTTTGATTTGTAAAAAGCTGAAATACAAAAACGTTCAAGATGTCCATTCTATGCCTCCCTATTAATAACTTTAGATACGTTTAGTGCATCTTCTTCTGTTCTTGCAGAACGGAGCAAATCAAAATTTGACTCGTTATTGAAGAAAATTACGATTTTCTGAAGAAGTTCAATATGAGACTCGTCATCTTTTGCTGCCAAAATAACAACGATATCTACAGGATCATTGTGCTTACTGCCAAACTCGATTGGCTGCGCAAGTGTTGCAATTGAAATTGCTGTCTGATGAACTGCATCACTAGGGCGAGAATGACCAAGTGCAAGGCCAGGAGCAAGAACAACGTAAGGTCCCAGCTCGTGAATTGCTGCAATCATCTCTTCAATGTAAACAGGAGTGATTGCGTCACGCTCTACTAGTGGAGTTGCAGCTACTTTAAGAGCGTTCTCCCAGTCCTTTGCCTCAACGTGAAACTGGAGATCTTCTGGATGAATCTGCAGTTGAGAACTATTTTCACTCATACTAGGCTTCCTCTGCCACATATGCATGGCCGCCAAAGCCATTGCGAAGTGCTGCGGTAACCTTATTGGAGAAGTTCGCCTCACCAAGCTTTGATGCGTTTCTCTCAAACAGAGACTGTGCAATTACTGGCACGGGGACATCCTCTGCAAGAGCAGCCTCAACTGTCCATTTAGCCTCGCCAGATGCATCAACAATACCCTTAAAGTCCTTAAGGTTAGGATGTACTCTGAGCTGTTCTTCAATTAAATCAATCAGCCAAGAACGAATAACAGAACCGTTTTGCCAGTTGCGAGCTACCTGAGCCAAGTCATAATCGAATGGGGCCTTTTGCATAACAGCAAAACCTTCGCCGATTGCCTCCATCATTCCGTATTCAATTCCGTTGTGAACCATCTTCATAAAGTGTCCAGCACCTGCAGGACCCACGTAATCGCAGCCGTTTTTAACGGCAACGGACTCAAAGACATCTTTGAGATACTCGTAAGCGCTCTGATCTCCACCGGCCATCAGGCAAGCACCATAACGAGCACCCGAGGTGCCTCCAGAAGTTCCAAGATCAAGGAACCTTACATCAAGGATAGAAGCCTCTTCTCCATGCCTGATGGAGTCCTTATAGTTTGAGTTACCCGCATCAATAAGGATGTCATCCTTCTCAAGCAGTGGAAGAACCTGAGAAATTGTTGATTCAGTTGCCTCTCCAGAAGGAACCATCATCCAAATAACTCTTGGTGTTTCCAGTGCTTCAACAAGCTCTGCTAAAGACTGAACAGAAGAAATACCGTGCTTCTCTACTTCCTGACGGGCATCCTCAGAAACGTCAAAGCCTTTAACTTCTACTCCGTTATCTTTGAGATTCAAGGCAAGGTTAAAGCCCATCTTTCCCAGTCCGACCAATCCAACTTTCATGTTCCTTCTTTCGACGAACTTTCTGTAAGAATTACTATAAAAATAATTTTCTACTAGTCAATATTAAAAAAGAAAAAAATTTTTCTTTTCTTTTAGTGGTAAGTTTTTTAAAGTAGAAGGTGTCTTATTTCATCGTTTAGCTTTGATTTGAGGAGAATCTCATGGAGTCTTCATACCGCGTAAGGCTTAAATCGTTTGAGTCTTCGCTTTCTAAAAAAGAAAAAATGATAGCTTCCTATATTTCTTCTCATTCACGCGCGGCTTCGCAAATGACCATTAACGAGATGGCACAGACCCTTGGAATGGCCGATTCCACGATTTTTAAATTCACTAGAAAACTTGGCTATACAGGATTCAAGGATTTTCACAATGCGCTGATTTCTGAAGAGTTTGATCCTGCAATTTCAATTCATGAAAACATTTCTGACACCTCTTCCCCACTGGGCGTAGCTGTCAGTGTATTTAACTCCTCAATTGATTCCCTTAGTCACACTAAAGAGATGCTTGAGTCCGAGAACCTTGAAGGCGCAGTTAACTTGATTGTTTCTAGTAAAACTGTGTTTCTTTTTGGACTTGGTGGAAGCAATATTATTGCTGCAGACGCCTATCACAAGCTGCTCAGATCGCCTCTCAACGTAAAATACGCGTCCGATTATCACCTGCAGCTCATGGAGGCCAGCCGAGCCACAAAAGATGACTGTGCAATCATTTTCTCTCACACCGGTAGATGTAAAGAGGCTATTCAACTTGCCGATTTATTCCAGCAAATTGGCGGTCGCTTGTTAGTTATTACCAGTGATAGAAATTCTCCTCTGGCGAGAAGAGCGGATGTCACGTTACTGACTATCTCGGAGGAAACATCATTTAGATCAGAGTCTCTGGCATCAAGAATTGTTCAGTTGGCTCTCATCGACTCTCTCTATACGTCAGTAATGCTTGCTAACCCACGTAAATCCAAGAATTCACTGCAGAGTATTCGTGATGCAATTGAGTTGACGAGATAAGCTTTTAATAGACTCGCCGTACAAACGAATAAGCGTCCCTTGCACGAGGTATCTATAAGGTACTTTCGAATATCTTTATCGTGCGTTTATCGATTTCTTATAGCTGTTAAATCCCAAACATCCTATTATTAAAAGGTCTAATCATTCAAATCCTTATCCAAGGGGAATCATGAATAAACAGCAGCTCTCTACTAAAATTTGGTCCGCCGCAAATGTGATGCGTGGAAAAGTAGATGCAAACGATTACAAAGACTATTTACTTGGACTTATTTTCTATAAATATCTTTCGGAAAACGAAGAGAAATTCCTGATTTCTAACCAACTTCCAGAATCTGAATTCGAGAGTTTTCTTATTGAAGGAGATGAAAGCTCCGTCGATTACCTTCAGCAAAACATTGGGTATTTCATTTCTTACAAAAACTTATTCTCCACATGGATACAGATGGAAAACGATTTCTCAGTGGATAATCTTCACACTGCACTGAGCGCGTTTAACCGCTATTTTTCCAAAAATCATAATAAAATTTTTAACAATATCTTTAATGCACTTGAAACTGGCCTAAGTAAGCTGGGAACAAACACCAGCCAGCAGACAAAAGCATGTTATGACTTAATTCATCTTGTCAATGTAATTCCTGTTGAGAATTACGATGTGCTTGGCCATGTTTATGAGGACCTAATCAGAAACTTTGCTGAAACTGCAGGCAAGAAATCTGGTGAGTTTTATACTCCACATGAGGTTTCTCTTCTTATGTCAGAGATTATCGCTACTTCATTTAAAGAAAAAGAAAATATTCAAATTTACGATCCCACATCTGGATCTGGCTCGCTTCTCATTCACATTGGAGAGGCCGCAAAGAGATATGGAATTGAGCCCAACTCCATCCAATACTACGCACAAGAACTTAATCAACAGACATATAACATCACTCGAATGAATCTTGTAATGCGAGATATTTCTCCCTCAAATATCATTACCAGAAACGACGACACTCTCGCAGCAGACTGGCCGTTCTTTGACGAGAATGATCCTGAAACACTTACGATCCGCTTTACGTGGATGCTGTAGTATCTAACCCTCCTTATTCCGCTAATTGGGATCCGGAGAATAAGGAATTAGATCCTCGTTTTGCTGACTACGGTTTAGCTCCTAAATCAACAGCAGATTATGCATTCCTGTTACACGGACTATATCACCTTAATCCTCAAGGTCTTATGACAATCGTTTTACCACACGGCGTTCTATTCCGTGGAGGTTCCGAAGGACTCATCAGAGAAAGATTGATTGAAAAACGCCAAATTGAAGCAATTATTGGTCTTCCTGCAGACATTTTCTTTGGTACTGGAATTCCAACCATTATTATGGTTTTAAGTAAGCGCGTTAGACATGATGATGGAATCTTGATCATTGACGCTTCTAAGAACTTCATTAAAGATGGAAAGAAAAACCGACTTCAAGCATCGGATATCAAGCGTATTTCTGATGCTGTAAAAGAAAGAAAAGATATCGAAAATTTCTGTCGAGTAGTATCTCTCGAAGAAATCCGTGCTAATGACTACAACCTAAATATTCCTCGCTATGTTGATACTTCCGCCAAGCCAGAGTCATGGGATATCTATGCCTCAATGTTTGGTGGAATTCCAGTAAACGAACTTAACGAACTGAATAAATTCTGGAAAGTTTTCCCGTCCCTCCAAGCTGATTTATTTGAATCAAACAATGGTTCTACCTTAAAGTTGAAATGAAAACATCAGAGAAGTAGTAGAGAACAATTCTGATGTTGTTAACTACAAAGAACACTATAAACAAGCCCTATCTTCTTTTGATTTGTGGCTATCTGAAGAGCTTTTGGAAGAACCTACTCTCGTGAATCGCTCTATAGAAGAAGGCCAAATTGCAAAAGAGCTATTTAATAGGCTTGAGGGAATTCCATTAGTAGACAAATACGATGCTTATCAACAGTTAGATAATACGTGGACCATTATCAATTCTGATTTGGAAGAAATTATTGAAAATCAGTCTTTAGACGTTGCTCGAATTGTTGAACCTCGCATGGTTGAAAAGAATAAAAAAGAAGTTCAAGAAGGATGGCAAGGAAGAACAATTCCGTTTGAACTTGCTCAGCAAGAACTACTTGCTGATGATCTTTTAGCAATTAAATCACTCAACAATCGTCTCGATGCCATTTCATTAGAGCTAGATGAGATTTTTGAGTCTCTCACAGAGGAAGAGCGTGCTTCAGAGATTACTAATGATGCCGAAGACAGCTTCAACAAATCTGCGTTTAACAAGTATCTGAAACAGCTGATACATCAGAAGGCACTCTTGGTTCAAAGATTAAACAAGCAAACAAACTTGTCACAGAAGAAAAGCAGATTGGTAAACAGATTAAAGAGCTTTCTTCTGAACTTGATAACAAAACAATTTCATTAATCCAGAACCTAACGGATGAACAAATAAAGAATCTTCTTGAAAAAAAGTGGATAACGCCTCTTATGACTTCAATCCTCGCTCTTTCTAATAACGCCATAGAAAATCTGGTTGCTAGCGTAACCTCCTTACACAAGAAATATGACACTTCCATATTGGATCTTGAAAACGAAATTCAATCTACTGAGCTTGAGCTTTGCGAAAGCTTGGCTCAATTAACAGGAAACGATGCCGATATGCAAGGTATCGCCGAACTTATTTCTCTTCTTGGCGGTGAGAAATAACAATGTCATCTGAAAAATCATTGACACCTCAAATAAGATTCAAGGGATTCACTGAAGCTTGGGAACAGCGTAAGTTTTCTGATTTAACAGATGAGGTAATCGAAAAAACAATTACAGAGGATGAGGATATTCTTCTTTCTTGTGCGATTACCGGAATTTATACAAATTCAGAGTATTTTTCTCACTTCCGCGGCAGGAGTAATATCGGATATCTAAAAGTTAAACGAAATATGCTTATCTTGTCTGCTCAAAACCTTCATTTAGGTAACGCTAATGTAAATTTAAAATTTGATCATGGTATTATTTCGCCAGCATATAAGACGTTCGATCTTAAAAATTGGAACCCGGTATTTGCTAATGCTTGGATTAAAAGACCTAGAGCAAATAAATTTTGGGATAATGCTACAACCGCAGGCGCAAGTCTTTGTCGAAAAAATATTGTTTGGAAAGACTTAGCAGAACAGATTATATACATACCTGCCATTGAGAAAGAACAGCGTCAGATTGGTTCAATATTTGAACTGTTTGATAACCTTATCACCCTTCACCAGCGTAAGTTAGATGCTCTAAAAAAGATTAAATCGGCACTACTTGAAAAGATGTTTGTATAGAAATTTCGTCTTGTTGTACACATTCCGAGAGAAGGACTCATGGAGCCAGTAATTTTTACTAGCGAAGAAGCATTTGAGAATTCTGTAATAGACAATCTTAGACAGCATGGTTGGGGTCACGAGCCAGTACTCAGATATCCCACTGAAGAAGACTTAGTAAATAACTGGGCAAATATTCTCTTTAAGAACAACAATGAGATTGATCGTTTAAACGGACAAAAACTCACACCTAGTGAAATGCAGCAGATCATTGACCAGCTTGTTGCACTGGGCTCCCCTCTTGCAAGAAATGCCTTCATCAATGGTAAGACACTTACTATTAAACGTGATAATCCGAACGATAAGTTGCATAATGGAAAAGAAGTCAGTCTAAAAATCTTTGATCAACAGCAAATTGCAGCAGGTCAAAGTGTTTATCAAATAGTCCAACAACCAAAATTCAACGCTCGAAACAGTATTCTTCCCAATCGACGTGGAGATTTAATGCTCCTCATCAATGGAATGCCTGTCATTCATATTGAGCTCAAGAAATCGAACGTCGCAATAACACAAGCAGTCGATCAGATTAGAAAATACATGCATGAGGGAGTTTTTACCAAGATTTTTCTCTTATTCAAATCTTTGTGGCTATGAATCCTGCTGAGACGGTTTATTTTTGCCAATCCGGGTACTCCCAGATGCTTTTTAACCCTTCTTTCCAATTCCACTGGGGAGACTTTTAACAATAATCCAGTAAATGATTACCGAGAGGTCATTTCCAGCTTACTTTCAATTCCTATGGCTCACCAACTTGTGGGCTTCTATACCATCGCTGATGGCGGAGATGGTGTTCTAAAGGTCATGCGCAGCTATCAGTTCAATGCCGCTCAACAAATTACTTCTGTAGTCAGAAGTCATGACTGGAAAAGAAAAAGCCAGCGTGGTGGCTACATTTGGCATACCACAGGCTCCGGAAAAACAATGACAAGCTTCAAATCCGCTCAGTTAATCGCAGACTCCGGAGATGCTGATAAAGTCTTTTTCATTATGGACCGTATTGAACTTGGGGTTCAGTCCTTAAATGAATATAGAAACTTTGCTGGAGGAGTATTAACCGAGCAACAGAGAAAGAAAACTGTCCGAGGAACAGAAGACACTGGTGAGCTCCGCAAAGCTTTAACTGATAAAAACTACGACGGCAAATTAATTGTTACCTCAATCCAAAAAATGGATATTCTCTGCAAGGATAGGTACCTGACTGAATACGAGCTTGAATACCTTAAAACACAACGCATTGTTTTTATTATCGATGAGTGCCATCGCTCAACGTTCGGTGACATGTTGTCTAATATCAAAGACGCATTTCCTTATGCATTATTCTTCGGATTCACTGGTACGCCAATTCAATTAGAGAATGAAAAGAAAAATAGCACAACAGCTACTTTATTTGGTAATGAGCTCCATCGATACAGTATCGCAGATGGTATTAGAGATGGAAATGTCCTCGGTTTCCATCCATACAAGGTATCGACTTTCAAAGAAAAGGACTTAAGAGAAAACGTTTGCTTGATGAAAGTAAAAGCAAAGTCTATTGAAGAGATGAGAAGTGATTCAGAAAAAAGCAAGATGTACGACGAGCTTTTCTCGTCCCTTCCAATGTGTTCAATTGAAGATGCAGGAGGCAACAAGATTAGAGGAATCGAGGATGAGATTCCTGCATCTCAATACAACTCTGACAAGCATCGTCGTGCTGTAGTCGGGGATATTTTAGATAACTGGGATAACGTAACTAATGGCGGCAAATTCCACGCCATGTTAGCCACTTCATCAATTCCAGAAGCAATAGAATACTACCGTCTGTTTAAAGAGCTTAAACCTACGTTAAAAGTTGCACTACAGGTAGATGCAAATATTGATAACGAAGAAGGCGCAATCTTCAAAGAAGATGGTCTTGTTGAATCTTTATCGGATTACAACAGAATTTATAACAAGAACTTTAAGCTCGGAGACGATTACGGATTTTATCGTAAAGATGTTGCTGCACGCTTGTCTCACAAAGACCACTACACAGGCATACAAAACAAACCAGAGGAACAACTTAATCTGCTAATTGTTGTGAGTCAGATGCTTACCGGATTTGATTCTAAATGGGTAAACACCCTGTTCCTCGATAAGATCTTGGTTTATGAAAACATTATCCAGGCATTCTCTCGCACAAATAGGCTCTTTAACATCCATGAGAAACCTTTTGGAACAATTCGTTATTATCGCAAGCCTAATACAATGGAGAAAAACATTGAGCAGGCCTTTGACCTATATTCAGGAAATCGTCCTAAGGGTTTGTTTGTTGATAATCTTGATGTCAATCTAAGCGGAATGGATCAAAAATACCTAGAAATCCAATCCATATTTGAAACAAGTGGTATTCCAGACTTTAGTCATCTTCCAGAAAGTATCGAAGTGAAAGGAAAGTTTGCAAAGACTTTTAGAGAGTTTTGTAACTATCTAGAAGCTGCAAAAATTCAAGGTTTTAGGTGGGATAAATTGCTTCCTTCTGATTATGGTTACAGCAGTGACAAACCTCTCGCCTGTGACGAACAAACTTATCTTAAGCTTGTACAACGTTATAAAGAGCTCTCTCAGCGTACAGATGGTGGTAGTACTCCAGAATATCCTTTCGATATTGATGCTTATATAACCGAAATGCATACAGAAGCTATTGATTCTGGTTATATGAATTTTCACTTCAATAAATGGATGCTTGCTCGTGAAAAAGGTGCTGAAGAAGATCGTGCGCTACAAGAGCTTCATCAAGCTTATGCGTCTCTTAGCCAAGAAGACCAAAAGTATGCCGATGTGTTCATTTCTGATATTCAATCAGGATCAATTGACGTTGAGCCTGGTAAATCATTCCGCGACTATGTAACGGAATATAGACAAAACGCAGAAAACCAGCAGCTAAATCAATTCTGTGACCGATATGGAATTGATAAAAAATTGTTAGTACAAATTTTGAGCAGCAGAAGTTCTCAACTTGATATTAATGAGTTTGGACGCTTTGACAAGCTGAAGAAATCTGCTGACTTTAATAAAACAAAGGCATATTTTGAAGATAAGTTAGGTCATGAGCTTAGTCCAATTCATGTAAATATGAATCTCGATAGAGAATTACGTGCATTTATTAAAGATGGTGTTATGAATTAGTTCCTAGTTCCCAAGTAGATGGATTCCATCTGCTTGGGAACAGCGTAAGTTGGGTGATATTGCTGCATTTTCAAAAGGTCAGGGATTCTCAAAATCAAATCTAACTGATTCTGGATTTCCTATTATTTTGTATGGAAGACTTTATACCAATTATGAAACACAGATTTGCAAGGTAGATACATTTGTAAAAAGTTCTTCTTGCGGTGTTTTATCAAAAGGTGGTGAAGTTATCGTTCCTGCATCAGGTGAGACTGCAGAAGATATTGCTGTTGCTTCACATGTTTCACTACCTGGTATTCTACTAGGTGGTGACTTAAATGTTGTAACGCCGAAAGATATTCTTGACTCAAATTTTCTTGCATTATTTATTACATTTGGAAACGCTCACGTCGAGTTATCAAAAAGAGCTCAAGGAAAATCAGTAGTACACGTACGCAATGGTGACTTATCTCAATTAAACATTAAATATCCAACTCAATCAGAACAGATTTTAATTTCAAATCTCTTCATAAAAAATGACAACCTCATTACCCTTCACCAGCGTGAGCATTTTTAAGTTAGATAAGACCAGATAATGAACGCATGACTAAATCGATATCTTGGTTCTCGAGCTCTTGGATAATATGTAAGTACGTTTCTGGGTTGTTGTCATACTTGCATGACCAAGACGCCTTGCAACACTAGCGATAGAGACACCAGCAAACAATAAGATTGATGCATGAGTATGCCTAAGCCCATGTATCGTAATGACAGGTATTTCAGCTTCTAAGCATCGTCTTTCAAGAATAGAATTGATTGTAGAGTTGTAGACTTTACCATGTACAAATATAGGCTGATCTTTTGGCAGGAATTTAATCAGCTCAGAAAACTGGACTATTATTTGCCAATCTATTTGGACTTTTCTGACTGATGATTTGTTTTTAGTCGCTGTGAAGCCACCGTTATTTTTATAATCCCAAGTTTTTGAAACAGAGAGTGCTTGTTTAGAGAAGTCGAAGTCATTAGGAGTAATTGCTAAGGCTTCAGAAAATCTAAGTCCTGTTTTTGCGATTAATAGAATTAACCAGTCCCAATCTGGAATTGGCCCAAGTCGTAAAGACGAAAGAAGCTTATGTAGTTCAAATTGATTCAAGTACTTTTGATGCTTTTGCCTGGGAGTTTTACCTTTAATCACTGCTTTTCGCGTTGGATCTCTATCAATCAGACCATCATCGACTGCGTCAAGTATTGCGCCTTTGAGTTGATGATGAAAATCCATAGTTGTTTGACGTTCATGAAAAATGGCGTATTCATTCAACAGTGCTTGATATGTTTGCCTGTTTAGTTCTTCAAGCTTCATTGAAGGAGCAATCCTTTGTATCCACTTAGCGGATAAAAGATATTTATTCATCGTTACTTGACGAATCGCACCTTCTTTATAAGTAGAAATCCAATCCTTATAGTAATCATAAAAGAACTCTTCTTTTGTGGCTTGCATAGAGCCACCCTCCTTTCAGGCAAGCTCACGCTGGTTATTTAAGCTTACGCTGGTGAAGGGTGATAAGGTTGTCATGAAGCATTTGAAACAGATCTGTTCTATATCTGATTTGACGTCTAGTGAGATAAGTCGCATTGCTACATGTACTTTTTGAAAGTTTCATTGAGCATCTTATTGAATCAGACGTGAGCCTGTCGACTTTTGTAATAAATATCCCAATAACTCTTGAGTCATAGCATATCTTTCAAAACAGTTAGCAAATAAAAGTCTCCGACCTGTAGAATACCAGCTAGTGAAATCATGCCATCACAGACAATATTTTCATGCAGTCTACCCATGTGCAGCGTACACTTTCAGCACGCTCTTTGATTAAAACACGGTTCAGCAGAACTTTTTAGATGTATCTGACGTATTCAACATCTGTGTATCATAATGGTACAACAGTCTTCAGTACAAAAGTCTAGCAAATCCAGAATCAAGTCATATCTCTGATTTCTGAGAATCGTTTGACTTCTTGATGACATGCAGTCAGATAGTCTCTCCTAACTTACGCTGTTCCCAAGCAGGAGCAAAATATTATTCCATGTAACTTTTATTCATACCTACTGCTAACAGGGATGATGCAGCTACCTTAACTCTCCCTTGTGCCCGTAAACACAAAGTCTCGGTTAGCAATGTGGGCGATGCCTTGAATGGTGTCGCCCTCAACGGAGCCCCCAACAGCAAAGATAACGGGGCCCACAAAGGACTCAAGCTTGCCGCCAAAGGTAAACGAGTTGTCGGTAACCTTGCCGTTCTCAATATCAATCTGGACACCCATGGCAGTCAGAGAGCCAGTGAGTTTCTCGCCAGAGGTGATGAGGACAGCAGTTCCCTCTTTGGCTCCAACGGGAGAATCCATTTGAATCTTGTATGTTCCGTCGATCATGATGCCTCTATTCTGTCCAGGTATTGTACCTGGTATTTTATTGGGTTGCAGCCAATAGACTGCGCTAAAACCAACTGCTGAATGTACGCCTCTATTCTACCCAAGAACGGTGATGGATAGATGTGGTTTCTCGCCAAGGGGTGATTTGTAGGATTTAAATAAAAGTCGAAAATTTTGCGAACGAATGTTTGACAGAGAGTTTCTGGGGTATAGGGACGGTAGATAGTTCGCGCGGCGCTTCTCGCCACGCTTGTAGAAAGGAACGTCCTATGGACATTTCGCAGGTTAAGAAAGTTGTAGTTGCTGGCGGCGGCGTTTTGGGCAGCCAGATTGCATTCCAGACCGCTTATCGCGGCTACGAGACCACCATTTGGCTGAGGTCCGAAGCTTCGATTGAGCGCGCTCGTCCAAAGATTGAGCACCTCAGAGAGGTGTATCTGAACACCCTCGAGGCTATGAAGAGCGATCCTAAGGCGTACGCGTACGGTCTCATTGCTCAGGACGAGATTACTCCAGAGAAGCTTGACCAGCTTAAAGAGCAGGTAGAGCGCGCATACAGCAACCTCAAGCTCACTTCCGATTGGGACGAGGCTTTTGGTGACGCTGACTTTGTTATCGAGTCCGTCGCAGAGAATCCAGAGCAGAAGATTGAGTTCTACACCGAGCTGGCCAAGCACCTGCCCGAGAAGACTATTGTGGCAACCAACAGCTCAACCATGATTCCAAGCATGTTTGCTGTTGCAACTGGTCGTCCCGAGAAGTATCTGGCTCTCCACTTTGCTAACGAGATTTGGCGCAACCCAATCGGCGAGGTCATGGGTCACGCAGGCACCGCTCAGGAGAACTTTGACATGGTCGTCGCTTTTGCGGCAAGCATCCGTATGATTCCGGTCAAGGTTCTGAAGGAGCAGCCTGGCTACCTGCTGAACTCCATGCTGGTACCTCTTCTAGTATCCGCTGAGCAGCTTTGGGCAAACGGCGTCGGCGACGTCGAGGATATCGACAGGGCTTGGCGCATTGGCACCGGCTCTCCAAAGGGTCCGTTCCAGATCCTGGACATTATTGGCCTGGTCACCGCATACAACGTTGCTCTGATGAACCCTGCAGCTAAGGATCCTGAGTCCGTACAGGGTCGCATTGTTGCCCAGCTCAAAGAGAAGATTGACAAGGGCGAGACCGGCGTTGCTGCTGGTAAGGGCTTCTACGAGTACAAGTAAGGCGCGTACAGGTAGAAAGTGATTTCTACCCGGCATCCATTTCGTGTGGATGCCGGGTTTCTTGTCCGGAAATGCTAGGAGTGGACGGGGTTTCTCGCCAGGCGGGCGGCGGGAACTGGGCGCGCACTCGGCGGGAGGGCGGCGCGGGCCTAGCGGGGCGCCTAGCGTGCGCCTGATTTCTGCAAAGAATCTGTGGATTTGCCTAATTTTTGCAAAAAGAATCGGTGGCTCAAATACTGTTACTGTCTTAGCAAACGTAATAAGTTATTTTTGTTATTCAACGCTTGCAGAAGAAAAAGGACTTCTCAAAGGCCAGGTAAGCATTTTAAGAAGTCCTAGACAGTCTCAAAGGGTAGCTGTAAAGGCAGCTACCCCGCGAGGTGTATCTTTAAGTATACGTAGAGGTCAAGATGATTACAATTAGTTTTGTTGGTCTTCTTGTAGCTATTATCGCTGGTACGATTGTCGGTCAGCTAATAATTTCTTTTAATTGAAAAAGAGACAGTAGGTTTTTGAAGTGTGTCTGGCCATGAGTCGCCTCCCCGCTGTAGAATCGTTATAGTTTCGGTGCTGAAGTCCATGGGAGGTGTGAGTGATGGAGTCTTTAAAACTATTCGTTCGGACCTACACGTATTGGGTAGGGCTCATCCTCGGCTTTGCGATAGTGCCCGGTTCCCTGCTCTTCATCGGTGGAGTCGCCCCGGTGAGCACCCCATTGTGGCTTGCCCCTCTAGCAGGACTGCTATTTTTTATCATTGATAGGCCATCAACATGGGAGACGCCGCTCTGTCGAGCATTACTGATCCGCGTATTGGGTACAGGGGTTGCGGCCATCGCGTTAGTCGCTTTTGATGCAGTTGCTTCCACCCAGTATGGATCTCAACATTGGAGTGAGACGCTCCTATCTCTCGGTCTCGGCTGGATTGCCTTCACGGTCATGGCAGGACGGATGCTCATGAGGAGCTCAGCCCGATTTGCCACGCCTACTTTCACGAACAGGGATGCGATCCGTACGTACACGACATGGATTGGAATCTGCTTCGGGATTTTTTATATCCCCGCCACGGGGCTCGCCGCAGCTGGCACTCTTTTGATGGTATTTCCACTTTATGGAGCGTTTCTCACCGGCCTGGTTCTTTTGATTGTTGACCCGCCACAACGATGGCCACAACGGAGAGTGAGAGCACTGTGGACACGACTCTTGTCAAGCGGGGCAGCAGCATTACTACTTGCTGTCACGAACTCGTTCTATCGCAGTACTGACACACACGAGATTTTCGTTGGGGACTGGCTGGGAAACCTGCTCTTCTGCGTAGGCGCTTGGGCACTTTATGCCGCAGTGGCTGGGGCCGCGTATCTTATGCGTGGCCTCAGCCACGAAGCATCTGACAACTCAGTAGATGAATTCAGCTAGAGCTTGTCATGCTGCCCTCTTGTTGGTTGGGCAACCGGTGCATTTTTTGCAGTTGTTCGACAGATCATTGAGGATGGTCAAACATTGAAGTCCGCTGTGATTCTAAAGCCCTTCTCGCCAGATGACGAGAAGGGCTTTGTTTTTATTTATCGCTAACTTTTATAAAGCAAGCTCCATCACTTAAAAGATTATCTTTAGATTTCTTATTCTGCTCACTCTTTCTTTTTTCTCAAGAGCTTTTAAAAGTTCGTCTCGAGTTCTTACCAAGTATTTATGACATTTCTTTTGTATTTTTAGCATCTGACGAGGGCTAATCTCATCTTTTTTAGTTTCTGAATCTTGTCCCTTTTCATCAGTCGACTCATTGCCCAAAGATTCTATATCTGATTCTAGACGTACAATCTGATAATTAAGCGAATCAATGATGTCACTTACTGCAGAAGTGTCGTTATATCTTTTAAGAAGCACCTCTTCGCTAAAAGTGATTAGTTTTGTGCATTCATTTAGAACGTACCCACCGTTCGTTGCAAAAGCCATTGTTACAGCTGTTGCTGCTCCGACACCTCCAACAGCGCCAAGTAAAACTCCGCCGCCAGCAATGACCATAACGCCACCGGCCATACCAGCGCCACCAACAGCAAGTGCGCCACCTCCTAGAAAGCCAAACTAGCACTTGTAAGCGCGGCGCCCGCCAACGCGGAGATTTCTGCGCCTAATACGCCAGCAATTATTGGTGCGATGGCTGGAGCTGCATAAAACGCTATACCGCCACCTAATGCTACAATCGCTAGAGCGCCAGCCGCAATAGCTATTTGTTTACTGAAAGTTCTATCTAATACTTTCCGTGCGTAGTCTATATAGGTCTTTAGTTGTTCTAAATCATCACTGGTAACAACATTCTGTCTTTTGCAAAACACCTCTGTTAGATAATCAGACTGAATAGTTAAACCCTTATAATCTTTGTCATTTTTATCATACAAAGCAAAATATGGCTTAAACATCATTGCTTCTAAAGCTATTAGAAAAGCCCAAGATGAGTCGTTAGAATTGTCGATCGAACTCTTAAGAGAATCATAAAGAGTTGCTTCGTCCATTAAATAATCTGTATCAACTTGATAGGAAAATTGCATCGTCTCTGTGAACTTATTGGTCCACTCATTTAACCATTTAAGTTTTTTAGCAGCCCTTTTATCATGCTTTTCTTTTTCAATGTCATAGAAAACTATTTGTCTGATAAGCGAATAAAGAATTTGAGCTTTCGCATAATCTAATTTTAAACAACTCAACTTTGATACATCATATTCATACCTATCTTCAGCGTGTTCTCCTCGCTCTAATTTCCTAGCATTTTGTGTAGCTATAAAGTCATTTGTGCATGCAATTACAAAAACCGCTACTCCAACATAATTTATACGAAGAAAGAACTCTTTTGCCTTTTCCTCCTTGGAAGCAGCCATTACTCCAGCAGCTACTATATCGATTCCTGTAAATACTGCGCTCGATACAGTAATCATGCGTAAAACTGCAGGTGTATTCCATGGAAGAATATCTTCTGGAGCTATTCGACTCAAATCACGGATGCTTTGGATATTAAGATCTTTGATTTCCATTGTCAGTCTTCGACAAAAATAAAATCCTCTTACAACACATTGATTAATAATTACTGGAATTGCTTGCCTTGCAATTTCCCCAAGGATACCAATCTCCATTCTTAAATCAAATGGGACTTCTGTACCCTTAATAATTTTGCCAAGTGCATCTCTCTTAGCCAAATATGTTCCATTAAACAACTTGGATATAAATTGTCTAAAATTTCCCTCATCATTTGCTGAATCTTTGAAAAATGGTAGTGCTGATAGCTCTTTTATTAGAGAAACTATAGGACCAGGGATTCCCGTTCCTTTACCAAATGTTCCACTAGAACCAGCCATGTCACTAACCATATGGAAAAACCATTCAATAACACCAAATACTATTTTCTCATGAATATTTTTTCCAATATATTGCCTATGAGATTCTGGGATAGGGACAACTAATAAGTTTCCTTTAGTGTCAGTTCCAATTGATAACTCAGTAAATTGAGTAAAAATAGAAGCAGCACATCCACCGATGCTAAAATGGTGAGAAAAATCTCGAAGGTGATGTTGGCGTCCACCTCCAAACTTATTTGTATTTCCATCAGCGGCCATAGGATGATTATTTTCTAAATAAGCTATTGCTTCTTTTAAGTTATCTCCTTTATAACCATCGGCTTGAGCAATCTTCAGTACAAAATTATTAACCTGCTTTTGTTCCCCATTCACTAGCACGTTCAAGAGAAAAACTTGCCTGTAAATACAACGTCAATTACTCCAGCAATTACTCCACTTGAAACAGCAACAATATAGTCAAGTTTATCTGCCTCATTTACATGTGACTCCCATTCAATTTGTTCACAAAGTCGTTCTGGAACAGTGGGTGTATCTTCCTTAGAAACTAAATTCGTTCTTAAGCTTGATGGAGCAGGTAATAATCGCTGATTTGGAGTTACGATATTATAAAGAACAATTGGATTATCAATATTAGCGTCCATTAGTACCCTTCTTAATTGATAAAGAATTAAACCAAATCAATCCTACAAAGCAAAAATAAACTTAATCGATTTCTTTTTAATATTAATACTCAGGGAATACTAATCTACAGTTGATTTACTAACAGATTAATAAACTTGCAAGCAAAAAGCCCTTCTCGCCAAATGACGAGAAGGGCTTTGTTTGTGCGACGGTAACATACGCTGTTGAGACGCGCTGCCGTGCTCGAAGCGCGGAAATCCACTGGAGCGTAACTACGCACGCCAGAGCTCGAAGATCTTACTTCAAGAAATCCTTAACGGATGCAAGAACGCTTGGGGTATCCAGGCCGTACTTAGCAAGAACCTGAAGTGCGGGTCC
>BNJU01001567.1_pt1 | contig 19973 bp, 13 predicted proteins | sample 8539281 | NCBI WGS metagenome assembly BNJU01 (sample SAMD00202456, study PRJDB9452) | human saliva metagenome | isolation source: human saliva | place: Japan
AGATGACATCGTAAAAAGAAATTGAGGCAGACAAGGACTGAGAATATTGACCTTATCTAACTCATGGAAGCAAATCTTGGGAGGATATCCTATATCCAAAAGTTAATGGATAAAAGAATTGTTGATGAAGATTCCATTTGTGGTGGTTTGACCAATTACGATAGCATGTTGAAATATCAAAAAAATTGGTGAAATGGATAGCAAATATCCTTTTTTATCTTGTTCTAAATCCGATTTTTGGATGGAATAACAGATGATAAAGCAAATCATTTCGAAAATACAACAAAAAGACAAACGCCAAAAATGACGTTTGTCTACGTTCTGACCACTCTATTCAGAGTGATTTTTGTATTTTAATTTTCTAAAAATAACTATCAAGATAGCTGAAGCCACAGCTACAAAAAAGAATACCGACAGTACATTCGGATAAACCGGATATAAATCAGGTGCAAAGAAATAAACAACAATTGACAAAAAAATAAACCTAAAATTGAACCTAAGAAAATCCCATAAGTTAATTTTTGACATATCCTATTCCACCCCTTAAACAACGCTACAAAACCTACACTACTTACGACGTAATTGCTTCATCAACTTGCTAACGTGGTAAAATCTCATCATTTATTATTTATCTATACACCAATTATACTCCTAGAAATCATCTGTGAATAGTCCTTCTTAGCAATTTACCGGTTGTCCGATTCTTTATTTTTCTTAGCATCCTCTACTAGGTACATGATCGGGAGAAGGATAAAGATAAATTGGCTTGTGAGTACAGGGATTAATGCTTGGCCTGTAAAAACGTTTAAAACCAGGTGCATGACAAGGGCTAATGCATTGACGACGAGCGCTACAATCATTAGGTCTTTTGTAAGTTGGTTTGTGTCTTGTTTTTTGATGTTGATTTTCATGTGAATCGCTCCTTAACTGTATTCCTTGTCTTTATTAAACCACTTTAAGGAGTCGTGCAATAGGCACTTTGGTCATTGATTTGGATTACTAAAGTCATGGCTTGGTTGATTTCGAAGGAACTGCGGATTCTATAATAGCAGTAACGCGTTACGCATTAAATGTGAATTAGTAGGAGTAACCCGCTTTCGGGTGTACTCCTACTTTGAGCTTTAAAGGTGCAAGACGAAGGCTTGCACCGGTGCAACGTTACAGCTATTATGTAGAAATCCGCAAAGTTCCGTAGAAATCAACCTTATCAAAAAAACAGCAAACCAAATTGATTTGCTGTTTGTAAATGGCAATGAATTTATGCTTTGGATGGTTTAGATAAGAAGAATAAGTAAACTCCAAAGGCTAATTTAATAAAGGCATCAATATAAGCGATGGTCACGAGGGATGTTTGCGGAGAAAGGTATCCGAATGCTGCGTTAATCACACATGCCAACCCTAGGAAGATCATTGATTTCCCATGAACGAAGTAGTACGGTAAGAAATGAATTCCTGTCGCAAGGAGTGCGCCTAGCCAGATAAGTCTCCAGTTCTCTGATTCAAAAAACGGACCTCCTAAAAGTACTAGCAAAATAAATAAGAGAATCACCGAGTATAACGACACTTTTCGTTGGAAAGGCGTTGAAGGGCCTTCTGAAAACTTATGAAGGACTTTTTTATTCAGATTAATGGAAAAGAAGCTCACCATATACCCGATACTGAAAACCTGCATATTAATGATTTGTTCGACACCTACAACTGTCGCAAGTGCAATTACGAATGCGACTGCGATGAGCCATAAGCCACACGCCTTTTTGTAGTTAAATTCTAATGTTTCTCCTTTGTTATAACCTAAAAATGACATACGTATTCCTCCAGTTAACTTTGAAACTTTTTAACGACATCCTCTATTTTACTCCTGTAAAAACGGATGTCAATCCGTCGCACTTTTGTCATGGATTGCCATTACTAAAAGTCATGCTCTTTTGATAAAAACTTGCTCGCCAATTGATACACTTGCTGAATTGCTTTAGAATCGAGAGTCCATGTTTCTAATTCAGCCTTTATGAACGCAGGGTACTTCTTGCTAATATCTCGAAGGGCATTGCCAACAGATTTTCGGACATACTCGCTTTCGTCTTCTTTGAGGGCGGCAATTCTTCGGATGGCTTCATGGGGATGTTCTTTAAAATACGGCCGGCTCGTCCAGATTCGTAAGCCTTCTGTGACCGCTCGTCTTGTATTGGAACGCGGATGGGTTAGCCACTCGTCGATGACGGGAAGTGCTTTTTCATAGCTGACTTTTTTACAGTACTCGTCGAACGCCTTCGCTAACACTTCTTGCACTCTCCAGTTATCGTCCTTGGAAACCTCTTCTCTCAAAAAGGTGAGAACTTCCTCTTTCTGTGATAAATAGCCAAAAAGGAAGACTCCGTACATTCGAACCTGATACACCCCAGACTGTAATCGTTTTATTTCTCAACACGAGATTTGTTAGCGATATCAGCTAGGATAGTTGCTACAAATTCATCTACTGATACAGTGTTCGTTTCTTTTTGTCCATAGCGACGAACGTTGACAGTTCCATCTTCCATTTCCTTGTCACCAACGATCAATTGGTAAGGAATCTTGCTAGTTTGTGAAGCACGGATCTTGAACTGCATTTTCTCATTACGTTCATCCACATCAGCACGGACACCACGGTCACGGAGTTTCTTCGCTACTTCCCAAGCGTAGTCAACGTGTTTTTCGTTAGAAACTGGGATAAGGGTTACTTGATGTGGTGCCAGCCATGTTGGGAAGGCACCCTTGTAGTTTTCAATCAAGATAGCTGTAAAGCGTTCCATCGTTGAGATAACACCACGGTGAATCATAACTGGACGGTGTTCTTCCCCGTCTGCTCCAATGTAATGAAGATCAAAGCGTTCTGGAAGCAAGAAGTCCAATTGGATAGTTGAAAGAGTTTCTTCTTTACCAAGAGCTGTTTTCACTTGGATATCCAATTTTGGTCCGTAGAAGGCTGCTTCCCCTTCAGCTTCATAGTACTCAACACCCATATCATCAACGGCTGCTTTCAACATGCGTTGAGCATTTTCCCACATTTCATCGTTGTCAAAGTATTTGTGTTTGTCTTCAGGATCACGGTAAGACAAGCGGAAACGATAATCTGTCAAGTTAAAGTCTTCATACACATCGATGATCAATTGAAGGATCTTCTTGAATTCTTCCTCGATTTGTTCTGGAGCCACAAAGGTATGACCATCATTCAGAGACATTTCACGCACACGTTGAAGTCCTGTAAGGGCACCAGATTTTTCATAACGGTGCATCATACCGATTTCAGCGATACGGATTGGCAATTCGCGGTAAGAGTGCACATGGTGTTTGTAAACTTCGATGTGGTGAGGACAGTTCATTGGACGAAGAACAAACTCTTCTCCATCCCCCATATCCATTGGTGGAAACATATCTTCACGGTAGTGATCCCAGTGACCAGAAGTCTTGTAAAGTTCTACTGAGGCAATTGGTGGAGTGTAGACGTGTTGGTAACCAGCAGCGATTTCCTTGTCGACGATGTAGCGTTCCAATTCACGACGGATAGTGGCACCATTTGGCAACCAGAATGGAAGACCTTGACCAACTTCTTGAGAAATCATGAACAAATCAAGCTCTTTCCCAAGTTTACGGTGGTCACGCTCTTTAGCTTCTTTACGCATTTGAAGGTAGTTCTTCAAGTCTTTCTTGTCGAACCAAGCGGTACCGTAAATCCGTTGCATCATCGCATTGTCGCTATTTCCACGCCAGTAAGCACCTGCCACATTCAAAAGGTGGAAGATTTGGATACGACCAGTTGATGGGACGTGTGGGCCACGGCAAAGGTCTACATACTCACCTTGACGGTAGATAGTCAAACCACCTTCATCTTCTGAGTGCTCTTCGATCAATTCCAATTTGTATGGATCATTTTTGAAGATTTCACGCGCTTCATCTTTGGTCACTTCTTCACGAATAGATGGGAAGTTTTCTTTAACGATTTTTTGCATTTCTTCTTCGATACGAGGAAGATCTTCGTTAGAGATTTGACCCGTTTGGTTGTCTGTATCGTAGTAGAAACCATCTTCGATCGCTGGACCGACACCCAAGTGGATATCTGGGAAGAGGCGACGAGCTGCTTGAGCAAACAAGTGGGCGGCGGAGTGACGTAAGATTGGAAGAGCATCTTCGTGATCAGGTGTCACAATTTCGATGCTTCCGTCTTCGGTGATGGCACGAGTTGTGTCGATGAGTTTGCCGTTAAATTTACCAGCAAGAGCTTTTTTAGCTAGAGAATTGCTGATGGATTGGGCAATTTCAAAAGTAGTAACGCCAGATTCGAATTCACGAACAGCGCCATCTGGGAAAGTAATTTGAATCATGATTTTCTCCTTATATTGACTATCCATTATTTCTATAGCAGAAGTGTTTCCCTATTTTGCAGGCTTAAATCAAGAAAAATAAAAAGCGACATCCAAAAAGGACGTCGCAACGTGGTTCCACCTTCATTTATGTTCCTCAAAAAAGAGGGACACCTCTGATTGGCTCTAACGTGGCCACCGTTTTATGTTTGCATAAAAGTCAGTAGAGTAGTATCAGTATAGTCTTCCTATGCGTTCTCAGCAACCACGCACTCTCTTGTAGAAAGGTTCTAAGTGACTTGTCTCTATGCATTATTATAGCATGATTGTGAGATTTTTCAAGGATTTTGTGAAAGTTTTTTGTTTTTCAGTTCTTGCATTAGATACCTGATAACGGCACCAATAACTGTACCTAGTAGAATAAGAATTTCATAGGCTAGGAAATAAACAATGATAAATTCTCTGAAAGGAATGATAGTAAAGCCATAGAGTAAGCAACTACCTAAAAGCCAATGCAGTGAAAAACCAAAACAGTAGCTATAAAGAAGAGAGACTATAAAAACTACAACAGGCGAAATGATGAATATATTTAGAAGATAGAGGCCTGTTAAATCAGGATTCGATGATAGTAGTATAAATAATCCATAAAGTGGACAATAAAAGAAAAATACGACCAGATAGTAGGGGAGATATTTGAAGAATTTACGCATGATCAATCACCTCGTTATAAAACTATCAACTTAGATGTCCTTCCTATGAATATTATAGCACATTTGCGGTAAGATTAGTAAATCAGTTGACAAAGAAGTTAGTTATTGGTAGAATAAGAACTGTCGTAAAGACAAATAACTTCTTCTTGGTTACAGGCATGCCAACCTGTCACTCGGATGAAGCCAAATAAAAAGGAGAAACATCATGGCAATCTCAAAAGAGAAAAAAAATGAAATCATTGCACAATACGCACGTCACGAAGGTGACACTGGTTCAGTAGAGGTTCAAGTTGCTGTCCTTACTTGGGAAATCAACCACCTTAACGAACACATCAAACAACACAAAAAAGACCACGCTACTTACCGTGGTTTGATGAAGAAAATCGGTCGCCGTCGTAACTTGCTTGCATACTTGCGTAAAAACGACGTTAACCGTTACCGTGAGTTGATTAACTCTCTAGGACTTCGTCGTTAATCTGCTTTATTTTCCACTTACATTGCGTTGTCACCTTACCTCGATATACTCAAGTATAATCTTCGGTTACGGTTCCTAGCACTGTAAGGTAAAATAAACCAGAATGATCTCCCTTCGGGGAGATTTTTTGTTTCACTAACATTTTTGTACAATCTTTGGCTTGTCGCCTAGTCTATAAACGTTTTATCCAGCAAGAATCATGATGCTAGGGCGTTAAAAATCCGTATGAAAATAGGGAAAGGACACAGTGTTCAATGAACACAAGGAGTTTTATCTTTTTCACTAGGATTTTAGCCCGAGCTCAAATAAGCTCTCTGACTTCAGATGGCTTTTTTGTGTGCATTTTTCTAGTCTTGTCCCTGATTTAGAAATGTGGTATACTAATTATGAAAATTGTCTAAATTTTTAATATTTGATTAAGGGAGGGTTTCATGCTTTCCAAATTTTCTGGAAGCCATCAAAACCTGCGATATTTTTTTCTGCTAGCTTTTTGCTTGTAGCATTGGGAGTTTCTCTATTTTTGCTGTTTCTATGGGTTCTGTTCAAATTAGTTTAAGTGATACCTATCGGATTATATTGAGTAAGATGGGAGCTCCGTTGGATATAGGAGACATTTCAAAATCTACACTTGCTATTGTTTTGGAATATGAGAGTTTGCCCAGGGTTTTTCTTGGTTTGATAGTTGGTGCAGGCCTTTCCATGTGTGGTAGCGTTATGCAGTCAACGGTCAATAATCAATGCAGAGCCATATGTGTTAGGTATTTCTGCCGGTGCAACTTTTGGTGCGACTTTGAGTATAATTCTTGGTTTTAAAGTCATGATTGGACTTGGTTCTTTCATTGGTGCGATTTTTGGCGACAGTTGCAGTCCTTCTCATTGCATCCATGCAGGTAGGATGACAACTTCCAGTCTCATTTTATCAGGGACGGTAGTTAATGCTCTTTTTGGCTTTTTCAAACTTTATTATCTCAATCGGTGCCAATGCTGATAGCGTTATGACCATCAAGTTTTGGACCATGGGTTCTTTAGCGGGGGTCTCATGGGCTCACTTAACCTTGCCAACTATAATCGTGGGAATCGCTTTTTTATTTTTCTCTACACAATATCGTGTTTTCAATGCCATGATGATGGGAGATGAGGCGGCTTTGACTTTGGGAATTCCCTTGCGTCTTTATTGGTATCTCTATGTGACGATTGTAGCTGTAATGACAGCAGTCCTAGTTTCGACTTGTGGGATCATCGGTTTTGTCGGTTTGATTACACCACATTTTGTCCCGAAGTTTGGTTGGTACAAATTATAGAAGGCTTTTTCCAATTGCAACCTTACTGAGAGCCCTCTTTTGTCGTCTGGGCAGATGTCTTTGCTCGCGTTTTGATACAAAATGCTGAACTACCGATTGGAATTTTCACGGCCCTAGTAGGTGCACCTTTCTTTATCTACATGGTTGCAAGTAGACGAAGGGAGGTGAGAGTCTGATATGGACTTAATGTGCCAGGATATTCACTTTGGAATCGGAGAAAAAAAGATTCTCAAAGGAGTTTCACTTAAACTTGAGGGCAACCAATTTCATACTATTTTGGGACCCAATGGAAGTGGGAAAACTAGCCTACTGAAACTCCTCTATCGTCAGGAAAAACCGAATCAAGGTTTGATTTCCCTAAATGGGAAACCGATAGAACAAATGAGCGTCAAGGAAACGGCAAAACAGATGGCAGTCATTACGCAGTTCAATCAACTCCAGTTTGATTGTACGGTTGAGGAAATTGTTATGCTGGGTAGAACGCCCCATCTCTCTTTTTTACAAAAGGAAAAAGAAAAAAGACTTTTGCTTTGGTTGAGGATGCTCTGATTAAGGTCGACATGTTTGAAAAGAGAAATCGACTTTACTCTTCACTGTCAGGTGGAGAGAAGCGACGGAGTTCTGTTAGCACGAGCCTTAGCTCAAGAACCTTCACTCTTGCTCTTGGACGAGCCAACTAATCACTTGGATATCAAGTATCAGCTGGACTTGTTAACCATTGTCAAAAATCTTCAGATCAATGTGCTAGCTGTCTTGCATGATGTTCAGCTGGCTTGTCGCTATTCAGACTATCTCTATCTGATGAAAGAGGGAGATTGTTTACAAAAGGTACTCAAAAGAGACCATCACACCGGAGTCTTTGCAGGCTGTCTATGGTGTCCAAAAGTGAGGTTATTTGGACGGAAGACCAGCAAGCCATGATTCACTATTTATAAGATTTAAAGGAAATAACATGAAAAATCACTCAGTATTTTGCTCGTAACAGTAGCTACCTTATCTTTGCAGACTGTGGTAACGCATCTAAAAGAAACAGCAACGGCACCAGCTACAACAGAAGCTAGTCAAAAAGCTAATACAGAAACCAGCTATCCTGTAACTATCAAAACTTATGATGCTAAAGGAAATGAAGTCGAACAAGTCTTTGAAAAGGCACCTGAAAAGGTCATTACCAACAACCTTTCAACAACTGAAATCCTACTTGAACTCGGTTTCAAGGATAAAATTGCTGGTATGCTCAATCCTGATAATGCTGTAACTGGTAAATACAAGGATGCCATTGAAGCCATCCCTCACATTGGTGATAAAAAAATCTGTCTCACAAGAAACAGTTCTTTCTTATGAACCTGATGCCTTGATGGGACGAAATATGATGTTCTCTGAAAAAGTCAATGGGAACGATTAGCGCTTGGAATGAAAAACAAAATTCCTGTTTATACGCAAAAAGGCTTCACTTTCAAATGTTCAACAAGATTTGGGAAATATCGTAGAAGATGTGAAGAATCTAGAACAATTTTTAATGCCCAAGACAAGGCCAATCAATACGCAGAACAATTGCAAGCTAAAAATCGATGCGGTTAAAAAGCCAATCCAGAAACACAGGGTGAAAAAGAAAAAAAGCTTTGATTATGGTTGCTTACAATGACGAAAACCTTTGGTGCCTACAAGTCAGCCCCTTCAAGAAAGTTTGCTTAACCAACTTGGTTATACAAATGTCGCAACAGGAACATCTGGCTTGACCTTGGAAAAATCTAGTATCTATGGATCCAGAGTTAATTATCTATGTAACTAGCGATCGTAATCAAAAGTTGGATGAAAAAGCAGTGGATTTGATGAAGGCAAATACTGTTTTTGGAAAATGTCCCAGCAATCAAGAATCAAAGAAAATCATGACCATCTCTTACGATGAGTTGATGGACTACGGTCCAGCAGTGATTGATTCCCTTGAAAAAAATCAATGACTTTATCAAGAAATAAGGAGTTTAACTGGGAAGGATTCGAGTTAAGGTCAGTCTTCCTTCAAACTATGACTCTAAACAATCCTACCCAGTTGTGCTCTTAAACGATGGAGAACTGGACTACTTATCAGACCTATCTCAATCTGTGATTTTTGGTGGGTTTGATTCCAGAAAATCGTTTGAATGACTTTCACACCCTGGCAGGCTAGAGCTTTTAAAAGAAGGGGCTCCGGATTTTGGTGGGAAGGTGACCAATACCATCAAAAAGTTCTTTCAAGGAATTCTAACAACTCTAAAAAAAGACTACTTGATAGATGAAAGCAGGATTGCTTATGGTGGCTATTCACTGGGTGGTCTTGCTCGCTGTCTATAGTCTCTATAGTAGTTATCTTCCTGCGACCTGTATCTTTTCTATCTGTGGTTCCTTCTGGTATCCTGATTTTACAGAATATTGTGGGGAACATGACTTGATACAGAGCCAAAGCCTGATTTATCTGCAAAAATGGTCAGACAGAAGGGTGCCAATCATTTCCAATCGTCTGTCTAAGGCTCCTATTTTTTGCAAGAGACATTCATGATTTGATTTCAGAGAAAAGTGCCTTCGACTTATTGCACATTTGATGCTTATGGGCATCATGAAGCTCTTAAGGAACGTTATCACTATTTTTTGTGATTGGCTGAGAGACGAATGGAAGCTTAATTGATCCTATAACACTCCTTGTTCATCGTAACTAGGAGTGTTTCTTATGTATGCTTGGTTGTTAAAATGTTCATGGTTTTATTCTTGACGGAAATCCATCCCCTGTAATAGACTAAATTATGGTATAATGAGTAGATAGATAGAATCGAGGAAATTATGTCATTTACACAATTTAAATTTAAAAAAATATAGAAAAAGCCTTGGAGGAGTTGAAATTTACGACTCCTACCGAGGTGCAGGAAAAAGTTGATTCCTATTGTCCTGGCAGGTCGTGACTTGGTTGGTGAATCAAAAACAGGTTCAGGGAAGACTCATACCTTCTTGCTTCCCATTTTCCAACAGTTGGATGAAGAGAGCGATAGCGTGCAGGCAGTTATCACAGCTCCAAGTCGTGAATTAGCGACTCAGATTTATCAAGCGGCTCGTCAGATTGCAGGACATTCAGATGTTGAGATTCGTGTTGTGAATTACGTTGGTGGAACAGACAAGGCCCGTCAGATTGAAAAAAACTTGCCAGCAACCAGCCACATATCGTTATTGGAACTCCTGGGCGTATCTATGACTTGGTAAAATCGGGTGATTTGGCTATTCATAAAGGCTAAGACCTTTGTAGTCGATGAAGCCGACATGACCTTGGATATGGGATTCTTGGAAACAGTTGATAAGATTGCAGGAAGTCTTCCTAAGGACTTGCAATTTATGGTCTTCTCAGCGACTATTCCTCAAAAATTGCAACCATTCTTGAAAAATACTTGTCAAATCCTGTCATGGAAAAAAATCAAGACTAAAACCGTTATCTCTGATACCATTGACAACTGGTTGATTTCGACCAAAGGGTAGAGACAAGAACGCTCAGATTTGTGAGTTAACTCAAGTCATGCGACCATACTTAGCAATGATTTTTTTGTCAATACAAAGACTCGGGCGGATGAATTGCACAGCTACCTAACAGCTCAAGGCTTAAAAAGTAGCTAAGATTCATGGAGATATTGCTCTCGTGAACGCAAACGTATCATGAATCAGGTGAAGAACCTTGATTTTGAGTACATCGTTGCGACTGACTTAGCTGCGCGTGGGATTGACATCGAAGGTGTCAGCCACGTTATCAACGATGCTATTCCACAAGACTTGTCCTTCTTTGTTCACCGTGTTGGACGAACTGGACGTAATGGTTTACCAGGTACAGCCATTACCCTTTATCAACCAAGCGATGACTCTGATATTCGTGAGTTGGAGAAATTAGGAATTAAGTTTGTACCTAAGGTGGTTAAAGACGGAGAATTCCAGGACACTTATGACCGCGATCGTCGTGCCAATCGTGAGAAGAAGCAGGAAAAACTGGATATCGAAATGATTGGGCTGGTTAAAAGAAAAAAAGAAAAAGTCAAACCAGGCTATAGAAGAAAATCCAGTGGGCTGTCGATGAAAAACGCCGTAAAACCAAGCGTGCTGAAAGTCGTACCGTGGACGCAGAGCGTAAAGCTAAACGTCAAACTTTTTAAAACATCAGACAGTAGAACCAAGTGGTTTTACTGTTTTTGTTCATATCGTGATTGACGGAATTCAGTAAGTAGATGATATTAGAAAATGATAATTTAACTGGAACATCTTTGAGGTTAAGTTTATAGTATATGTTAGAAGTAGATTGTGGTATAAGTTGAAAGACTTAAAGACTTTATTGCTGGTGGAACAATGATTTTGTTTATTGATATGTGTGCCGGTCTTGCCTCTCTTCGTATATTGATCATCGGTTCCTAGAGTAAGGGAATTCAGCCATCTATGTGGGCATAAAGGTAACAGTCGAGCACGGATAATGGAATCTTTCTTTTGGCATTGAATGGAAATATTTTGCGGTTGTTGAGAAGATTGAATCACTAATTGATTGAATGTCATATTATATTGATTACTAACAAAACGAATTAAAGTAAATCTGGGTGGACTTAGCCCCAGCAATATAGAACCAACTTTATAATTATTTTGTCCAACTTGTTGGGTCAGTATAGCTTTTTTTTATATAGAAGTTTTGTGACTAGGCAATTTTTTAATCGAAAAATGAAAAGAAAGAGATTTAAATCCATGCATCCATTTGGATTTTTTTACGATGTCGATTTTTGTGCCACAATTGTTTGACAAGATAGAGACTCCATGCCTGTTGGGATTTTTTCGTGCCTCCTGAATGCCCTGTGTAACCTTTTCAAAGATATGAGGTCGCAAGCTTTTAACTCCATAACATTATCCTAATAATCAGGGTTTTGCCTTGTCACTTGATATAGAAATCTTGAGTTCTGGCTTTTGGCTATATTTATGTGCGTTAAATAGACAGGATAAACTGTGTTGATCGGGTGTGCAGAGTTGTATGTTTTCTAACTTAATCGAAATTTTCTATGTGGATCGTGCCCAAAAGATATGAATATATGAGGTGCTCAATAGGAAAATGCTTTTTCACTTTTCATAATAGAAGTAAGATCTGTATATCTTGATTTGATTTCTTGCATATCCAACTTAAAAGGATCTCAGGCAATCTGGTCACTTTGTCGTCCAAAAGGAGAAAGAAGGATGAGGGAGTTTGATTTCGTGGCTCACTTTCAAGATAAGTTCCCTTGTCTCGTAATGAGTTTAGCTTCCTATTTCCGCCTGTGCAAACGCATTATGCGATTTCTTCTGATGCTTTCTTCTTGGAGTTAGCGTTGACAAACGCAATAATCTCCAGCTCCGCATCCATCTCTAGGATTGGCCATGAAGTTTTACAGCAGGTTGCTTTTCTTTTCTCTTCTTAAGTAGGAGTGAGCAGGAGCAAAAGAGCAGGACTGCAGCCAAAGATAGTACAGTATGAGAGCTCTGAAACATTCTCACATCTGAGATGCCAAATCAGAATCGCGTGAATAGGACTCAAATGCTAAAAGAACAAGTAACCAGGGGCAGGTGGGGTAGTTAGATATTTAAGACTTGTGCTCATCTGGGCTTACCTCCTTCCAATTTGTAAACTGATGCTCTGACGGACTTGACTTGAAGTGCAATACCAGCTCGTTTCATCACCTTTGAGCCTTGCAATATTTACTTGAAGAGCATTTCTCATCGATGAACCCAGCTGTATTCCACAGTGCTTCATGCTTAGTTCTCTCTTTGTGACGACAGGAGCATTAGTAACCAATAAGGTTTCTAACAATTTCCTTGATTTTGGGGGAGTAAAATCGACTGTCCATTGATATACAAGGTGAAGTAAGTCTGTACGATCCAGCAGAAAATTGTCTCTTTCTGGCAGATTGTCTGTCTATCATAAAGGTTTCAAGATATTTTCATACGTCGCTAAAAATCTTTCTTTCTTGAAAGGCTTTTGTTAGATATTCATCTGCCCCTACTCAGAGCGTAGATTTCACTTTAGTTGTTCACGGAGGTGAGGAAACCAATATGGCACAGAGTCGTTTCTCAGACTTGGAGATTACAAATTTGAAAGCCAGTCTCTCCTGCGTAAAATTCAAAATCCAGTATGATTAGACTCAGACTGTATTGCAGCACTTGCTGGTTGTTTCTTTGAAGTCAATCAACTCATCAACTTGGTAACCAGCTTTTCTAACAAGAGGATGACACTCATCTCGGAATCAAGGCCTATCTTCAATTACCAGAACATGCTTTCTCTTGTTATTAGTTCCTTCCTTCCTCGCTTTTTAAATTTTATTCTTCTCTTTTGGTTCCATTAAGGATCACAAGCACTTGTTACTATTTTTCTTTACAATTTGATATAGATGACTCTCAAAACCAGCCAAGAGCAGCTGATCAGCATGGCTGTGATAAATTTTCGCCCTGATGGCCATTCTCTGCACTGGCTGGTACTATTCCTGGGAGGAGGGAGCTCACTCCGAAGCTGCTACTGATAAGGCAAGGGCTATTGGCAGACCAAAATACCGTAATTGATTTTGCTTTTCTGAAGATTTACAAAAGAGTTTCGTAGGTTTGGTCTGGGAGATGGATTAAGGTCTGCACTTTCCGTCTGTAGGATTAAGTCTTTGGTCCCATCAAAACTGAACGCCGATAATTGTGGCTTTACGACAACAAGTAGATGATAGCGGGATAGATAGTGATATAGCTGGCAGAGATAATGTAAAACACGTCTTCCTGCATATTTTGTATATAACTTTCATGAGGCCAGCGAGGGCTTTGATTCAGCTTTTGATTGGTATCTGAGATAGCTTTCACTTGTGCCTTTTTCCTTGACTCCGCTCCAGGAGCTGCGACACCACTACATACCTAGCTCACTGACCATCTGTGGTATAGCCTGTAAAGGTCTCATCTGGAACTATGAGGGCTACAGAAATGGTTATTTCACTGATCTCGTCGCACTGGTAGAGACCATGAACCCTCTCCAACTCAATTTCCAGCATCATTTCATGACTTTGATTTGAGCTGTTTTCAGAACAGAGTTAACTAGGACTCTCATCCAGGAGAAAATCTTTTCCATATGCAAGTAGCTCTTGTGTGTTAATTTGAGTAGAGATTGCAGCCTTTTCAAGCTCATTGTATTCAGAGAGTAGCGCAACCTATATACTCTGGAAATTAAGGATCAAGACTTCTTGTTTTTACTTTCTTTTGCTTCTTCAATACCTTGATGAAACTGCTCGCATGACTCGTGTTCTCGGTTTGCCCACTTGATTTGTGGAATTCCTCGAAACAGGATGCCAGTCCAGTCAAGCTCTTTTTTAATCAGGCTCATATCAAGATTTTCAATCTGTTTCCTGCCTGCTATCTCTCAAAAGGTAATCCAAAAACGTGGGTTTGATTGCCTGGGAATTGCCACTCTGCAAATGGCAAGTCACCTGTCTAAAGAGGCACAAGGCAGAGAAGATTAAGAGGGAGCAGACAGCCAGCATAGCTGAGCGTTGGATAACTAATTCCCTCGAATCTGTCTAAATTATGTGGGAGTCGCTGATTGCTTCCTAAGTCAGACCAAAAGTCTATAAAACGCATACCAGAAGAAAGTAGTATAGTTCTAGAGTCCCGTTATAACAGTGATACCCATTGTTATGACATTTTCTCCCAAGTTTGTCCACTCATCCCCACAGTAATAGATGTCTTGTAGCAAAATTTGAGGATGAAGGAAGAAGGTACACAATTTGGGGAGTAGTTTCTTCATGAAGGAGAATAGGATATATAAAATCTCCGATTTCTTATTGGTTGTTTTGCACTTAAAAGAATAAAGATAGCTAATTTTAATGCTAGAAACCTACGATTGTATAGAATAGAGCTGTAGTAGATAGAGACAATTGATGTTCAATAATCCCTAGCCCAACAATTTTAGCGGTTATTAGGCTAATCAGTTCTGAAATCAAGATTGAAATTGGAAGACCTATTCCAAGAGCAAGGATACTGTTTCAACCTCGAGTAGGAGCAGCAAGAACAGTTTGTTTTCTGCATCCCTAGCGCGATAGACACCAAATTCACGTTTTCCTTTCCATCTGCATACTGCCTATGGGGCAGACTAAAAAGAGAATAAAAGAGGGTTGCCAAGTAGCCAAAGAATGGGAATCATGCTAAAGAGTTTATTTACAGCGTCACTTCATTTGTTTGAGAAAGATCATCACATCTGATGGGACAAAGAAAGGATGATGTAAAAGGAGATAATAGAAAGAACCAGGGAACTGAAATACAAGCCATTATTCTTTCGATCCCTCTTGCTATTTCTTGAGACTAATTTAGAAAACATTGCCATCACCTCCAGCCAGTGCAGACATGACCTTTAGTATTCTGTGGTAAAATCTTCTTGACTTTCGGATAATCGCGTCGAATCAGGAATAGGCTTTTTCCGCTTTGACAACAAGATGCGGTTGCAAAAAAGCGGCAAGCGACTGAATCGTGGGTCACCATGAGAATGGTGGTTTCTTCCACTTGATCTATTTCGGATAATTTTTAATCAAATGGTCGCATTGAATCCAAAGCCCTGTGGGGCCTTATCTGGCAAATACAAATTTAGGTTCAAATCGCTGGGCAACGCGCAGCAGCTACCCTTGCCGTTGACCAATTGATAATTCGAGAGGAATCAAATCAGTTTTAAACACGATACGGGAAAGCAATTCTAACCGAACCTTTGTTGTTAGCATCGACCTTGTGCAAAGACAAGGAGAAATATTTTCTTTAGCCGTCGATTGTCCAAAAGCTCAAATTTTGGGGCAGTAACCACTTCTTACCACGACAACCGAAGCACTGACTACCTTTTGGGAACTTAACTTAAATTTTTCTTGCATTTTATTATCACGTTAATGGATAGTATGACAGTTAAGAAGGGCGAGCCCCAGAACCACTGCTCTCTATAATCCCTAAGAACTCACTGACACCCTAAAAGATATACCGTCTAAGGTCAGTGATATTCAATTTTTTCCATAATGTTTGTTGATTTTATCGCAAATGCAGCACACTTTGTTACTTTCATTATAATATGAATCAGAGTAGAACAACACCGGAGAAGATAAATCTTTATCACAGGTTGCTTACTCAACAATATGTCATATATTGAAGCAAAAATACGTCCTGTTATTCTAAATGATGAAGATCTCGACACGCCACACAGCATCTATTTTAGTGAAGCTTATTTTGAGAATACGGAACATGCTTGAAGATTGCAGAAAGAAACATGAAAAACAATGAACGTGTCATAGATTGCCGCAACCCACCGAACAGTCTGAAAGATTTACCTCGAAGAAAGCAATGTAAATTTATAAAAGCGGTATCGGAGCAAAAGTTCCAATCGGATATAAAGAAGCGCAGAAAGTTATATCAAAAGATTTTTTAGGTTTTAAATATGTGCTTTTAACACCCACACATATAACTGTCATCAGACATCATATATTTTCGCCAACAGCAATCCCGTTTATACCAAAATGTATAAAACAGCTGGGTCATTACAACACATGGTTTTAATAGTCATTAACAGCCCACGCACATAAGATTCCCAATTAGCAATGTATAACGGAAAATACAAGGAAAACATACTATATATCGTTAAATTAAAACCTTCACTTGTGATAGCGTCTTTTTCATAAAATACTGTACTATTAGTAAGACTATTGTAGTTTATAAACAGAACAAGCCTAAACTAATTATCCGCTTTAAATTTGTCATTCCTGCATAATAAGGGAAACATTGGGTATATTTAAATATAAAAGACAAAAGAACAATATCGTCAACATAATGATGCTTCCAAAAGCATTTCTCCTTAATGGTATATTCAGCTCTTGAATGGAAATCTTTTTCAATCAAACAAATTGCTAATACTAGCACAAAAACAGAAAATTGATGTATATAATATCCTGAAATAGCAAAGAAAATGCATCAACAATAACTGAAAGATATTTAATTTGATGGTATTTATTGTCCATACAAGCTACACCAATTTACTATTCACTATTTAATAAAAGTGCCTCCTGCACCAAAATGATGAAGCTTTCTAAACAATTTATCTAAATTCAACAACCCCTTTTTAGACCTGCTTTTTCTCATTTTAGTATCAAAACAGTATCACTTAGGAGTATTTTGCCCCGCAAAACGCTGAACGCTATATTTCAACAGTTTCGCACGAAACATTGCTACTCTATTCCCACTCAACAGTTGGGTAGTGGTTTACTTGTGATATCAGACGATGCGGTTGACGTGGTCAACTTAACATACGAACTGAGATTTTTGAGTACCGCGGAATCTAGTTAGTCAGTCCCGCACTATAGCTATAGCGCGGATAGCGGCGTGGTCGTGGGTACGTCCACCTGGCTAACACCCTACTGAACGAACGCTGCGCGAAGAAGTAAAGCATGCCAGATATCGCGTCGGCGCTTGTTTTGAAGGATTTCTTCTCACGCAGGAGAAGTGCCCATCGCGTCCGTTCGCTTTCTTCAGGCCTCCCCCATGACACGGATAGCAAGTCCCGGTCCTGAATACACATGCCAATGATGGTTCACATACCAAGTTCTGTACCAAGGCACGAACTTCATCTTTGTAAAGAGTAAGAGGGTTCGATGAGTTCAAACTGCATGTCTTCTCTGAAGTCCACCCACGTTGTGGTGAATTGAGTCTGACATCGAAACACCAACCGCCGCCAGTATAAAATTCTTTGAGCAAGGAATTCCACATCTAAAGAATGCTTGTTTCCGTCATCAAAGACATAAACAAACTCGTTACCAGATAATCTCCATTATCAGGATCGATAATTTAAGGAAACGTTTAGCAGCATCTGCCTTTAACGATACCAACCCAACCACTAACACCACATATCCATAATTCTGGTCAGCTTCCTCTTTACGAAGAAGACCGTGGTCTACAAAGATATACACCACTGACCTCGATAGCGCTTTTTGGAGAAGAACCCAACAACAGAAGATAACACCAATGTTCATATATAAATACCGTTTCAACTTTCTCACGACTGTCGATTTAAATTGAGCCGAAGTACCGTCCAGTCGCCTTTGGCACCGCTGGTAGAGATGTTTATGTTACGGAGGGTTATCATAACCGTAACTGAGTGGCGAACTTCGTAGTCTGATACCGTAAATTTTCATCAGGCCAATAGATGCAAGACAAGTCAGCAGAAGTTCTGCACGAACAAAGTCGGTAACGTTAGCATCCCATGGTCATCAAGATAAGTTGTCATCTGGAGCACCCAAAAGGATGTTGATTCTGTGGTCATCGCTGATTGACTGTATCTGATGATTACCAGCATCACCTGCAGAACAACTCGCCAATGGGTTTTGTTACATGCATAGTGATCTCAAATTAAACGGTCGTACCGAACAATATCAAATGATCCTTCGTAAACAGAGTTTGACCATTTGAAAGTACAATCCTGATAGATTGATAGCGCGGGACTGTCAGCCGGAAACTGCAATTTTTAGTTCGAAGACCAATCATGATACACGAGATAAGTTGCTATACTGCCATTATAGTCCGTAGTACGATGATCTTTTCGACATCTTTGGGTAAATCAGTTGAAATGTTGGTCATCTTTTTTCCTTTTCTTAAAAGAAACATCTTCTTGAATATTCTTCTATCATAAATGCCCCAGGAATTACCAACCAAACAAGTGCAGTTTGACTTTTCCCATGAGATAGTGGCCAATGGAAAAATAAAGAAGCATGGAAAAGAAGAAGGTGAAAAATTCACGACCGTTCAAAAAAGGTATTGATGAGGAATAAAACAAGATCAAGTGATGAGACTTAGCTGAGGAATTGATACGCGACCCTGCGTTGCTCATCTCCTTTGGTCGAGGAAGGAGTTTTGGAGCGTCGTGGGGCGGGACTCACATAGTAATGTTCAGGAAAAGCGTGGAACAACCAGTTTTACGGAAATTGGGAAGGTCAGGGGCACCGAGTCACCCCATTTCATCGGACTATTCCGAACAGAGTGCTAGGTTGAAAAATTAGGACCAAGGCCACTGAAATATTATTTGATGGAACGTGTTCGTTATGCAGATCAAGTTCGGTCTATAAGTAGCATCATTCTGAAATTTATCAAAATTTTAAGAAAGAAGAAGTAACCAAGCACTTTTCAAACCTTACAGAAACATGTTATCGGATTTAAAACCCCACCAGACCACATACTAATGCTTGAAAAGTAAGTGATAGCTCATTACCTAGAAGTGAGGGCATGCAATTTTAGGGCTGTCAAGCTACCTTGATGACGGGACAGCTTGAGTATGTAAAGAGTCACGTCGGAGAACGTTTGAGTTTTATCTAGAAAATACTGTTTTTAAGAAACTTTGTGTTGGGAATCCTATCCACTTTGGTTTTTATTTCAGTTAAGATTGAAAAATGCCTGATTAAGGTAACGGCAATCATAATGAGTATTTTCAAAGAACGTGTTATAATAGTTAGTTATATGGTCCTGATAAGGTGGTAGGAACGTCGTTTATCGATTTCACCAGTACTTTGTAACTCTATAACGAATATTTTTTATGTGACATTTATGTCGAACGCAAATATTCACGTCTGAATTGTATCTGAGGGCATCCAGATAAGATTGCAGATCAAATTTCAGATGCTATTTTGATGCTATTTAGAGCAAGATCCAGAAGTCGGCTGCCGTGAAACGCTGTTTATACTGTTCAGTTCATGTTTTCTGTGATTTCAACGATGCTGCTTAGATGTTAACCGTGTGGTAAGTGATACGATTGCAGAGATTGGCTATACCAACACCGAGTACGGATTTCAGCTAAAACAGCAGGAGCTCACCGAACACTGGGGAGCAACCCCAGATATCGCCCGGTTGTGTTAATGAAGCCTTGAAGTTCGTGGAACGCAGATCAAGATCCACCTGATTTGATTGGAGCTGAGACCGCTGGTCCGCGTTTGGTTGGCAAGCAATGCAACTGAAGAATCTATGCCATTGCCAACTTACCCAGTCGCCGTTGGTCGTCGTTTGGCTGAACTGTAAGTCTGGGGAAATTGAAGTTATCTTCGTCCAGATGCTAAATCAGTTAATATGATGAAATGCCAGCCAGTGCGCGTGGACAGTCGTTATTTCA
>BNJU01002715.1_pt1 | contig 19966 bp, 35 predicted proteins | sample 8539281 | NCBI WGS metagenome assembly BNJU01 (sample SAMD00202456, study PRJDB9452) | human saliva metagenome | isolation source: human saliva | place: Japan
CATATCCTAAAATTAAAGAAAACTGAGATTCAACGACAAATTACTTCATTGATTTCTGGGTTGATTTCGTCGCGTTCTGGCAAACGAGGTCAATGAACTCTTCCAACTTTTCGGCGTCGAGATGATTACGGATGGACGTCAAGGATTGCTTCAGCAGCTTCAGGATTGCTGGAACTTTCAATGATTTTCACGAACTGAAAATCACTTGACCTGGAGTTACGCGGTATGATGGGATATCACGCGTTTTTCCATCAACAAGGATGTGACCGTGGTTTACGAATTGACGAGGCTTGACGACGAGTAGTCGCAAAGGCCAAGACAGTAAACAACATTATCCAAACGACGTTCAAAAAGAAGCTGAAGTTGAAACTGATTTCCCCTTTGAGTTTTCGTAGCTTGTACGAACAAGTTGCGGAATTGTTTTCACCCTACACCGTAAGTGAAACGAAGTTTTTGTTTTTCAATAATTGCAAACCGTATTCTGATAATTTTAGAACGAGTTGTTGGGTCCGTGTTGTCCTGGTACGTAGTTACGACGTGCCAATTCTTTACCTGTACCTGTAAGTGAAAGGCCAAGGCGACGAGCTTGTTTCCAGATGGTCCTGTATAACGTGACATGTGAATGTCCTCCTGATATAAATAATATTTCGGTGGAAATAGTCACTTAGAAAGCCCTGATTCGTGCAGATGCCCCTTCGCCTAAACAGCTAAGGTTACATTGTCATAAGACACCTGTTGACGAGCTTCATGCTTTCCTGCTGCTATTTCACACAAAGGCTATTGTACCATGGAAAAGCTATATTTGTAAAGGGATTTTACGCCTTTATTTCAAATTGAGGCTGAATGTAAACTTTACTTCCTAAAGCCATATTGACTTTCTGCTGTGATTTCGCCACCAAGCTGATGGGCTAGTTCGCGTGCGATCATAAGACCTAATCCATGCCCACCTGTCTTCATATTGCGTGAAGTTTCTACACGATAAAGTCGTTTAAAGATCTTTTCCAAATCTTCAGGAAGGATCCTGACCCTCGTCTTTCACACTGATTGTCAGCTCTTGTTCTGTTAATTGGGCAGAACCTCGATTCTGGTTCCTGGTTCTGAATATTTTAAAGGCATTGTTTAACAAATTGACCAGAATGCGAGAAAGTTTGTCAGAATGGTCTTGATTTTTCGCCGACTCAGGTGATACTTGAATGTAAACTATCTCGCTCCTCTTGTTCAATCTGGAGTTGAAATTCACTCATTGACTCAATCAGCAACTGATCTAAAAAGACCTCTTCGACTTCTTCATCAGCAGTATCTTGAGGTTGTGTGTTCAGAGTCAAAAACATCAATTCCTCCACTAGCTTGTTTAGGCGCTCGGTTTGCCGACCAATCGTGGCTAAAGTAGTGGAGCCGCTCCTCTTCCTTGATCACTCCATCTAGAATTCCCTCCACAGTAACCTGAATGGAGGTAATGGGAGTTTTAATATCGTGAGAGAGCTGCGCAATCATCATTCTCTTTTCTTGCTCGCTCTCATCAAGTGATTGAAAGGTAGCCTGCAATTTGTGGGACATGTCATTAAAAGCCAGCCCAGTTCTTGAAAATTCTAATGGTCCCTTGGTTTCAATTTCTGTGCTAAAATCCTTGCTTGCTATATCCTGAGCTTGTTTTTTCAAATGTTTCAGAGAAGAGAACACAGGCGACAAAAGAAAGATGCTCACTGCAGCGCCAATGAAACTAGCAATCAAGGTCATTCCAACTAGAAAGTAAACTTCACTTTTCTCGATCGACATCCGTTGGACTGCCCGAAAACGACCAAAAATCGTTAGTAGAGTCGACACTAGATACCCCACTAAAATATAGTTTTAATTTCATTTTTCTACCTCTTGGTCTTTCCATCTTATAGCCCAATCCCCAAACAGTTTTGATAGTAGGGTGTTTAAATTCGTACTTACTCAACTCTTGTCTCAAAGCATGGATATGAACATTGAGTGTATTGGTATCATCTACATAGTCCTCTTGCCATACCTTCTCGTAAAAGTTCAGTCTTTGAAAAGACTCTCTCAGGATTGCTGGCTAATATCCATAGAAGTTCAAAAGATTTCACTGTCAATTCCAAAAGACTGTTTCCCCAATACGAACCTCATGAGTCACATGGTTGATCGCTAAGTCACCAAGCTCAATCTGCTCGGTCTCTCCGCCTCGACTAAAGGCGGCGCAAAATATTATTCACTCTCAAAAACCAATTCCCGTGGGCTAAACGGTTTAGCTATAAAATCATCTGCCCCCAAACTTAATCCATAAATCTTATCCTGTTCGCTTGTCTTAGCAGTTGTAAAGAGAAAGGGTTGATCGAGGGAGCAATATACTGAACTTCGCTGATGAAATCATAACCGTCCATATTAGGCATCATGATATCTGTGATAATGAGATCGATAGATCTAAAAAGTTCTAATCCTTCGCTTACCGTCATGGGCAACTAAAAACATCGTAACCTGCCTGTAAAAGATAGCGATTTTTGAATATCTAGAATATCTATCTCATCATCAACCAACAAAATTGTCTTTTTCATCGAGCACTCCTTTTGACAAAAACAGTGTTATACTTGCTTTTAGTATAACACTATTTTTTCCGTAATGTTTAAATGATTTGAACCTTAATCTTCTCTTTTGGTTTTCCAACCCAAAAATCCAACAAAAACCTGCCAAGGCTAGGCCAAGGATTCCAAGTCCAGCTGTAGCCGTTTGAGCTTCACCAGTATTTGGTAGCATCGCTTTAACATCTTTTTCATCATATTAGCCATTGGGCCCGAAGCTGGTTGATCTACTTTTCATATCTGACATATGGTGATTTGTACCCATCATACCATCAGTCGTACCTGTAGAGCCTGTTTCAAGAAGGCTTCGTATTCATCTGACCTTGTTGAGATGGTATTGTCGCCATTTCTTTTTCCATGAAGCTGAATCGTTACTTGACGAGTAGCAATCAGATTGGTCAAATCAGGTTTGCCATCTTTAGAGCCATAGACTTTTAATAGTAGCTGAATATGTATGGGTTCCGTTAGCTCGAAGTTGCTCCAGCAAGGCCTGACCATCTTTGCCAACCGTATTGCCATTCAAATCCACTTCGTAGAAATATTGGCCTTTAGCCAAGCCTTCAAGTGGCAATAAAGCAGGATTTTTATCCATTCCATTGTCTGACCAAGGGGCTTTGTCTGAGGCTTTTAACAAGAGGCGAGTCAACATACCATCTCCACCAAAAGCTTCGTATGGTATAACCTGGTTGACACCGGCCAAGAAAGGTCCAGGAACCTTAGCCTTATCAAGGTAGCTAGCTGGAACATCAATCATGTCTTTGACATTGTTAACAACAGATTCTTTAACCTGAGTTGGTGTGGTCAAGCCATTCAAATTAACAGTCAAATCTTTAGTCGCTACCAGATTGCTCAAGTCAGCCTTACCATCTTTCGCACCGTACACCTTGATAGTAGCTTTATAGCTTTGAGTGCCGTTTTGTTTCAAGAAATCAAGAAGCTCTTTATCTGATTTACCTTGGGTGCCAGCCAAATCCACTTCGTAGAAATATTGGCCTTTAGCTAAAGCCTTCAAGTGGCAATAGAGCTGGATTTTTCAGCTATTCCGTTGTCTGACCAAGGGGCCTTGTCGGAAGCTTTTTAACAGAGGCGGGTCAACATTCCATCTCCACCAAAAGCTTCATGTGGAATAACTTGGTTGACACCGGCCAAGAAAGGTCCAGGAACCTTAGCCTTATCAAAGGTAGCTAGCTGGAACATCAATCATGTCTTTGACATTGTTAACAACAGACTCTTTAACCTGATTTGGTGTGGTCAAACCATTCAAATTAACAGTCAAATCTTTAGTCGCTACCAGATTGCTCAAGTCAGCCTTACCATCTTTTCACACCGTACACTTTAATAGTAGCTTTATAACTTTGAGTACCATTTTGTTTCAAGAAGTCAAGCAGCTCTTTATCTGAGTTACCTTGAGTACCTGCCAAGTCTACTTCGTAGAAATATTGGCCTTTAGCCAAAGCCTTCAAGTGGCAATAAAAGCAGGATTTTTTTATCCATTCCATTGTCTGACCAAGGGGCCTTGTCAGAGGCTTTCAAGATAAGGCGGGTCAGCATTCCATCTCCACCAAAAGCTTCGTATGGTATAACTTGGTTGACACCGGCTGTAAATGGTCCTGGGAAATTAGCTTTGTCAAGGTAGCTAGCTGGAACATCTACTGTGTCTTTGGTGTTGTCGAGCCACACCCTTTTGCACTTCAGCTGGAGTGGTCAAACCATTCAAGTTAACATCCAAATCTTTAGTCGCTACCAGATTAGTTAAGTCAGGCTTGCTGTCTTTTGCACCGTACACCTTGATAGTAGCTTTATAGCTTTGAGTGCCGTTTTGTTTCAAGAAATCAAGAAGCTCTTTATCTGATTTACCTTGAGTGCCAGCCAAGTCTACTTCGTAAAGTAAAGGCCTTTGCCCAGTTTCTCTACTGGTGGGAGGCAGGATTTTAGCTGTTCCGTTGTCTGACCATGGGGCCTTATCGGATGCTTTCAAGATAAGGCGAGTCAACATGCCGTCACCAGCAGAAGAATTCATATGGAATAACTTGAGTTGACACCAGCTGTAAATGGTCCTGGGAAAGTGAGCTTTGTCAAGGTAGCTAGCTGGAACATCTACTGTGTCTTTGGTGTTGTCGGCCACACCCTTTTTGCACTTCAGCTGGAGTAGTCGCTGGTTGCGCTTCACTAGCTTCACGGTCTTGTCCAGAAACTGTAGACTCAGAACCTTCCACAGGTTTAACTGCATCTTCTGTTTGTTTCTTAGAGTCAGGTTGTGCTTGCACTTCTCTTTTAGCGCTACTTCCGGATCTTTAGCAGTTGCGTCCGCTTTTTCTGAAGAGCTTGTAGTATCCACACTTGCTTTGAGGTGTTGGAATAGACTGTTCTGAAGAGAGCTACATCGACTGCTTTTATTTAGAACCTCTGCTGATAGGTCGCCCTTTTTCACTCACTGAGGCGTCGTTTGGCACGACTTGGGCAGGAGTCGGATTAACGACATCAGCACGTGCAGAACTTGGTTGACCGACTAGGACAAAAAAGCCACTAGCCACAACAACTGAAGCAACACCGACACTGAGACGGCGAATAGACCAACGAGTATATCTCTGATTTGGATTGAATTTCATAGGATTCTCCTTAGAGTTTTCTGATGACTCTAGTATAATCTCCTAAAATTAAAAAGGATTAAGAAAAAGTTAAAATTTTTCTTAAATCCTTCTTATAAAACTACTTATATTGACTCAATAGTCACTAGAAAAAGAATGGTCATTTCTCTTTTAATCATTAAGGTGTGCTAGATTATCCAAATATTGAGTTTATTGATTACTGCCATCATATAGCCATCGGCTTTCAATAGATCATCCGGCCCAAATTGAACATCCAAGGAGCATTTTTCATAGTCACGAAAACCAAGAATATTGAGATTGTATTGTCCTCGAAGATCAAGTTCACTTAGACTCTTACCTGCCCACGACCTTGGAATTTTCATTTCGACTATCGAGACATTTTTGTCCAACTGAAAAACATCAACGCTGTTATTAAATAAAATAGTCTGTGCCAACGAACGACCCATCTCAAACTCTGGTGAGATGACTGAATCTGCGCCAATTTTTTCAAGGACTTTTTTTGCTGTATGGCTTTTAACCTTAGCAATAACAGTTGGTACTCCTAGACTCTTGCAATGCATAACTGCAAGCACACTAGATTCTAAATTTTCCCCAGTTGCCACCACAACTGTATCGCAGGTATCAATTCCTGCTGAGAGCAAGAGCTCTTCATCGGTAATATCTCCAACAACTCCACGCGCCAGCACAGGTTCAAATTGATTAATGCGTTCCTCGTGGTCATCAATAGCAATGATATTCATGTCATGCTTGGCTAGGGCAGCCAAAACACTGCTCCCAAAAATTCCCAAGCCTAAAATTCCAATTGTCCGATCTGACATCGTTCTTCCTTTCTTATCCGATAGTGATATCTGCTTTCATATAGTGAATCGTATCTTTCTTGTCTGGCTGGTATTCTGCTACACTGACCAGTAGTGTCAAGGGACCAATACGGCCGATAAACATCAGCAACATAACGATGCTGAGGGCTATCTTGCCTAGCTCTGGTGTTAAATTTGCCGTCACTCCAACTGTCGCAAGGGCTGAAATGGTCTCAAACATGAGGTAGATAAAAGCGCAGATTTCCCTCTGCTGTTATCCTAGTAGGATCAAGCCCAGCAAGAATGTTAGCAAGAAGATAATAAAGACACTGAAAGATTTTTGCACGGTTCGGGGTTCAATGGTCCTCCGAGCCACATTGGCATGAGGCAAGCCCAATAGTTCGCTACGAGCGAAGACCAACAAGACAAAGAAGGTCGTAATCTTGAGCCCCCCTGCTGTCCCTCCAGGCGCCCCTCCTAGAAACATCTGTAGGATATAGATGAACAAGGTAACTGGTCGAGCCTGGGTGTAGTCAATGGAAGCAAAACCTGCCGTTCTCATACTAACGGTCTGGAAGAAACTAACCAGCAGTTTCTCTGGGGCGCTAAGATTTCCAATCGTTCCAGGATTATTCCACTCGATGAATAAAGTCGATACGGTTCCAAAGAGTAAAATTCCCGCCGTTAAAAAGAGAACCAGCTTGGTATGGAAACGCAGGCGGCGTTTTTTCTTTTTCCCAAACTGGGTCGCTAGGTCAAACCAGACCATAAATCCTAGCCCACCCGTGATAATCAATCCTGCAATCACTAGATTGATCAAGGGGTCCGTTTGAAAAAGCTACCAAACTCGTACTTCCAAAATTATCAAATCCAGCATTACAGAAGGCTGAAACAGCCAAAAAAAGATGAGAGTTAACATCCCCTCGTCCCCTAGCCAAATTCAGGAATGAAAGCGGAAAACTCAGGAGAAAGGCACCAATCCCTTCCACCAAAAAAGTCGTCAAAAAGATCGAGCGAATAAAGTCCTTTAAGGACTGAGTTTCTCCATAACTGAAACTTTCTTGAATGGTCTCACGGCCACGAAGACTGAGCTTTTGCTTGCCTTGGATATAAAAGATTCCGATAAAGGTCATGAGCCCCAAACCACCAATCTGGATTAAGAGCATACAGATCAACTGGCCCCATATATTATAAGTAGAGGGCCACTGGCTGGGTGAAAGAGCCCTGTAACACAGACCATGGATACCGTCGTAAAGAGATGATCAAAAGTAGGGTCGCTTGTGACGTTGTTGCTTGCACAAAGGGAAGGCTTAAAAGGGCAGGCCCAAGAAGATAACTAAGGGCAAAACTTAAAAAAAGATGCGACGGGCTGGTGATAACCGAGACAGCGTCGTCTTGATTTTTTCAAAAAGATTTGAATAACATAGCTACATTTCTACCATAAAAACAGTCAGAACACTCACATGTGGTGCACAATGGCAAGACAGAGTTCGAGTGCCTTATCAAAAAGCTTCAGAGCCCTGAGTCACGACTGTTGTAGTTGTCCAGATCTGCTAAGGAATCTGCGGTAAAGAGTAATTCTCCCAGACAACTCCCACGTAGTTGAGCTACTGCCAAAGAGCAGAGCACTCCATCTCCACAACAGCACAGCCTTCTTCCTTGCGATAGAGCAACCTTTTCAGCCGTCTCTCGGTAAAAACCATCTGTCGTCCAGGTCGCTGACTTCCTCGTAAAGGAATGCCTCTTTGTTCTAAGACTTGCTCAATGGCAGAGATAGCCTCAATCTGCATCTCCATATAACGAGAAGGCGCTACATAGTGGTAACTGGTCCCTCATCTCGCAAAGCACGAACAGGGACGAGAAAGGCATTCTCCTCTATATCGGCTAGGACTCCACAGGTTCCAGTGGAAATGATTTGCTCCACACCATAGCCAATCAACCAATCCATAAACTGGGCCGCTGGGGCAGAGCCCACAGGCGCCTGGGCCAGACAAATCTCCTCGCCCTTGTAGTTGAGGACATAGACTGGATAAGTCTTGGTGACCGAAACGAACTCATCAACACAATCCGTCCCTACTTCCCTTAGCGTAGCGGTCAATCTCCTCCTCCAAAAATGCATAGATACACTTCTTTGGCAACTTTCAAGTCTAACTCCCTCATGTGTTGGCATAAGAACCGACTGAGGGGTTATCATCAAACTCTAAAATGGGAATCGCATGCTTCTGAATCATAGCCCACCTCCTCTAATTTTGTACTATTGTATCAAAAAGCTGACGGAGTGTCAAGGAGTTGTCTTTAGTAAGCAAAAACTCCTCTTCCATACATTTAAGAAATCGTTGCACTGCTGGAGAGGTCGGTTTCTGTTTTTAGTAAAGTGATTGAGAACTATCACCAAAATACCAAATTCAACAATAAAAAAAAGCACAAATCTGCATCAGGTAATATATACCCTTTTATATTATCTTGTGCAGAAGCTAAACCAATAGAATCTAGCCTCCATTTTGTCTAGGCCTACTCTATTTCCACAAAGCACCCTAAAATCTGTTTTTTTCTAATAAGTCTAGGTCCTCTTCCTTTTATTTCTCCATTATCGCTAACGATATAAAGCTGAGCGAAGTAAGCCAACAATGGGCCAACACAAATACGAACCATTTGAGGACTCGTTAACTCTGGATTTACACGTGGATCTGCTAGCAATTCCTTATGAAGCACTCGAAGTTTATCTTGAATAGCATTCCAGATAAAAATCTGTTCATTTTTTAGCTTTTTATTTGAAAAACTCTCCTGCAGAATGATTTTCATCAAAGCACGATTTTTTTTGAGATAGCTCATACGATTGTGGACGAGATAACGAACCCTCTCTTCTGTCGTTTCAAAAGCTAAGAGTTCCTCAAAAAAACTACCGAAAATGCCTGGGACTACAGGATGTAAAATAGCCGTCAGTAGATCATCCTTCGTCTTAAAATACTTAAACAAAGTTGCCTGGCTTAGTCCAGCACGCTCAGCTATGTGAAGAGTTGAGGTCCCATGGTAACTCCTGGTTGATATGAGATCCACTGCTGCCTGCATGATTTTTTTCTTTCCTTGAGGGTAATTCGCTTCTTCTAAGTAATCTTCAAACGATTCAAAAACAGTCTTATCCATCTAATCTTCACACCTTTTTAGCATTATTTATGTTGATTTCTAAACTTTACGATAACGACGCAATCCAACAATATTGAGAATTGTTAAAATGATCAAGAAAATCATTAAAACACCAAGATTTGACAAAATATCACCAAGATTGTGCCCGTAAAGAATAATCTGGCTTATTGCATCACCAGAATAGGTTAATGGCAAAAATTTCCCCACAGTTAGAGCCCATTCTCCCATGGATGACAATGGAATAATTCCTGAGAAAAAAAGTTGGGGCATAATCACGAGAGGAATAAATTGCATCATTTGGAATTCTGATTTTGCTAGAGTAGACAAGAGAATTCCAAAAGCTAGTGCTACAAGAGCCAGTACCACATTAACTATTATAACATTTAAAATACTTCCTACAACTTCTACATCTAGTAGCCAAATTGCTGCTAAAACGACAACTGCCGTTTGAAAAATCGCAATAATACCGTAAGACAACATATAGCCATAGACGATTTCAGATCGTTTCACTGGTGTTGCTAACAAACGTTCTAGTGTTCCACTGGTGCGCTCTTTCAAAAGCGCCATACCTGAAATCAAAAAGACAAAGAAGAAAACTACAAAACCTATCAAAACCGGAATCATACTGGTAAAGAAGCTTGTATTTTCATCTCCATACTGGTAAGACTCCTTGATTTCTGGTATTTTTGCGTCCGAGTCCAATTGTGGAAGAGCTTGTTTAACACGAGATACTAACTGATCGGTGCCTTCACTGGCGATACTTGTCCGTAACACTTGTCGTATCATAGAGGTCTTGGAGGCATCTGTGTTTGCGTAGTCGACCTGATACTCACCGTCTTTATAAGAAATCACAGCATCGACTTTTTCATTTGCTAGCGCTTCTTTGGCTTGATCTAAACCTTGATAAGTCTCGACGTCTACATGATCGAGCTCATCCATTTTCGTTACCAAACCAGTTGGTAGATCCTGTGTTGCTAACTTGACATTCACGGTTGTACTAGCTGAAAACATGAGGTTCATCAACCACATGATAAAAACAGGTGCTATAAACATCAGGGCTAGAGTTCGTTTGTCACGAAGCAATTCTTTGATAACTTTTTTTGCAATCGCTATTGTTCTCATCTTTACTCACCTTCTGCTTTTCAAAAAAATACTTCTTCAATACTTGAAACTTGATAACTTTCTTTTTAAGTGTTGCGGTGTATCAAAAGCAATGATTTTTTTCCACCTAATAATAAGCCGACCTTATCCGTCAACTCTGCTTCATCCATAACATGGGTAGTAACTAATATCCCACCCCATTGTCTCTAAGCGCGAATAATTCTTTCCAGATTTTCTTTCGAAGAGAGGGTCGATTCAACTGTCGGTTCGTCCAAAATCAAGAGTTGAGGATTTCCCCTAACAGCGCGATAGCAAGAGACAAACGTCGCTTTCATTCCTCCAGAATAACCGGATACCGCCTTGTTTAAGTAGTCTGTCAGATCTACTACTTGAGCTATATGAGCAATTTCCGCCTTTAGGGTCTTTTTAGAAAGCCCCTTTAGCTGACCAAAAAATTCCAGATTTTCTTGGCCTGACAAGGACTCGTATAAAGCATCTGATTGGGCCATATAGCCAATATCTCCTAAAATATGGCGATTGGGCATAGTGTGATTTAACACTAAAGCTACGCCTCCATCAGCCTTTTCCATTCCTAACGTAGTCTTAATCATAGTTGATTTACCAGCACCAGACGGACCAATTAATCCTATAATTTCTCCTGGCTGCAATTCAAAGCTGACATGATTCAGAACTATTTGATGGTCAAAAGATTTTACTAAATCTTGTAAATGTAGTAATGTTTTCATTTACTTCCTCCTTGGTGAGTGATTACTCACTTTTTAAATCACAGAAGCTATTATAGTGAGTAATCACTCACTTGTCAAGAGAAAGGGTTAAATTCTTTAAAAAAATAAAACACCAGATTCGTATCTGATGTTTATGATGCACATGTCTTATTTCTAAAAATGTTTTTGAACTTCCTCTCTATACTCCGAAATGGTCTTTCCTGTCCACTTTTTAAAGGGCTATTCTTCCTCTACTTTTCTCAGCCAATCCTACCATCGTCATTGCTATCGCAACTCTAATGACCTTGGCGATGGAAATTCATTTTACTCATTTTTATATGAAACAGACTAAGAAATTTTCAAGACCTAATTGGGAGTTGTTTTAGCTACAATCCATCTCTCAAACACAAAAACTCTCCCTTCTCTTTCGAGAAAGGAGATTCTTTTTTATCCTTGTCCGCCAGGGGCTGGACCGCCGCCTTGAGGGCCTCCATTTGGTCCACCGCCACCAGGCATAGAGTTGACGATTTCCGTTTGTTTTTTTCACCGTTGAGATAGATATCACCGCCTATGTAGGTCGCAGTTCCATCAAAGTCAAAACCTGTTTGACCAATCATTTTTAATGGTTCCCACCTGTGACCGTCACGTTGCCCGTTTGAGTCGATTGGGTCTGTGTCTCCCTTGACCTACTTCTACTGTTAGATTTCCACCGTTCATGGTGAAGAAGATTTCACTTTCTGTTGGGCGTTTTTTTATTAGTCGCGTTGACTCCATCATCTGTCGAATAGATGCTAATGTCCCCCACCGTTGATAGTGATGGACTTACCTTCAAGTCCTTCTGTCGAATTCTTGACGGTGTAGGTACCACTATCGATAACCAAATCACCTGATGCGTGGATGCCATCATCTCCTGCTGTGACGGTGATGTTGTTGTTAGATAGGTACATGGTTCCGACTGAAGTATCCTCATCATTGTCCACCTTGACTCCGTCTTCTTTAGCATCGATGGTCATGGTTGTACCAGTGATATTGAGTTCATCATTGACATTAAAGGCATCGCCAACTGCTGTGATGTTATAAGTTCCACCCGTGATGTGGAGGGTGTCGTTAGCCTTAATACCATTATTTTTCTTGCCTTCTACATTAAGAGTGCCTTTCCCGTTGATGGTTAAATCCACCTTAGAAAATAAGGCTGCGTCGGCTTTTTCGTCGCTGTTCGTGCTTGAGTCAGAGAGACTGTTGGTTGTTCCTTCTGCTAGAGTCAGGTAGACATGACCAGCTGATGTCGCAGAAATTGCTGCATTGGTGTTGGTCATGGTGACACCTTTTAAGACTAGCTGAACATCTGCCGACTCATCTGCCTCGACCTTGATCTGCACTCCATCAGACTGACCTGAAATCACATAGGTTCCAGATTTTGTGATGGTCACTGTTGATTCAGAGACTGTCACCCCATCTCCAGAGACGTTTGCTGATGAGCCAGATAGCTCGATCTTAGAAGCTGTGCTTTCATCATAAGAAGTATCATTGTCCTTCTCTGTAAAATAGGATGATTGGTTTGTCTTTGTTGCAGTTGTTGTGGCACTATTTGTCGTTGCATTGGTATTGGATGTAGTTGTTGACTGGGCACATGCTGCCATCAGCACTATTGCCGTTAAACTCGTTGCGAGTAGGGTCCATTTTTTTGATTTCATACCTTTTTCCTCTCCTTCGTATGATATAGCTAGACAGTCTACAGAAGATTCCTGAAACAAAACTAAAACTTTTCTGAAAGTTTCCTTAAATTCAATTTCGCTCAGTATTCTTTTGAAAGGGCTACTAGAAACAATTTGAGAGTACTAAAATGCATTTAATAGTTTTTAAAAGCAACATTCCCAAGTGCGATGTCACTCTAACCCAAAAAAAGCCAAAAAAAGAAAAAAATCTATAAGACTAAGATAAAGATTATAAAAAGAACAGCCCAAGCTGTTCTTTTTTTAGTTTTTCTTTATTAGGGATTTCCTTGATAACACGCGCAGGATTGCCCACCTAGGACGACATTGTCTCCGAAAGGACTTGGTGATCACGGCTCCTGCTCCAGCGACGACGTTATTTCCCAGTGCCACTCCAGGAAGGACAATGACGCCACCTCCAGCCCAGAAATTATCTCCAATGGTGATGGGCTTTCCATATTCGACCCCTGAATTGCGTTCATCCGGATCCAGTGGATGGAGTGGGGTTAAAAACTGACAGTTGGGGCCAAGCATGGCGTTGTTCCCGATGCGAATCGGACAAACATCCAGCATGGTCAAATTCCAATTAGAATAAAAATTTTCCCCTAGATGGATATTGACTCCATAATCGACCACCAAGCGTGGATTGATATAAAGATTTTGCCCAGTTGAGCCAAACCAAGTCTTGATAATATCCGCTCCCTTCAAGGGATCTTCTTCCTTGTTAAAGGCAGCCTGTTTTTGGCGAGAAACCTGCGCCAAGGTCCGTAATTCAGGATTCGACGGACGGTAAGGCTCCCCTGCTATCATTTTCTGGTATTCACTGGTCATCTTAACACCTCATACTTACTTTGGACCCATCATATCAAAAAGCCTTTGAAAGGTCAAGAATAGCCTGCTTTCTGGACTCTCGAAACTAATTCCCTCCCAAGTCAAAACAACTTGCTTGACAAAAGCTTGACTTCATGGTTTAATATACCCCATAAGGGTATATGTGGAGGTGCCTATGTTTCCTTATTTACAAAAAAATCGACAGTATTTCTACCAGCGAGTTAGAAGTTAAACTCAAGGAACCGATTCAACTACTAGATGTTCGGACGCCTATGGAATTCCGTAGAGGTCATATCAAAAATGCCAAGAATGTCCCTCTAACCGAAATCGGTTCCTATACACCTGCAACAAAAGAAACACTTTATGTCATTTGTCATTCAGGTGTACGAAGCAAACTAACTGCGAAAAAGCTTAAGAAAAAAAGGCTACGATGTCATCAATGTTCGAGGCGGTATGAGCGCTTGGATAGGCAAGGTCATCTAGAAGCATAAAATAATGGGCTACGTAGCCTTGAACCTAATCGAAGATCTGAGCGACAATATCCAAGGTGTCCGCTCGAAGACGATCTGACTAAGGGCAAATAATTACTAGATGTACGGACAAGTGGCGAATTTCAGGGGGCGACCCAAGGTCGATACCATTCATATCCCCTAAATGAACTAGGGAGAATCTTGGATGAACCGGACAAGAACCAGATCCCACATCCTTAGTTGCCACAGCGTTTTTGCGCAGCTAGATCACAGATCGTATTCTCCAGCGGCAGGATTTGCCGTCCAAAACCTTGACGACGCTTATTCACTATACAAAAATGGCTAATCCAGAAGGAGTCAAATATGAAAACGAGTATCAGCATGGCTGACTTTTTATGAAAAAAATACCTAAATGAAAATCTAAATCTTATCGATGTACGTGAAGTGCATGAATTCCAAGCAGGACATGCACCAGGAGCCAAAAATCTTCCGTTAAGTACCTTGGAACAAGGTTACAAAGAACTCAAACCTGACCGTGAATACCATGTCATCTGTCAAGGTGGAGTCCGCTCCGCATCTGCTTGTGAATTTCTAAGCGCCCAAGGCCTCACCGTTATCAATGTAGAAGGTGGTATGAATGCTTGGCCCGGTCAAGTAGAATAAGCAAAAAAACCGATTAAGAAACTTAATCGGTTTTTTTCATTCTACAACCCAATGATATAGGGCTCGTAGCCCGTCGCTTCTAAAAAAACGAAAGCACATTGATGGTATCTAAAAAGAGCTTTTCTCATTGGTATTGAGGGAACTCATCCGTTTGTCTGACATGATTTCTTTTATCGAAATAGACTTAAATGACTTTGTCTGCATTGTTTATCAATAGCAAATTAGTTTACTTTCCGTTTAATCAGGTATCGGATGGCCTTTTTCTGAGGCGTTCCTTTTTGAGCCTCGAGGGTCATCTAGTGGTTGGTTGATGCAGCCTGTGAGATTTTCAGTAATGATCATCTCAATCACGCGCTCAACGCTAGATTTCACTGCTGTCAACTGCGTAACAATATCTGCACAGTCACGATCTTCTTCAATCATCTTTTTGAATCCCACGCAACTGGCCCTCTGAACGCTTTCAGGCGTGTGATATACTTTGAGTTTGTCATTGATTTATCCTTGGTCACTTTTTTTCTTCATTATATCTCGAATAAGGGGCTTTGTCAAAAATTCACTTCCTGTCTGTATTTGTAGGAGGCAACCTCTCCTCTGTATCAGATAGAAAAGATTGATAAAGCATGGAAATGGAAAAAGAAACTCTGTCCTCCTTGAAAGCTCGATGGGAAGTCAAAGTTTCCTTTCAACCAACTGACCTTTATGCGTATATCTTGGACAAATTGGACAAAAAGGCTAGGGATCACTATCCCATAGACTATAACTAGAGCCAGCCCAAATCCGATACCAAACCACTTGTAAAACTTGTCCATTCCGCTGTAACGTTCGACATAGGCCCTGGTCGGCTTGTCTGGATCATACCAGACCGTCAGCTCCGAATGAAGGGGAAATGGGTCTGCATCAAGCGTTTGAAGGAAACAAAGGAGTTGCTGTAGCGAGTGATCGAAAGGCGCTAGCATATCTTCTCTTGTATAATCATTTGAAAAAAATTTAGTAGTCCCCCACGGAGTCGTGATCGTTTTGAACATAAAAATACTGCAAGGTTTTTCTTATAAGTAATCCCATCCACCGTGTATTCGACGATAGGTGGATACCCCTCACGAAAAACAGCTATAGCCGATAACTGTTCCCTGTACGGATGACTTGGGCAAGACGGACCAACTTCCGATCTCGAAGATAGAGATAGAAAGGTCCCGCACACAAATACAAAAGATAGGAAGATGACGACTGTCCCAACTATCAAACCAATCATTTCTTTAGTCATATGAACTCCTCCTGTTATTTCTATAGAGTAAAATCTCAAAGACGAACTCGTCCAGAAATCGACATCGATGCCCTCAGTCTACTCTTCGGATTTTTTTCTTTTGACTGTTTTTCTCTCAAATCTTTCACCGATTTTGATATGATATCTCTCACCTGTTCGTCAGTAAGTCCTGGAATCTGGTAATAAGGATTATTGGATTCGCTTTTTGACGGCTTTGTTCCTGAACTTTCGGTTTTAGAACTTTGTTCAGTCGAAGACGAGGATTCCGACTCTGAGGAACTGGATTCTTTGGTCTTAGAGGAACTGGACGACTCAGGCTCAAGACTTGGACGTTTCAGGCGCTTTTAGAAATCAACCTTAGGTGGCTTGTTTACTTGGTCGTTCGGCTGTTTCACAGGTTTATAGAATAGCCCAAAAGACAACAGCAAAGCCATCAAGATCCCAATACCAGCCAAGGTTCTTTTATTGGCTTCAGCCGAAGGAACCCTTACTCCCTTTGTACTGAGTATTTTTCCATTCTGGATGCTCTTCTTCTGATAGCTTTTTCTGTCTCCTAAGAGGACCAAGTAGAAAATGATTAAAGGGCACAATCGTTACCATAGCCACCGTTACAAGTGGGACATAATTGGAATGACTTGATACCAGTAGAACATCAGTATAACGAGAAGAATGAAGAGAAACGCCCCACAAACTTACGAACTTTGATGCTCTTTTTTTGATTTGCAAAATATCTCTCTTGTGACATTATCATCCTCTCTTTTCTATTTCTTCATTAAATATCACTTTCCCCTGTTCATACTTTTCGCACAGCTAAGAACCAGCGGATAGGGTTGTTTTGGAATAAGAAAAAGGTACAACAAAGGCAGGAAAGAGACCTAGCTAATAGGCGAAAAAAAAAGATTTGTACATCAAATGCCTCTTGCTTATTGAAATGAGTCAATAGTGCTTTGAGTATGCAGCAGCAAATATTACTATAGTAGTCATAAAAAAAACTAGTAACATGATAATCATAAAAAGCTAACATTTTCCCCAAACGTCGCTTTTTTTCTCACTAAAATTTTTCCCAGAACAGATTTGAATAAACTGCTTCTCTAAACTCTTTGCTTTAGTTGCTCCCTTGAACTCTGTTTCACTCCTTTATATAAGGCGACTTCCATCATCCATATAAATCCAAATCAGGATAAAGGAAAGACAAACGAATAAAAAGCAGGAACCATCCCACTATTATAACGAAAGGCCTGAAAATGTGGTATAGCAACTAAATCCTCCAGTAAACCCTAACAAAGAGAATATAGCAATTAAAGGACAATACCCCTATTCGATCTCCTAGCCCCTTCTGTATTTAACAAGGCACTCTTATCTGCTACAAGAGCCTCTTTTGTTCGCGTATTATAGTAAACGGCCTTATCACCGCTCTGTCCAATAAAAATTATTTTTCTCATATAAAATCACCACAGTTTTCACTAATCACTATAATCAGAAACTTCAATTTTATCATAGGTTGTTGATAAAACATCACCATACCACTGGTAATGGTAATAGCGTTTCTCTCGTGTTTCTAGTTCTTCTCTTCCCTAAATATCACTTTCCTCTGTTCATACTTTCGTACGGCTAAGAGCCAGCGGATTGGATTGTTTTGAAATAGTAGAAGAACCACGCTAATTGGGACGATCGTTGCTCCGATTGGCACCATGAACATGGACGGCTCAAACCATTCATGTTCATAGTAAAGGAATGAAAGGTCCCAGGTATGACAAAAGAACACAACAATTACAAAAAAACAAATAGAAGAACGAGGATAACAAATAGATACAAGATGATTTTTATCGACTGTTGGTTCCTTATCTGGTGACTTCCTCCAAAATTTACTACTTTCAACCGCTTCTTTAAACTGCTCTTCACTTGCTGGGACAAGCGACTTGGCCCCACTGTAGAACAGTTTTTCAAATCCATAAACACTTCCGATAAAAACGAAAAGGATAGCGGCTAGATGGATAGGTGCCATCCACTCACTCAATCTAAAGGGCGCTAGCAAGAACGAATCAAATACCGATAATAGCAACTAGCAAGAAAAAAAAGAAGACAACCCAAGGCCACTTGGATTTCTTTGAACTGATGGCACCGTCGGTTTCTGACGAGGCGCTAGATTCTGTCGCTAAAGCCTCTCTCGTCTTTGTGTTATAGTAGACGGATTGCTGGCATCCTTGGCCTATATAAATGATTTTTCTCATCTTACATTTCTCCCTCTTTCCCTCGGCTACCGTCCTGTAATGTCTCCATCAGCTCCTTGAACAGTCGTTTGCGCGTTTTCATCTGAAATTCATAGACCATATAAACAAGGAAAAATATCCCTAACATATACATAATCAAAAACTGAAAATCAGAGTAGGTAAAGATAACGATAGATGGAAAAACACAATCATTAGAAACAAAAAAATCTCAACTAGGACTGTCCATCTAGATTTTCTCCTAAGTGTTTTGATATTGGCTTTTGTCAGCCGGACTTTTCTAAATCTATCTGTCTTCATGTTGCGTCGGGTAGACTTGGCAAGGAGAATGGTCCCGAAAACCAAAAACAGAGACATCAGGATAAAGAAAATCAGATTGAAAAGGGATGAGACATCTCCAAAGGTTTGGTTGAGCAACTTTGACAGCCGTTGGAAGGAATAGATTGCAATAGGGGCTGCAATGGCTGAATAATTCATGCCTTGTTTTTACACTGTAGAATACTTGATTCTTCAGATCATAATAGATAAAATAGTCCTCCAGAGGGCCCATACTAATTAAATTTTTTACACTTGTGTCCATCTTATTTCCCGTCTCCTAAACTCATACGGATGTTCAAACAGAGTCCTACTTTCTCTCAAAAGCATCGTGACGACGATTGCCAGCATTCTAGCTGATTTTTAGCATTTGCCTTCCTAGAGAAAGAAAAGTTTATTAGTATTATAGCATGAACCCCCAGAAAAGGAAAATATCCCCGACCGATGCCTTTGCTAGGGTCCAAGAAAAGGCTTTCGTCATTTCATAAAAAAAGCGAACAAAGTCCGCATTCTAAAAAAACAGAATACGAGCTTATCCGCCTTTTCCTATGTCTCTAAAATAAATAATGTGTTTTCCTCGTCTCATCGTGCCAAGCGAATGCGGGTCACAATCCCATCTGGGTCTACAAGATCCAGTTCACTCGAATTTAGCCATTTGATCGGTGCTTCTAGCTCTTGTGCTTGCTTAACGATGTTCAAGAGTTCTTCCTTGCTTTCGACCTCAAGGACATAGTAGGCCAAGCCTGACAAGCCTTGCTCACGCGGAGCCAGACCTTTTCCAGCCCATTCGTTGACAGCCAGGTGGTGATGGTACTGACCAACCGCTATCCAACTAGCACTAGGAATGCTAAATTTATCTTCTAGTCCTAACACCTTTTGATAAAACTGGCTCGCCTCACGACTATCCTTCACCGATAGATGGATATGCCCCATTCTCGTCCCTTCAGCTAGGATAAAGGGATCTACCTTTTCCCCTAATTCATAGATGTCCTGTGCCGCAAGAGCCTCGGTCACACCGATAATGCGACCGTCTTCTCGAATATCCCATGAAGACACTGGCTTATCACGGTAGAGTTCAATGCCATTCCCTTCCAAATCCTCTAGATAAATAGCCTCGCTGTATCCATGATCTGCACCCCCAACCAGCGGGATCCGCAAAGTCACTTAGGTGTTTCAAGACATCTGCCAAGGCTTTTCGTGTTGGCAACAAAATCGCCAGATGGTAGAGCCCATAATGCCCCCTTACTTCGCCAGACTTTTCTGCCTGAATCAAGTGAACCAAGGCTTTTCGACCAAGTCCCAAAATCGCTTCTGTCTCTGTTTGAGATAAAATCTCCAAGCCAATAATCTGGTGATAAAAAGCCGTTTGACTCGTCAAATCCTTGACATTTAAAACCGCCTCTGCTAGATAAATGTGGCTTTGGTATGCATAAGTCATCAGGGTGTCTCCTTTTTATTTGTTGTAACTTTATGCATTACATCAATTATACACTATTGAGATAAAATGTCAACGAAGACAACTCAAAAGAGC